>Ga0307372_10006829_pt1 | contig 16541 bp, 18 predicted proteins | sample OX1MG_FD_202533 | JGI IMG/M metagenome (GOLD analysis project Ga0307372, IMG submission 202533) | Soil microbial communities from Risofladan, Vaasa, Finland - OX-1 | ecosystem: Environmental > Terrestrial > Soil > Coastal area > Acid sulfate soil | place: Finland: Risofladan, Vaasa | collected... | reverse complement strand
GCCGGTGCTGACGGCCTCGGATCCGCCGTTGCACACCCGCCTTCGCCACCTGGTGTCCCGGGCCTTCACGCCGCGAAGGATCGCTCTCCTTGAGCCACGCGTTCGCTCGATCGCCGATGGGCTTGTTGATGAGTTCGCGGGCGAGGGCTCGGCTGACATCATCGGTCGCTTCGGCTGGCCGCTTCCGCTTCTAGTGATCGGTGAGATGCTCGGCCTTCCCCGCGAGGAGCTCAAGCCGTTGCACGACTGGAGCCGAGACTGGCTGCTCCTGCTTCAGGGCGACCCAGACCTCGATCTGCAGGTCGAGCGCGCGAGGAGCGTCGTGTCGATGCAGCGCTACGTCGGTTCGATCCTCGAGGATCGACGGCAGCAACCGGCCGAAGATCTCCTCTCGGCGCTGTTCTCAGCCGACGCGACGAGCGATGCTCCGCTCACCGGAGCTGAGGTCGCGGGGGTCGTGTTCACGCTGGTGGTGGCGGGACACCTCACGGTCACGCGGGCGATCGGGAGCGGCCTGGCCCTCGTGCTCGCCGATCCGATGACACGCGACGCGCTCGTGCGGGACCCTGGCCTCGTCCCCAGGACAGTCGAGGAGATCCTTCGGATGGAGTCGCCCGCCCAGGGCCTGTTCCGCGTAACGACCAGGGACGTATGCCTTGCGGGCAGGCGACTCGCTGCGGGTTCCCGCGTCATGATCCACTACGGGTCGGCGAACAGGGACCCAGACTACTTCGCCGAGGCGGAGACCTTCGACGTCAACCGCGAGGACGGCGATCTGCATCTCGCCTTCGGCAGGGGCATCCACTTCTGTCTGGGAGCGGCGCTCGCGCGGCTCGAACTAGGCGCGGCGATGCCGCTGTTGCTCGGAAGGCTGCCGAACCTGCGCCTGGATCCTGCGCGACCTCCGGAGCCAGATCCCATCTTCTTCGCGCGCGGATACACGCGCCTATTCGTCACTTGGGACGTGGCGTGGGCGGCAAGCGGGGACAGCGCGTGAAACCCGCGCCATTCTCCTACTACGCCCCCGGCAGCGTCGAGGAGTCGGTCGGTCTGCTGTCGAGCCTTGGCGAGGAGGCGAAGCTGCTGGCCGGCGGTCAGAGCCTCGGTCCGATGCTCAACCTCCGGCTGGCAACCCCGACCGCGCTGATCGACCTCAACCGAATCAGCGGGCTCGACTATCTGCACGTGGACGAGGACGGAGCCCTGGTGCTCGGGCCGCTCACCCGCCACCGAACCCTGGAGCATTCCGACGTCGTTCGCCAGCGCTGGCCGCTTCTGCACGAGGCGATGCCCTATGTCGGTCACCTCGCCATTCGGAACCGGGGCACGATCGGGGGCAGTCTCGCTCACGCCGATCCCGCGGGCGAGCTTCCTGCCGTGACCCTGGCTCTGCAGGGAGAGCTTCTCGTCGAAGGACCAGGACGACAGCGGCGCGTCGACGCCGAGGCGTTCTTCTCCACGTTCCTTACTACGTGTCTCGGCCCGGAGGAGATGCTCAGGGAGGTCCGGATCCCGGCGCAGGTGCCCCGAACCGGACAGTGCTGGATGGAGTTCGCCCCGCGGGCCGGCGACTATGCCATTGTCGGCGTGGCCGCCACTGTGCGGCTCGACGCGAAGGGTCGCTACGAGGCGGCTCGCCTGGTCTATGCCGGGATCGCCGACATTCCCATGCTGGCCGACACGGCCAAGCAGCTGGTGGGCGAGGAGCCCTCGGATGGGCTGCACGAGATGATTGGTGAGGCCGTGGCGGCCGCGGCTCGACCTTTGAGCGACATCATGGCCTCGGGGGACTTCCGACGGCATCTGGTGAGGGTGCTGACGCGCCGGGTTCTCGGGGTAGCCGTAGCGAGGGCGAAGGGGACAGCGGGATGAGCGAGCCGCAGGTGACCGTGCGCATGTCCGTGAACGGTCGCGCGGTGACCCGGACGGTGCCCGCCCGCCTGACGCTCGCCGACTTCATCCGGGAGGAGCTGGAGCTCACTGGCACCCACCTCGGCTGCGAGCACGGCGTGTGCGGGGCGTGCACCGTGCTGGTCGATGGCCGGAGCATGCGCTCGTGCATCCTGTACGCGGGACAGATGGAGGGCGCCGAGATCACGACGATCGAAGGGCTCTCGCCATCTGACGGATCGCTGAGCCCCATCCAGCAGGCCCTCCATGAGCTCCATGGGCTTCAGTGCGGCTTCTGCACGCCGGGTTTCGTCGTGACCGTCCACGAGTTGCTCGGGGATAGTCCCAACCCCACCGAGGCGGAGGTCCGGGAGGCGCTGTCTGGCAACATCTGTCGCTGCACGGGTTACCAGGGGATCGTGGCGGCGGTGCTCAAGGTCGGGCGCGGCGCGTGCCAGGCGACTGAGAGCTGAGGAGCTTATGCGCGACACGCACGAGAGGGTGTCAGAGGGCGCCATCGGCAAGCCCCTGCTGCGATCGGAGGATGCTCGCCTGCTGACCGGGCGGGGATGCTTCATCGCCGATCTCCGGCTCCCGCGCATGGCGCACGCCGTCTTCGTTCGATCTCCCCACGCTCACGCGCGGGTGCGCTCGATTGACGCGGCGCGCGCCGCCGTCCTTCCCGGCGTCCTGGCCGTCATCACCGCCGCGGATCTTCCGGAGGTGGGCCTGGCGCACATCAATGAGGTGCCCGGGCTCGTCAAGACTCCGCAGCCGGTGCTGGCCGGCGATCGGGTCCGGTACGCGGGGCAGGCCGTGGCGATCCTCGTCGCCGAGGACCGCTACATCGGCGAGGACGCGCTCGAGCTGATCGACGTGGACTACGAGGAGCTACCGGTGGTCGTGTCCGTCGACGCCGCCAAGCCCGAAGGGCACGTCCCGCTGCTCCCAGAGGTACCGGACGATGTCGTCTATCGTGATCACCGCGTATTCGGTGACCCCGCCGGTGCCTTCGAGTCGGCCGCTCGGGTGTTCACGAGCACCTACCGAGCGAGCCGGTTCGTCGCCGCCCCGCTCGAGAATCGGGGGTGCATTGCCTCGTTCGAGCCGGCCTCCCGCACGCTGTCGTTCTGGAGCTCCACCCAGGCGCCCCATCTCCTGCGACGCCGCCTGGCCCTTTGCACTGGCCTGCCTGAGCATCACGTCCGGGTGATGATGCCAGACGTTGGCGGGGGCTTCGGCCAGAAGATCCCGGTCTCGCCCGAGGAGGTCGCGGTCGCCTTCGCCTCGGCTCATCTCGGCCTTCCCGTTAAGTGGATCGAGGATCGGCGCGAGAACCTGATGGCCGCCCCGCATGCGAAGGAGCAGATCATCCACCTCGAGCTCGCGGTGGACGATGACGGGACGTTCCGCGGCTTGCGGGCCCGGATCCTCGGGGACACCGGCGCCTACTCCTACAACAGCGCGAGCGCCCTCATCGAGCCCTTCATGGCCGCGAAGCTGCTCCCGGGCGTCTACCGCCTCGATGACTACGAGTACGAGGTCCAGGCGGTTCTCAGCAATAAGTCTCCCACCGCTCCCTACCGGGGCGTGGGCTGGACGGCGGCCCAGGTGGCCAGGGAACTCCTCATCGACGAGGTGGCCAGGGGCCTCGGTGCCGACGCCGTCGAGCTCCGGTTGCAGAACATGATCCGATCCGAGGAGCTTCCCAGGACCTCCGCACCCGGCCTGCTCTACGACAGCGGGAGTTATCAGGAATCTCTCCGCCTGGCAGCCCAGATGGCGGGCTACGAGGAGTTCCGGGCCGAGCAGGAGCGGGCCCGGGCCGAGGGGAGATACCTCGGAATCGGCTTCAGTCCCTACGTGGAGCCAGCGGGCTGGGGCACCCAGGGCATGAACCAGATCGGGTTGCACTCCTTCCCGTCCAACGACTCGGCCAGGGTGTCCATGGACGCCTCTGGCAAGGTCACCGTGTTCGTGGGGACGGTCGCCCTTGGCCAGGGACACGACACCGTCATGGCGCAGATTGCCGCGGATGCCCTCGGTGTGCCCTTCGAGGACGTGACGGTGGTCTTCGCGGACACGAGCTCGGTCCCGATCAGCCTGGCCGGCACCCGGGCGAGCCGTTCGACGGTCGTGGGTGGCGGAGCGGTCGGCCTCGCTGCCGAGGACCTTCGCGGCAAGCTCCTTCGCATCGCTGGGCTGATGCTGGAGGTCGACCATCAGGGCCTCGAGATCGCCGGGGGCAGGGTGCGGGCGAGAGGGGCGGTCTCGATTTCGCTGAGCGTGCGCGAGGTCGCCGAGGCCGCCTTCTTCAACACCAGTACTCGCGAGGCCGAGCCAGAACCGAACCTCACCTGCACCCGGCTCCATGATCCGGACGCCACCTGCTCCAACGGGTGCATTGCCGCCATCGTCGAGGTTGACGCCGAGACGGGCGCGGTCAAAGTTCGCCGGCTTATCGGGGTGGAGGACTGCGGAACGATGATCAACCCGATGCTGGTCGAGGGACAGCTCATCGGAGGGCTCGCACAGGGCCTTGGGGGAGCGCTCCTCGAGCGTGTCGCCTACGACGAGCACGGCCAGATCATGACAACGACACTTATGGAGTATCTGCTTCCGACGGCGACCGAAATGCCCAACGTCGAGATCCAGCACTTGTCCTCGCCCTCTCCCAACACATGGAGGGGGATCAAGGGGATGGCCGAGTCCGGCATGGTCGGTGGCCCGGCGGCGATCGCCTCCGCGGTCGCCGACGCCCTCGCTCCTTTCGGGGCTCGCGTCGGATCCCTGCCCCTCTCGGCCGAGGCCGTCGTTCACATGATCGCCCCACGGCCTTCGTGAGCGGCCATGCATGGCGCGGGTAGCATGGCCAGCTGGCTCGCTGTCATGCGGGTCGGCGGCGCCGAGGCTGGCGGTACGGGCGCAGAAAGTGCTGCGGTGCGCGGAGCCCGGCCGGTGTACGAGCGGTTCGCCTCCGATCTGGGCGTGACGACGATGACGGTGGGCAGCTGGCGCAAGCGGTTTGCCGCGGCCCGGGTGGACGCCCTGCGCGATGGTGAGGGCCCGGGCCGTCCGAAGCCAGGGCTAGTGCTGGCGGATGCGGAGCGTGACCATCTGGTTCGCTGGTCGCGGCGAGCGAGGGCCTCGCAGGTTCATTGCCAGCCGTCTGGATGGCCTGGCCGACGAGCCGCGGCCTGGCTGGTCGCGGGTTTCGATGGCCAGGTGCAGCGGCCTGTCGGAGTCGACGACCGGGCGATGTCAGCGCCGCTCAACGAGGCGCTCCATGCCGTTCGACAAGCTAGCGAATGTTGAGTTCAAACTGTAACCTGTCGACAGACGGCATCATACATACTTCTCGGGAGCGACGCAATGGGCCCTACGGAGCCGATTAGGGCAGTTAAGGAGGACTGGTGGCGCCGGCGTTCGAGAATCTGACGCTCTGGCAGCGGGTCTACGACCATCTGCGGAACGAGATCATGGCAGACCGCCTGCCCCCGGGCACCGAGCTGTCCGAGGTGGCGCTGTCCAGGGAACTGTCCGTCAGCCGGGGGCCGATCCGGGAGGCCATGGGTCGGCTGGCGGCGGAGGGACTGGTCACTGTGCGGCCTCGGCGCGGAGCCGAAGTCCGGGCCATTACGACCGGAGAACTGGTTGACTCCTACCAGGTCCGGGAGGCGCTAGAGGTCATGGCCGTGCGACTTGCGACTCCGCGGCTTACTGAGTCCGACCTGGATCGCCTCGAAGAACTGGTGGACAGCATGGCCGCGCATGCGAAGCGCGAAGCCGTGGCAGACTTCTTCGCGGCGAACGGTGTCTTCCATGAACTGCTCTGCGAGCTGAGCGGCAACAAGAAGCTGCAGGAGGTGCACCACCGGCTCGCAAGCGAAATCGGAAGGTTCCAGGCGCAGACCCTCGCGCTGCGCGGCAGCCTGGACGGGTCAGTCAGCGAGCATCGCGCGATCCTGGCGGCGATGCGGCTAGGGGACGCGGAAAGGGCCGCCGCACTCACCGCTGCACATGTCCGGGTTCCGACCCAACGGCTGCAGGAGACACTGGATGGCGCCGGCGACCCCGAGGACGGGGACCGTGGCTTCCAGGACGCTGGCGCGGCGATCTCCCCACCGCATCGTAACCAATCTCTCCCCCGCAGAGGACCTCTACCATGGCAGCCTTCAGGGTGACACGCGCAGGCGCCATACTTGGCATTGCTGATCTCGCCGCGTCGCTGCACTTATACCGCGATCAGCTCGGGCTTGAGGTGCTGGCCCGGCATCGAGGACGTCAGCCTCCGGATCAGCGCGGGCGAGATCCCGGGCGTCCCTGGCCGATCTCGGGGGCTCAGGTTCGCATCGAGGCCGGCGTGGAGGCGGCGCTGGCGGTGCTATCAGCCGCCCAGCAGGCGTGACGTGACCGGCTGGTCTTAGCGATCAGCGACCAAGTTTTCAGTTGCCTGTTGACACTCGGCCGTTGACAGACCTACGCTGGAAGCGGAAACCGTCGCTTCGCGGCAATGCGGTCTGGCATGACGATTCAGGTGGTTACGCAGACAAATGGGGTTTGTGTGGAATTCGGCGTCAACCTCAATAACCGCGAACCTCTCATTACCTCTGGCTACTCGCTCGCCGATCTGCTTGACCTCGCCGTACTGGCCGAGCAAAGGGGTTTTGATTCGGTCTGGGTGGGCGACAGCCTCTTCTCCAAGCCGAGATTCGAGCCCATCAGCCTATTGGCGGCGCTTTCCCAGCGAACCTCAATCATCCGGCTCGGCACAGCATGCCTCGTCACGTCCACGCGAAACCCGCTTTACCTGGCTCTCGAATGGGCCACGCTGGATCATCTCAGCGGCGGGCGGACGATCCTCGGGGCCTGCATGGGCAACCCCGAACTGGGCGTCAGAAGGGAGTTCGAGGCACTCGGGCTCGACTTCAAGGACCGGGCGCGCATCTTCGAGGAAGGGCTCGCTGTGCTGAGGTCCCTGTGGACGGACGGGTCGGTGACCTACCACGGCGAGCACTTCGCGTTCGAAGACGTCTCCTTCTACTCCGGAACGGAGATGGCGCCGCTCGCCCCGCTGCAGAAGCCGCCGCCGTTGTGGGTTGTCTCCAATATCCGGCTAACGGGCGACATCAGGCCGGACGTGGCCAGGCGGCGCATGGAGACGGCGTGCACCAGGGTGATCCGCTATGGCGACGGCTGGATGACCTGCTGCCGGGCTGAGCATCCCGAAGAGGTTTCAGAGCAGGTCGTGCAGCTCAGGAAGACGGCGGATGATCTCGGTGCGGACTTCTCCGGCTTCACCGTCTCCTATCAGGTGACGATGAATATCGGCGACTCGAAGGATCAGGCCGCCAGCGCTTTTGGCCAGTACATTTCCAGCTACTACCCGGAGCTTAGCAAGTCCGTGGATCTCTCCAACTGGGGTCCGGTGGGAAATCCAGAGACCATTGCGGAGTGGTTCAAAAAGTTCCGCGACGCAGGGGTCGACCATTTCATCTGCCGGTTCGGGGATCTCGACCAGTTCGGTCAGGTGGAGCGTTTCGCCACGGAGGTGCTTCCCGTTCTTCGCGAGCGCGAGCAGTCAACCGCCAATACCGAGTAGGGGAGGTCCATTCAGATGGCAGAGGAACCTCGCACGGAAGCGCAGATGCGCAAGTCAGCGGAGCTGGTGGTCGATGTCTGCTTCGGCGTGAAAGAGGACGATGTGGTCACCATCATCACGGACGACCGCCGAAAGGAAGAGGCGGACATGGTGGCGACCGTCGTGTCCGAGCGTGGCGGCTGGCCGATCGTCGCGAACAACGAAACCCAGATCCGCAGGGCGCTGCAAGACACCCATTTTCCGATGGTGCCGCCGCGCAACTTGCACAAGGCCATGGTGACCTCGGATCAGATTATCATCATGACCAACCTGGAATGGGCGAATCGCTTCGCTCACGTTCCGGCAGTCAAGGAGTCGGTCGCCAATCAGGTTCGGATCGGGTCGATCGAGGAGGGGTTCGGGCGCTGGCCGATCAGCGTCGAGGACATCGAGCGCACGATCGGCAACGCCAAGTCGGCAATCTCGCTTCTCGAAGGAAAGAAGCGAGTGCGGGTGACGTCGCCTGCGGGCACCGACGTCGAAGTGAGCATCGAACGTCGCCCGGCGCTGGAGGTCGTGCCCGTCAAGCTCCCCGGCGCGATGATGGGGCCGGCGCCGCTGTGGGGCGAAGTGGCTTACGCAGCCGTGGAGGACCAGACAAACGGGACGATCGTCATCGATGGCAACATGCTCGGCATCGGCGTTCCCGGGCACGTTGAGTATCCGATTACCTGGCATGTCGAGGACGGCCGGTACCGCGCTATCGAGGGCCGGGAGGAGGCCAGCCGACTCCGGGACGTGATCGCTGGAGTAAGCGGCACCGAGGTGGTGGCCGAGTTCGCCTTCGGAACGAGCGACTTCGCGCCCATTGGCTCGCCATCAGAGAAGGGCCGCAAGGGAACCGTTCATTTCGCTCTCGGAGACAACCAGAACTGCTATCCCGGCGGCCAGAACAAGAGCGTCCTGCACCTGGACGGGGTCTGCCACAAAGTGACTCTGCAGATCATGGACACGGGCGAGTACATCGTCAAGGACGGAATCTGGCAACTGTGAGCCGGGCAAAGGTGGTCTCGCTCGAGGACGTGGATCCTGTGCTGCTGCCGATGGGCAGCTGGTCAAGGCTTCTCGTCACGGCAGACACGGTCGAGGGAAACTCCTCGACAATCGGGTACTCCATCTTCAAGGCAGGGCTGGTAGCCGCCGACCTTTCCCATTCAGTGGAGGAACTGGCCTTCGTGGTGAGCGGCAGGAGCGTCATCCGGTTCGAGGACGATGAGCTCGGGGTGCGCGCTGGCCAGGCGCTGTTCATCCCGGCACGGATGTGGCACACGGTCATCAACGACTCCGATGAGGACCTTGCGATGGTCTTCTCGTTTCCGTCGCCTGACTATCCGCCCACGGAGCGCCGGGATCCCCGGCGGTGACAGATCAGGGCATGGGACAGGTCAGCGGGCACCCCCCGGTTAGTGCGGCTGAGGCGGCGCAGCAGGTGGCGCTCGCATGCCGGATCGTCGCCGAATTCGGGCATGAGGACCTGACACTGGGTCACGCGAGCGTCCGCGGGCCGGACGGACGCACCATCCACATCAAGCGGAAGGGAAAGGCCCTCCGCGATGTTCTCGCGCGCGACATCATCCCGATTGCATTGGACGAGGAGGAGGGCTACCTGACGACGGGCGCGCACCTCGAGACAGTCATGCATACTGAGGCGTATCGTGCCCGTCCTGACGTCGGGGCTGTGATCCATACTCATCCGCTGCACTCGATCGCACTCGGTGCGACCGATCAGCCACTGGCGCTGCTCTCCCATGACGGGCTGCTGTTTCCGGACGGAGTGCCAGTCTTCGACGGCACCGCCGGGCTGGTGACTACTCCCGCCCATGCCAGGGCGGTGGCGCAGGCTCTCGGCTCAGGGCGCGCGGTATTGCTACGCAACCACGGGATCCTCGTGGTGGGCGAGGACATCCGCTGGGCCGTGCTTGCCGCCATCACCCTGGAGCGCGCCGCGCGATTGCAGTTCGTGGCCCGGACACTCGGTGCCCTGGTGCCTATCCCTGACGAGGTAGTCGGCGAGCTGTCCGCGACGAAGTACCAGGCCGAATTCACCGACGAGTACTGGATGGCCTGGTGTCGAATGGTCAACGGCACTGGGGCGGCGGACCTGCCGTGACCGAGCACATTTCAGCGGTCATCAACGGCAGCCCGTTCGAGGGCATGGTCTCCCCCAATGAGCTGCTGCTGGATTTCCTTCGCGAGGAACTCGCGCTCACCAGCGTCAAGCAGTCCTGCGAGGTGGAAGTCTGCGGCACGTGCACCGTTCTTGTCGACGGGGCGCCCGTCAGCTCGTGCTGCTTCCTGGCGTGTGACATCGACGGCCGGCGGGTGGAGACCATCGAGGGCCTGGCTGGCACTGATTTCCTTCAGGTCGCTGTGGAGGCATTCATGTGCCATGCGGCCGTCCAATGCGGCTTCTGCAGCGCTGGAATGATCCTGACCGCCAAGGCGCTGGCCGACCGTGGCCTAGATCCGTCCCGTGCGGAGATCAGCCGTGCGATGAGCGGCAACCTCTGCCGTTGCACCGGTTATCACTCGATCCTCGAGGCTGTCACCGACATCCTGAAGGTGTCCCGCAAAGGCGCGCCGTCGTGAGTCCGGATGCCGTGGCAACCGCCGCGGGGCAACGCCCGTCTGGCATTGTCGGCCGAGCAGTGGAGCGGGCAGACGGAAGATCCAAGCTCGCCGGCAAGGCCGAGTTCACCGCCGACATCCGCGTGCCCGGGATGCTCTACGGCGCAGTCGTGCGCAGCTCGGTTGCTCATGCCCGGCTGCTCGCTATCGACACGTCAGCGGCCGAGAAGGTCGATGGTGTCGCGGCAGTGCTTACCGGTGCCGACCTCTCGGACCTGGATCCCTATTACGGGCACGCGCTCCGCGACCGCCCGATCGTCGCGATCGATCGGGTGCGTTTCGTCGGCGAACCAGTTGCCGTGATCGCGGCGACGACACAGGCGGCCGCTGACTTCGCCGTCACGCGCGTCGACGTGGACTACGGCGTGCTGCCGATAGCGGCATCACTGGAAGCCGCCCTGGACCCGGGCGCTCCGCTGATCCACACCGAACCTACCCGCCCGGGATCTGCCCATGGCCTGGGTCGGCTGCCCGAACGCGAGGGCAACATCTGTTACCGCTATGCGATCGAACGGGGGGACCTCGAGCGGACGTTCGCCGCCGCCGCGGTGATCGTGACCGGGGAGTACTCGTTTCCCGCCGTCTACCAGTACTCAATGGAAACGCACACGACGATCGCGGATCACCGGGGCGATGAGATCATCCTCTGGTCCACCTGCCAGCATCCGTTCCTGGTCCGGCAGGAGATCGCTGAGTTGTTCGGGCTGCCGCTTGACCGAGTCCACGTGATCGTGCCATTCCTGGGAGGCGGTTTCGGGAGCAAGTCCTACACGAAAATGGAGCCCATCGCTGCGGCCATCTCACGAAAGGCAGGCCGACCGGTTCGCATCCTCAACAGGGTGGACGAATCGATGGTCACAACCCGTCGGCACAACATGACATGCGGGATGCGGACTGCCGCTGCAGCCGATGGCACGCTGCTGGGGCGGGCAGTCGAACTGCGGCTCGATACGGGCGCGTACGCGGACAACGGTCCGCGGGTCACTGCTACCGCCGGAGACGCCGCACCGGGACCGTACCGCTGGAGCGCCGTCGCGGTGGACGCATACTGCGTCTACACCAACACGGGGCCGGCCGGATCGTACCGGGCCTTCGGGGCCGCGCACCTCCAGTGGATCGGAGAGTCACAGGTTGACGAAGTGGCCCGGCGGCTTTGCATTGATCGGGTCGATATCCGCCGGAAGAACTTGCTGCGTCCTGGCGAAGAGGTCCGTCCCGGCGGCAAGCCGCTCGACGCGGATCTGGTCGGGGACGTGGAGAAGGCCGCCGCGGCGGTCGGTTGGGACCAGCCGAGGACCGACGGGCGCGGGCGGGGGGTTTCCGTGGGATTGCTCGCCGCGGGTGCGCACCCCGTCTCCGCCGCCACCGTGCGCATGGGCGCCGACGGCGGAGTCACGGTTCTGGTGGGGACGACGGAGCTAGGGCAGGGCGCACGGACCGTGATGGCGCAGATCGCAGCGGAAGTCCTGCGGGCGCCAGTCGACCGCGTGCTGGTCCGGGGAACGGACACCAGGTACACGCCTTACGACCGGTCGACCGGAGCCAGCAGGTCGACCACGGTGGCAGGCAAAGCGGTCCAACGCGCTGCCCAGGAGGTGCTTGACGCGCTTACCGAGACGGCGTCGATCGTGCTTGAGGCCCCGCCCTCGATGCTGCGGCTCGAGGAGGGCGCCATCGCCAGCGGCTCACGCTCTGCGACCCATCAGGAGCTTATCAGCGCACGGTTCGGCTTCGCCGGCGGCGAGCTGGTAGGGCAAGGGCGGGTCCAGCCTGAAGCGGGAACCGGGTCTTATGCGGAAGGCCCGGTCTTCTGGGAAGTGTGCGTAGCCGGCGCCGAGGTCGAAGTGGACAAAGATACTGGCGTCGTCAGCGTGCTGCGGACATCCAGCGTCGCGGATGTCGGCAAGGCCATCAATCCGCAGCTCGTCGTGCGCCAGGACGAGGGCGGGACGCTCCAGGGGATCGGGAACGCGCTGTTCGAAGAGATGCGATATACCCCAGACGGCATCCTGCTGAACGACACCCTGCTCGACTACCGTGTGCCGTCCTTCGAAGACATGCCGGGCGTGATGAGCTGCACGATTGTGGAGAACGGCGACGGCCCAGGACCGTTTGGGGCTAAGGGATGCGGTGAGGGGGTGCTGGCCGCGATCCCGGCTGCCATCGTCAACGCGCTGGCCGACGCCGGCGTGCCGATGAACACCCTGCCGTTGACACCCGAGCGAGTGTGGCGACGGATCCAGGAACTGAAACAAGCGACGACGGAGGCAGGAAAGTGACGGTTCCACGAGCTTCGGCGATTGTCGGCGCCGGCACGATGGGCCCAGGGATGGCGGCGGTGCTTGCCCGCTCGGGCTCGCAGGTCAAGCTGAACGACATCAGCGCAGAGGTTCTGGGCCAGGCAAAGGCCGCGACGGAACTGGCCGCGCAGGTACTTGATCGACTGGGCGTGCCATCGCAGCCGGGCGGATCCGTCTCGTTCGAGGTCGATCTCCCGGCTGCGGTCTCCGGCGCGGACCTAGTCCTCGAGGCGGTGCCGGAGAAGATCGAGCTCAAACGCGAGGTCTTCGCGAATCTCGAGGAGCACTGCGCGGCAACCGCCATCCTCGCCACGAACACGTCCGGGATTCCCATCTCGGAGATCGCGAAAGGGCTGAGGCATCCGCAGCGCGTGATCGGCATGCACTGGTCGAACCCGCCGCACCTGATCCCCATGATCGAGGTGGTGCCTGGCCAGCACACGGGCGACGATGTACGCGCGAAAGTGGTCGCCATCATCGGGGCATTCGGCTACGAGGCCGTCGTCGAGAAGGAGGTTCCCGGGTTCGTCGAGAACCGGATCCTGTATGCCATCCTGCGCGAGTGCCTGTCCCTTGTCGAGCGGGGCATCATCACCGAGGCCGATATGGATACCTGTGTCAAATGGGGTATCGGCTACAAGCTCTCGGTCATAGGTCCGATGCGCCTGCTGGATATGGCTGGCCTTGACATCTACGAGAGCGTGGCGTCGTACCTCAACCCCGACTTGTCTGATTCCGCCGAGGTACCGCGGTTCGTTAGGGAGCGGATCGCGAGCAAGCGGCTGGGGATGAAAACCCTCGGTGGCATCTACGAGTACACCGAGGAGGAGGTCCGCGAGCGGAGGGCGGAGATCGCCTCAGGCCTAATCGCGGTCCGCAAAGCTCTGCCGGGTCTGTAGAGGTCGGGAGGCGAAGTTCTGATGACTGCCAAGAAGGTTTACATTCTGGATGGCGGATCGCTCGTCATCGACCGTTCACAGGTCCTGTGGTACATCGATGTCGGCACGCGCCGAGGCGAGTGAGGATATGAAGCTGCCGCCGTTCGCCGTTCACCGCCCGCGGTCGGTCAAGGAGGCATCGCGCCTGCTGGTCGATCTTGGCGATGATGCCGCGGCCTATTGTGGCGGCACTGAACTGCTGCTTGCGATGAAGCTGGGGCTGGCGAATTACGCCCACCTGGTAGATCTGAAGAGCGTTGTCGGCCTGCGTGCGATAGCCAGGCAGGGCGACAGCCTCAGAATCGGCGCGGCAGCCACTCACGATGAGATGGAGACCTCGCCGGAGCTGCGGGCATGGTGTCCGGAGATGGCCGCGATGCACTCTGCGCTGGCCAACCTTAGGGTGCGGTCGGTCGGCACGCTCGGTGGCAACCTGTGCTTCGCTGATCCGCACTCGGATCCGATGACATTCCTGATCGCGGCGGGCGCTTCGATCCTCTGCCAAAAAAGAGAAGACAGCAGGCGCATACCCGCTGCGGAGTTCCTTACCGGCCCTTACCAGACCGCGCTTGAGCATGGCGAACTCCTCGTTGCCGTCGACCTTCCCGCCCGGCCCGCCGCGACCGGGTTTGCGCACGTGCGCATGAAATTGCACGAGCGGCCAGTCGTGACCGTCGCCGCCATGGTCCAGCTTTCCCAGGACGCGGTGTCGCAGGCACGGCTGGTCGTAGGATCGGTGGGCTCCGTCCCGGTCAGCGCAGAAGCTGCCGGTCTTCTCGCGGGCGCAAGCGCCGGAGACTTCGGCAATCGCGCTGACCACTGCGCCTGGCAAACGGCCCTGGCATGCGAGCCGATGCCTGACGGGGATTGCTCTCCGGAATATCTGAGGCAGCTGGTGCACGTGCATTCCCGGCGCGCGCTGACCGCTGCGTATTCTGCTGCGCTCGACCACAGTCAGGATCCGGTCTCGTGATCGCCGGGGACAACGTGAGGCCACGGCTGCGCGCGTCCACGGCGATGCGGTCAAGACATGCGGCAAGCGCGGCGATCGTGCCCCGATCAGGGGTGACCACTAGGGCGTGTCCCGTGGATCTTTGAGGCCAGGTCGTGTAGATCAGTACGGTGCTTGATCGCCTGAATCGTCATGACCTGTCCGATGAGGAGCAGGAGCGCCTGCGGGTGCTCCTGCCCTCCGACCCGCCGCGCGGGGGCCGGCGGGCTGATCACCGGGAGGTGATCAGCGGGATCTTCTTCCGGACCCGGGCGGGCTGCCCGTGGCGGGACCTGCCTGACGGCTCCGGGAACTGGAAGACGGTCTGTAACCGGCACCGCCGGTGGTCCCTGGACGGCACCTGGGAGACGATCCTGGACCGGCTGCGGGCCGGGTGCGATGAGGCTGAGGGCAGGGACTGGACGGTCAGCGCCGGCTCGACGGTCGCGCGGGCCCGTCAGCATGCGGCCGGCGCCCGCCGCGTCCGTGCCGCCGATGACCGCACAGGGGGCACTATCGAATGACAGGAAATCCGGCCGGGAGGGCACCGGCCGTTCCCGCGGCGGCCTGACCACGAAGATCCACATGGCCGCTGACCTGCGCTGCCGGCCTGTCGCCCGGCTCACCAGCCCCGGCCAGGACGGCGACTCCCCGCAGTTCATCCCGCTGATGCAGGCCATCAGCATCCGCCGCCACGGGAAAGGACGGCCGAGGCGCCGCCCAGGCCGGGCGATGGCGGACAAGGCATACTCCTCCGCCGCGAACCGCGCCTGGCTGCGGCAGCACGGCATCACAGCGGTGATCCCGGTCAGGGAAGACCAGAAGAAGCACCGCCGCAACCGCGGCCGGGCCGGAGGCCGCCCGCCGGCCTTCGACGCCGGCTGGTACAAGCAGCGCAAGCCGCTGATTAACACCAGCCACCTAGTGCGGACTTGCGTGAGCCCGTGGCTGCTACTGAGAGTCAGCGTTCCGCCTGGTTAGCGACTGTGCGGCAGGCTGAGGAACTTCATGTTGGTCTATGGTAAGGAGAAGGTCTACGGTTCGATTCCGTAAGGGGGCTCCAGGTTGTGAGGAATTTTCGAACACTTATCCAGTGACCAACGTGCTCTTTGGGGCACCTCGGGGGGCACATCTCGATGGTGATCATGGCTTGAGCGGCGGCAAGAGAGGCGTGGCCGGCGAGGTGAGCGTTTCCGGGTTCAGGAATCTGACGTAGCCAGCTGGCCGGAGGTCGCTGGAGGCCGGGCTACCGGCACGCCTCGAAGCGGGCTATGCCGTTTTCGACGCGCTGGCCGCAGGGCGCGGGCCGGCAGTGGGGTTAGCTGCGCTGAGCGGCGTGCCTTGCGGGTTGTCCTAGCTGGTGTGCTGTCGTGCGGGCAGCTTGGTGTGAGGGGGCGGCGGCGGGGGTCGGGGAAGCCGATGGCTGGGTAGCCCGGTGCGCGCTTGGCGAGTCATGCGGCGAGCACTGGGGTGTGGTGGTCGTGGATCTCGGCTGTGGTCTCGCCGGGGTGCGAGCGCATGATCCGTCCGGCGTACTGGACGAGGCGGCCTTTGAAGGCGACCGGCGCGGCGAAGGATAAGGTGTCCAGGGCTTGGCAGTCGAAGCCCTCGCCGATGAAAGAGCGCGTGGCGAGGACGAGCACAGCAGCCAGCAGGCTATCCGGCCGGACGCTGGTGCAGCTAACCAGCATCAGCGACGATGACCTCGGCGAGGAGCTGACCCTCTAGTGGAGGTCGAGCCTGGCCGGGAGATTCTGCCCACGACCAGCCTGCCGCAGGTCACCGAGACGAGCTGGGGTGATCCGCAAAGACTAGGCGCCTTCCTGGACGCGGTTCGATGGGGAACCGTGGCCAGCGCGGATTCGCGGAAGCTACAGGCACTATTTCGCTCCGTGCCCGAATCGAGGAGTACCAGCTGGCGCCGGTCGCCGGGGCGCTGGCGATGCCGCGGGTGAACCTGCTCATCGCTGACGACGTGGGCCTGGGCAAGACGACCGAGGCCGGCCTGGTGATCGAAGAGATGCTGCTCTGGCACCGGGCCCGGCGGGTGATGGTGGTCTGCCCGGCGTCGCTGACGCTGAAGTGGCGCCACGAATGGCGGAGAATTTCGGCTTGGACTATTGGTGCCTAGCACTGGACCCGGCAGCGTGCCT
>Ga0307372_10006828_pt1 | contig 16541 bp, 15 predicted proteins | sample OX1MG_FD_202533 | JGI IMG/M metagenome (GOLD analysis project Ga0307372, IMG submission 202533) | Soil microbial communities from Risofladan, Vaasa, Finland - OX-1 | ecosystem: Environmental > Terrestrial > Soil > Coastal area > Acid sulfate soil | place: Finland: Risofladan, Vaasa | collected... | reverse complement strand
TGTCACGGGTGTTTCGCCGTCGGTGGCACCGTCGGAGCGTGAAGAGGCGTCGGCGCTCGCCCGCCAGATCGGCATCCGCCATGAGTGGGTCGAGACTCACGAGATGGACAATCCGGAGTATGTGGCGAACAGCCCGATGCGCTGCTTCCATTGCAAGGACGAGCTCTACAACGTCCTCGGCGCTATCGCGGAGCGTGCCGCCGGCGCGGTGGTGGTCGATGGCACGAACGCAGACGATGCTGGCGATTGGCGGCCGGGCCGGCAGGCCGCGGCAATACACGGCGTGCGCAGCCCGCTCCTCGAACTTGGCTTCACCAAGGCCGAGATTCGCGAGCTCTCGCGGGCCATGCAATTGCCCACGTGGGACAAGCCAGCGATGGCATGCCTGGCAAGCCGGATCCCGCATGGCACCCCCGTGACCGTCGAAGCGCTCGACCAGGTCGGTGCCGCCGAAGCCGTGCTCCGCGCCTTCGGCCTGCGCGAGATCCGCGTGCGCCATCATGGCGACGTTGCCCGCATCGAGACGGACGAAGAAGGGATGGCCATCGCCTTCGCCCCCGCCAACCGCGGCAAGATCGTCGCTCGCCTCCAGAACCTGGGCTTCAAGCACGTGGCGTTGGACCTCGCCGGTTACCGTCAGGGGAGCATGAACACCGCAAGCGGCTCTTCGGGGCAAACCAGCACCCCGTGACCGGCTGGTTCGACGAGTCCCCAGAGACCTACGAGCGCGCCCGCCCGCGGTACCCCGAACCGCTCTGGGATGAGCTCTTCCTCCGTCTGCCAACACCCGCTGCGCTCGTTGAGATCGGCCCCGCGACCGGAAAGGCCACGGGTGCCTTGATCTCCCGCGGCGCGAGCGTCACGGCGTGCGAGCCCGGTGCGAACCTCGCGGCCTACCTCCGTGCGAAGTTTCCGGATGAGCGGCTTCATGTCTGCCACGGGCGGTTCGAAGACGTTCCGCTCCCTCACGGAGCGTTCGACGCCGTCGTCGCCGCGACCTCGTTTCACTGGCTCGACCCGGCCGTGCGCATGACGAAGTCCCACGCCATCCTCGCGCCCAACGGGGTACTCGCAATCGTGGATACGAACCAGGTGGCGTCCGCTGTGGACCGCGGCTACTTCCAGGCTTCGCAGTCCATCTATGACCGCTACTTCCCCCGCGACTCTTCGCCCGCCCCGGTGGTCCCGGGGAGAGATGTGGTGCCCCACGCCTTCGACGAGCTCCGCGATTGCGACTTGTTCGATGAGTGTGAATTGTTTCGCTACGACTGGGATCAGCGCTACGAGACGGCCAGCTACCTCGACCTCGTGCGCTCCTACTCGAACACGGCGCGCCTGGAACCGTTGGTTCGCGAAGCGTTCCTCGGGGATCTCGCAGCCTTCATCGGCCGCGAATTCGATGGCTACGTCGTCCGGCCGCTCGTCATCACACTCTCGTGTGCGCGAAGGCGGCGGTAGTGGGCCAACGGTGGCCCGAGGCCCGCTCATCCCCATTCGCCAGCCCAATCCGAATTGGCACAGGGCGCCAGGGCCACACGATTGACGTTTGCGGCCCGCCGGCGGTAGTCTCTTTGAGAATTGGTGGAAACGGTTCATTCAAGGAATCGTTCTCCATCACGACCTCACCGGGCCTGCCACGCCCTGGAGCTAAACCATGCCGTCCCTGCTTCGTACGCGCGTCTCCGATATGCTCGGGATCGAATATCCCATCTTCGCCTTCGCTCACCACGAAGACGTCATCGTCGAAGTCTGCAAAGCCGGTGCGATCGGCGTCTATGGCGGCACCCGCAAGACGCCCGCCGAAATCCGCGATGTCCTCGCGAACATCCGCGCTCGCGTCGGCGACCGTCCCTTCGGCATCGACCTGGTCATCCCCAAGGGCATGCCTCAGCACAACAACCGCGAAGAGGCACAGATCCCGTCCGAGCATCGCGTCTTCGTAGACCACCTCTATGCGAAGTACGGGGTTGGCCGCCCCCAGCGTGCGGGCATGCGTTCGCGCTTCGTGCGCTCGGAAGATATGGCCGCCCAGCAGCTCGAGGCCGTGCTCGAATCCGATGTGAACGTCTTCGCCCTCGGCATCGGCACCCCGCCTGAGGCGGTCAAAGCCGCCCAATCCGATGGCAAGACCGTCGTGTCGCTCATTGGCTCTCCCCGGCACGCGCACTACGCGCTCGACGGCGGTGCCGACATCATTGTCGCCCAGGGCTACGACGCCGGCGGCCACACCGGCACCATCGGCACGTTTTCGCTCGTGCCCCAGATCGTGGACCTGGCCCGCGGCCGGCCCGTGCTCGCGGCTGGTGGCGTGGCGACCGGGCGGCATATCGCCGCGGCCCTTGCACTCGGCGCGGAGGGCGTCTGGGTGGGTACGCCCTGGCTCGTCACCCGTGAAAATCACACCGACCCCATCCTCCTCAAGAAGCTGCTAGCGGCCGGACCCGAGGACACTGTCATCTCCCGCGCCGACTCCGGCAAGACGCTCCGCCAGATCCGCTCTGCCTGGAGCGAAGAATGGGCTGCGTCGGAGGCCCCTCCACCGCTAAAAATGCCCTACCAGGACATCCTCATCGGTGACCTTCTCGGCGCAATCGAGGACCACCACGTCGAGCCCCTCATCCATACCCCTGCCGGCCAGGGCATCGCGCAGTTTTCAGAAGAGACGACCGCGGCCGAAGTTGTGCGCCGCTTCGTCGCCGATGCCGAGGCGGCGCTCTTGAGACTCCGTGGCTGACCGCGGTGCCCGCCCCCCGCATCCTGGCGCTGTGCCATCGTTTGGCGCCGGGCGCGCCGTCTTCTTCGATGTCGATGACACTCTCCTCACCTGGGATCATCGCGAGCGGCCGCATATGCGCGAGGTCGTCGCGGAGACCGCCGCCATGGGCTTCGCGGTGTATGTCTGGTCGGGCATTGGGCCGCGCTGGGAGGTCGTCGATGTCTATGGCCTCCGCCCGTTCGTCACCGGCTGCTACCAGAAGCCCCTATCGCGCCACCGCGAGCGCCTCGCCGAGCTTCATGTACCCGTCGTGCCGGACCATGTCGTAGACGACGATGCGGAGATTGTTGCAGTCTTTGGCGGCACCCATGTTGCCGCGCCCCTGGAGCCGCTTCGCTGCGATTCCGGACTGCTGCAGGTGCTTCAAGATCTCCGGCGGCGCTTCGCACCGGGACTGTGAGGATGGTCGCAAATGGCTGAAGCCGAAGGCCCCTTCGCTGGCCTGCGCATCGTGGAACTGGGCCAATACGTCGCCGTGCCCTACTGCGCGGAGTTGTTCGCTCACGGCGGGGCGGACGTTATCAAAGTCGAGCCCATCGCGGGCGACGAGACGCGCAAAAACAGCGAGATCATCCCCGGCGAGGGACGCCAGTACATCATCAAGTCGCGCGGCAAGCAGGGCATCCCCATCGACCTCTCAATGCCAGAGGGCTGCGATCTCGTCCGCCGCCTGGCGCTTTCTGCCGATGCCGTCCTCTCGAACATGCGACCCGGTGCCATTGAACGCCTGGGCCTGGGCTACGACACGCTCGCCGCAGCCAACGAGCGCATCGTCTTCGGAGAGGTGACGGCCTTCGGTAAACGTGGTCCCGACGCCGCCCGTGCTGGCCTCGACGTGATCGTCCAGGCGAACGCCGGGCTCGCACTCTCCGGTCGCGCCTGGGAAGACGGCGTCCCCGTCTGGAGCGAGGCGTTTCTCACCGATTATATGGCGGGCATGACGCTCGCCTTTGGCGTGGTCACTGCCCTCCGTGAACGTGACCGCACCGGCCGTGGCCAGAGAGTCTCGACCTCGCTTCTGCAGGCGGCGTTGGCCCTGCAAACCGCAACGGCAAATGTGATTGATGCCGTGGATGGCTGGAAGCACGACTTCATGGCCGCGCGCGCAGCGGAGGGCACATCGTTCGAGGCGTTCCAGCAGCGCCGCGATGCAATGGGCACCAACCGCTGGTACTACAACACCTATGCCACACGCGATGGCTTCATCGCCCTGGGCGCCCCAGGCAACCTTCGGGGAAGGCTCATGCCGATCCTCGGCATCGATGACCCCAGCGTGAGCGACCCGGCCTTCAAGATGCCCGACGACCCGCGCCCTTTCGTTGCCGCCCTCAAGGATGCTGCCCGCCAGGCTGTGCGCCGCTTCGCGACCGCCGACCTGGTCCGCCAGTGCACCGCGGCCGGGATCCCTTGCTCGCCGCTCAACTTCGTCGAAGAGGTTGTCCTCGGCGACCAAGCGCGAGCCAACGGCTTTGTCGCGACGTTCGACCATCCGGCGGTCGGCCCGATCACGATGCCTACCGTCCCCTTGGAGTTCTCATCGTCGCGCTACCATGCGAGCGCGGGGTCGCCGGCGTATGGTGAACACACCATCGAAGTGCTCGCTGCTCTCGGCGTCGAGCGGGACGAGTGCGCGGGCCTCATCGAACGCGGCATCGTGGGCGTGCCCGAGCGTTCGCCGTTCGCCTGAGTGGCGGCCGATCAGGAATGTGGGCTGTGCTCTGATGTCAGCGCCGCGTAGACCTGCCGTTGGAGCATGATCGCCGGAGATTCCAGCGGGTGCCGGTCGTGCCGGAAGCCACACTGGAACTGGCCAAGGATGTAGCGCGCAAAGAACCACGCCTGCCCCATCTCGCGTGCCTGCGTGATGTGGTAGGCCTCATGCGCGATCAATGCCAGCCCGGCAGGCGTTTGCGGGTTGAAGGCACCGCGGCGGAACGCCACGACCGGCCCCAGCGTGGTTGTTGCCATGCGGAAGGCGCCTGGCAGCCAGTTCGCCGGCGCGTCCACGAGCACGCGCATCCGCCGCAGGTCTCGTTCTGCCACAAACGGCGCAAGTGCCGCGACAGTGCCGTTGCTCAACCGCCGCAAGTGCTCATCGTCCCTTGTTCGAGTCTCGCATCATGCATCAGGGATCAGCCGGTGGGTTGCGGAAGTTTGTTCTGGTCGACGCGGTAGATGGCGTCGTTGCCAGAGGTGAAGACGCGCGTCAGTGCGGGCATGTGGTCGAACTTCGCAAGCCCCGCGGCCGTGCCGTGGGCGTGCTCCTCCGTGCCCACAACCACGTAGCTCACGTTGTATTTCAACAGGTATTGGAGCGTCCACGCGATGTCTGTGGTCTTGTAGAACTGGTCCGTATCGGCCCGCCGCTGGTCGACCAGAGCCGAGTAGTCCGTGCGTTGCTGGATTTCGTGCCAGTCCCAGCCGATCACCGCCGGCAGGCCCGTGTACTCGGACATTCTTCCCGTCCAGTGATAGAGCGGGCCAACTGCCTCCACGATCACAGGGCTCCCTCCCACGTTCGAACGCAACCAGTCTATCAGTGGCTTGTCCTGTGCCAGCGGGATCGTCACGTTCTTGGATGGGTCGGGCTGGCCGAGGTCTTCGCCGTACTGGGCCTTTTGCATGAATGCCAGCCCGTTGAGCGTCGGCGGCAGGGAAGCGAAGCGCGTCGCTTCACGCGCACGGGTCCCGGAAAACAGGAAGATGGAGCTCCCCACGAGCAGGGCGCCCAGCACAGCCGTGATGAGGACAGCGGCGGCACCCCGGTGCGGCCGCGCCTGGATGCGTGATCCCTGGAACTGCCAAAGTGCACGGCCAACATACCAGGCCGCAAACGCGCCGCCCAATGCGAACAGTTGCCACGCCTGCAGGCTGAACTTGAACACGGTGTTCATGCGCACAATGTCGTTCTTCAGCGTCACGACATCGACTCCCGCGCTGATCCCGAAGGCAAGCGCGAACATTGCCGTCGCGAGCATGCGCGGGAGGTTGCGTTCCGGGTCGCGCACGTCGAGCCAGAGGAGGTTGAGGATGAACAGGTCGAGCAGCACCGCCAGCGAAAGCGTCGCCAGCCCGAACGTCCAGGTGAAGGCTGCGAGGCCCGCCACAAACACCGTCAGCGCGGCCAGCTCCGCCCGTCCGTTGACTGTTGCCAGGAACGGGTTGCGGCCGTGGTCGCGCCCGCGCTCCGCCAGCAATTCGTGATAGCGCACGGCCACGAAGGCGAGCGCCAGCCCCACAAAAATCCCGTACTGGACGAAATACTGGTTCAACTTCGTCGTCTGAGGGGCGCGCACGAGGCCGGTATCAAAGGTCTCAAAATGTGTCGTAAACGGCGCGAAGAGGACCACCATCACACCCCCGGCGAGGGCGAGATGTCCGGCTGCCTGCCACCAGCGGTCCTGCCAGCGTCCTTCGGCGATCACCTGCGCGAGGACGATGCTCGTGCAGCCGATGATCACCGCAGCCGGGAAGTCCCATGTGTGCACCGTGCGCACCAACCCCATCGTCACGCCGATCGCCGCAGCTAGCAGCCAGGGGTGCAGTCGCAACCGCGGGCGCGCCTGCACGCTCACCACGTACGCGATCGCCATCGCGATGTTGAGCCCGAAGAACGGCACATCCATGAGGTGCGGGTGCAGGTCGCCGAAGAGCAACGACCAGAACGGGAATTCGGTGATGTCGAACGTACCGAAGTGCACCCGGCTGCTGCGCCACCAGTCGAACGGCGGTAGCGCAGCGCCCGCGAACAGCGCACGCGCGAGGCCCCCGAAGACGCCCACGACCCCTCCCACGAACGGTACCCCGGAGGCCAGGCTCCAGTGGTTCACTGCCTGCAGCCGCTGGATAGTCTGCTGCGCGCCGTCGAGGTTGGCGACGCCGATCAAGAGAAGCGCCCCGAAGATGCCGGCGATGAGTGCGGGACGCCATGCGGCCGATGCAACCGCTCCCGCCCGCCGGGCAATTGCTTCGCGCGGCTGCGAGGTCATTGCCACGAGGTTGTGGACAGTCGAAAACGCCACGGTTGCGCACATCGCCGCGAACGTCGGGATGCCAAGGTTGTAGGCGACTTCCGGCACGATCTTGAGCGCCCGCACGGGCACGGCGAGGAAAAACCAGCCCATGTAGTAGTAGTTCATCGTCCCGCCGGCGAACCAGGGGTCATAGGGTGGGAGTTTCGTCGACCGGATCACAGCCGTGAAAAACGCCGAGTCCATCGGCTTCTCACCCCCCTGGTAGGGGTGCCAGAGGTCCGGGTTGAAGTAGCGCAAGAGCAAGAAGCACCCGAACGCCAGCAGGAACACGCCCTCCACCGCCAACCAGGTGCGCCAGCTACGCCGCACTTCAGCGATGATCGCATCCCGCCTCAGGTGGCCGAGGATGGCCCCGCCGGCGACCATCGTCCCCCACACGCTCCAGGCAAGCGTGAACGAGAACTCTGATGGCCCCCAGGCGATGAGGACCCACGAGGGCAGCGCCACCGCCACCAGCCCGAGCAGCTTCGAGAGCCCGTAGCCGCGGTCCGGGAGGGCGCGGAAGAGCCATGTCACCCAGGGCACCGCTGCAAGCCCGGCCAGTTCGAGCCACACCAGCCACCACAGCCAGGGGATGTGGCTCGTCCAGCCGTGTACGGCAAAGACGTCGCTGAAGGTGCCACCTGCCTGCTGGACGGCCTCCTCCGCGGGCGTGAACTGGAGTCCGTTGGTCCGCCCCTGCCGCGGCAGCAGGTTGATTGCCCGCTCCGGCTGCGCCTGGTCCAGCAGCGCTTGCGCCCGCGCCGGGTCCCAGGCCCCGGTCTTCTGGTAGATCCGCACCTCCGGGTGGTCGTAGACGGTGAACGACTCTTCCGCCCCCGAATCGTTGACCGAGAGCCCAAGAAACGTCGGGTGCGTGGCGAAGTGGGCCACCAGCTTGAAGCCCAGCGCGCCCGAATCCAGCAACTGGTAGTAGCGGATCGTCGCAGGGTATTCCGCAGGCAGCCGCTGCACAGACTCGCGCACACGGTCGGAGCTGATGATGACGTAGTTCGCGTGGTCCAGGCCCCCAAGGCCGTTGTCCTCGGGCCGCCCATAGATGAGCTGGTGCACCTTCGCCACGGAGTCGGTCGCGTACGGGTCCGTCTGAATGATGCGGTACTCGTTGTAGGCGCTCCCTGGCAGTGCATAGGGCAGAGAGTCGTCCCAGAGTTCGCTCGTCAGCGCCGACCCCTTCGCCACGTTCGCATAGATCCACGCACTGGCCGTGATGCGCGGGTTCGTCTGCGAATAGACCGCCTGGAAGGCCATCGCCCACCACGCGGTCGCGAGCACCACCACGGCGGCTGCGCCGCCCGCGACCCAGCGCAGATTGCGCGCCGTTGCCACAGCCTCCAGCGGCCGTCGCAGGCGTGCCCAGGGGATGGCAGCCAGTGAAGGCGGCGCGGTCGCCTGCCGGGCCGTGCGCCAGAGCGCCACCAGCCCCCACCCCGCCATCAAGCAGAGCACCGGGTACATCGGCACGAAGTAGCGCATGAACGCGACAAAGCGCACGCCCTGGAAGATGAAGATGGCGCCCGCGAAGGTGAGCGGGAGGAGAAACGTCATCTCCCGCCGCTTGAACAGCAGGTATCCGGCTGCCGCTATCGCCAGCCACGCGGCAATACCGAGAGCCGGCCCCGTGCCCCACACCACCATCGTCCGCAGCGGCGTGAGGAACGCCGTCCGGCCGGCAAACTGCACGAACGGTGGGTAGTCCACATTGCCGTTTTCGAAGTTGATCTCGCGCTGCAGGTCGGCCTTCCACTGCGGGTTGATGCCCATGTCCCAGAAGTGCGGCCCCGTGAAGGCGTAGGGCTGGGCCACGCGAAAGACGAGGATAGAAATCGCCGCCGCCAGGCACAGCCAGGAGAGGTCGTTCGCCCAGTGCCCGCCGATGCGCGGGCGACCGCCCTGCCACTGCAGCCCCAGCCGCGGCATGTCGCGGATGCCCATGCGGACGGCAACGGCCACCACCGGCGCGAGCGCGAGCGGCCAGGCCGTGACCTTGCACGCCAGCCCCAGCCCGATGGAGACGCCAAGGCCCACAAAGATCGCGGCCGTTTTCCGCTGGCTGAGCGGTTTCGCGGCCGGGCGCAGCAAGAGCGCCGAAAGCACCAGCGTCGCCGCGCCAAAGAACGTCACGTAGGGGTCCATGGTCCAGAAGTGCGCGAGCTGCGTCGGCAACACCGCGAGTGCATAGAAGAGCGCCGCGAGCAGGCCAACTTTGCGCCCCACCGCGCCCCCAAAGAGGCTCCAGCCCAGCGCGAACACGAAGCCGATCGTTGCCACATCGAACAGCGACGTGATCCGGCGGCCGCATACCACCGTGCCGTCATAGCTGTCGGTAGCAGTCACACAGCCCTTGCCGATGAAGCTCGCGACCGCGTTATCGGCGAAGCCCGGGAGGACGTTCCCGACCGCCTGGAATGGCTGCCGGTGCGCGCAGACGATGACTCCCGGCGCGCCGGTCGGAGATTGCCCGCACTGCGCCCCGAACAGCGTGAACGCGCCCTTCGCCAGGAAGAGGGGGAACGTCCCGTAGACATAGGAATGTGTGTTCGGGTCGTTGTAGGGGTTGAGCGGGCTGCGCGCAGTGTCGAAATAGCCGCCGATACTGGATGGCCAGTGCAGGTCCGACGCAACCAGCGAGAGGAAGCGCTCGTCCGGGTGCATCTGCAACGGTGCCTGCGCGCCCGCGGGCTGGTCCCAATAGAGGCCGTGGAAGCGCAGCCCCGTCCCTGCGAGGAGGATGAGCAGCAACCCCACCTGCCAGCGCAGCACGGCGCCGCGCAGGCGCGTGGCTGCCGCCGACCGCCACAGCGCTGCCGGGCTCCGCACCCACGAGGTCTCGGCCAAGCGCCCTCCCCGGTGACCCTTCGCGATGTCCCGCGATAACGGCGCCGCACCGCCAGCGAAGATACGCCCCCTAGGATACGTTCCCCGACCCATCGGGGAATCGGTGCCCGCCCGCAGGTTAGGAGCGGGGAAACGAGGGAGGAGGGAGGAGGGAGGAGTTCTCGCCATCGGGGCCGGTCGGGAAGCGGCAGCGCCCACTCCGCTCTACCAGGCATCGATTGTCGTGGCAGGCTCCACATTCGGAGCGCCACTACCTGGGAAGCCCGGAAGCGGGATAGACTTGATCCGGCATGACGAACACCAGCGGAACCGTGGTGACAGGTGTGGAGGCAGCACTCCGGGATGCTTTGCGGCCGGCCTGGCCGAGAGCGGTGGTGGAGCGGTCGGCACTGGAAGTCGCGGGGCTTGTTAGCTTCGCTGCCTTGCGGGCAGTCTTAGAGGCGGCCGAGCATGTCGCGGACGCGCCGCGTGTGGCTCGGGTTGAAGGGTTCAGAAGTCGGGAGGATCCCGACTGGTCTCAGCTTGTCCTGGTCGTGGAAGACCCGGGCGAGCCCGGGAGCGCGAAGTGGCATGCGTCCCTCGACGCGGCCGGGCGCGTCATCAAGACCGCCGTCGAGCGGCATCCCGAGGCCGCTGAGGCCATTACAAGTCAGATTTCGTTCGACCTATAACCGTGGCATTCGATCCGCTCGACTGGATTGCGCTGGCCGATGAGCTTGCTGCCCGTAGCGACGAAGCGTCACACCGCGCGGCGATCGGCCGTTACTACTATGGGATGTTCGTAAAGTCGCTTCTCTCTCTTGAGTTCGAGGGGAAGCTGCAGCCCACGGGTAGCCGGGCCGACCACCGGGAAGCTGTCCGCGCGCTTTCTGGCGCACGGAGTTCGGCAGCAATCTCCCTGAATAACCTCGCTCGCCTGAGAGAGGCGGCGGACTACCGGGTGAATCCTGCCGTGACGGCGGCGGATCTCCAGCGTGCACGGGGACATGCGGCAGCGATCCAACGCATGTGCGCGCCTGACTGGGCGAAGATCCCTGAAGATTGGTTCCCGGCGGCGCATCCTTGACACCCGCCGCTGAGATCGTTGGAGCTACATCTCCAGGACAATCTTGCCAAAGTTCGCGTTCGTCTCCATGTAGGCCTGCGCAGCGCCTGCTTCGGCGAACGGGAAGACGCGATCCACCACCACTTTGATTCGGCCGTTGGCGATGTGGGGCAGCACGCTCTTTTCGAACGCACGCGTCGCCAGTGCCTTCTCTTCCAACGAACGTGCGCGCAGCACCGTGCCGCGCACCTGCAGGCGCTTTGCCACCAGCATCCCCAGGTTCGCCGGGGTCGATGCCCCGCCCATCAGCCCGACGATCACCATGCGCCCCTTCGGCGCCAGCGCCTTCATGTTCTTCTCCCAGTAGTCCGCACCGATGACATCGAGGATGACATCCACGCCGCGCCCGTCCGTGGCGGCGAGCGCTTCCGTCGCGAAATCCTGCGTGCGGTAGTTGATGCCCACGTCCAGCCCGAGTTCGCGCGCGCGGGCGAGCTTTTCGTCGCTCCCGGCCGTCCCCAGCACTGGCGTCGCGCCAAACGTCTTCGCGATCTGTACCGCCGCGACGCCGACGCCAGAACCGGCGGCATGCACCAGCACCGCCTCGCCTGCGACCAGCCCGCACTGCAGGAGCGCGTCGTGGGCGGTGATGTAGACCTCTGGCGTCGCTCCCGCCTCGAGCCATGAAAGGCCCGGCGGCACCCGCATCGCCAGCCGCGCCGGGGTCGAAACGAGTTCGGCATACCCCTGCCCGGGCACGAGCCCCATCACGCGGTCGCCGGCCGCGAACCCCTGCACACGCTCGCCCACTCGGACAACTTCGCCCGCATACTCAAGGCCCGGTATATCGAACGCTGGCTTCTGGCCCGGCTGGGGATAGTTGCCCATGCGCTGCAAGACGTCGGCGCGGTTGAGCCCGGCCGCGCGTATACGCACCAGGAGGTCGTCTGGCCCGAAAAGCGGGTCAGACACCTCCCCAACCTGCAGCACCTCGGGACCGCCAGGACGAGTAACAACGATTGCTTTCATGCGGCGCAGCTTGGCAGCTCTCTCTGCGCCGGGCAACGGGTCAGAAGTCGCCGGGCGCCACCTGCAGGCAGGTCAGCCCGAGGCCACGCCACATGTCCACCGCCTGGTTGCGGTCGTCGAGCACGAACAGCACGGCATATTTGTCCCGGATTTGAGCCTCGTAGAGTTCGGTCTTGATGATGGCGTCCTTGCGGAAGTCGCGCGTGCGGCGCATGTGCAGGGCTGAATAGGGGATCGTATGGTCTGCCAGCCATTGCTCCGTCGGAGCGCGGTAGCGCGACTCGCGCCCGGATACGAGGACGATGCTGAAGCCAGCCGCGGCGTAGGTCCGCAGAATGTGGGCGATGGGCTCGTTGATTGAGTCGCCCATGCAACTGCTGGCATCGTAGGGGCTGCGCCCGTTGAGGATTGCGAGCGTTCCATCGAGGTCACAAATGATGGCCTGTGGCCCTGACGACGCCGGCATCAGCATCGCACCCGCACAGCGAGGAGCCGCGCCTCGCCGCGCCGGTCCATGCGCCGGACAGGCATCACCGCATGGTCGCGGGCAGAGATGGTCCACGTCAGAGCGATCACGTTTCGAAGCGTAACGCGGCCCCTGCTTTTGCGCCCCGCCACGGCGGCCCTCCGGCACGTCCGTTGCTCGTCGGCTGCTACTCGCTACCCTCATTCCATGCCCCGAATGCGGCCCAAGCCCAACTCAACCCCGGACGACGTTGCGTTCGGCATCAACCCATGCGCGATGGCGCTCGAAGCTGGCGTCGCGAAGTCGCTCTTCTACTTCGCGGGCACGAAGAATGAGCGGGTGCTGGCGCTCATCGAGCGCGCTCGTTCGGCCGGTATCCCCGCGGACCCGGTCGATGGCTTTCGCCTGGACGAGCTCACCGGCGAAGGTGTCCACCAGGGCGTGCTGGTACGCCTCCGCCACCAGGAGCCGGTGGACCTCGCCACCGTCGCGAAGCGTGCCCAACAGGCGTCGCTGGTCATCCTCCTCGATCGAATCACCGACCCCCAGAACATGGGCGCGGTGCTACGGACAGCGGTCGCCGTGGGCGTCGATTGCGTGGTCCTCCCGCCCCGGCGCGGCGCGCTGCTCACGCCGGGAGTTCATCGTGCCAGCGCGGGGCTGAGCTTCATCGCCCCGGTGGCCGCGCCCCAGAACCTGGCAATGGCGGTCCGCACCCTGAAGGAGCACGACTACTGGATTGTCGCCGCCGATGCGGGCGAGGGGTCGCAATCTGCGACCGCCTTCGATTGGCCGCCCCGCACCGCGCTCATCCTCGGCAGCGAAGGTGAGGGCGTTGGCCAGCTCCTGCGGCGCGAGAGCGACTTCGTCGTTGCCCTGCCTATGGACCCCCGCGTGGAGTCGCTCAATGTCGGGGTCGCCTGCGGAGCGCTGAGCTACCTGTGGCGGCGCCAGTGGCCCGTGATACCGGCATCCGGCGCGCTGACGGGGGAACTGCCCGGCTGCTGACAGGCAGACACGCCCGCGGCACACTGGGACGAAGGAGGCGGCGAGCGATGCACCGGACCACCCTGATTGGATGCGCCCTCGCGGCGGCACTCGTCGTGACCGCCTGCGGCGGCTCCTCCTCCACACCCCCAACCAACAGCCCGCCGGCGACCGTGCCGCAGCCCACGGCAACAGCAGCCTCCTCGGCGACCTCGACACCGGTGACCCCGGCCGCAACGCCGGTCCTCGCAGTATGCGTGCCCGCCCAGGTTGGCTTGCAGGCCGTTGCCCAGGGTGCGACGGGTAATATCGCCATCGGCGTCACTGTCACAAGCGTCGGAAAGTCATGCCACCTCGCGGGCACGCTCTCAGTGACCGTCGAAGATGCGAACGGCAACCCGCTGGTGGTCACCGGCAATGGTGCCTCGCTGCCGTTCGAAGCCAATATCTCCACCCAGCCCACGTCGCGAGTGTTCTTCTGGAGCAACTGGTGCGCTCAGCAGGGCAGCTTCAAAGCCGAGGTGAAGCTCGATGGGCACACCATCCTCATCCCTATCGCGGTGCCCGCGCGCTGCGACCAGCCGAGTGCAAAATCCACGCTCTCCGCGGTGCTGGCCCAGTAACAGAGGGCCACGACGCAAGTTCACCCGCCGCGGCGAAGCACAAAACCCGTCCGAGTTAGGCCCGTACTGTCGGTGTCGCGCAATAGCTCCACGGCACTCCGGCCCAGCACGGGCAGCGGCCCCGCGATAATCTCGGAAAGCGGCGCGAGGACGAAAGCACGGCCCGCAATGCCCACATGCGGGATCTGCAGTAATTCGCTCGTGAACGTGACATCGCCGTAAAAGAGGATATCGAGGTCAATCGGCCGGGGCCCCCAGCGCCGCTCCGGCCGTCGCCCGAGTGCGAATTCGATGCGCTTGAGCGTTTCCAGCAGCTCGGGTGGGGCGAGCGTCGTTGTCGCGCGGACCGCGGCGTTGAGGTACGGCGGCTGATCGGCCGGGACTGGTGGCGTCTCCCAGATCGCCGACGTCGCGCCGACAAGCACGCCGGCCTCTTCCATGGCTTGCACGGCCGCTTGCAGGTTCGCCACCCGGTCGCCAAGGTTCGACCCGAGGGCGATGACGATCCCGGTTTCGACGTCGCTCACCGGTCCTCCCGCTTCCAATTTCCCCGCACGACGGCGTCGCTGACGCGGGCGACACGCACCATCTCCCGCACATCGTGCACGCGCACAAGGTCGGCACCGGCGGCAATGCTCAGCGCCACCATCGCGGCGCTGCCCTCCAGGCGGTCGTCTGCCGGAGCATCCAGGATGAGTCCGAGCGTCGATTTGCGCGACGTGCCCATCAGCAACGGCAGCCGGAAGTCCCAGAGTTCGGGTAGCCGGCGCACCAGCTCCAGGTTCTGCTCCGGTGTCCAGCCGAACCCGAAGCCGGGGTCGAGGATCAGGCGTTCGCGCCGGACTCCCGCCGAGTCGGCAGCCGAGAGTGTGGCTTCGAATCCAGACCGCACGTCGGCCGCGACGTCGTGGAAGTGACGCCCGCGCTGGTTGTGCATGACGATCGCCGGTGCGCCGTGGCGCGCCACGACCCCCGCCATCGCGGCATCGAAGCGGAAGCCGGTGATGTCGTTGACGAGGTCCGCACCGGTGCAGAGTGCCGCGTCCGCCACTGCCGCGTGATAGGTGTCGACGGAGATTGGGAGCGAAACTGCCGAACGGATGGCGGCCAGTGCGGGGGTCAGCCGCGCACACTCCTCAGCGGCGGTGATCGGTGTCGCGCCGGGCCGCGATGATTCGCCGCCGAGATCGAGCATGTCCGCACCCGCCGCTTCGAACGATTCGGCGAGCGCCACCGCCCCTGCGATGTTCCCGGCGAGGCCGTCGCCGCTGAACGAGTCGGGCGTGATGTTGATGATGCCAACGATGAATGTGCGCGTCCCCCACGCGAAGGTGCAGCCGCGCACGTGCATCTCGGGTTCGGTGTAGGCCCGTCCGGAGGGCCAGTTCATCGACACCGGGCACTCCCGGTGGGAGCGATCGTCACCCCTCCACCTCGAACTCTTGTTCAGTGCGTTCTCCGCCTTCGATGTACCATGCCCGTGCGATTGGGTGGTCGCGGTCGGCGACACCGATCACGAAGTGGACGAACGGGGGCCCGAAAAATGGCCCCATCATGCGGACGTCGGTCGGGCTTGGTACGGGTTCGCTGCCCGTGTGCGAGTGATAGAAGCCGGCAAGCTCCGCCCCACTGTCGTCGATCACGGCTTCGATGCGCCGCGTCTCGAGTGGGTCGATACTGAAGCGATAGGGGCTCGCCTCCCGGTTGGTTGCGCGGAAGACCGCCGTCGCGGCGCCGTTGCGTGCGGCGATCAGCCCGCAGCACTCGATGGGCGCGTCTTCAAGGGCGTGCGCGATCATGGCGTCGAGGTGTTCTCGCCGAAGGCGGATTACTGGGGTCATCCAATGGCTCCCGAGGAAAGTTCGGCCCGGCGCTCACCCGGCTCGCTCTCCCATTCTAGAGGGCGCCCGCTACGCAAACGAAAACCCCTCGATGAGTCGAGGGGTTTTCGAGAGGCGGGCTCTTGCTGTTACGAGCAGGTCTGGCTGGCTGAGTCCTTGAGCTTCGCAGTCGGGACAGCCTGCGTCATGATCAGGGCCACGCCGGAGAAGCGCGGGATGACGCTGATACCGCCGTTCGCTGTTGCGTTGACGAACTTCGGCACGTTGGCGGTGTTGAAGTAATGCATCCACGTCTGGTTGGGCGCGTTCCAGATGTAGATCGCGTTCCACGAGGAGGCGGGCAAGCAGGCTACCCAGTCCTGCGGTTGGAGGTCACCACCAGTCGGTCCGCCGACAAGGTTGAAGCCTGTCGTCAGGTTGGCGGAGCCGGCGAACGCCAGGCCGAGCGAACCGCCGAGCAGCGCCGTCGCCACGAGCGAACCCGCGACCAGCGCGAACATCTTTCGTCGAAACCAGCTCATGTTTCCTCCAACGCGAGTGACCGCCCGCGTATCGTCGAGTCTGTACCGTAGCACCGCGCCGGGTACATGCATCACTACAAACGCCGCAGTGCCCCCGGATGTTGCCACTGCCCTGTAAAACGTTCGTAAAAAGGGACGGGGCTGCCGCCTGCAGCGGCTGCCCCCGAGCTTATACCGTGCCCGCCGATTGCTTCGCCTCCTCCGTCCGCCGTTCACCGGCATAACGCTGGAGGAAGAGGTCCATGATCGCGGCACACTGCCTCCCGAACGCGGGTGCCGCGTCGAAGGCGTGCGGCTGCCCGGCGTAGACGTGGAGCTCGGCGGGCGCACCCGCAGCCACGAGCGCGCGGTACATCTGCAGGCTCGCATCGGCCGGCACCA
>Ga0307372_10006826_pt1 | contig 16542 bp, 9 predicted proteins | sample OX1MG_FD_202533 | JGI IMG/M metagenome (GOLD analysis project Ga0307372, IMG submission 202533) | Soil microbial communities from Risofladan, Vaasa, Finland - OX-1 | ecosystem: Environmental > Terrestrial > Soil > Coastal area > Acid sulfate soil | place: Finland: Risofladan, Vaasa | collected... | reverse complement strand
ATAATCACGCGACCTATTGGCGCCTCCTTTGCCGACTGGACTGGTAAGGCGAAGAATGTCGGTGGCTTGGGTTGGGGTGATGGCCCGGTTGCGGCCGCGCTAACCCTGCTTATCATCATTTTTGTAGGCTACTTACAGATTACGCATGTAGACGTGGACACAATTGCCGACAGTTGCCCGCTCAACGTCTCAGCTAGCGCCAACCAAATCGACTGAAGTCCAACCGAACCATTCGACTCTCCGTCCTTATCGACCGCAGGCTCGACGGATTTCGATTTGGTCCACCCCGGGGCCATTCTTCGAGTCCGATTCGTTCGTCTCCCTTTTGTCTATCCGGCCCTGTGCGCTTTTGGTTGGGCCACTTTGAATGTGCCGGGCGCTGTGATGGCCGACAGACTTACTCGCTCCGATCGCTGAGTTCATCAACGACCATCTCCAGCAAGGCGAGCGCCGCGGCGGCGCTCTGTTCCCTATCCTGCGCCGAATCGGGGCTCCGCCATGGGAGCGGCCCAGCCCGGTACGCCGGTGGCTTGCAGCGCGCGCCGGTAAATCCGGCGCCCACAGACTACGTACAGATCGTGCAGGTTGGCGCCCCCGAAGCACAGGCTCGTGACCCGGCCCGCCGGCAGGCTCAGGATCCCCTCCACGCGGCCGTTGCGGTCGCAGATCTGGACGCCCATCCGGGTGGCAACAAAGAGGTCGCCCTGCTCATCAAGGGCCATGTCGGAAGCCTGGCTGTAATCGCCGGTGTCGTCGGGACTCTCGGCGGCGTGCAGCCAGTAGAACGGCTGCCTGTCTTCCAGCGCGCCATCGTCGCGGATCACGTAACTGTAGATCCAGTGGGTGTGCGCGTCGGCGACGAAGAGCAGCGCGTGGTCCGGTGCAGCAATAACGCCGCTGGCATGGTGTAGGCCCGTATCGACCATTGTCTTCGCGCCCCCGCGGATCAGCCAGACTTTGCCGGGAACGTCGTCGTGGGGACCAGGCTGTGTGGCATAGATCTCCCCCGTGCTCAGCGCCACCAGGTGGTCCGCGTGGACGCCGCGGTCAGCGACCCTCGGCTTCCCGGCAGCGTCGTAGACCAGGATATCGCCGGAAGGCTCGGTGGCGACGTACAGCCGGCCGTCCGGACCACACGCTTCTCCGGCGACGGCGCCATCCGTGTGCGCGAAGGGCCGGAGGGCGCCGTCGATCTCGATGCGGTCGATCTCGTGGGACGCGGCGTCCCAGCAGAACACACTGCCGCCCGGCCCCGCGGCCAGCGCTGCAGGATCCGCCGGACCGGCCATCGGCTGCCACGACTGGCCTGGCGCCAGGACCGACCGGAGCATGCTGTTGCCGGACCGCCCGGTTTCAATGGGCTTCGGATAGTCTCGCCAGAGCCACGTGACGGCTTCGGGGAACACCGAGTCGCCATCGGTCTCTTCGTGGCCGAGCGTTCCCCAGGAGTGGTTGACGTCGTAGCCTGCGAAGCGTAGGGATTCTTCCATGGACCGGTTCTGGGTCCACCAACTGTCGAACAGGGGGTTCCACGCGTCCTGGGCGCCGTCCTGGAGGAAGATACGAATCGGCTTCGGCTCGGTCTTGCGAACCAGCGTCGGATAGCTGTCCGCGCCGCGCATCCCCACATAGGTGCCAATGGCCGTGAAGACCCGGCGGAACAGGTCCGGTCGCTGCCAGGCGGCCGTGAAGGCGCAGACGCCGCCGCTGCTGCCCCCTTCGATCATGTGATCGTTGGGGTCGGCAGAGATGCGAATGGCCCGGCCGTCCGCCGTCGTGCGCTGTTCCACCGCCGGCAGCACCTCGTTCACCAGGAAACGATCAAAGTTGTCGTTGACGCTGTCGAACTCGTAGCAGCGGTCGAAGCGGATCGGTTTCTTCGTGCCCGGCGCGTCCACCGTGCCGGACGAGATGAAGACGCCGATGGTCACCGGCATCTGCTTGCGGTAGATCAGGTTATCGAACACGATGGGGGCGTGGAAGCCAGGTCCGTCCAGCCCGACGCACAGGCAGGCTGGCTTCGCGGGATTGTACTCGGCGGGCACATAGACCCAGATCGTGGACTGCGTGCCCGGGTAGTACTTCCTGCCCGCCAGCTCGAACTGGAACATCTCGCCGCGCGGCACGCCAGGCTGCCGAACGGAATCCGGCCCCAACTGGTAATGTGTCGGAGTCGAGGCGGCAAGCGCCGCGGTGTCGGGCATGTTATCGAGGCTCGACAGCGGAGCATTCTGCAGCGAGACGTGGTCGAATACCGCCGGCGCTTCGGCCTCCTGGCCAAACGCGCACATCCCCACGTAAACCATCCCCGACTCCGTGGTCTGATCGGCGCCGAGTCGCTGCCACGGGCCGGCGGCGCCCTTCACGTCCGGCGCGGTGAAGGCCCGGACCGTGTCGCCGCGCTTCACGAGCCTCAGCCACCCTGCCGCGGTCCCGCCACCAGGCGCAGACCCGGCGCCGGGATCGCATGGGGTACGGTACTCGAGCGTGGCACGTTCGCCCGGCGCCACCAGGACGCCCACGAAATGCGTGTTAGGCGCCAGGGCGTCTCTCACCATCAGCCCCGCGCGGGCGCCGCCGCCGGCCCCGGACGCAACCCGTGCGGTGAACACGAAATCTCCCGTGACGCCCTGGTAAACGAAGTGAAAGGCGTCGCTCTGGCTGCCAATGGCGCCAGCCCCTTTCACGGTGAACGTCCCGTTGGCCCACGAAGCGCTGCCCGTTGGCGGCGGACTGCCAATGTCTATGCCATCCCAGGGAACGGGCACGCTGTCCTCAGCGTGGGCTGGCAGTGCCGCTAGCGTGCCGATGGCAACCGCAGCAAACAGTGCGGCCAGCCGCAGCAGTACCGCAGCCCGGCCGCGTTCCGGCCGGCGACTCATGCCAGCGTCCGGCAGCGGCGCCTGCCGGCGCATTCTGGTAGCTCCCGCGTGCATCGTCAAGCGCTGCTCCTTTCCCGGCTTCCAACGTTATCGTACGCCATAGACGCCGGCAGTCTCTACGCCCCGGACCTATCTCCCGGCCCCGCTTCGGGATGGGGAGCCGTCCCTCGCGCCTCGGACCTGGCGCCGAAACCCCAAGACCTAAAACCTAAAACCCAACACCTAAAACCTACGACTGTAGTAGATCGCGAAGTCATCCTCGGTGGTACCCAGGTCCAGGCGGCCATCTCCATTGACGTTGTGCCTGGTTGTGACGCCCGTAACGAGGTCCGTCACGGCGACGCTGAACACGCCGGGCCCCAGGTTCAACTGGAGCGCGCAGGGCCGGGGCGCCACGGTGCGAACCACCTGCTGGCTGTGCGCCTCGTCCTCGCTCACCCAGATCTGGGCGCCCGCGACGTTCCGCACGTAGCACAGGCCCTCGCTGCCATCGGCACGGGATTCGGTCGCCGCCTGGAAACCAGGAGAAGGCTGCACCGGCCGCCATCGAGGCGTCACGGGCTTGTAACTGTCCAGGGTGGCCGCGATCGCACCGGGCGTCGGTTTCCAGATGAAGTCGAAATCCGCTCCCATGTCGAGGTAGTGCTGAGTATAACGCGCCATCAGGTCCAGCGCATGCGTCCCGGCTGGCGTCCTGAACCACTTATCATCCACCAGGCGGTGCGTCACCAGCACATCCGTCGCAGCCGGGCGGCGTCTCCAGGTCGAGAAGTCGATTCCGTCGGTGATCCGGCGGGCCAGCTTGAACTCCTGCACCTCGTCCCCGCGGCTGTTCCAGAAGAACACGCCCGGATTGCCCTCCACCAGGCTGAACCAGATGATGTCCCTGGCCACGCGCCGGCGCATCGCTTCGGGCGCGCCATCGCTCCACTGGTCGCCCACGCTCTCCCCCAGGAAACTGCGGCCGACCATGCGCCCGTACCGGGTCAGCACGTCCACCGCCAGGCCGTAGTCGTACGGGTCCTGCGCCGTGTCATTATCGGGATAGAGATGGTAGGTGTAGAAGTCGATCTTAGAGTTCCGCCGCCAGAAGAGAGGGTCGGCGGTCCGGAGGCCGCCGCCGCCGTGGCTCATACAGATGGGGGTCCGGGGATCCACTTTCCGGATGACGGCGCATTGGTGGTTCACCCAGGCTGTCGGCACGTCGACCTGCTCGTTCTCCAGTTCATAGCCGAAGACCTGCGGATTGTTCTTCAGGAGACGAACGATCTCCCGGGCGTACTGGTCCTGGCAGGCAATGACGTCCGGGTCCGTGTACTTCTCGGCGATGCTGTTGATGAGCCGACCATCTCGCACAAAGCGCCGCTGGAACGGCGGTAAAGTGTCCAGATCAATCCCCTTCCAGCGCGGCAGACAGAACAGCTTCCGATACGTGGCGTTGTAATACATCGGCTTATCGTAGTCTTCGTGCAGCGTGAGCAGAAAGCGGATGCCGAACGGCCGCGCCAGGTCCATGTAGTGAAGCGCCTGGGCGTAGAGCTCCGGGTTGACCTTGCCGCCAATGTCCATGGGCTCCAGTCCGCCCGGGCGATGGGCGCGCAGCATGAACCGCATGGCCGTCACGCCCTGGCTGGCCAGAAACTTGAGCCAGCGGATCTTCTGGGCGTCCGTCGTGTCCACGAAGCTCGTCAGCTTGCGGCCGGCCTCGCCGGCGGCCGGTACGTCTCCAACCCAGTTCGCGTAGAACCCCCCCAGGGGCAGCCACGCCTTGCCTTTCGAGGTCACGAAGTAACCGTCGCGGCCGACCGTAACACCCCAATCGCGGCGGTCCGGCGTGTAACAGACGCCGGCGGAACGTCCGCGAAGCCCCGCTGTGTCGGACGCGCCCACCCAGGCGACCCAGCAGCGCGCCGGGGCGAACTTCAGCGTGGACGATACGCGGCCATCGGCGCCGGTGACAGCGGCCTCCGGCGCCATCGTGACCCCAGCCGGGCACGTAAAGTTGACGCGGCGGCCTGGAGCGCGCAGCGGATTGCCATATTGGTCGGCCACCTGCGCCGTGATACGAAAGCTTCGCTGACCCGGTGACAGCGGCGTCGCCCGGAGCGGGGTGACGACGAGTCGCGCCGCCGGCCCCGGATCGGTCGAAATGGCTGTCGCTGCCGCCGCGGCCGTGAAATCCGCAGACGCCGTGAGCCTGTCTTCGGCCGGCCCGGCAGCCTCGCTGGCCTGGTAACGGGCTTTCAGGTTCCCCTGGCCATCCGTGAGGCCCCGGACCTCGAAAGGTTGGGAATCGTCGCTGCTCTGGTCGGGATCCGATGAGAGCTCGCCGTCGGAGCGCGTCCGCAGCCGGAGGATGACGGGCTGCCCACTCACCGGGCGGCCGGCGCCGTCCACGACGTGAACGACCACTTGCCCAACGCTGCCCACGAGCGCGCGCTGCGGCGCCTGGATGATCATCGCGGCGGCCGGCGACGAGGGCCGGCCGATGGTCTCCACGGCGCCCGGCGCCGCCTCATCCACCGCCAGCAGCCGGACCCACGCGATGTCCACCGTCGCCTCTACCAGGTTGGTGGGATCGATGCGGAAGGCGGTGACGTGGCCGCTCCACCGGGCTTGCTTCGTGAGATCGACGCGCACGGTCTGCCACCCGGTCCCGTCCACCGGGAAGTCAGTGTGTAGGAGCGTATCGCTGCCTTTCACCCGGCCGTACGCGGACCAGAGAGCGTGCGGCAGGCTCTGCCGGAGGCGAATCTCCAGAACATGGTAATGATCCAGGTCGATATCCACGGGCCGGTTCACGCGACCACCATGGCCCCACATTTCGCCCCAGATAAAGTACGGATCCTGCCTGACTTTCAGGCGCATCACGCCATCCACGATCTTCCGCTCCGGGATGTACTCGGGCTTATCACCCCAGTGGTCGACGCCGGCGAAATCGGGCCCGTTGAAATCCCAGGGCTTGCCATACGCGTCCGTGGCGTAATCCGGCAGGATCAGCGATGGGCCGGCCAGCGGCGCCACAGTCGCCGCGCTACGGGCCTCGAGAGGCGTCGAAAGATCGGTAGCCAGGAGGCGGAAGTACAGCAGGAAGTGGCGCTCCTGGCCGGCAGGGATAAGCCCCGGGAGGCGCCAGCAGACCCGCCCATCTACGAACGCAGCCGGAACAGCGTCCGAGGTCTCATCCGCAATCACCCGACACGAATTGAGATCGAGACTCGCCGGCCGACCGACCAGGCGAGCGGCCTCCGCCGCGAAATCAGTGGGTATCTCGATGGCCAGGTCTCGCCGGTCGTACCGTGCAGCGGGAAGCGTCACGGCAACCCGGAACGGCCGGTCCGTGTTCCACCATCCCGCCCGCCGTACCCCTGGCGCGGCGGTACGGGCGCGCGGGACCGGGTTTCGGTGGTCCTGGATCGGCAGGGGCTGGACATCAGCCGCGGCCGTTCCTGCCGCGACGGCCGTGATCAGAGTGAGAATTGATATAAGTCGCATCGTTGGGTGGTTGTATCCCGATCCGGCCCGGCCGGGCCATTATCGAACCGGTTGTGGTAGCCTGGCTGCCGGCGAGTCAGGAGGGACCGAGAATGGGTGACGTGACTTCCGCCAGCTTGAGATCGTCGAACCAGACGCGGCCCTTATCCTGCGCCTGCACTACTACGTAGAGGCGGCCTTCAGGGTTGTGGGCCGTCGTGACGGCAACGCTCCACTCACGCCACCCGGTAGTCGGCTGGACCCAGGGCAGAACGTAGCTGTGCCAGCCGGTCGCGTCGTGCCACTCGGCGTAGATTCGCGCTTTAACGCCCGGTGTGTCGCTGCGCATCCAGCCTGTCAGCCGGTACTCCTTGTTCGGTTTGACAACGATGGACTGCATCACCGCCAGCGGCGTCGCGCCCGCCCCCGGACTCTCGATGCGGAGAGATGCCTCGCCGGAGCGCTTCACCGCTGTGTCCCGAAAGACGGTGAAGGGCAGACGCGCGTCCCAGCCGGCCGGCGTCCCATCGTCGTCCGCCTCGAACCCGGGATTCGGTATGGCGTTGCCCGGCTCGGTGGGCAGCGGCTGCGGCGGTCGGGCGGTACGCGCTTCCGCCGAGTAGTCACGCCGGACCGGGTTCCACGCCGGGACGTCGGTGACGGCACGCGCGCCCCACGGCGGCAGTGTCAGCGCCAGACCCCGGCCAACGGCACGCGGCGCGGGGTCTCCGAACAGGCAGCGCCAGGGGCCGCGGGCGCCCGCCACGGTCACTTTCACGGTCGCCTCCTTCTCGCTGCGGTTGACCAGCAGCAGCGTGACGTGGCCGCTCACGCGCCTGGCCAGGTACCGGACGGGGCTGCCTTCCGGCGCAATGTCAGCTTCGACGCCTTCGCGAGGCGCCTCCAGGAATGGCTTCAGTCCGTGAAGCTCCGACACCACAGACTTGAGGTCCGACCAGAACGGTGATGGACGGGGAGTGTAGTTCACTCCCCAGTAGAGGATGCCCGACGCGCCCGCGATGATGGCGTCATAGGCCATGAAGCGGCTCTGGGCCAGAGTAGGATAGACCGCCTCCGGGTCCGCCCGGTTGTTCAGCGCGCGCCAGGCGAACCCCTGGAGCACCATGAACACCGGCTTCTCGCCGCGCACCGCCAGGATGTTCTTCGCCGTTTCGTCGCCCACGACACCCAGTGTCTTGTTGGTCTGATCGGACTGGGTCTGGGGTGTCGGTACCGGGTAGATGTCACAGCCCGCAATATCGGTGGCCTGGTTGTAGAACGCCAGCGTCTGCACCCGGTTGCGCGGCGCATGGTTCGTCCAGATGGGCCGCCGCGGATCGAGAGCCCGCAGGAAGCGATAACCCTCCTGCAGGCCCCACGCGGGCTGGCCATTCCAGGCCGGCTCGTCCATGCTCTCCCAGAGGGCCAGCGCCGGATGGTCGCCGACTCCGGCGACCAGGGCCGACAGCTCAGCCTTTTTCTGCGCCGGGTCGCCGTCGGCGAACTGCAGCAGATCCGAAACCGGTACCCAGGCATAGAGGCCCCAGCTCTGCAGCAGATCCAGGACGTGACGCAGCGCAGCGGGCGGCATAACCCCTACGCTCACCAGGTCGAACCCGGCGTCGGCCAGCTCCTTAGCCGAGCGTTCGCTGGTGGGCGTCAGGTAGAGCCCAATGGGAAACCACGGCCGGCCGCCCTTAAAGAGACGGTTGTCGGCGCCAATCTCAACCACCGGGTGAACGTCGGCCGGTTTCGGAACCACGTCCGCGGCTCCGGGATGCCTGTCCACGACAATCTTGCCGTTGGTCTCCGTGCGGAGCTCCTGGCGGTAATAATTGGGGAATCGCCACGGCACGTTGGGCGAACCCGGTACATCGACCACCGTGTCACTCTTCGCCACTTCCTTGCCGCCCTCGCTCGCGGTCACGGTGAAGGTGTGCCGGCCCGGTTCGTAAAGCTCGTACAGGAGCTTCGTCTCGGCAGTGCCGTGGGCCGCAGCGATAACGGCAGCGCCTCGCTGCTGGATGCCTCCAAACGGCATCCCAATCGCCAGCCGCACGCTCAGCGCGGCCGGCGCGTCGCCGTCATTGGTCACGTGGACCACCGCAGTCTGAGGGGTGAAGCAGACGGCAGCAGGCGGATCGAGTCGGACCTGCACGGCTGCGGGAGCGGCGATGGCGGTGGTGGTGAGCCCGAGGAACGGCAGAAGGTACCAGGGGAATGATTGAGTGCCGAGGCGCATGCTACCGGCCACAGCACTTCTTGAACTTCAGACCGGATCCGCACGGGCACGGCTCGTTGCGTCCCACCTTGGAGACCGCCAGCGCCAACCCGTGGACCGGCTGCCCCATGCGCTTCGACAGGATTCCCTCCTCGCACTCCTGCTGCGCCAGGCGCCCCCAGGTCGTCATCGCCGGGTCGTGCTCCCGCTCGCGATAGCTCTTCAGAGCGGCCAGCGCCTCGTCACCCGGGGAGTGAGCCAGGAGCATCACGATGCGCTTCTGCTCCGCCAGGGGTAGATCGGGGACGGCCAGCGCCTCGCAGGCCGCGACGACCTCGGTCAGCGGCATGTGCTTGTAGTCCGGCGGCAGGAGATGGTGGCAGCGAATGTATTCGTTGGCAGCCCGGCCCTCCGGGCTGTTCGGGTCGTCCACGAGGATCATCTTGGCCGACCTACCCGTCCGGGCGGCCGTCTCCATCACGCGCTGCCAGTCCTGCGGGTTGAAGCCGCGCTGACCCAACTCGCCTATCAATTCATCCAGGGGATCCGGGGTGGGCATCGTTTTCCTCCTCATTCAGTCAACCGGACTTCGCCGGGGTCACCCGCAGTGACGGGGCCGTTCTCCGTCATCCATTGATCACTCACCTTACTTCTGATATCTCACTTTAGTGCGCCTTGACTCGCCCCTCCGGAACGAGGCCGGGTGGAATCTCTACCCTCGCCCGATACTGATCTTTGTACAGCCCGATCTCGTCCAGCGGGATAGGATCGAAGCCAACGTCCGCGAACAGCGCGGCGTTCGGCTTCAGGTGGTAATCCCCCTTCGCGGCGTCCACGAAGCCCGGGTCTTTATCGAAGACTCCGTTCTCTACCAGGTCCAGGTTCGCCCGGTCGCCGGTGACCATCGGCCCGCACCGGTAGAACACGTTGCGCCAGACGTGGTTGATGCCCGGCTCCTTCAGCATGTTGGCGATCTCGGGATAGCGCTTGAGGTACAGGGCGTTCTCGATGAACTCCGGCGGCAGATTCCCGGACGCCACCGTGCGCCAGACGCCGTTGCCGGCGTTCCAACCGCCGCTGATGCCCTGCTTGCAGTCGATGAACAGGTTGTTGTCCATGATATTGTCCCGGCCGCTGTTCATCTGCACGGCCCCAAAGTGACCGTTGGCGCTGTTGATGAAAACGTTGCCGTAGACTGTCATGCCGCTGATGGCGTCGTCGAACCGGATGGCCGCCTGGCCGACCACTTCTTTCTCCGCGCCGGTCTTCCCGCAGTTGGTGAACCGGTTATAGCGGAATACCACCCCGCGGTAGGTGGGATTCCCGAAAAGCTCCATAGCGCCCTGGTCGTCCGACTCCTGCACGGCGTTAAAGACTTCATTGTACTCGATGACGTGGTCATTGCCTTCGATCCGCATGACGCTGCTCGGGCAGTCATACATCATATTATGCGCCACCCGGTTACCCACGCCTTCGAGTTGAATCGCCGGCGTGTAAGTGCGATCGATGCGGCCGAAGTCGTAAATCCGGCAGTTTTCCACGAAGTGCCGGCCGGGCGTGAGGGTTTCGCGATCGCCGCCGATCACCTCGGTGGCGCGCCGGCCGATGCAAAAGATGTCACACCCGAGAATGCCGTCGGCCTCGCCGCCATCGATACTGATGCCGTCGCCTGCCATGCGGCTGACGGTGCATCCGGCGACCAGGCATCGGCTGCAGTCGGTGAGTACCAGGCCGTTGTAACGCGACAGGTCGAATTTTAAGCCCTCCATCCGCACGTCGGTGACGTGGTCCATCGTTACCATCGGCGTGGATAGCATGCCGATCTCTACGGTCGCCTTCGCAAGGTCCGTGGGCGGATAGAGGTAGAGCAGGCCGGTCTCACGGTCCAGGTACCACTCGCCCGGCTGGTCGATCTCCTCGAGCAGATTGAAGGCATAATACTGGATGCCCTGCCCGTTATCCATGCCCGGCGGTCCGTACTGGTAGGCCTCGGCCGTGGTGATGGTATGCGCCCCCGGATCGATCTTCGCGATCTTGATGGTGCCATCGGCCCAGAGGTAGCGGAAGTAGCCGAAGAGCCAGGCGTCTTTTGCCTTCGTCCAGCGCGCGGGCCGATCTCCGAGGTATTCGAAGACGGAAGGCTTCCCGGCGGCTCTCGATCCTGGGTCTACGAGCTTATCGATTCCCACGAACCCTTTGTTGGGCCACCGCGCCAGGGTCATTGGTTTCCCGTTCACGAAGAGCTCTAACGTCGGTGGCGATGGCGGCTGCCCGAATCCCCGCACAGCCAGTTGGCCGTAGTCGGTAATTCCCTGTGCCCGCAAGTCGCAGTACAACACGCGGCCGCGGGCCGTTTCCGGCAGCCTATCCAGAATCGCCGGGTCGGTCACGGTCCGGAACCCCATGATCCGCCGGCCTCCGTAGAAAACGGCCTTGCCCGGCTGAACGGAGCGGTAAACTACGGGCGCATCCGGCGTACCCGAGTCCTCTGCCGTGAGCGCGAGCGGCGCTGTCACGGAATATTCGCCCGGCTGCACGTTGATCTCGATGGCGCCCCTGACCCCTTTGCGCTTCAGCGCCCTCACCAGGTCCCGGGCGCGGGCCAGGCCGGCCACCGGCGCCGCTTTCGATCCATTGTTGGCGTCGCTGCCCCGCGGCGAAACGAAGAGTTGGGCCGCGAAGTGGGTGATGGGCGGGATGACAGTGCGGGACGCGGCGGGATCTCGAGCGGGCAGCCCCCGCGCCACACGGGCCAGCTCTGCGATACGTTCGCGCGCCTCGGCGCGGTGTACCTCGGGATAAGCCGGGTTCGCCGCGATCCGGGCATATTCGAGCTCCGCAAGATCCCGCTTGCCCTGGGCCGCGTAGCTCTGTGCCCTGCGAAGCTCGGCATAGCTGCGCAGGCTGACAGGGGCTGCTTTCGACCCGATCACCGCGTCACAGGCGGCGCGCACGGCGGCGAAGTTCCCGGCAGCCCAGGCGTCGTGCGACTTCGCGAAGGACTCCATCAGCGCCTCCTGTTTCTCGGCGGCCGCCATCTCCGGCGATAAAGTCACGCCAAACGTCTTCTGCAGCCGACTGAACTCCGCCTTCACCTCTGCCCTGGACAGCGCGCGGCGATAGACCCGCGCCTCGTCCATCACGCCCCAGTAGTTGTGCCACGGGCTGCCCAACGTCAGATCGCCGTTAAGCGAAAAGTCGCCGGCGAAGCCGGTCGGCAGCGCCGTTTCTCCCTGGCTGAAGCCATCAATGTAGATCTCCACCTGGCCGGCTTTGCGGTCGCACACCACGGCCACGTGCGCCCACTGGCCCGTCTTCAGCGCCGCCGCCGAGGACCCGCCCGTGGAGACGATCCTATTCGTCCCACCGCGGCGGTAGCAAAAGTAGTAGCTGATCTTGCCGCTGGCAAGCAGGTCGATCACCAGGTTGGCGTCCGGGAACGCGCCAAACGAGAAGATCCGCCGCTGGTTCTGGCGGTCGTCGATGGTGAAACGCGTGGGCTTCAGCCAGGCGCTGAACGTCCAGGAACCCTTGCCGAAGCGCTGCCCCGCGGGGATCTGCACACTCACGACGTGGCTCGGCGTTCCATCGAAGAAGAGCGCCTTGCCGGAGGGTGAATCGACCCAGGCGGCGCTCACCACCCCGTTCAGTCGGTTCCCGGAGGTATCAGCAGCCGTGGTCCCGCGGCCATCGTCGAACGAGTAATGCAGAAGCAGCGCATCCTGGGCGCCGGCGCTCCCGGCCGCGCCGATCAGGATGAGGAGCAGAAGGAAAGGGCTGACGCGGATCATGGTTGTCTCCTCACGAGAGGCCCGGGGTTTCGAGAACCGCAATCTCCGCCGGCGCCGGCTGAAGAATCTCTATTGAGACTCCCTACCGAGCGCCAACGGTGATTTCAATGGCGCCTGCACGATCCTTTCGTGCTTCACTCACCCTGGCGAGACGTCCCTGCCCTGTAGTTTACACTCTTTGGCAGCACATCACAGATTTGCGGCCGAACTGTGTCAGTGCCCGGAGAAAATCCGGGAACCGGCCGCCCGAACAGATCCGCGCCACTCACTCAGTTCGCTACAATGTACCGATGGCTCGACCATCTCATTCGACGGCGCACTCTCGGGGAAAGCAGAACCGCAGCCTGGGATCGCGAAACTTACGTGGGGAGATCAGCGTGAACCAGAGACCATTACGGTGGGTGATCCTGCCGGCGATTATCGCAGCGCTCATTGCCGCTTCCAGCCCGGCGGCCAGCGCTCGGCCGTCGAGTGTGGACGTGCATCACTTCGGAGCGAAGGGAAACGGTAAACACGACGATACCTCCGCCTTCCAGCGGGCGATGAAGGCGGTCAGCGCGCACGGCGGGATCGTCTTCGTGCCGGTGGGCAGATATCTCATCGCGTCTCACCTCGTGGTTCCGGAGGGGGTGACTCTGGAGGGTGTCTGGACAGCGCCGCCGGCATACCTGACGACGGGCCGGCCGGCGTATCCCGATCGGGGCAGTGTTCTCCTGGCGGTGGAAGGCGCCGGCAACGAAACGGGCCCGGCCTTTATCACACTCGACCGGGGATCGACGCTCAAGGGGCTCACCGTCTTCTACCCCAATCAGCGGCCGGATGCGCTCACCCCCTACCCGTGGTGCGTGCAGGGAGCCGGTGGAGACAACATCTCCATCGTGAACTGTATGTTGGTCAATCCCTACCAGGCAGTGGACTTCGGCACGCACTCCTGCAGCCGGCATTACGTCAAAGGGCTGTACGGCCAGCCGTTACGAACCGGGCTGTTCGTGGACCAGTGCTACGATATCGGCCGGATCGAGGACGTTCACTTCTGGCCGTTCTGGTCGAACGACCCGAAGGTGCGCGCCTGGATGGTGGCCAACGGCGAGGCGTTCGTCTTCGCCAGGACCGACTGGGAATATGTCTTAAACACCTTCTGCATCGGCTACAAGATCGCCTACCACTTCATTCAATCAAAGCACGGAACGATGAACGGGAACCTGGTGGGGATCGGGGCAGACACCTCGCACAACGCGGTGGAAGTGGACGCCAGCCATGGGATGGGGATCCTGATCACCAACGGCGAGTTCGTGAGCGACGCCGGCGAACAGCCAACCTCGGTGGCGGTCTCGCCCACCAACAAAGGCGATATCCGGTTCGTTAACTGCTCGTTCTGGGGCCCGGCCTACCAAATCGCCAACCTGGCCGGCGGAATGGTGACGTTCAGCGCCTGCAACTTCGTGAACTGGGCCTTCATAACCCGCACCCATCACGGCACGAACGTACCGGCCATCACGCTGTCGGGCGGCAACCTGATCGTCACCGGCTGCACGTTCCGAGATCGCTCGGCGCAGCTTGCTCTGGAGGCCGGAGCAGGCTCCGCCATCTTCACCTCCAACTTTCTCGCGAGCCCACTGAGCATCCAGAACCCTTCCCATGTTCCGGTACAGGTGGGCCTCAACGTCTCCCCACAGGCGCGATAGGCCGGTTGGGTCGAGGTCTCAGGCGATCACCGCGCTGTGGGCGCCGATCCCCTGGACCTTTGGAGTACATGGCGCGAAACCAGGACCGTTACCAGGGCGATCTGCTGCGCTTGATGCGCGCCGTGGCCGGGATCAACGACTTCTCACATCTGGAGCGTTTGGATGACGGGCAGGAAAAGGCTGCCGCGGCAGGGATGTCTGTGGAAGCGATGCGGCGGATGCTCGCCCCGCATCAGGCGCTGCTGACGGAGCAAGAGAAGGCGGAGGAGTGTCGGAGGGTCGCTTACGACTCAAGACTGCGCAACCAGGGGGTCCGCAAGAGGCTATATGTACTCCTGGGCGAGGTTCGCCAATTGATCGGCGCCGATAACCCGCAACGCCGTGGTTACCGCCTTGAGAAAGTCGTCCGCGAGCTTTTCGCGCTGTTTGACAGGAGACGCCATCAACAAGGCCAGGGGCTCGCTGCTTATGGCTTGTGTCGTATACAACCATGGGGGGGAATCAGGTGGGCAATGGGGTGCTCACACTCCTATTTTACCACACCGGGCCCTTTCCGTTGGGGGGCTTGACCGTGAACAACCATGATGGCATGGAGGGTTTGACTTTGAACGACCATGATCACGGGGGAGCTTTACTCCCTGGGTGTGGTAAGGATAAACCGGCGGAGATCGAAATGATGTTCGCTGGTCGGCTGGCACGTGCCGAGACGCTCGGACATGTGAGGGCGCACGGATCGGAGCGGTTTTTGGAAAAAGTGACGGACAGAGTTACGCGCAGGGTTATGATCTGCGTTATCGCCGTCGTGGTCGCGTTCGCGCTGGTTGCCGTTCATCTGATCCTATAGCCGAAGACAACCGGCCGGAATGACTCCTCCGGCCGGTTCCCTCGCCTCTCGAATTGGGCCGGGGGATGGAGGTGAGGTCGCACCCCGTTTGCCCCGTAGGGGGCTTGATTCTTCCGGGGGGGCTGGACCTAAAGAATGAACGAATTCGTGTCAAAGGATCTTCCGCCTGCGCTCCCGAAGACTCCTCAAGGATGCTCCACCGTCGACTCTTTGTCGTATCCCTTTGCCCTCGAACAGGAATCCTCTGTGCCAGAACAAACGCCATACTATGCCACTCCGAAACAGCCCCGGTTGATCTGGAATCACCGGGACCGGCGGAAGGTGGCGGAGCCGCTGGGATGTGGCTGCAAATGGCCAGGATGACGCCGGGCGAAGGGTGTCCCGGCCGTTCCGCTGCGACCTGCGGGCGAGCGCCGCGAATTGGGGATTGGCGCGCGTGGGCGTGCCGAATCTCGTGGAGGTGGATGTGGGCTGGGGCGGCGCCGGCAACTGGCGGCCCCCGAATTCTGAGAGAGGCGTACGGCTCGTTATGATTTACGGTTCTTGATCGTCGCGCTCGAACCTTGTACGGAACCGTGGGTGGAGGAGTAAATGGCTAAAGAGTGGATCCTCAACAGCGTGATGAACCGGTTCCAGTTGAACTTCGCGAGGAACGTCGGCAAGACATCCGAGTCGATTCGACGATGTTCCCCAAGGAGCGTGGATGAGTGGCGCGAGTATTACTATTCGAACGTCCGCACACCCGACCACCTGGATGAGCTCGGCAAAAAGCTCTACGTTAAGATCACCGAAGTCATACCTGCGGAGGTTGAGGCGATCACTGAGGATGACTGTATCACCTACATGCACGAGATGGTCATCAACCGCACGTTCAACGGGTACATGACCGAGATCCAGACGATTTACGGCCAATTGGAGGCCGAATTGGGGGTAAAGATATGCCCTGCGCCCGATGAATGGGATCGTCTGTACAACATCGACTTTTACATTAACGTAAGCGACAAATATATCGGGCTTCAGATTAAGCCCGTTGCCGATACGTCGCATATCTCGCGGATTTATCAGGAACGGGGCCAACAGGCACAGACTCACGCGTCATTCACTGAGAGATTTGGAGGCAACATGTTCTATATCTTCTCGATCAAGGATGGGAACAAGAGGCGAACACAAAATACCGCCGTCATCCCTGAGATCCGGGCCGAGATCGCGCGGCTTTCGTCTTGAAGACACTGCACAGAATAATCAACGCGGACTCACGTCGCCTTGCTCAAGTACCGGCTTCCTCGGTGCACCTAATTGTGACGTCGCCACCTTATCCCATGATTCAGATGTGGGATGACTCGTTCGCGGTCCAGTCGCCTCCGATTAGAGCGGCACTGGATGCCGGAAATGGAATCCGTGCCTTTGAGTTAATGCATAGTGAACTCGATAAGGTTTGGCGGGAGGTGGAGCGCGTCCTCGGTGATGGATGCATCGCGTGCGTCAACATTGGCGACGCGACCAGAACCATCTGTGGCAGGTTCCGGCTGTACTCAAACCACAGTCGCATCATTCAGGCCTTCGTGCGCCTCGGCTTCGATGTGCTGCCGGCAGTTGTCTGGAAGAAAACCACCAATGCCCCCAACAAGTTCATGGGATCAGGTAT
>Ga0307372_10006824_pt1 | contig 16544 bp, 13 predicted proteins | sample OX1MG_FD_202533 | JGI IMG/M metagenome (GOLD analysis project Ga0307372, IMG submission 202533) | Soil microbial communities from Risofladan, Vaasa, Finland - OX-1 | ecosystem: Environmental > Terrestrial > Soil > Coastal area > Acid sulfate soil | place: Finland: Risofladan, Vaasa | collected... | reverse complement strand
GGGACGAAGTTCAGCAGCACTCCGGCGAACACGCCGGGCAGTGACAACGGCAGCACTACCCGGCGGAACGCCTCGAACTTGTTCGCGTACAGGTCATGGGCGGCCTCGACCACCCGGAAGTCGATCCGCTCCAGCGCGACGTAGATCGGCAGCACCATGAACGGCAGGTAGTTGTAGGTCAGCCCGCCGATCACGGCCCCGGTGGTCGCCAGGATCCGGAAGTTCTCCGGCAGCAGCCCGGCCGACTTCAGCGGTCCGAGCACCAGGCCGTTGTCGGCCAGGATGTACTGCCAGGAGATCGTCCGGAGCACGAACGACACGAAGAACGGCAGCAAGATCAGGAACAGGTACGTCGTCTTGCGCGTGCCTCCCTTGAAGGCGATCCAGTAGGCCGTCGGGTAGGACAGCAGGATGCACAGCGCAGTGGCCGCGCCGCCGTAGTACAGCGAGTGCAGGAACTGCTGGCTGTAGCCCTTCAGCCCGAGCCAGTACTCGGCGAAGTGCCAGGTGACGGTGAACCCGCTGGTCACATTGCCGGTCTGGATCGACATCGAGATCAAGAAGATCAGCGGTGCCGCGAAGAAGACGGCCAGCCAGAACCCGCCGGGCAGGATCAGCAGGTAAGGGACGAGCCTGGACCTGAGCTTGCTCACCAGCTACCCCGCGACCACTGGCTCGAAGATGGACGAGTAGGTCTGCTGCGCGGCGCCGTTCACGTCGACGTAGTTGTGCAGCCTGGCGTAGTCCGCGGCGCTCAGCCAGACCAGCGGGCTGGTGGCCACTTCCTGGAGCGTCGCCTTGTCCGACCCGGTCGCCTTCGCGGCGTCGGCGGCGATGATTCCCTGCACCGAGGGCACGGCCGTGATGTACTCGATCGCCTCGGTGAGCATGGCGGCGATCTCGGGCCGGTAGAACCAGTCCATCAGCATCATCGCGTCGACCGGGTTCTGCGCGTACTTCGGGATCGTCATGTTGTCGGTCCAGATCGTCCCGCCTTCTTCCGGCACGACGAACTGCAGGTTCGTGCCCGACGACAGGTTCTGCTGGAAGATGTCCCCGGACCAGGCCATCGTGATCCAGGTGTCACCCTTGGCGAGGGCGTTGATGTAGGACTGGTCGTAGTACTGCCGCACGATGCCGTCGGACTTCTGCTGCTTCAGCACGGCGGCGGCCTTCCGCCAGTCGGACGGGCCAGATTTCTCCGGCTCCACGCCGATCTTGTACAGGCCGAAGTTGCCGATCTCCTGGATGTCGCTCATCATGCCGACGTGGCCCGCGTACTTGGGGTCCCACAGCGAGTTGATGCTGGTGATCGGGTCCTTGATGTACTTGGGGTTCCAGGCGATGCCGGTGCTGCCCGACGCCCACGGCATGCCGTAGGTGTTGCCCGGGTCGAAAGACCGGTTCTTGAACTTCGGCGCGGCGTACTTGTAGAAGTTCGTCATCATCTTCTGGTTCAGCGGGGTGTACTCACCCAGCGCCACGAAGTCCGACCACTGGAAGCCGTCGGTGATGACCATGATGTCGTAGCCGATGTACTGGCCGGCCCGGATCTCCGGGTCGACCTTCGCGAACCAGCTCGGGTCGTCCTGGATCACCTCCTGGTAGTTCACCGTGATCCCGGTCGCCTGGGTGAACAGCTTGAGGGTCTGGTGGTTGGTGTCGATATACAGCGGCCAGTTGGCGAAGTTCACGTGGCCGTGCTTCTTCTGCTTGGCCCAGAACTTCTCCGCTTCCTGCGCCACCTTGCTCAGCGCGACGTGCTTGCCCGCGCCGGACACGCCGCAGGCGGCCAGGCCAAGGCCCGCCGCGGCCAGGCCACCGAACCGCAGCGCGTCGCGACGGCTCAGGCCGGCGTTCACGCGGCCCGGGCGTCCCTGCAGCAGGCCGCGCCGCATCGCGAGGTCGGCCACGGCACTCTCGTGCGCGCTGCTTGCTCCTTGGGGGGTGTTCTCAGTCATTTACCACACTTCCGATCGCATAGGAGTAGGGCGTTTCCCAGGTGAGCCAGACGTCGTCCCCGCGGCCGATGGCCTCCGCTGCCAGCTCGTCTGCCGCCGACGCGTTCTGCACGAACACGACGACGTCGGCGCCTGTGGACGTCTTGATGTTGAAGTTCGTCGCGGTTCCGAGGTAGACGACCTCGGTCACGGTGCCGCGCAGCGCGCAGCCAGCCGGGCCTGGCCGGTCGCTGGCGATCCGGATCTTCTCTGGCCGGACCGTCACCTCGAGCTGGTCGCCCGAGGCGACCTGACGCTGGCCGGTCGAGACCAGCACCCGCTCGCCAGCACCGAAGTCGATCACGGCCTCGCGGCCGGATACCCTGCTGACCGGCCCGGTAAGCAGGTTCGACGTACCGATGAATCCCGCCACGAAACGGGTGGCCGGGTGCTCGTAGATCTCGCGCGGCGTACCGAGATGCTCGATCACGCCGTCGTTCATGACCGCGATCCGGTCCGACATCGTCAGCGCCTCGCCCTGGTCGTGGGTGACGTAGACGAAGGTGATGCCGACCTCGCGCTGGATGCGCTTCAGCTCGACCTGCATGGCCTGCCGCAGCTTCAGGTCGAGCGCGCCGAGCGGCTCGTCCAGCAGCAGCGCCTTGGGGTGGTTTACCAGCGCCCGCGCCAGCGCGACGCGCTGCTGCTGGCCGCCGGACAGTTCCCTTGGCCTGCGCTTCTCGCGGCCGGTCAGGTCGACGATCTCCAGAATCTCGCCGACCCGGCGGTCGATCTCGGCCTTGTCCACCTGGCGGCGGCGCAGGCCGAAGGCCACGTTCTCGAAGACGCTCATGTGCGGGAAGAGCGCGTAGGACTGGAACACCATGTTCACGTCGCGCTTGTTCGGCGGATCCCAGGTGACGTCCTTGCCATGCAGCCACACCGTGCCTGCCGTCGGTTCCTCGAAACCCGCGATCATGCGCATCGTGGTGGTCTTGCCGCAGCCCGACGGCCCCAGCATCGAGAAGAACTCGCCTTCCCTGATCCGCAAGTCCATCGTGCGCACCGCGGTTACTACCTCGCCGCCCGAGTGGAACTCCTTGACCACTCCGGAGAGCTCGATCGCGGGAAGCGAGTCGCCCGGGCTGGCCGCCGGTGCCACCGCGCCGCCGGCTTCCTCCTCGGGCGCAGCGGCGGCGACCGCGTCGCCTACTGTCTCGGTCATATCAGTCGCAAGCCCCTCGCTGTCCTGGCAGATGCTAGACATTCCGTATTTATCATCCGATGCTGAAGTGTATGAGCATTTCATGAGTTCCGGCCCGCGGCTCAGCCGATGTAACTCATCACGTGCTTGACCCGCGTGTAGTCCTCGAAGCCGTAGACCGACAGGTCCTTGCCGTAGCCGGAATGCTTGAAGCCGCCGTGCGGCATCTCCGAGACGAACGGGATGTGGGTGTTGATCCACACCGCTCCGAAGTCCAGTTGCCTGGCCGCTCGCATGGCTCGGCCGTGGTCGCGAGTCCAGACGCTGGCCGCGAGGCCGTACTTGACCCCGTTCGCCCACCGGATGCCTTCCTCTTCGCAGGAGAACTGCTGGACTGTCACGACCGGGCCGAAGATCTCGTCCTGGATCATCTCGTCGTCCTGCCTGAGCCCGGCGACGACCGTCGGGGCGTAGAAGAAGCCGCGTTCGCCGAGCCGCTGACCGCCGGTCATGACCACGGCGTGATCCGGTGCCCGGTCCACGAAGCCGGCCACCCTGGCAAGCTGTGCCGGATTGTTCAGCGGCCCGAAGTACGCGTCGGCATCTTCCGGTCCCGCGGTTTTCAGCGCGGCGGCCAGTTCGGTGATCGCGTCGGTCAGGTCCGCGGCTATGCCTGGCCCGGCCAGCACCCTCGTTGCCGCGGTGCAGTCCTGGCCCGCGTTGTAGTAGCCGGCGTCCACGATCTGCCGGGCGGCACGCTCGATGTCCGCGTCGTCGAACACCACGACCGGCGCCTTGCCGCCCAGCTCGAGGTGCACCCGCTTCAGCCCGGCCGCCGCGGCCTGGGCTACCTCGACGCCGGCCCGCACCGAGCCGGTGATCGAGACCATCCGCGGGATGTCGTGCCCGACCAGCGCACGGCCGGTGTCCCGGTCACCGCAGATGACGTTGAACACGCCGGGCGGAAAGATCTCTGCCGCGATCTCGGCGAGCAGCAAGGTGGAGACCGGCGTGGTGTCCGACGGCTTCAGCACGACCGTGTTACCTGCCGCGAGGGCAGGCGCGAACTTCCAGACCGCCATCATCATCGGGTAATTCCACGGCGTCACCTGCGCGCAGACCCCGACCGGCTCACGCCTGATCATGGACGTGTGGTCACGCAGGTACTCACCGGCCGACTTGCCCTCGAGCACCCTGGCCGCGCCGGCGAAGAACCTCAGCTCGTCCGCCAGCGGCGGCACCTCATCGGTAAGGGTCATGGCGACCGGCTTGCCGGTATTGCGGCTCTCCGCCCGCGTCAGGTCCTGCGCCCTGGCCTCGATCGCATCGGCGAACTTCAGCAGGGCCAGGCTGCGCTCTGCCGGAGTGGTGTCCCGCCAGGTCTCGAACGCGGCCGCTGCCGTGCGCAGCGCGCTGTCGACATCGGCGGCTGTGGACACGGGCGCGTGCGCGTAGACCTCGCCCGTGCTCGGGTCCACGACGTCGCTGACCGCGCCGCTACCCGCTACGAACTCGCCGTTCACGAAGTTGAGCAGCCGCCGCGGCGCAGTGATATCCGATGCCGTAGCAGTCAAAGTCGGCCTCCCGCGATCGTGCCTGACGCCCAGCCCTGACGCGCCGTGACGCCCAGGCGATGCTTCCGTAGCTGCCCCCGCAGGCCTGCCACCCCTGGGGCCTTGCGTGACCGAACACGACTTTGGCATGGATTCATATCTAACACAAGCGATTCAGCATCTATTTGAGTCAATCGCAACGAAATCAGTTGACATACGCCAGTTGCATGACAGCATGGGGTGTCCTAAGGAGGCAGACCGATGGCACACCAGCAGGCCCAGGGGCCTGACGCTGGTCCCGCGGCGGGGCGGGAACGCCAGTCGGCGCCGATCAGCCTCGATGCGGTCAGCAGGCACATCATCGAGCAGTTGCAGCAAGACGGCCGGCGGTCCTATGCGGCCATCGGCAAGGCCGTCGGGCTAAGCGAGGCGGCGGTCCGGCAGCGAGTGCAGCGCCTGCTCGATCTCGGTGTGATGCAGATCGTCGCGGTGACCGATCCGATGTCGCTCGGGTTCCGCAGGCAGGCCATGATCGGAGTCCGGTGCAACGGCAACCTGCAGCGGGTAGCTGACCAACTCGCGGGTATGGAAGCCATCGACTACGTGGTGATCACCGCAGGCTCATTTGACCTGCTCATCGAGGTCGTGTGCGAAGACGACGACCAGTTGCTTGAAATACTCGGCGAAGTGCGCTCGATCCCGAGCGTGACTACTACGGAGACATTCGTGTACTTGAAGCTGCGGAAGCAGACCTATCACTGGGGGACGAGATGAGCGGCGACGACAGCCTGGCTGGCCTGGACCACGAAGCGCTGCAGCGGGCCGCGAAACGAAACCTGTGGCTGCACTTCACCCGGATGTCGACGTACCAGGAGTCGGACGTGCCCATGATCGTCCGCGGTCACGGCCAGTACGTCTTCGACCAGCACGGCAAACGCTACCTCGACGGCCTGTCCGGGCTGTTCGTCAGCCAGATCGGGCACGGCCGCGGCGACGTCGCCGAGGCAGGCGCCCGCCAGGGCGCCGAGCTCGCCTACTTCCCGCTCTGGTCCTACGCGCACCCGCGGGCTATCGAACTGGCCGAGCGGCTCGCCCGCTACGCGCCGGGTGACCTGAACCGGGTGTTCTTCACCACCAGCGGCTCGGAGGCCGTCGAGTCGGCATGGAAGCTGGCTAAGCAGTACTTCAAGTCAATCGGCCAGCCTGGCCGGTACAAGGTGCTGAGCCGGGAAATCGCCTACCACGGCACGTCGATGGGCGCCCTGGCCATCACAGGGTTGCCCGGGATCAAGGCACCGTACGAGCCGCTGCCGCCAGGTGGCGTCCGGGTTCCCAACACTAACTTCTACCGGGCACCCGATTTCGTGGCCGACGACCGCGCGGCGTTCGGCAAGTGGGCGGCCGACGAGATCGAGCGTGCCATTCTGCGCGAAGGCCCGGAATCGGTCGCGGCGGTCTTCGTCGAGCCGGTGCAGAACTCCGGCGGCTGCTTCCCGCCGCCGCCTGGCTACTTCGCCAGGGTGCGGGAGATCTGCGATAGGTACGGGGTGCTGCTCGTCTCTGACGAGGTGATCTGCGCCTTCGGCAGGCTCGGCTACTACTTCGGCTCCGAGCGGTACGGCTACCAGCCCGACATCATCACCTTCGCCAAGGGCGTGACCTCCGGTTACGCGCCGCTCGGCGGCATGATGGTCAGCGACCGGCTGATGGAGCCGTTCAGCCAGGGCCAGTCCACGTTCCTGCACGGCATCACGTTCGCCGGTCACCCGGTCTCGGCCGCCGTCGCGCTGGCCAACCTGGACGTCTTCGAGAAGGATGACTTGCTCGCCAACGTCCGGACCAACGAAGGTGCCCTCCGCTCGACCCTGGAGAAGCTGAACGACCTGCCGATCGTGGGCGAGGTCAGGGGCGACGGCTACTTCTACGGGATCGAGCTGGTCAAGGACAAGGTCACCAGGGAGACGTTCGACGACGACGAATCCGAGCGGCTGCTGCGCGGGTACCTGTCCGTCGCCCTGTTCGACGCCGGCCTCATCTGCCGTGCCGATGACCGCGGTGATCCGGTCATCCAGCTGGCGCCGCCGCTGACCTGTACCCAGGAGCACTTCGACGAGATCGAGCAGATCCTGCGCAGCGTCCTGACGGAAGCCTGGACCCGCATCTGACGCGGCGGCATTTTCTGCCGCCTGATCAGCGGCACGCCATGATTGTGGTGAGTTGACCGTGAGCGGGCCTGTCAAGACGACGCGCCCGCTGGGCGGAACTTAATGACGGGTAGTGCCGGCGAAGTCCTCGCAAGCTCAGACTGATTGCGAAGAGTTGCCATCTCGTTACATCGCATTTAAGCCCGCGGACGCCTTGATCGCGTCTGTATGAGTGAGGACGTATTCGGTCAGCATGTATTGGTGAGGGCCGCGACACAGAACCAGCGCGCCGGGTCCTGCCGCGGTCGGTCAGTTGGGAGGCACCATGTCGGTCGGTAGCTTCGTGGACGCGGGCAACTCAGACGGCAGGCAGCGCTGGGCTGCCCTTGATAGCAAGCACGAACGACTCGTCGACACCTCGGATCCGCTGCTGCGCGAACTCAACCGCGATCGCACCGACCGTGACCGTCCGCAGCAGCCCGTGGGCCAGTAACGGCGCAGGGCTAGCTAGCAGCCAGCAACTGCCGCACGTGCTCGACGGCGCTGACGACTGGCACCCGTTCCTTCTCGCCAGTAGCGCGGCTGGTGACCTCCACCACACCGTCGGCGAGGTCACGGCTGCCGACGCTGACCCGGAACGGGATTCCGGTAAGTTCGGCATCCGCGTACTTGACCCCCGGGCGGACATCCCTGTCGTCCAGCAGTGCGTCGATCCCGGCCTCCAGCAGACCCCCGTACAGTGCTTCCGCCGCGGCCCGGGCTTCTGCGTCCCGGACGGACAACAGCAGGACGGTCACTTCGGCCGGTGCTACCTGAGCCGGCCACGACAGGCCGGCATCGTCGTGATGCACCTCGGCGATGGCCGCCATCGCGCGCTCCACGCCGATGCCGTAGCTGCCCATGATCGGGGTGATCGTGCCGCCGTCAGGTCCGGTCACGGTGACCCCGAGCGACGTGGTGTACTTGCGGCCGAGCTTGAAGATGTGGCCGACCTCGATCGCCTGGACGAACTCCAGCCCGGTCCCGCACCGGGGACAGGGCTCGCCCTCGGTTATCTCGCGCACGTCCGCCCAGCGGCTCACCCGGATATCGCGCTCGACATCGACGCCTGTCAGGTGGACGTCATCGATATTCGCCCCGGTAGCCATCGCACGGCGGCCACGCAGCGCCAGGTCGGCGATGACCGGAAACTCGGTCACGCCCACTGCACCGAGACTTCCCGGCAGCGCGCCGAGGGCGGCCTTGATCTCGTCGGGCTGGGCGGGCCGGATCGCGACCGCGCCGGTCGTGTCGATCAGCTTCTGATCAGAAAGCGGATGGTCACCACGGAGCAGGACCAGGGTGATCTCGCCGTTCACGATCTGTACCAACGTCTTGATCTGCCGGTCAGCCGCCAGCCCGTAGCCGACAGCCAGGTCTTCGATAGTCCGGACTCCCGGCGTGTCCAGCCTGGCCGGCGCGTCCGGCGCTTCGGCCGGGTCTTCTATCGGCTCGAGTGTGGACGTCGCCTTCTCCAGGTTCGCCGCATAACCGCACTTCGGGCACGTCGCCACCAGGTCCTCGCCAGCCGGGGACGGGCACATGAACTCGACCGAGTCCGATCCGCCCATGGTGCCGCTGGACGCCTCCACGGCGATCGCCGGTATCCCGAGCCTGGCGAAGATCCGCTGATAGGCAGACCGGTGCGCCTCGAACGAAGCGTCCAGACCCGACTCGTCTACATCGAAGCTGTAGGAGTCCTTCATCGTGAACTCGCGCACCCTGATCAGCCCGCTCTTCGGACGCGGTTCGTCCCTGAACTTAGTCTGGAACTGATACCAGGACTGCGGAAGCTCACGGTAGGAAGCCAGTTCGAGCGCCAGGTGCGCGAAGATCTCCTCGTGCGTCATGCCGAGGACGACATCTGCTCCCTTGCGGTCCTTGAGCCGGAACATTTCCTCGCCCATCACGGCGAGCCTTCCGGTCTTCTCCCAGATTGCCGTCGGCTGCATGCACGGCAGCAGGAACTCCTGCGCGCCGATCCTGTCCATCTCCTCGCGGATGACCCGCATCACCTTGGCGCGGACCCGGATGCCGAGCGGGAGCAGGCAGTAATGGCCAGCCATAAGCTGGCGCATGAAGCCCGCGCGCAGCAGCAGCCGGTGGCTGGCCGCGTCGGCGTCGGCTGGATCCTCGCGGAGCGTCGGGATGTGCAGCTGTGACCAGCGCATGTCTGTGTCTTACCTCGCAACGGGAGAGGGGGACGGCGGTCCGCTCGGCCGGCCGGTGTTGGCCAGCGGTTACTCAAGTCCGCAGGACCCGATTGTTCCGCGGAACCTCATTCTAAGCCCGCTGCCAGCCACTGCGGCCGACGACCGCTGCCGGCCACTGGCTGGGCTCATGCCGCCGGAGCGGGTTCCCATCCGGCGGCATGAGCCACGATCAGAGCGGCGTCGTGACGCCGCACGCACTCCCACGGCTCAGGGAACGCGGACGCGGGAGGCGGCACCCCACCGCGCCGTCTCCCGCGCCGCGTACCCGGCTCGCACCCCCATGGGCCTGTCGAATAGGACGCGCAAGCTGGTCGGCTGGTTTACATCGGCGCTTGCCGCCGTGGCTTACCGGGTGAGGTGCGCGGTGTCGTTGAAGCCCCGTATGATCCACCGGCCCGCGGTAATAACGATCCGGGAGATCGATGCGTTGTCCGAGCCGATGAAGGCGAACGGCCGCGACTGGCTCGCCAGCGCGAGCGCCTGGCCGATGACGCCGCCGTGCGTGAAGGCCGCCACACACTGGTCCTGATGCGTAGCAGCGATGCGCTCGACCGCGTCCCTTACCCGGCTGGCGAAGGCTTCGGAAGCCTCGGCGCCGGGAATCACGTCCCACCGTTCCCGCTCGGCCATCAGGACGGCGGTCGGATGGCTCCGCGCCACCATCTTGCGGTACAGCCCGCCCTCCCATTCGCCGAGATAGACCTCGCGCAGTTCGGCTTCCACGCCGGGAACGAGTCCGAGCTGCCCGGCTAGCGCCGCGGCGGTCTGTGCCGTCCGGCACAGCGGCGTCACGTAGATCGCATCTACTCCTTCGCCGGCCAGCCGGGCGCAGACGCGTTCCGCCTGCTCCCGTCCTCGCGCTGACAGCGGCGGGTCGCCGTGTCCGGTTACCAGCGGAAACGGCTTTCCTTCTTCGTATGCTTCAGACTCGCCATGCCGGACGAGAAGCAGCTCCGTCGCGCCGGGCGGCGGCTGGAACCTGAGCTGCCGGTACAAGGCGGCCTGCTGCGGAGAACGAAATTCGGTCACAAGCCCCGTAGAGTACAAGGCCGCTGAGCCGCCGGCTCGGATGGCGGGCCGCTGGTCCGTGCGTCTTGCGGTCTTTGGCCCTGACCGTCGGCGCCCTCTCCTGCCGCGGACACCACAGCCACGGGGCCAGCATGCCATCGGTTCCCCGGCAAGACCGGTAGCTGCTCGCCGCCTCGCTCGCCCAGCCGAGGGATACCGGTGGCCAGCTCTTGCCGGGACGGCTGAGCCGGTGCGCCAGCCGGCGCTCAGTAGGATCACCGTTCATGAGCAGGATCAACTGGCGGATCACCGGGCGGAGGTTCGCGGCAGCGGCCGTCACCGCCACCGTGCTGGCTGCGTGCGCTCCTGCCGCCACCAGGCAGGCCGCGCCGACCGCTGACGGGCAAGCGGCGGTCAATCCGAACCTGGATCCCGGAACCTCACTCGGGGGCGTTCCGGCTCCGGGTTTCCGGCTGACCGACCAGTTCGGCCAGCAGGTCTCGCTCAGCGACTTTCGCGGCAAAGTGGTAATCCTGGCCTTCACCGACTCGCAGTGCACGACCATCTGCCCGCTCTCCACGGTCAGCATGCTCCAGGCGACCGAACTGCTCGGCCGCGCAGGCGACCAGGTGCAGCTCCTCGCTGTCGACGCGAACCCCAAGGCCGCCACCGTTGCCGACGTGATGGCTTACTCCCGCTCGCACGGCATGGTGAACCACTGGGACTTCCTCACCGGCACGCCGAGGCAACTCCGCTCGGTCTGGCGGGCTTACCACATCGCCGCGCAGATCCAGGCTGGGCAGGTCGATCACACGCCCGCCCTGTTCCTGATCGACCAGCAAGGCCGGGAGCGCAAGGTGTTCCTCACGACCATGGCCTATGCCACCGTCGCGCAGGCCGGCCAGGTGCTCGCGCAAGCGGCGGCGAACCTGATAGCCGGGCATCCCAAGCTGGTCAGCGTGCGCTCGCTCGGCTACATCAGCGGGCTGGCCCCCTCCGCCAGGGCCACGCTTCCGGCGCTGCCCTCCGGCTCCGTTACCGTCGGACCTGGCGGGCGGCACCTGATCGTGTTCTTCGCCACATGGCTTGGCCAGACCTCGGACCTGCGCGCACGGCTTCAGGCACTCGACTCCTACGCCAGGGCGGCCCGGGCGCGCGGCCTGCCGGGGCTCATCGCGGTCGACGAGGCGGTCACCGAACCGTCACTGGGTTTCGTCCGCGGCTACCTGGCCCGGCTGCGGCTGGGCTATCCCGTCGCGCTCGATACCACTGGCCGGCTGGCCGACGGTTACGAAGTGGCAGACCAGCCCTGGTTCGTGCTCACCTCAGCGTCCGGAAGCATCGAGTGGCACCACGACGGCTGGCTGCCGGCCGCAGCGCTGGAACTCGCCGCGCGCAAGAGCTGACAGCCCGCCGGGCCGGGCCGGCCACCAGTCACCGGACCCGCAGCAGCAGCGCGTCCGGGTCGACGCTGCCCGGTGCCTCGCGCCTGGCCGCGAGTACGTTCATGACCTGCCGCAACATCTCGTTCACCGGGGTGGGCACGCCGTGCAACCTGCCGAGCAGCACGATCTCGCCGTTGAGGTAGTCGGTCTCGGCGCTGCCGGACCGCCGGTTCAGGCTCTGCCAGGACGAGACGCCGCCACGGGTCACTCCATCCACCGCAAGCTCCTTGATCGAGTCGTCCCGTGCGGCGGTCGCGACCTGAAGATCCAAATACTCGATTCCGGCAGCTTGGTAGCAGGCGACGGCTTCCGCCACGGCGAGTTCGGCCAAAGTGCGGGCAGCGCTGGAGCTCGTCGACCCGCAGGCAGCGACGATCGCGTTGCGCAGATTGCGCAGCAGCTTGGTGTACTTGGCCGCCATCACCTGGTCGGTGACTCGCGCGGCGAAGCCTGAGCCGTTCAGGTCCGCGGCAAACCGTTCGGCCGCGGGACCGGTTCCCGCCGGATACCGACCGATTTCCAGCACGCCGGATACCGGCGACCCGGTCGCCAGGACCCCGCCAGGCGCGACGAGCTCGGCGGGAAGCTCTACACGCACTCCGTAGACCTCCGTGAACCGGCGTGCCGCGACCCGTTCGTTCTCCACGCCGTTCTGGAGGCAGAAGACCGGCAGCAGGTCCGCGGCCAGCCCACCCGAGCCGTCTAGCGGCAGGCAGTTCCAGCTGTCCAGCACAGCCGCCGTGTCCTGGCTCTTCACCGCGACCAGCAGCGCGTCGCCTGCCCGCGGCGCCAGCTCGTCGCGCAACTCGCGGGCGTGCGCGACGACTGGCGGCCGCACGGTGATCGTCCGCGCCGGAGTAGCTACCGTCAGGCCATCGGCGAGCAGCGCTTCCCGATGTTCTCCCCTGGCGACCAGGACGACGTCATGCCCGGCATGCGCCAGCAGTCCGCCTACTGTTCCGCCGACGGCACCTGGTCCGATGACGATGTACCGCACTGACTCTCCGCTCTGCTGTGCCGCCCCGTCCTGCCGCTACCGTAGACGGCATGATCTACGTCGCACTCGCCGGGTCGCACCGGGCCCGGTCCTGATGCTGGACGACCGGCTGCTCGTCGATGCTCACGTGCATGTGGCGCGGTTGCCCACGCTGTCGGAGGACTGGCAGGACTGGGCGCGCAAGTTCGGCGGCCAGACGCCGCTGGGCGATCTCTTCGATCCGGACGGCACCCCGCTTCCTGCCGCGCTCGAAGCCCATTTCGGCGACCAGGGCGTCGACCATGTGCTGCTCTTCACCGAATACAGCCCGAAGGCGACCGGAATCCAGCCGATCGCCGATGTGCTGCCCGTCGTGGCGGCCAATCCGGCCAGATTCCATCCGGTCGCCAGCCTGAACCCGCACCTGCACTATCCGGTCGACCGCGAACTCGCACGCCAAGTCGATCTCGGAGCGATCGCAGTCAAGATCCATCCGGTCCACGGCGGTTTCGAGGCACGTGACCGGATGCTCTATCCGGCGTATGCGTGGGCACAGGAACACCGGCTCCCCGTGATCGTGCACTGCGGTACGTCCACGTTCGCCGGCTCGGTCAATTCCTATGCCGACCCGATCCTGCTGGACGAGGTGTTCCGTGACTTCCCTGATCTGGTCGTCGTGCTCGCGCACGGCGGCCGCGGCTGGTGGTACGACCAGGCCGCGTTCCTCGCCTTGATGAAGCCGAACGTGTGGCTTGAAGTTTCCGGCCTGCCGCCGCAGCGACTGCCCGACTACTACGGAACTTCCCTCAGGCGGCTGGCGGACAAGATGATCTTCGGAACCGACTGGCCGGGAGTGCCGAGCGTGCGGCACAACGCCCGCGTGCTCGAAAAGGTGCTGCTCGGCGCTGGCTGCACCGCTGACCAGGTAGCCGCAGCCTGGGGCGGCAACGCAGCGCGGGTCTTCGGCCTGACGCCCGGCTAGCTGTCGCTAGCCCGTCACCCGCGGAGCCCGTCACATCCGGCCAAGCACCAGCACCGTCACCCGGAAGACCGTCTGTACCGTGCAGTGCGACATGCCCGGCCTGGCCGATCCGCTGCTGGCCTGACACGGCGGCTTGGTCGAGGTAAGCGTGGCGGTGCCCAGTTTCGCGGTAACGAAGAAGCCGCCGGTAACTCCCCGCATCAGCATCATCACGCCGCTGGCCTTTGGCGCCAGGACCGAGGAGCTCGGCTGGATGCGCGTCCACTGGACGGCTGGAGTGCCGTGCAGGAAGACGAAGATGCCGGTGCCGGCCTGGACGCAGAACGACTTTCCGTTGTCCTTGTTGGTGATCGTGAAGTTGGGGGCCGTGAAGTCGCGCACCGGCGCGCTCAACTTGGGGGTGACGCAGTTGGCGTGCGCCGCCGCCCGGCCGTTCGCTCCTGCGGACGCTGACCGCGAGGCCGAGTCCTGCGGGATACCGCAGCCTGCCGTGACGACCGACGCAGCCAGCGCTAGTGCTGCCGCGCCGAGCAGAGTTCCGCGCATCGCCTGTCTCCTGTTCTGCCGCTGCTCATCTCGCCCCTCCTGCTGCTGCACACCCCGAGGTGCACATCTCGAGGTGCAGAGAATTGGACGCCAGAGAGAGCGCGCTGGTTCCCGTTCCGCCCTGGTTGAGCGGTAACCTGCGGGACAGTGTTGGCTAACCATTCCGGTCACATATTGACCCCCTTTATCCATCTCGTTACCTTCAGGCCAAGGCGGTACGTGTGCCGTGCCGCTTTGCCCTGCGCCGACAACGTGGTTAGCGCGGGTGCGCAAGTACCGAGAAAGGAAAGGGAGCAGCATGAGCCTGCCAGCCCCCGCACGCCGATGGGCCATCCGCGCCGGGACAGCCGCGATCACCGCGACTGCCCTGGCCGCCGGCCTGCAATTCTCCGCCGGAGCAACAGCCGCAAGTCGGCCCGCGCCCGCCGGCGCCAGCCTGCTGACGAGGATGTACTCGTCAGCCGACCCGTTCTCCCCCAACTTCCAGCATGCCTACCGGCATGGCATCACTCCCACTGTCGGCCAGCTCGCCAAGATGCGCGCCTGGGCGATAGCGCACCCGAATGCTGTTCCCGCCGCATCGTCGAGCGACCTGGCATTCGGAGGCGGCGTCGACAACATCGGCGTCACCGACGGACCGGAGAAGGTCTACCTGGTGTTCTGGGGCTCTCAGTGGGGCACCCAGGGCACCGACGGCAGCGGCAACATCACGCTGTCGGGTGACCCGAACGGCGCGGCACCCTACCTGCAGAAACTCTTCAAGGGCCTGGGCGCCGGCGGTGAGCTGTGGTCGGGCGTCATGACCCAGTACTGCCAGGGCGTCACCACCGGATCGACCTCCTGCCCGACCAGCAGCACGCAGCACGTCGGTTACCCGACCGGCGGCGCGCTGGCGGGTGTCTGGGTGGACGAGAGCACCTCGGCACCGTCTGCGGCCTCTCCGGCGCAGATCGGCACCGAGGCCGTCAACGCCGCGTCACACTTCGGCAACACCACCGCGTCCGCCAACCGGCTCGCGCAGTACGACATCGTCTCGCCGCACGGCGCCAACCCGGACAACTACCAGACGGGCGGCTTCTGCGCGTGGCATGACTGGAACGGCGACGTCGGCGTCAGCTCGAGTGTCGGCGACATCGCGTTCACCAACATGCCGTACGTCACCGACGTGGGCACCTCCTGCGGTGAGAACTTCGTGAACTCCGGCAGCGCCGGCACTCTCGACGGGTTCTCCATCGTCAACGGGCACGAGTACGCCGAAACCGTCACCGACCAGAACCCGGCCGGCGGCTGGACCAACTCCGGCGGGTCGGAGAACGGCGACCTGTGCGCATGGAACCAGGGCGGCGGCTCCGTATCCCAGGACGTGTCCTTCACCACCGGCAGTTTCGCGATGCAGCCGACCTGGGCCAACGACGGCGGCGGCACGTGCGAGATCAGCCACCCGATCGTCTCCAACGGCGGCACCACCGGCAACACGGTCAGCGTCAACAGCCCAGGTAACCAGACCGGCACCGCAGGGACCGCGACCAGCCTGCAGCTAACCGCGACCGACTCCGCGTCCGGCCAGACCTTCACCTGGTCAGCCAGCGGCCTGCCGACCGGCCTGTCGATCAACTCCTCAACCGGCCTGGTCAGCGGCACCCCGACGACCGCCGGCACCTTCAGCGTGACCGCCACCGCCACCGACACCACCGGTGCGCACGGATCGACCAGCTTCACCTGGACGATCAGCACGTCCGGTGGTGGCGGCTGCACTGTCACGCAACTGCTTGGCAACCCGGGCTTCGAGACCGGCTCGGCCGCGCCCTGGACCTCGACCGCTGGCGTCATCAACCCCAACGGCGCAGGCGAGACCGCGCACAGCGGCAACTGGTACGCCTGGCTCGACGGCTACGGAACCACTCACACCGACACGCTCTCGCAGACCGTCACCATCCCCGCGGGCTGCACCAACACCACGTTCAGCTTCTGGCTGCACATCGACACGGCCGAGACCACGACCACGACGCAGTTCGACGTTCTGAAGATCACCGCCAACAACACCACCTTGGCGACGTTCTCCAACCTCAACCACATCAGCGGTTACCTGCAGCACACCTACTCGCTGAGCGGCTTCGCCGGGACCACGGTCACCTTGACGTTCACCGGTACCGAGGACTCCTCGCTACAGACCTCGTTCGTCGTTGACGACACGGCGGTCACCACCGGCTGATCGCACGACGTCAGTATGTACTGACCTGATCTGATCTGGATGTACTGACCTGATCTGGCACTGGCCGGGTGACCGCAATGGCGCCCGGCCAGCGCCATATACCCCCGGCCAGCGCCATATACCCCCTGGGTGCGATACACCAGGACACGGTATTGACCGTAATTGTCTGATGCGATGAAGGAGCGGAGCCTCCCGCTCCATGGCGGATGCTGGAAGTTGCAAGCGTCCGTCTCCACCAGGCAAGGGAGGCCCCAATGGAGACATCGTATGACGGCCGGCAGG
>Ga0307372_10006823_pt1 | contig 16544 bp, 11 predicted proteins | sample OX1MG_FD_202533 | JGI IMG/M metagenome (GOLD analysis project Ga0307372, IMG submission 202533) | Soil microbial communities from Risofladan, Vaasa, Finland - OX-1 | ecosystem: Environmental > Terrestrial > Soil > Coastal area > Acid sulfate soil | place: Finland: Risofladan, Vaasa | collected... | reverse complement strand
TGTCAACATACTCGGGCTGGAATGGGGGAAGGTTTTCCAGCAGGTAGCGGATAAATCCTTCCTCGGTTTCCTGCGCCAGCAGTTGCAGGCCGTGGTTGTTCTCTTTCAGGTCGTCGAGCGGCGCGGCAAACAGTCCGGCATCGTTCTGTTCCTTGAGGCTGCTGAAGTGTCCCGGCAGCACGATCATCTTTCCGGGAAGCCCAACCAGCTTGCGCAGTGAGCGGCCGTGGAGGGGCGCCCAGGTCTCGGCTTTGCCGCCCAGGTCCGGCCGCGCAATCGAGCCGATGCAGATGCTGTCCCCGGTGAAAAGATAGCGGTCGCCGATCCGCAGGGCCACCAGGCCCAGTGTGTGCCCGGGAATGTGCAGCGCCTCTAGTTCTACTTGCCCTACTTTGAAAAGCTGGCCGTCCCGGATGGCGTTATAAGGAATGGTCGCCGGAAGAACGTCCATGGGATGAATGGCGTCGTAGGGGTGCAGGTGGTACGGAGCGCCGCTCGCAGAAGCGAGGGCCGTGCCCCCGCTGATGTGGTCCGCGTGGCCGTGGGTATCGATCACGCATTCGATCTTGAAACCTTTGCTTTGGGCCAGTTCCAGATAGGGATGCAGATGCCGCAGCGGATCAATCACCAGCGCTTTGCCATTGCTCGAAACCACGTAGCTGAGGCAGCCGCGCGCAGGCCGGCTGATCTGATAGACGGCAAGATCGGGGCCTTCAACCACGGCGCGCGTCGAATAATACTCGCCCCAGGCCCGCATCCCGCCCTTCAGATTGGCGCTCAAGTAGCCCAGCCGTTCCAGCCCCTGCCGGACGTATTCGGAGGTGTCGCCCTTGGCGCAGACGCTCAAAACCGGCAGGTCGCGGGGAAGCTGGCCGGCCAGATGCTGCTCAACGCAGGCCACCACCGAATCCACCATCTCGTCCTGGCCGCCCAGTTCCAGCATTTCGAAGTAGGGAACGTTCACGGCGGGCAAGGGTTCCCGCCCTTCCAGGCGGAACCTCGCGAACTCGTCGCGGTTGCGCACATCGAGCACAAAGAAACTCTCACGGCGCTCGATGGACGCCAGCAGATCCTCTGCCGTCCAGACCGGCTCAATCGTTTTATTCATAGAATGTGTTACCAGCTGGGGAAGATTATATCAAAGCCGTGTTTGTCCCGAAAGAAGTTTGAGGGCCCTTCAAATCGCCCGGCGGGGCGCCAGGTAGAGACGTTCCGGTGGAACGTCTCGTTCTCGGGGGCAGCCCGACGCAAGGCGTTCCGGAGGGTTTCTCTGGAGGACTGCGGGGTGAGGGTTACTTTTCCCCCGGCGCGGGTTCGCCCCCCTTGTGATTTTCTTCGAAGCACCAGTTGACAAGATCCGGGGTAAACTTGTCGACCACCGCGTGCGGGACGTCCGATTCCTTCACCTGATAATACTTGAAGCTGATCGTGCCTTCCGAACTACTGGGAGGATTGACCGTACCCAGCAGATAACCGTAGATGTTGGTCATCGCTTCGCTGGCTTCCCTGGCGTCGGCGGGCAAGGCTGCGCTGCTGGCGCCCGCCGTGGCAACGATCCATCCCGGCAGCACTCCCCCGTGGGACCTCCAATAGTCCGTGTTGAAGATGTTGGACATGTAAAGGTGCAAGTGGGCGCAGAGCACATAAACGTGTTTGTGCGATTCCTTCTCCGCCTTGAGCAAATCCTGATAGACGCGGGTGCCGCTCGCAATACCCATGTCGGACTCATCCATGCTGTGTTGCGCGACGCTATGCGGCAGAGCTTTATGCATGCCAAGCACAATCGTGTGGACGTTCGGGTCCGCCTCATCGCTCTTCAGGGCCGCCTCAAACCATCGAACCTGTTCCTCATCGAACTCGTTGTGGCTGGCATTGTCCATGGCGAAAAAGTCCACGCCACCGATCTTCCAGTGGTAATAGGTCCGTAGCCCGTAGTCCGCCGGGTTGTCTGCAATACGCTGGTCGCGGATGATCGGCGCATTCAGCCAGTTCGCAAATTCGACCAAATAATCCTCTTCGGTTTTAAAGTGCAATTCGTGGTTGCCGATGGCCAGAAACACCGGGGTTGGGCCGAAAGGCAGAAGCTGATTCTGGATAAAGTCGGTCCAGTTGCTGCCTTCATACCGACTGATGCTGATGCGATGTTCCCGGTACCCTTTCTCCTGCGACATATCCTGGTCAACGTCGCTGCCCAGACGAAAGTCTCCCAGATGCCAGTAGAACGCCGCCTGATGACTCCGCACACCCGCGGCAATCGCCGGCATCACTACATCGCCGCAATTTCGCGAGTCGCCCGAAACCGCGAAGTCCCAGGTGGCGTCGGGAGCTTTGAGGAGGCCTGGGTCTTCCGCCATGGCTTCGCCGGATTCCGCCGCAACGCCTTTTGAGCGTCCCGGCGGCCCCGCCCGGAAAAGGATTAAAGCAGACGCTGCCATGACGAGTCCGAACAGCAGCTTTCTGCGCCTTACCTGAAAGGGCTTCCCATAGAACATCATGCACTCCATCCCTTGATTTTTAAGAACCGGCATTCGTTGCAGCGGGGCCGGGCCGCACGGGTGAGGCAACGCCCTGCCGGTACAATTTTTCTTCAGGCGGTTCTCCGGCCCTGCTGTCGGGTTCGCGAGCGCAAGCGAGGCCTCGCTTCACCGGCCCGATTATAGCATCCGGAAGAGGCTCTATCCCCGTTTCACGGAGGATAGGCAAACACCCGCGCTAGAATTCCAGGCGCAGCATGAATTGAAGGCGCCGCGAGGAGCCGGTCCCCGTAGCGCCGTCGTTCAACTGGCTGGTGATGACCCCGAAGCCGCCCGACGAGACATTGCCGCTCGGATCGCCGTAGATCGGATGGTTCAACAGGTTAAACGCTTCGACCCGGAAATCCAGCGCCAGGCGTTCGCGTAATTGCCGGCTGTGCGAAAAAGAAGAGCGGGGGCAGGCCGATCATCCCATGGAAATCGCGTGGAGCGGGCCCATCCCCGAATGTGTGAAACTGCTTCGTGACACTACTTCTGGCTTAGCGTGACCGGTACCCGCTCGATTAATATGGAAACTTCAGCAAGCGTGTACTGGCCGTGCTTCTGCTCTTGCGCCAGGAGCTTCATGCCATGTGGCATCGCGAAATCAACCGACTCGCCAATCACCGGCATCTCAAGTTTCCGGACCACAAGCCTGTTCCCAACTCGGACGCAGATGAGGGAATCCTTCGCTGCTGAAGTCGGGTCAGGCGCCCCGGCGAAAATGAAGCCTCTGGGACTCCCCTCTGCTTTGCCGATGACATAAGCCATGGGGGTTCCGTTAAGTTCCCCGTAGTACAGACTGTAATCTCCGGCCGGCAGCGTTATCGCGCCCCAATGGGTTTCAGCAGGGAGAGTAAGCATTCCGCTAAAGCTGGTTGTTGTAAAGTCCTGAGCCTTTGCCCCTGTGACACCCAGAGCAAATAGCACCAAAGAAAGCCCAACCAAAGTTGACAAGCTTCGAATCGTCTTCATCACGCACCTCCAAATTTTGATTTGCCGCAGGCGGTGCGGGACGCTCATGCCCCCGCTTTCCGTCCAACCCCAACGGCTTCGGTTCATTGACCGCCTTCAACCTGGAAAACGGAAAATGACGAGCAAATTGGACATGGCCCATGAAAAAAGTTTTTGTTCCTGCGGACTGGTGGATTGCCGTTAGACGAGCATTGTTACTGTGCCGATTAGTCTTCCCGATATGAGTGAGCGAGCGACGTGGAGGAAACCAGCAGGCCAAGAGGTCGCGTTCTTAGTGCGGGCCTGGGGCGGACGTGCAGTCCGCCCCAGGCATCAGGTGGGTTTCCGGAGTGAGGTTACTTCCCATTCAATGCGACCGGCACACGCTCGATCAGCATGGGTGCTTCGGCAAGGGTGTATTTGCCATGCTTCTGCCGACGTGCCAGAAGCTTCATGCCATGTGGCATTGCGAAGTTAACCGACTCTCCAAGCGCTGGCAACTCAAGTTTCCGGACCACAAGGCTGTTCGCCTCACGAACGCAGATGAGGGAGTTGTTGGCTGAAGAAGCAGGTCCAGTCGGCCGGCCGAGAATCCAGCCGTGTAGGCTTCCATGGGCTCTGCTGTCAATTTCCACCATATAGGCTCCTCCCAGGGAAAGACGTCCGGAGTACAGGTTGTAATCCCCCGCAGGCAGAGTCATCGTTCCCCACTGGGTTTCAACGGGAAGGGTAAGCTTCCCGGCGAACTCTGTTCTAGTAAGTCCCTGTGCGTTTGCTCCTGCCGCAGCCAGGACAAGAAATGCCACCGAAAGTCCAGCCAAAACCATCAAGCTTCGAATCGTCTTCATCACGCACCTCCAAATTTTGATTTGCCGCAGGCGGTGCGGGACGCTCATGCCCCCGCTTTCCGTCCAAACTCAGCGGCTTCGGTTCATTGACCGCCTTCAATCTGGAAAACGGAAAATGACGATCAAAATGGACATAACCCTTGAAAAAGTTTTCGTGCATCGAGACCGATGGATTGTCGCCTACCGCTGTGATATTCTTTTGCCAATTAGTCTTGCTTTCCGGGGGGGGCACGTGATGCGGGAGGGACCGTCAGCCCATAATGTCACGCTCTTACTTAAAGCCTGGGGCGGCGGAGATAAGGAAGCCCTTGACCACCTGGCGCCTGTGGTCTACCGCGAGCTTCGCCGCATCGCCGGGCGCCTGATGGCAGGCCAGCGCCCGAACCACACCCTGCAAGCCACGGCCCTGGTGAATGAGGCCTATGTGCGCCTGGTGGATGCCCAGCAGGTCAGCTGGCAGGACCGAGCACACTTCTTTGCCCTCTGCGCTCGCGCCATGCGGCAGATTCTCATTGATCATGCCCGCGCGCGTGCCAGCGAAAAACGCGGCGGCGATCAGATCTCAATTGAGCTTGACGAGGCTTTAGCAGCGAGTCCGTCTCCCGAGGCAAACCTGCTGGAGCTCGATGATGCCCTCAACCGGCTGGCGGCCCTCGATCCGAGAAAAAGCCAGGTGGTTGAACTGCGCTTCTTCGGCGGACTGAGTCTCGAGGAGACAGCCGAGGCGCTCAAGGTGTCCACGAAGACGGTGCAGCGGGACTGGGACCTAGCCCGGGGATGGCTTTACCGCGAATTGAAGACGAATAAGCAAGATGGATGAACGCTGGCAGGAGATTGAGCGGATTTATCACGCGGCGCGACCCCTTGACAGGAGCGAGCGTCCGGCCTTTCTGGCCGAAGCCTGCGCGAGAGACGAAGACCTGCTCCGCGAAGTGGAATCCCTGCTGGCACAAGCTGACCAGGCTGGAAGTTTCCTGGAATCACCGGCCATCGAGATGGCCGCTGGAGCTCTGGCGAAGAACGAACCCGGAAGGCGCCTAGATCAGGAGCTTCAACTGGCTGGAGCCACGGTTTCTCACTACAGCATTGTTCGGAAACTGGGCGGCGGCGGAATGGGGGTGGTGTATGAGGCCGAAGACACAAACCTCGGCCGCCGGGTGGCCCTCAAATTCCTTCCGGAGCAGATGGCGAGCGATACCAGGGCGCTGGAGCGTTTCCAGCGCGAGGCGCGCGCGGCTTCGGCGCTGAACCATCCGAACATCTGCACCATCCACGAGATTGGTGAACATGAAGGCCAGCCCTTTATCGCCATGGAGCTGCTGGAAGGGCAAACATTAAGGGAATTGATTAGCAGGGGGACAGTGCACACTCCCGCGGGAAGGCAAAGCCCTCCCCTGCCCTTTGGCACTCTGCTCGACTTGGCCATTGAGATTTCGGACGCCCTTGAAGCTGCACACCAGAAGTGCATCATCCACCGTGACATCAAGCCGGCGAACATATTCGTCACCGCGCGGGGCCAGGTCAAGATTCTCGATTTCGGCCTGGCGAAATTGGAAACGCCGCCCACGGGGGCAGCGGTGGACTCACGGGCAGACGGCCTGACCATGACTGGTATGACGATGGGTACGGCGGCTTACATGAGCCCGGAGCAGGCGCGGGGCGAACCGCTCGACGCCCGCACGGATCTGTTCAGCTTTGGAGATGTGCTATACGAAATGGCCACGGGCCGGCAGGCTTTCAGCGGCGACAGCACGGCGGATATCTTCGTGCAAATCCTGAAGGAGGAGCCTCCCTCGCTGCGAGCCTTGAATCCGGATTTGCCAGCCAAGCTTGAGGAGATTATCGGCAAGTGCCTGGAAAAGGACCGGGACCTTCGCTACCAGGTCGCGGCCGAGATTCGGGCCGACCTCAAGCGCCTGAAACGCGACACCGCCTCCCGCCATTCCGCTCCCGTAACGCCGGGCTCCGGCCCGCTAGGTGCCGGCCTGAAGGTCGGGTCTGCATCTAGCGTTCAAGGGTTGCCCCTGCCCAGTGCTGACCTTGTAAGTTCTGATACTCAGGTCGTTGCGGCAGTAATCAGGCGGCATAAGAGCAAGGTTGCTGCTTTGGCCGCACTCATCGCTGCTGTGATTATTGTGGGCGGCTATGCCGTATATCGTCTGGCACATCCGGCAGCTTCGGCGGTTGGGCCGTCATCATCTGCCAACATGCAATTCACTCAGGTCACAACGAGCGGCACGGCGCGCCTGGCGGCGATTTCACCCGACGGCCGGTACGTGGCCTATGTTCAGGAAAGCGGAGGCAATGACAGCCTGTGGCTGCGGCAGACGGCGACCGGCAGCAATGTCCAGATCGTTCAGCCCAGCGAGTGGCCGTTTCTCGGCTTGACATTTTCGCCGGACGGCAACTTCATCGATTACGTGCAAAGAGAAATGATGCTCGGGTACCGCTCGCTTTACCAGGTACCGGTCCTGGGCGGCGCGCCACGGAAACTGGTGAGCGATGTCGACACGCCGGTTACTTTTTCTCCAGACGGCAAGGAATTCGCCTTCGTGCGCCGCGATGGGAACCATGGCTTGTATCACCTGATGATGGCCAACGCCGACGGCTCAAATCTCCACTCCCTGGCTACCAGGCAGGCACCGCAGGTGTTTACGGCGACACTGGGTTTTGGCCCAGCCTGGTCACCGGATGGAAAAGTGATTGCAGTGGGCGCTGGAAAGACTTTCCCCCGGGAATTCCATCCCGTCGCGGTGGATGTTGCCACCGGCCAGGAGCGCGATATCGGCTCCAGGCAATGGTTCCTTGTGCGCCAGTTGGCATGGCTGCCGAATGACAGAAGCCTGCTGATGATTGCGAATGACTTCTCGGCACCAACGCAGAACCAGATCTGGCAGGTTTCTTATCCCTCGGGCCGGGTTTCCAGAATTACCAATGACCTAAGTAACTACGTGGGAGTCAGTTTGACGGCAAACGGCAGCACACTTGCCACCGTCAAAGAACAGATTACCTCGAATATCTGGATCGCCTCAAATGGGAAATGGAATCATCCGCGGCAGGTAACCTTCGGCCTCTCGAATGCGGATGGCATCGATGGCCTCTCCTGGACGAGCAACGGCAAGATCGTTTATACCTCAAGGGCGAATGGAAACACCTCGCTCTGGTTGGCCAACCCCCAAAACGGCAACACTCAGGAACTGGTTCAGACCCAGTTTCCCGACACCCTTCCCTCCGCCTGTGGCGGGTCTCCTGGCTACATCACGTTTGTCACAAGCAGTCAGAGAGGTAATGAGACCGTCTGGCGCGTAGATCGCGACGGCAGCCATTTGAGGCAACTGACGCAGGGTCCGAATGACGGATTTCCGTCCTGCTCACCCGACGGCAAGTGGGTAGTCTATTCGCTACTGACCGGTGGACTGCCGAAGCAGATTAAGAGAGTCTCGGTTGACGGCGGCGAGCCGATTGAGATCGCCCATGCATTTATCCTCGCCCTTCCTGCTGTCTCTCCCAATGGAAAGTGGATCGCGTGCATTTACAGGGATAGTTCCCACGTGCCTCCGGAATTGGGTATCCTTCCCTTCGCGGGAGGCAAGCCGGTGAAGATATTTCACCTTTCCCTGATTACAAATTCGAAGCTCGTCTGGACTTCCGACAGCCGCGCCGTCGCGTACACTGTGGGAAAGGGCGGCGTGTCCAACATCATGGAGCAGCCCATCAACGGCGGCGCCCCAAGGCCATTGACGCATTTCGATTCCGGCCAGATATTTTCGTTTGCCTGGTTAGCCAAGGGCGATCTGGCGCTGGCCCGCGGCACCGAATCCAGCGACGTGGTTTTGATAAGGAAATTCCAATGATGAACCGGATGGTTTCCTATCTTAGGCTTTGGAGAAACCTTCCGGCGGCCGTCCGGCTTTGAGGCCCACGGTTTTCCTTTTTAGATTCGGGTTCATTCTTCCGGCGGGAACATCCCGCGGTCAACCGAAAAGCCGGTTGAGCGTGGCTGTTACCTTGCTTCAGACTCGGACGGTCTTCAGGTAGCGGAGGTCTTTGACGATCTGATCGTGCGCGCCGTCGCTCTCGTCTTCCACGTAGTAGCCCTTCACGCCCACGCGCTCGGCCTCGCGCAGGATGGCGGCAAGGTCCATGCGGCCGGTGCCGAGCGGCACATCCCAGTTGACCGGCTCGCCGCCCGTGTAGTTGTGGGTGGGCGGGCCTTTCTTCATGTCCTTCAGGTGCATCAGCCGCCAGCGGTTCGGGTACTTTCTGAGATAGGCGACGGGGCTTTCTCCGGGATCAACCACCCAGAAGATGTCCATTTCAAAGTCCACGTATTCGGGGTTGGTTTCTTTGACCAGCGTGTCGAACAGCGGACGCCCTTTGTAGGGCTGGAATTCGTAGCCGTGCGTGTGGTGGCCAAAGTGTAGACCTTCGGTTCGGAGCTGCTTGCCCCACTCGTTATAGACTTTGGCGGTTTCGCGGCACATCTCGATGGTGAACGGCCCCTTATGGGGAATCCAGGCGTTGACCACGCTGGTGGCGCCCAGCGCGTGGGCGTTCGCGGCCACCGTGCGGAGTTCCGTCTGGAACTGGTCGTAGGTGGCCATCATGCTGGTGCAGGGCAGGCCCGCTTCATCGAGCAGCGAGCGATACTCTTTGGCCGACAGGCCGGCAAGGTCCGGTGCCTCGATCTCCGTGTAACCAACCTGTTTGGCGTAAGCCATGGCCGCCTTGACGGAAGCCACATCGCCCGATTTGATCTGGTGGCGAAGGCTGTATAGTTCCAGCCCAAACGGCCCTCGAAACGGATGCGATTGTTGAGCGGCCAGGCTCTCCTTTACGGGAGCCACCGCTCCCGCCAGCCCCGCTCCGATCACACCCAGGAACTGCCGACGTGAATTCATCTCTCTGCCCTCCCCGTGCTTTCTGGCTTTCGCAGATTGTTGACGGGTCCCTTCACGCCCATTTTGAAGGACGCACTATTATACGCCGTTGAGCTAGTGTTCGAGGCGGTGATTTAACAGGTTGCTGAAAAATCCGTGCCACCTGTCATTCCGAGGAGCCGCTGGAGACGAGGAATCCCGCCGGGGCTGCGATTTCAGAGCGAGGTTCCTCGCTCCACTTGGAATGACACGGCGGAGAACGGTTCTCACACAGACTCTTCAGGCCCTGAAGGTACAGCCCTCAGCGCCTGAAGGCGTGCCCTGACGAATGATGGATTGAACTTGGGTGACACGACACTAGCGCGGGCGCACGGCCCCGGGGCCGCCCAGCACCCGGGCGGGAAAAATGATGAGGGCCGCCAGCAGCGCCAGGACGCCGCCCACTGCAATGCCAAAAATCCGGAAGGGAAGCAAGAGGAGCCACACGACGGGATAGAGCACCAGAGCCAGCAGCGCCAGCGGCCAGCAGAGAACCAGCAGAATGCACCAGAGCAGAAACTTGAGCATCGATCCGGACCCCCGTGCGCCTACACCCTATGATACGCACCATCGCCGGGAAAGTTCCCTCAAGTTTCATGCTTGAGGGAACTTTTGTGCCGGCAGATCGTGCGCCCGGTTGGGATTTGGGAAATCAGCCCTCAGGGCAGATTCAGCTTGCGCACCAGGTGAGCCAGGAAGACGTAAGCCGGCGGCGGAGTCGTCCACGAGAGGCCGTTCAGCGAGCCGGAATTCGTGGTGTAGAGCAGGAAGCCGCGGTTCAGATAGACCGAGGTCGTGTCCAGCGAGTTCAGGTCAGTCAGGCCATCGAAAAGCGTGCTGTTGAAGGTGACCACGTTGACGATCTGGTTTTGGAAGAGCGCGTTGCACGGAGCCAGCGAATAGCCGCCGGTCATGCCGTCAGAACCGATTACTGGGGCGGGGGTGGCCAGGAAGTTGCCCATCGCCGGCTGAGGCCGCAGAACAATCATGTTGCCTGTAACAATGGATGGCGTCCCGCCGGTGAAAGGACCGTGCACCACAACGTGCTGGCCGCGCGCGATGGCGGAAGGATTGAAGAGGAATGTGCTGAGATCGGTCCCGAAGGTTGCAATTTTGAACCGGGTTGCCGAGGAGAGGTTCACAACCACCTTGGAACGCAGAGGTACCGTCGTGCTCACGTCGGGATGTTCGGCGCGCACAAACAGGGTGAGCTGGGTTGCGTTGCCGTTGCTGTCCCGGGTGACGGAAAGAACCGGCCCGACGAAGGCGGCCGTGGTTGCGTCCGCCACCGTTTCCGATTCAACATCCTTGGCGACGATGTTGCCGTCCTGTTCGACGTTCGCGTCGACTTCAACAAACATACCCTTGGTCAAATCGCCCAGCCCGGATACGCCCTCGAATTTGGTGCTGTTTTGGACGTTCACCTGGAAGGTTCGAGTGTTTCTTACCCGCAGCGTGAAGCTACCGGTAAAGTTTGCGTTGCTGCTGGTGGTGGTGACCGCCTCAACGATGCCCTCCAGCTTGTCAATATCACCCAGCCCGTTGGCAGAAGTAATCACAGCGGGAATAACACGAATCGAGGGATCCACTGTGCCGGTGATCTGGCCCGTCGAGTCCGTCTGGATCGACTGGAAGAGCCGGAAATCGAGCGTCAGGCCACTGGAACTGTTTGCACCCACCTGCAGCGCGGGATTGATATTGGCCGTCACCTTCGTCGGGCTTATCGTCGCGTTGGAGAACGTTTGAGGAGACGGCGGGTTGCCTTCCAAAACCGTCAGCACAGGATCGGGCATGAAGGTGAATGTTATTTTAGAGTAAGTTCCGGCTGGCACGCTGCCCAGACTTAACAGGGTGGTAAAACCCCTCAGCGAGGCAAAATCCACAATGACCGAAGAGTCAAGCACGGAGACAGGGGTGCCGCCGCCCTGCGGGGTCAGCGTGGCGCTGGTGATGGTGACAACGAACGAGTCCACCCCGCAGACTGGAGCGTCCGTTCCCATCAGGGCCAGTTGGCCGGAGCCCGCCGAAGCAGGTCCCGTCTGGCTGGTTGTGGATGAGCCTCCGCAACTGAGAACAGCAAGTGTTGCCGCAATCGCAATTGTCAGGCCGATCAGGTGCTTTCGCATGAAAAATCCTCCCGGGTCGCCGATGGACCCCTTCCGCGCACGGAGCGTCTGTATTTCCTGGACCGCTGCCTGTGCCGTTATCAAATCCGGCCCAGCCCAACCGGCCTGGGAACTCTAACCTTAGAATGCAGAAAATGCCTTGGAAAATGTGGAAACGAACTCGTCTTCTTCCGGGGCGCGTCGAGCCTGTCCCCCAGCCGCTGTCAGCGAGGAAGGTCCGGGCCCGCCCGGCGCGGTTCAACCCGGTTCGACCTCTTCTGACATCCATTCCCTTGAACCCGCGGGGACGGAAAAAGTTGCGCGACGGTCCGGGTAAGTTTCATGGAGGGTCGCCCGCGCCGGCGAAATGCTCATGCGGCATTGGGCCGCGCAGGCTTGGGAGGGGCATGCTCGCAGCCTTGAAGAGCGATCAGGAGCTAAAGGCACGCTCCCGGCCCGGCGCGAGAACCTTGGCACAATGGAAGGGTCAAAATACAACGGCGCGGGTTTGGCTGGGGATTACCATTTGAAAGGCTTCCCCGAATTTGAGCAGCTCTACATCGCCGGTTTCCAGGCGCGTACTCAAGTCGGTCTTGAGTCCGCTGCGTCTGCCAGTTCCGCCACACCGGCGTGGCATTGTTTATGATCCATAAATCGGTCACGGTCCGCAACAAATCAGTCGGCCTTACGGATGCCTCGCCCGGCCGATTTTGGCTCACTGTTTTGCGGCGGGAAACTCCACCTTGGGAACCTGCTGGGCGGCGGGGGCGGCGGCAAAATAGGCGTCGTTCCTCTGGAAACCCGCCCAACCCGCAAAGAGGTTGTTGGGAAACTGCCCGATGTAGGCGTTGTAATCCTGGAGAGCGTCGTCGTAACGGCGCCGTTCGACAGCAATGCGGTTTTCTGTGCCCGCCAGTTCATCCTGCAATCTCAAAAAGCTTTCATTCGAGCGGAGCTGGGGATAATTCTCCGTCAGCGCAAGAACTTTCACCACCGCGCCATCGAGCTGCTGGTTGGCGGCGATCTTGTCCTTGGGCGACTGCGCGTTCATCAAGTTGGCCCGGGCGTTCGCCACCGCCGTAAATACGGTGACTTCCTGCGCCGCCACACCTTTCACCGTGGACACCAGGTTGGGAATCAAATCCGCGCGGCGTTCCAGCACCACGGACACCTGCGCCCAGTCTGACTTGATGGTTTCGTTCTTCCGCACCATGGTGTTTCGCGCGCTGACGTACATGCCGCCGAAAATGACAACGATCAACACCACCACTCCCAGCGCGATCCAGACTTTTTTCATCTTACTCCTCCGCAATAATGAAGCGGCCGGCACCCGGCCTTGCACCACAACGTTCATCTTCGAACGTTGTGGGTTCTGTGTTGCGAAAAGCTGCAAGGCTAAACAACCAGCCCCGCGCTACAACTGCCGGCGCGTCGTGCTCAGCGCGTCGTTTCCGTGCCGGGCTTTTCGCTCCGTCATTCCGAACGCAGCGAGGAACCTATTTTTGTCCGCTCAGGCAAACTGCGCAAAACAGGTCCTTCGCTTCGCTCAGGATGAAAACCTCTGTGGGGGATTCCGCAGCCGTTCAGGCGCCGCCCGCCAGCCGGCGGTCCACTTCCTCCGTCACCCGCTCGACCAGTTCCAAGTATCCCCGCAAAGTTTCCCGCGCGTTGAGTTCGCGGGCCGGGCGCTTCCCTTCACGCGTTTCGAGCACGGATTCAAAGGCGTCCGGGCGCGCCCCCACCAGCCGCGCGATCTGCGCCACAACTTCCCGCCGGCCGGACGGAGGCTCCTCGCCGAGCGCAATCAGAGCGTGCCGGAAGAGCGTGACAAACGTGGACACGGAAGCGTCCATCAAAGCGGTCCGCACACGATCTTTGGGCGGCGCCAGCAGGATTCCCCGCCGCAGCTTGACCCAGTTCGTGCGCAGCTCGCGTTCCACCTGAAGCCGGTGGAGTTCCATGGGCACGGCCAGTTGCTCGAAGAAGTCTTCGCCATAAATCATTCGGTGATGCGCCTTCATGTCGAGCAGTTCGATTGCGAAAATATCCGCCGAAGCGCGCAGTTCCTCCAGGGTAAAGATCTGCGGCGCGGGAAATTTCTTTCGCTCCCACCACGCCACCGATTCATGCAGCGTTTCAAGATCGTCCGCACCGGCCCGCTCCAGCAGCAAGAGCAGGTTCAAGTCGGAGTGCCGCGCGTGATATTCCCCGCGCGCCGCCGAACCAAAAAGCACAAGGGCTCTCAGGTTTTTGCCCGCTGCGACCTTTAACTTCTCCTCGAACTCCGCCAGCAATTTTTCCATGGTTTCCGCTCCAGCCTACCAGCTTCCGCTCGCTCCGCCTCCGCCAAACGACCCGCCGCCAAATCCTCCGAACCCTCCCCCGCCACCGAATCCGCCGCCGCCCCACGAGCCGCCGCGCCAGCCGCCGCCCATTCCGCCCAGAAACCAGGGACCGATCCACCACCAGGCGCTGTGCCCGCGGCCGTACCGGCGGCTCCCGCCCAGCAGGCGCATAAGCAGGCCCAGCAGCGGGAAGGCCAGAAAGAACAAAATGGGCAGAAGCCCCAGAAGGTTCTGCCCGGGCCCCGGCGGGGCTTCCGCCTCGCTTGCGGGCGGACTGGGCGGCTGCCCGCTAAGCGCGCTGAGCGTGACGCCGCGGTCTTTGGCTATCACCGCCGCCACCCGCCGGGTCATCAGCAGGAGCGCCCCGCTATAGTCTCCAGTGCGCAGCAGCGGCCTCGCCTGGCGCCCGAAATCACCCACCAGGCCGTCCGGCAAAATCGGCTCCAGGCCGTATCCCACCTCAAAGCGATAGCGATGCTCGTTGGGCGCCAGGAGAATCATTACGCCGCGGTCTTTCTGCTTGGGTCCGATGCCCCAGCGCGTCGCCAGGTCAATCGAGTACTCGTCAATCGGCTTGCCCTCGAGCGACTTCACCGTTACCACGGCAATTTGCGCCTGCGCCTTCTGATCGACTTCGGCGCAGAGGGCGGTCAGCTCCTGCTGCGTTGCCGGATTGATCACTCCGGCAAAGTCGTTGACGTATCCCTGTGGCCGCAAATCCTTGGATTGCCGCGCGCGCGCCGTGGGCCCGAGCAACATCGCAACCACAAGCGTACTGAGCGCCGCACTCAGCAATCCGCCCCAGCCTAGCGGCTGGCGAGGTTTCTTCCTTACGTCCGGCTGTGAAATCTCTGAAGGAATTGAGGTTCTCCTGCGCAACGAGCTTTAGCGCGTTGCCTGCCAGGCGAGCGCCGGGTTCACTGCTCAAGACTCCCCGCTCGGCGCTCGCAGGGGCGCAAGCTGGAAATTCCATTATTACCCCACGGCCCACCCGTAGCATAGCCCCAACCGGTTCTCACGGCAACGCCCAGCCGGGTTTTGCAGCGCCCAGCGCCGCCAGCCCATAGGGGTCGATCTCGACGTGAAAGGCGGTCTCGTACCCGGCCAGTTCAAGACTGTAATCCATCATCCCCACGCCCGAGAGCAGGCTTCCGCGTGGGGGTCTCTCTGATGACGTACCCCGTTGATCGGTGTCGCCGCAAAACGCGCCAGCGAGTTTGCTTTTGGCTCCCATAAGGGGCTGGTTACCGGTTTGGCGAGATATTCAAACCCGAGCAGCCAGGCGTGGGCGAGATATCAGATCGAGTCGCCGTCAAGCGTGCTGGTAAGCCCATGAAAAGGCACGAAGGGGTATTCTTCGCAGGGGATTCCGGAGCATCGCAAGGCTTAGCAAAGGGTATCGGACGGTCTGGTTTGCTGCAGGATATGAGGTTGAAGAAGGGTCCGGCATGAAATCCAGGGAGAAGATGATGCCTACTCGCTCAAAGGAGAAGTTGAACTTTCACAACCGGATCGATGGTGGGCCCAGCAGGACTCGAACCTGCGGCCAACGGATTATGAGTCCAAGGAAGGTCTTCCGAAATTTCCCAAGAATACTGGCAAGAAATAGATGGTGCAGGCTTTAGATGCCATCACGGCCTCCTGAATTGTGAGGAATTTTGAGGCTTTATCGGGGCTTATTGACTACAGTTTGACTACAGTTTTCTACGCGGGTGTCATACGCAAGGATCAACCGCAAGCACAAGTTGCCGTTGTGAGGTTGCGTATCTCAGAGGAAAACCTTCGAGATTAACAATGAGCACGATGGGGTCGCTTCATTGATGAAAGACCGTTGGTGGACTTCCCCTGAAGAACTTATGAGCTATTGCCCTGTCTGTGGCAGCACGGGAGCAACCCTCACTGCCTCTCGAAGTTCGATGCCCTTCTGTGCTCCACGACCTTGTCATAGCCCACCGCAAGCTGGTCCCCTAACTGGAGGTCCATGCCTAGCGGCACACTACCGAGGCTCTTTTCAGAGGCGGAGCAGCAAGGCGTCCCCGAAGAGCAGAGGCAGGATATCCGTGCCATGGCGGAATGGGCCAAGCGCCACGCAGAGTTTGTCGATCCGTTCACCCATTTGGAGTGGATGATTCGCCAGTTCAAGAACCCGCTATGGGGCTAAGGAAGCTGAGGGCCAAAGGCATAATTGCGGCACAGAGTTCGACCGAAAAACCTCTGCGGGGAAAATGCCCAGTTGCCAAAGTAGACCCTTAGTGACTCCGCAGCATAAAGCGAAGTCGCTCAGCTCCTGTATAGTCGGCGACACTTCTACAGCTAAAATCCAAGCGCAGGCCGCGATCCGGCCCACCTCAGCCGCCGTGCCCCCGGCGTCCACTTGCTTCAACGCGTCAATGATCTGTGCTTCACTGTGTTTTCGAATCGACATCGATCTTCCCCTTTCTCCGTCCGAAATCATATTCCATTTCGTGCGGTTCTAGGGGAGCAGGGCAGAAGGAAAATTGTCTGGATAAGGCATCCACTCCGTCGGTCTCCTTCCACCGGCTCTGTGCACTCCAAAGTAATCGGGGAGAAAGCAGATATCGGCGTCGAGGAACACTGAACAAGTCCGTACCATCTTCTTGGATTACTACGCTTCTTCAAGGCCTCTGTGATTATCCCGGGGATACGAGATGGCGCAGACAAGTCGCTGTTCCATACCGATACGGATTTAGCGTCTGGCTGACATTGTATTTGAACCTTCGCTTCATGTCTCGTTGCTTGTGGACCTTTTCCTGCTCATTCGTAACCAGGAACAAGAAGGTAGGCGCATAGACCAGTTAGGTCTTTGGTAACAGGCCACCGAAAGGCAACCCCGAAAGAC
>Ga0307372_10006822_pt1 | contig 16545 bp, 14 predicted proteins | sample OX1MG_FD_202533 | JGI IMG/M metagenome (GOLD analysis project Ga0307372, IMG submission 202533) | Soil microbial communities from Risofladan, Vaasa, Finland - OX-1 | ecosystem: Environmental > Terrestrial > Soil > Coastal area > Acid sulfate soil | place: Finland: Risofladan, Vaasa | collected... | reverse complement strand
GTCACCGTCCCGGAGCCGCTGCAGCACCTGCGGCGGCTGCTCTACTGCGGAGAGTGGATCGAAAGCCACGCGCTGCACATCTACCTGCTGCACGCCCCCGACTTCCTCGGCTATGAGAGCGCGATCGAGCTGGCCAGGGACCGGCGCGACGTGGTGGAGCGCGGGCTGGCGCTGAAGAAGGCCGGCAACGCGATCATGAGCACCATCGGCGGCCGGGCCGTCCACCCGGTCAACGTGCGGGTGGGCGGGTTCTACCGGCTGCCCACCGCGGAGGAGCTGAACGGGCTGCGGGCCACCCTGACCAGGGCGCTGCGGGACGCGCTCGCCACGGTCGAGCTGGTGGCCGGGTTCGAGTTCCCCGACCTCGAGCACGACTTCACCTACCTCTCGCTGCGGCCTGCGGCTGGCTACCCGATCGAGGCCGGCCAGGTGGTGACCAGCAGCGGCCTGGCCTTCGGCGCGGCCGAGTTCGACGCCCACGTCAGCGAGGAGCATGTGGCGCACTCCCACGCGCTGCACGCCCGGCTCGACGGCGCCGGCCCGTACCTGGTCGGGCCGCTCGCCCGCTACTCGCTCAACTCCGCCGCGCTAACGCCGCTGGCCGCCGAGGCGGCGGCCGCGGCGGGCCTGGGCCCGGTCTGCCGCAACCCGTTCCGCTCGATCATCGTCCGCGCAGTGGAGGTGACCTGTGCCTGCGAGGAAGCGCTGCGGATCATCGGCGAGTGGGAGGGCGCGAGCGCGCCGTCGGTGCCGGTGGAGCCGCGGGCCGGCACCGGGTACGGGGTCACCGAGGCGCCGCGCGGCCTGCTCTACCACCGCTACCAGCTGGCCGCGGACGGCACTATCACCGGCGCCCGGATCGTGCCCCCCACCTCCCAGAACCAGATCGGCATCGAGCACGACCTGCGGTCCTTCGTGCAGGCGCGGCTGGATCTGCCCACCGACGAGCTGACCCGCCAGTGCGAGCAGGCGATCCGCAACTACGACCCGTGCATCTCCTGCGCCACCCACTTCCTGGACCTGACAGTCGAGCATCGCGAGCCCGGCAGCAGAGCGCACCGCCAGCCCGGCAGCGGAGCGCATCCGTGACCGGCCCGGTGCTGGTGATCGGCGTCGGCCAGCGGGACCGGGGGGACGACGCGGTCGGGCCGGCCATCGCACAGCGGGCGGCGGGCCTGCTCCCGGCAGGGGTCACCGTGCTGGAGCGGGCAGAGCCGGCCGCGCTGATCGACACCTGGGCCGGGGCTGCCCTGGTCGTGGTGACCGACGCGGTGCGCTCCGGCGGGCAGCCGGGGACCGTGCACATCCTGCACGCCTGCCACGGCCCGCTGCCGCTGGGGACCGGGGCGGGCTCCACCCACGGCCTCGGGCTGGCCGAGGTCATCGAGCTGGGCCGCGCGCTCGGCCGGCTGCCGCCCGACCTGGTGGTGGTCGGGGTGGAGGCGGGGCAGTTCCGGCTCGGGGAGCCGATGTCGCCGGCGGTGGCGTCGTCGGTAGAGCTGGCCGCACGGGCGGTCGCGGAGGTGGTCAGCACGGGCTGATCACGTTTCACTTGAGCGGGCGGTGGAAGATTGTGGCTTCCGGGTGACAGTGACATGCCCGGCTGCACAAACCCCGGGTCACTGGATGCGGCACAGGCACATAGGCTCTGGCCAGTATGTTGAGTGGGCGAGGAGGGATTTGAACCCTCACGTCCTTGCGGACACACGGACCTGAACCGTGCGCGTCTGCCGTTCCGCCACCCGCCCGGGGCAACGAGTCAGGTTAGCACGTCCGCAAGCTGCCCCTCCCCGCCGATACGATCAGAGGCGAGCAGGGGAAGGAGGTACCCGGTGGGAGTGCTACAGCGCTTCGAGCGCAGGCTCGAAGGCATGGTCGAGGGTGCCTTCGCGCGGGCTTTCAAATCCGAGCTCGAACCGGTGGAGATCGCCAGCGCGGTGCAGCGCGAGATGGATGACCGGGCCGCGATCGTGGCGCAGGGCAGGACCTTGGTGCCGAACGATTTCGTTGTGGAACTGTCCGAGCCCGACCATGAGCGGCTTGAGGTCTACGCGGACAACCTGGGCATCGAGCTCGCCACCTTGGCCCGTGAGCATGCCAAGGAGCAGGGCTATTCCTTCGTCGGCCCCGTGCGGATGCGCTTCGAGGGGGTGCCGGACCTGACGACCGGCACCTTCCGTATCCGCTCGGGTGTGATCCGCGGCACCACGGTCGAGGGCGGGGAGATCCGGCGCCCCGCCAGTGACCTGCCACGCCCCCCCGGCGCCTTCTCGGGACGGCCCAGGCTGCTCGTCTCCGGGCCCGAGCCGGGCGCCGACGGGAGCATGCAGCGCACCTACGAGCTGACCGCGCCGGTGACGATGCTCGGCCGGGGCACCGACTGTGACCTGCGGCTGGTCGACCCCGGTGTCTCCCGTCACCATGCTGAGCTGCGGGTGGAAGACGACGAGGTCGTCCTGGTCGACCTAGGATCGACCAATGGCACCTTCGTCAACAGTGAGCCGGTCAGGCGGGTTTCCTTGACCGATGGGACCCGCGTCACGCTCGGCCGGACGACCCTGGTGTTCCGGCGGGACGGCATCTACTGACAGGACGGTACCTACCGGCCTCCGAAGGGGCCACACTGAAAGACAACCAGCGGCCCCAAGAACCAGCGGTCACGGCCACCCGAGGACACATGACCCGATGAACGCGCTCACCCTCACTTTGATCAGGCTCGCCTTCCTGGCGGTCCTGTGGCTGTTCGTGATCGCAGCCGTGGGTGTCGTTCGCACGGACCTGTTCGGCCCCGCGCTGTCGGGCCGCCAGCAGCGGCGGCATCAGAAGGCCCAGCAGAAGGCGCCGCGGGCATCGCGCCCGCCGCGGGCGGGGCGGCCGGCCCGCGGCGGGCCGCAGCAGCTGCTGGTGACCGCGGGGACGCTGGCGGGCACCTCGATCGGGCTCACAGACCAGCAAATCACCATCGGGCGGGCCAATGACGCCACACTTGTCCTGTCTGATGACTACGCTTCGAGCCGACATGCCCGGCTGTTCCCGCAGGATGGGCAGTGGATCGTCGAAGACCTCGGATCGACGAACGGCACGTACCTTGACCGGCAGAAGGTGACCCAGCCGACGCCCGTGCCCGCCGGCGTTCCGATCCGCATCGGCAAGACCGTTCTGGAACTGCGCAAATGACATTTGCTCTCCGCTACGCGATCCGCTCAGACGTCGGTCTCCTCCGGGAGGGGAACGAGGACTCGGCGTACGCGGGCCCGCGTCTGCTAGCCGTCGCTGACGGCATGGGCGGCCACGCCGCTGGCGAGGTCGCCAGCGCCGTGGCCATCTCCGCACTCACCGACCTCGACGAGGACCTGCCCGCGAGCGAGCTGCTCGACGCCCTCGCGGAAGCGGTGGCGCGGGCCAACCACACCCTGCACCTTATGGTGGAGGCCGACCCGTCCAAGGGCGGGATGGGCACGACGCTCACCGCCATGCTCTGGTCGGGTACCCGGGTGGCCGTGTGCCACATCGGCGACTCACGCGCCTATGTCCTGTCCGGCGGCGAGTTCCTGCAGATCACGCATGACCACACGCTGGTCCAGTCGCTGGTGGACGACGGCCGGATCAGCCCGGACGAGGCGGCCACCCACCCCCAGCGGTCCCTGCTGCTGCGGGCGCTCGACGGCAGCAGCGAGGTCGAGCCCGACCTGTCGCTGCGCGAGGCGAAGGTGGGCGACCGGTACCTGCTGTGCTCCGACGGCCTGTCCGGCGTGGTGAGCGAGCAGACGCTGCACCGGACCCTGGCGACCATCGCGGAGCCGGACGACGCCGTCCGCCAGCTGGTCGAGCTGGCTATCAAGGGCGGCGGACCGGACAACATCACCTGCATCGTCGCTGACGTGCTGGACAGCACGACCGCCGTGCGGCCGCCGACCGAGGTGTCGGTGCTCGCCGGCGCCGCGTCCAACGGCAGCGGCCGGCCCCCGATGCGGACCGACAGCCCGGCCGGGCGCGCCCACGTGCTCAGCCACACCGCCCCGCAGGCCGCGATCGTGGTCGCCCACGACGACCCGGTGCCCCGCCGCACCAGTGGCGACGACCACGACGACCTGGGGCCGCCCCGGCGGCGGTTCCCGATCGTGAAGTCACTGATCGCCCTGCTGCTCATCATGATCGTCGGAGGCGGGTACGCGGCCTGGCGTTACACCCAGACCCAGTACTACGTGGGCGCAGCCAGCGGCCAGGTCGCCATCTACCGCGGCGTCAACCAGAACGTGGCGGGCCTGAGCCTGTCCAGCCTGTACCAGCGCACGGGCATCCCGCTGGTCAAGGTGCCGCTGACCGACCAGGCGCAGATCAAGGCCACGATCAACGCCAGCAGCCTCAGCCGGGCGCAGGGCATCGTCGGCACCATCCGCCACGACTACCAGGTGTGCCAGAGCGACTTCGCCGCCCTGAACGCCTACCAGGCCAAGATCCGCGCCTACAACAAGGCGCTGGCGGCCTACAAGAAGCTGCACGGCACCGTCAAGGCGGTGCGGACCAAGACCGGCAAGGTCATCGCCACCCCGCCGGCCAGGCCCGCCGGGACGCCGCCGTCCGTGCCCGCTGACTGTCCCACCCCGGCTACGGCAACGGGCACCGGGACCGGGCCGTGAGCGCGGTGGCGACTCCCGGCCAGCCTGGCCAGCCGCCCAGTATCACGGCGGTACGGCCGGGCCAGGATGCGCCGGTGCCGATGCCACGCGGGCGGCGCCGGACCGAACTGGCCATGCTGGTGTTCGCGGTCGCCGTGGTGCTGTTCGCCTACGCCAGCGTCGGCCTGAGCATGACCGGTCACATCCCGGCCGGGATCGCGGGCTACGGGCTGGCCTTCGCCGTCCTGATGCTGCTGGCCCACGTGGCCATCCGCCGGTTCGCGCCATGGGCGGACCCGCTGATGCTGCCGCTCGCCGCGCTCCTCAATGGCCTGGGCATCGTGATGATCTACCGGCTCCAGCAGTCCGGCCGCGGCGGGAACCCCGGCCGGCTGATCACCACCATGAGCACGTCCACCACCACGCTGCAGGTCATGTGGAGCGCGGTGGGGGTGGCGGCGTTCGTCGCGGTGCTGGTGCTGATCCGCGAACCACGGGTGCTCCAGCGGTACACCTACACCCTCGGCGCGGTCGGGATCGTGCTGCTCGCCATCCCGGCATTGCTGCCGGCCTCACTGAGTGAGATCAACGGCGCCAAGGTCTGGATCAGCGTGGGCGGCTTCTCCGTCCAGCCGGGAGAGTTCGCCAAGCTCGCGCTGGCGGCGTTCTTCGCCGGCTACCTGGTCGCGAAGCGGGACGTGCTCTCCCTCGCCGGGCGGCGGGTGCTCGGCGTGGACCTGCCCCGCGGCCGGGACCTCGGCCCGGTGCTCATCGCCTGGGCGGCCAGCCTGCTCATCCTGGTCTTCGAGACCGACATCGGCACCTCCGCGCTGTTCTTCGGCCTCTTCCTTGTCATGCTCTACATCGCCACCCAGCGCACGTCGTGGCTGCTCATCGGTGGCGCGCTGTTCCTGGCCGGCGCCTTCGCGGCCAGCCACCTGTTCGCCCATGTCGGCGAGCGGGTCACGATCTGGCTGCATCCCTTCGCCGCCGGCAACGTGTACAGCAGCTCCTACCAGCTGGTGCAGGGGCTGTACGGGATGGGCTTCGGCGGGGTCCTGGGCACCGGCCTCGGGCACGGGCAGCCGTACTGGACCCCGCTCGTGCAGAGCGACTTCATCTTCACCGCCTTCGGCGAGGAGCTCGGCCTGACCGGGCTGATGGCGATCCTGCTGATCTACGGCCTCATCGTGCAGCGCGGCATGCGGGCAGCGGTCGCGGTCCGCGACCCGTTCTCCAAGCTGCTGGCCGGCGGGCTCGCGTTCGTGCTCGCGCTGCAGGTGTTCGTCATCGTGGGCGGCGTCACCCGGCTCATCCCGCTGACCGGGATCACCACCCCGTTCCTGTCCCAGGGCGGATCGTCGCTGGTCGCCAGCTGGATGCTGATCGCGCTGCTGATGCGGGTCAGTGACACCGCCCGCAAGCCGGCCCCGCAGCCGATCCAGGAAGAGGGGATGACCCAGGTGGTGAGGGGCGGATGAACCATGCCCTGCGCCGGATCTCGCTGGTCACCCTCGGGATGTTCCTGCTGCTGCTGCTCAACGTGAACTACGTGCAGGCCTTCCAGCCCTCGTTCCTGGCCGGGCAGCGCGGGAACGCGCGGACCTTCTCCCAGCAGTTCGAGTTCCAGCGCGGCTCGATCCTCACCTCCGACAACAAGACGATCGCGCTGTCGCGCCACGTCAAGGGCATCTACAGCTACCAGCGGTTCTATCCCGACCCGGCCGTGTACGCGCCGGTGACCGGGTACGACTCGCTGTACAGCGCGACCGGCATCGAGCAGGCCGAGGACAAGTACCTGTCCGGCTCAGCAGCGCAGCTGACCGTCCACAACCTGATCGACCTGGTCACCGGCAAGCCCAAGCGGGGCGCGACCGTCCAGCTCACCATCAGCTCCGCCGCCCAGGTGGCCGCCTACGACGCGCTCAGGGCCAGCGGGCTGCCCAGCGGCGCGGTCGCCATCGACCCGAGGACCGGGGCGATCCTCGCGATGGCGTCCTACCCGACCTTCAACCCAAACAAGTACGCGACCTTCGACGGCACCACGCTCAAGAACATCGACACCCGGTACCGCCACTCTGCGCAACAGCCGCTGCTCAACCGGGCCATCAACCAGACCTTCCCGCCCGGCTCCACCTTCAAGGTCGTGACCAGCTCCACGGCGTTCACGGCCGGCAACTACAACCCGAACACCCGGGTGTTCGCGCCGACCAACCTCAAGCTCCCCAGCACCAGCAAACAGCTGATCAACTTCGACAACTCGCCGTGCAACGACGGCAGCAACCCGGGCGGGAACGGCAAGGTGCCGCTCATCTACGCCTTCACCGTCTCCTGCAACACAGTGTTCGGCAACCTCGGCATGCACCTCGGCGACACCGCGATCAGGCAGCAGGCCGGCAAGTTCGGCATGAACGACCCCAACCTGCGGATCCCGCTGCCGGTGTCGCAGAGCAACTACCCGCCGATCGCCAACCACGACCCGGCGTTCACGGCCTACTCGGCCATCGGCCAGTTCAGCGACACGGTCAGCCCGCTGCAGGAGGCCATGTTCGCGGCGGCGATCGCCAACCGCGGCACGCTGATGACCCCCTACCTGGTGCAGAAGGTGACCGCGCCGGACCTGACCCAGCTGCTGAACACCCAGCCCACGACCCTCAGCCAGGCGGTGAGCCCGCAGGTGGCGGCGGAGGTGTCACAGATGATGGTGGATGTGGTCAGGCAGCCGTACGGCACCGCGCACAACAGCGCCTTCCTGCCCACCATCTCCATCGCCGCCAAGACCGGCACGGCGCAGAACGGTGCCAACAACACCGGGCTCGACGACGCCGTGTTCACCTGCTTCGCGCCGGCCTCCAACCCGGTGATCGCGGTTGGCGTCATAGTGAAGGGTGGCGGGCTTGGTGCCGACGCCTCGGCACCGATCGCGGTGAAGATCATCCAGGCGTACATGGCCTCGCTGGCGAGACGATGAGCGCGGCCACCCGGCAGGAGACGACGAGAATGCCGGGCCAGGCCCGGCATCGCCTTGCTGGGGTGGCACCCCGCCCCGGCACACGGTTGACTACGATCCAGGACGGTTAGGGAAAGTGCGAGACATGACCCAGCCCCGCCTCCTCGGCGGCCGCTACGAACTCGACGGCGTCGTCGGGCGAGGCGGCATGGCCGAGGTGTTCCGGGCGCGCGACATCCGCCTCGACCGGGTGGTCGCGGTGAAGACCCTCCGTGAGGACCTGGCCAGAGATCAGACGTTCCAGGCCCGGTTCCGCCGCGAGGCACAGTCCGCGGCCTCGCTCAACCACCCGTCCATCGTCGCGGTCTACGACACCGGCGAGGACATGAGCGAGCCCGCGCATGTCCCCTACATCGTGATGGAGTACGTGGATGGGCGGACCCTGCGCGACCTGCTGAGGGACGACCGCCGCCTGCTGCCCGAACGCGCCCTGGAGATCACCGACGGAGTGCTGCGGGCACTGGACTACAGCCACCGGGCCGGGATCGTGCACCGCGACATCAAGCCGGGCAACGTGATGCTGACCCGCAACGGCGAGGTCAAGGTGATGGACTTCGGCATCGCCCGCGCGGTCAGCGACGCCCAGGCCACCATGACCCAGACCGCACAGGTGATCGGCACCGCCCAGTACCTGTCCCCGGAGCAGGCGCGGGGCGAGCGGGTGGATGCCCGCAGCGACCTGTACTCGACCGGGTGCCTGCTGTATGAGCTGCTGACCGGCCGGCCGCCGTTCCTGGGCGACTCCCCGGTGGCCATCGCCTACCAGCACGTGCGGGAGAACCCGGTCCCGCCGTCGCGGCTTGACCCGGAGATCCCGCAGTGGGCGGACTCCATCGTGCTCAAGGCCATGGCCAAGGACCCCGGCCAGCGCTACCAGTCCGCCACCGATATGCGGACCGACATCCAGCGGGCGCTGTCCGGCGTGCCGGTCGCCGCGCCGCGCACCGCGGGCTACGGGACCACCCAGCGGATGGGTGGCGGGGCCACGATGACCGCCGGGCCCACCCGCGCGATCCCCGGCTACCAGTACGGCCCGGAGGACGACGGTTACGGCGGCGGTGGCCCCCGGCGGCGGGCCTGGCTGTGGTGGGCGATCGGCGCCGCGCTGGTGCTCGCGGTGCTCGGCGGGGTGACCTACGCGTTCTTCAGCGGCGGCGGCGGGACCCCGGTGCCGCTGGTGACCGGGATCCCGGTCGCGCAGGCCAAGACCGAGATCATCAAGGCGGGCCTGAAGCCGGTCGTGGTGCAGCAAGCCTCCGTCACGACCCGCAAGGGATACGTGATCAGCAGCAGCCCCCCGGAGGGCAACAAGGTCGCCGCCGGGTCGGTGGTGACGCTCACGGTGTCCACCGGCCCACCGAAGGTCAAAATCCCTGACGTCGTGACCCAGTCGGAGCCGGACGCCAGAAACACACTGGTCAACGCGGGATTCAAGGTCACGGAAGTGACCGACCAGAACTCGACAGCGGCGCCCAACACCGTGGTCAGGCAGAACCCGCCAGCGGGCACGGCGGTCACCCAGGGTTCCACGGTCACGCTGTACGTCTCGCCCGGCGGGTCGAAGATTCCCGACGTGGTGAACGAGCAGGTCGCGCTGGCCGAGGGACAGCTCGCCAATGCCGGGTTCACGAACATCAGGATCAACTACGTGACGAGTCCCGGGCTGGCGGACGGGATCGTGACCCAGCAGAGCCCAGCGGCCGGGCAGACCGTGCCCGGGAGCACGCAGATCACGCTGGACGTGGTGAAGAACGCACCAACGCCCAGCCCGACGCCGACGCCCACCCCGACCAGCACCGCCACCCCGACGACGCCCCCGCCGTGACCCGCCCTGCCTGGGCACTCCGGTCCGGGCACCAGGTCCTGACCCGGCGCACCCGTTCTCAAGCACTGGGAGCGGGCCCGGGCGCCGCTTTATCGCGCCCGGGCGGGCGGAGCAACTACGCTGGCCCTGACACTGTGCGCGCGGCTGGTCCCCCGCGCCACATCCGACCAGGAGATCAAAACGTGCCCAAGTCCCGTGTCCGCAGCAAGGCCGTCTACACACCGCCGACCCGGTCCTCCCGGGCCAAGGTCAGCCCGCGCTGGCTGGTGCCCACCATGGTCGGCTGCCTGGTGGTCGGGCTGGCCTGGATAGCGCTGTTCTACATCACCGGCCAGAACCTGCCGATCCGCGCGATCGGGGCGCCCTGGAACCTGGCGATCGGGTTCAGCTTCATCGTCGCCGGTCTCGGGCTCGCCACCAGGTGGCGTTAGCCCGCCGCCCGGCGGGCTCAACCAACGCTGGCCGGCGCCCGGAAGGCCGGCCTCAGCCCAGCTGGCTGTTGCGCGTCAGGACGGCGATCACCAGCAGCGCGATGATCGCGGCGGTCGCTCCGATCTGCACCAGAGCACGCTGCCGCCGCGGCGCGTAGGCGTAGGCGGCGGTGAGCAGGCTCCCGGTGATCAGCCCGCCCACGTGCGCCTGCCAGGCGATCGCGGGCAGCGCGAAGCTGATCACCAGGTTGAGGACGATCAGGAAGACGATGGCCCGGCTGTCCACCCGCAGCCGCCTGGACACCACGAACCAGGCGCCGAACAGGCCGAAGATCGCGCCGGACGCGCCCAGCGAGGGCACGTTGGCGGGCGCGAACAGGTAGAAGAAGACCGATCCGCCGACCGCGCTCAGCAGGTAGACGGTGAGGAATCGCGCGTGCCCGAGCAGCCGCTCCAGCGACGGGCCCACCAGCAGCAGCGCCCACATGTTGAAGATGATGTGGGCGGGGCCGAATCCGCTGAGCCCCGGCTCATGCAGGAACGCCGAGGTGATCAGCCGGTAGTCCTGCCCCTGGGCGACCCCCACGCTGGCGTGAAGGGTCTGGTCGTAGGCACCGCCGACCATGTCGAGGTAGTCCACGATCCGCGGGTAGATCCACTCAGTCAGGTAGAAGGCGACGTTGAGTGCCACCAGCACGGTGGTGACGACGGCACCGGAAATCGCCCGGCCGCCGAACACGGCGGTGGGCATCCGGGCTCCCCGGTGACCCTCCCGGATGCACTCGACGCACTGCTGGCCGACCGGAGCGGACCGCAGGCATTCCGGGCAGGCGGGCCTGCCGCAGCGGACACAGGACAGGTAGGTCTCCCGTCCCGGGTGCCGGAAACAGGTGGGAACCCCCGCCCCGCCGTCGGTGCCTGGCGCCGGACGGACATCCATGGGCTAGCCCGCTGCTTCCGGCTCGCCGTCAGCCCCCTCGATCTGGACGGATTCCAGCACGACGTCAATGAGCGGGCGGTCCCGGCCGTCCTTGCCCACCTGGCTGATCTCCTCCACCACCTGCTGGCCCTCGATGACCTCACCGAAGATGGTGTGCTTGCGGTTCAGGTGCGGGGTGGGGACGGTCGTGATGAAGAACTGTGAGCCGTTGGTGCCCGGCCCGGCGTTGGCCATGGCGAGCAGGTACGGGTGGTCGAACGACAGGTCGGGGTGGAACTCGTCGGCGAACTTGTAGCCAGGGCCGCCGGTGCCGGTGCCGAGCGGGTCCCCGCCCTGGACCATGAACCTCGGGATCACCCGGTGGAAGATCGTCCCGTCGTAGAGAGGCGCTTTCGCGGCCTGCCGCGTGCGGGGGTCGGTCCACTCCCGCGAGCCCTGCGCCAGCTCAACGAAGTTCCGCACGGTCTTGGGGGCGTGATCGGGGAACAGGCGGATGACGATCTTGCCCTTGTTGGTGTTCAGCGTGGCTATGGGAGTTGTGGTCATGGCTGGCATCCTTGCACGGCCTGGTGCGGGCCGGCGGCGGACCCCTTTCGGTGGTTCGGTGTCGTCACCAGCATCCTCCCACGACCCCGGCCACGGGGGCGAAGCGAGCGGCCAAGGGTTGAGCCCGCCTGCGGAGGGAAGTGACTCAGCGGGAACACACTCGGGGAGGTCTCACAGTGTCCCTTATGACAAACAAGCACGTCAGCAGGGGTAACGGCAGATCTGCGGGCACCAGTGCCAGGACGCGGGGGCGGGCTGGCCGGCGGGCACGGCAGGCCGGCCAGTCGATGCGAGCGCGGCGGGCCGCGGCCCAGCTAGCCCCGCTCGCGCTGAGCGCCCGGATGACCGCGGTACAGGGCGTATACGGCGCCAGGGTGTGGGCTGCGCCACGGCTGGAGCGGATGGGACAGACGCTGCAGGAGCGGGTGGCGCCCAGGATGTCGGCGATGCTGTCGGCCACCGCACGCCGGATCGATCCGGTGCCGCCACGGCGGCGCCGCTGGCCGTTGCTCGCGGCCGGGATCATCATGATCGCGGGCGGCGGCGCGGCCGCCGCGGTGCTGCTGAACCGGCGCGGCCCCGGCTCGATCGCGGAGCTGGGCAGGCCCGGAGGCGCCCGCCCGTCGGCAGCCCAGCCGGACATGGCCGGCGCGGATACCGCGGACGTCAACGGGCATATGCAGGCACCCTGACCCCAGTTCCGGCGGGCTGGCTGGAATCTTCCCAGCACCTGGCGTGATCGGGCGGGCCTGGGGAAAGTCGTAGCCCTCGGGCACAATGCCGGTGTGCTGCTGAGGGACCTCGTGCTGACGTCGGAGGCGGTGGCGGCCACCCCCCGGCGCAGCGCCAAGATCGACGAGATCGCACGCCTGCTGCGGGCATCCGGGCCGGCGCAGGTCCCGGTCGCGGTAGCGTTTCTGGCCGGTGAGCTGCGCCAGCGCCAGATCGGGGTGGGCTACGCCGCGCTCAGTGACCTGCTCGCCGTGCCCGGCGCCGGGGACGGCCCGCCGCTGACCGTGGCCGAGACCGATGCCGTGTTCGCCGAGGTGGGCGCGGTGACCGGGGCGGGCACCCAGGCCGAACGCAGGCGCCTGCTGGCCGGCCTGTTCGCCCGGGCCGGCGCCGCCGAACGCGGCTTCCTCATCCGGCTGCTCGCCGGCGAACTGCACCAGGGCGCGCTGGAGGGGGTGATGATCGAGGCGGTCGCCCGGGCCGCCGGGGTGCCGGCCGACGAGGTCAGGCGGGCGCATCTGATGGGCGGGTCGCTGCCGGAGGTGGCTGCAGCCGCCCTGGCGGCCGACCCTGCGGATGGTGGGCCGCTGACGGCCCTGCGCGGGTTCGGCCTGCGGGTGGGCCGTCCGCTGCAGCCCATGCTGGCGTCGTCGGCGGGCAGTGTGACGGCCGCCTTCGAGCGGATCTGTCCCGCCGCGGTGGAGTGGAAGATCGACGGCATCCGGATCCAGGTCCACCGGGACGGGTCGGGTGTCAGGGTGTTCACCCGGACCCTCGATGACATCACCAGCCGGGTGCCCGAGATCGTGGCGGCGGTCCTCGCCCTCGATGCCGGCTCGCTGGTCCTGGACGGTGAAGCGGTGGCGCTGCGCGGCGACGGCCGGCCGCGGCCGTTCCAGGTCACCGCCGGCCGGGTGGGCAGCCAGGTCGATGTCGGGCGGCAGCGCACGGACGTGCCGCTCACCGCCTTCTTCTTCGACCTGCTTCACCTGGACGGGGATGACCTGATCGACGAGCCTGCCAGCAGCCGGTACGCCGCCCTCGCGCGCATCCTGCCAGCGGAACTGGTCATCCCGCGCATCCTCACTGACGATCTGGCGGCGGCCGGGGCGTTCTTCGCCGATGCGGTGGCGCGGGGACACGAGGGGGTCCTGGTCAAGTCCCCGTCCGCCAGCTACGCCGCCGGGCGGCGGGGCAGTGAGTGGATCAAGGTGAAGCCCCGGCACACCCTTGACCTGGTCGTGCTGGCGGCCGAGTGGGGCCACGGCCGCCGGCAGGGCTGGCTGTCCAATCTCCACCTGGGCGCTCGCGACCCGGCCACCGGCGGCCTGGTCATGCTGGGCAAGACCTTCAAGGGACTGACCGACCGCATGCTCGCCTGGCAGACCACCCGGCTGCTGGAACTGGCCGATCCGCCGGCCGGCCCGGCCACCGGTACCCGGCAGGGCGGCGTCGTGCGGGTCCGGCCGGAACTGGTCGTGGAGATCGCGTTCGACGGGGTCCAGGCCAGCTCACGCTATCCGGGTGGGCTCGCGCTGCGGTTCGCCCGGGTGCTGCGCCACCGGCCGGACAAGCCCGCCTCGCAAGCGGACACGATCGATGCCGTCCGCGCCCTGTGGACCGGGGACGACCCCGGCTGACCGGCACCGCCGTTGGCGCGGGCGCGCTGGGCGCCAGTCTGGCCCTGGGCCTGACCGTGGCCAATGCCGCCACCAGCTCCCATACGGCGACATCGCGGTCACACCCCTCGGCCACCTCGTCCTCATCGCCCCACCGTGCGGGCACCACGCACAAGTGCCCGCACGGCGCCCATGGGCGGCCCACGGGCGGCAGCATGCCCGGCGGCGGCATGTAGGAAAGGGCGGCCGGACTGCCCTCCCGGCGGAGCAGCGCACGATCTCGCGCTAGCAGCCCCGCCCCGCTCTGCTGGGGTGTTGACGACGGACATGGGTGTGGCTGGACATGGGTGTGGCTAGTGTCCGCTGTCACCCCCGGCGGCTACGATCCCGAGCAATGGAGACCCATGCACTCGCGCCTACGCCGCCTGGTCCTGGCGTCCTTGGGGGCGCTGCCCTGCAGTCGCTGCTCAGCCAAGGAGTCACCTGGGGCGACAGCGCGGAGTGGCTGCCAGTGCTCCCAGAGGGCTCGGTAGATCTCTGGTTCACCAGCCCGCCTTACGCGGACGCCCGCGCGTACAGCCGGATTCACCCCGACCGGTACGTCGAGTGGTTCCTGCCCTATAGCAAACAAATGCTGGCAGCCACCAAGGAAACCGGGTGGCTGGTGCTCAACATCAAGAACCGGGTCGCCAGCAGCGGGCCGTTCCGGGGGCAGCGGCATCCCTACGTGTACCAGCTCGTGATCGCACTCCAACAGCAGGGCTGGCGCTGGCTTGAGACGTACATCTGGTCGAAGCCTAATGCGGTGCCAGGGCGGTACGGCCCACGCACGAAGGACAGCTTCGAGTACGTCTACTCATTCGCCAAAGGGGGCACGCCCTACTTCGAACTGGATGCTATCCGCGTGCCGTACCGGACGACGCCGGACGAGATCGAGCGGCGCAAGCTGGACCGGCTAGGACGGCGGAATACCGATGCGGGCTTCGGGCGCGACCGCACGAAGACCTATCTGCACGGCGGGGCCGACCCCGGCAACGTCGTCTCCGTCCCGCAGACCTACAACCAGCACCGTGGGGCCGGGGGCCACACGGCGGCTATGCCTGAGGGCCTCGCCGAGTTCTTCATTAAAGCTTGCTCGCCACTGGGCGGCGTGGTGCTGGACCCGTTCGCTGGATCGGGCACCACAACCGTGGTGGCACGCCGACTCGGGCGACGCGCTGGTGGCCTGGAAATCCACCGGGCTTTCGTCTCGGCGGCGCACGAGCGCCTGCAGCGGCTCGGCGAGCTAGATGGCCAGCCCATCCTGATCCAGCGCGCAGACGAAACCTGACGGCCCCGTGCCGACCATCGAGGAGACAGTCGGTCTCATTGTGAACGCGTCAACGTGGGATCAGCGCGTTGCCCGCATCCGGCAGATTCCGGCACGGCATGGCACAGATGAGCACCCAGCCATCTATGCCGACCTCGCACGCCACATGTATGTCACGCACCTGGCGCCTGATTATGCTTACGTCCCCGTTGAAGACTTCTACGAGCTGCCCCATTTTGACCGCGCCTACGCGAAGGCGGCGGCGGCGACCGCCAACTTCAGCAAGATCTCGGCCGCCGACCTTGCCGCCGCGATTCAGGCGGAACCAGCCGTGCTGCTGCCGATGCGAGTCATCACGGGCCTGCTCAGAAACGAATTCGCGGGAGCAACCAAAATCGTGGCGCAGGCGCTCGGGCTCCAGCCACTGTCACCCTCGAAAGTGGACTCCATGGAGCACTCGGGGACGGTGACCTCCGCCGAACAGGCACGGGTCGCCGCCGAGACCCTCCACCAGATCATGCAGGGGGCGCTGTTCGGCAGACCGCCCGCCGGAGATCTCAAGTCGAAGCAGCAGAAGCCCGACACGGTAAATGGATGGGAAAGCGTCCACCAGTACGCGTCACATGGAGTCCCCTACAGCGTGTTCCTGCACCAGCGCCACTACGGCGGTGCGTTCCGCCAGGTACTCGACGCCACGTCCGAGTTGCGTGGCGGCCTCATCGAGGACGCCGTGGAGGCACTGTTCACAGAGCACGGCATCCTTCATGTACGCACCGGTTCGCACAACCAGGCGGAGATCGCAGCGCGGTTTGAGGTGACCGTCCAGCCCGCCCCAGACTTCGTGGTCTACGACAGGTCCGGCAGCCTCCGCGCGATGCTGGAATGCAAGGGCGCCAACGATGGTGGGACCGCACGCGACAAGGCCCTCCGGTTTGAGCGGCTGCACGACGAGTCCGTGCGTCTGGGCGGCGTCCCGCTCATCGCCGTACTAGGCGGCCTCGGATGGATGCGCGTGAACGACACGCTCGGCCCGGTTGTCCGGGATTGCGACGGCCGCGTCTTCTCCGTGAGCAACCTGACAGAGCTGCTGACCGTCGCCCCTTTTGCCTCACTCGCGCACCCATCGTGACGAGCCGCCGCTATCAAGGACCGGCCTCTCCGAATACTACGGTTGACGATGTATCGGTAGCCGAGCTAGTGTCGGCCGCATGCCTCATGCCACGTGCATAGCCGCAGTCACGGACGGCCCCCTGCTCGCCGCCCAGCCATGGGCGGACGCCATTGGCGGCTGCGGCGGATGCCGGTCATGACGTCGCCGCTGAACGCGCTGGGCCGTTCCGCGGGCCCTGCCACGCTGATCCTGTCCAGCCTGGCCGGCGGGGCCAAACACGGTTACGCGCTGACCAAGGACATCGAGGAGTTCGCGGGGGTGCGGCTGGCGCCCGGCACGCTGTACGAGGCGCTGAGCCGGCTCGAACGGCAGGGGCTGATCGAGGCCCTGGACAGCGACGACC
>Ga0307372_10006821_pt1 | contig 16551 bp, 15 predicted proteins | sample OX1MG_FD_202533 | JGI IMG/M metagenome (GOLD analysis project Ga0307372, IMG submission 202533) | Soil microbial communities from Risofladan, Vaasa, Finland - OX-1 | ecosystem: Environmental > Terrestrial > Soil > Coastal area > Acid sulfate soil | place: Finland: Risofladan, Vaasa | collected... | reverse complement strand
TGGCAACAAGATCAGGTAGGGCACGACGAAGGCCCATTCTTCGTCGCTGACATCAGTTGGATAAGGTGTTCTAGTTTTCATCCTTCATTGTATCACATTTTGAAGTCGAGTCCCTAACAGGCTCTAAAATATTGGTACCTATTCTACCCACACTCAGTTCAGAACCAGCATTTGGATCAAGGGAGAAGCGCAATGTGGCCTGCAAAGGTTGATTTGCCGTAGTATATCCCTGTGTGCCTTTGTACATTTCTCCTGGTTGTACTGTTGTGCTGCTTTTTTGCTGCGTGAGGGCGTTCTGTACCGCGCCCAGCAACATGCGCTGCTGATTGATGGACAATGTGTTAACTGCTTCATGCAGTACAAGCAATTGTGCGTGCGGTGGATGTGGCAATTGTTGCAAGTCGCCGGTTGCCAGTACGCACGTATCGCTCAAGCGAAGCTGAACTGGCACGGTGATAGTGCATGATTGCGCTTGAAATGGTGGGGCTTGCCAGCGAACAATATGGCTGCCTGTTGCTAGTTTGATGGCAGAGCCCGAATCGATGACGGGAACCTGGATGTCCCGACCATCAATTGAGACCGTTGTCCACGGAATATTCACGTCGAAATAAAAACTGTCCAGGCTGGGGGCGAGCGTCGGAGTTGGTGGAGGCACTAACCTGTTATACAGTTGTGTTGTGACATTACCCATGCTTGTCAAACTATCGGGTACAACCAGGGCGGTGAGCAACAGGAGGCAGAGAGCAATCGAGAGACGCCAGGCAATTTTGCGCTGGCGGAATGTGAGACGTTTTGTAAATGGTAGCAGTACCTGTGCCCGTTCTGGTGGTACCGATGCCTCATCTAAAGGGATGATTTGCTCTTCAATATCGTCCAGCTTATCCGCCGGTTGCTTTGTGTCATCCATCACGTCCTCACCCATCTCTTGTTCGCAAAATTTGGGGGTTGTAGGGACCGATTGATCGCGTCCGCCCCCGGATTATGAACATGAACACATGGATGTGTCGATGTAGGGACCGATTGATCGCGTCCGCCCCGGATTGATCGCGTCCGCCCCGATTGATCGCGTCCGCCCCGGATTGATCGCGTCCGCCCCGATTGATCGCGTCCGCCCCGGATTATGAACATAAACACATGGATGTGTCGAGGTAGGGACCGATTGATCGCGTCCGCCCCGATGTAAGCATATCCCAGGCGGACGCGATCAATCGGTCCCTACCCATATGGCATTGTATCATATTGTCTTTTCCAGGTTAGGCATGTATACTCTCTGAAAGGAACAACATTACGGAAAAGGAACCTATGGAAACACTATCACCCTATATCACAGTATCTGACGAAGTGCGGTCGGCATTGCATGAGCAGCGTGCGGTGGTTGCACTCGAATCAACAGTTATCGCGCATGGCTTGCCTTATCCGGCGAATATTGAGGTGGCGCAGGCGATGGAGGTGGCTATACGCGCTGAGGGGGCCATACCCGCGACTATTGGCATTCATGACGGAAAAATCAAGGTTGGGCTGACATTGGATGAGGTTACACGGCTGGGAACGGCAAAGGATGTGCGCAAGGTGAGTCGGCGCGACCTCGCTGCGACGCTGGCGACGGGCCAGTTGGGAGCGACGACGGTAGCGGGGACGATGCTCTGTGCCAGTATGGCCGGGATACGGTTTTTTGCTACTGGCGGTATCGGTGGCGTGCATCGTGGGGCCGAGACGAGCATGGATATTTCCGCCGATTTGACAGAATTGAGCCGTACACCGGTACTGGTGGTCTGCGCCGGAGCAAAGTCCATTTTGAATCTGGATTTGACGCTTGAATATTTGGAGACGCAGGGCGTGCCGGTCATTGGTTGGCAGACGGACGAACTACCGGCCTTTTATGTGCGTCATAGCGGACGCCGTCTGCCGCAACGGGTAGATGATGTGGCGACACTCGCCGCGATTGCCCGCACGCAATGGGCATGCGGTCTGCATGGCATCGTTGTTGGCTGTCCCATTCCCGAAGCATATGCGATGGACGCTGGCGCATTGGAGGCAGCAACTGAGGAAGCGTTGCAGTTGGCACGCGCACAGGGTATATATGGTTCGGCGACGACACCCTTTTTGCTGGCACACGTTGCGCAAGCTATCGGCGGTGAAAGTGTCGAGGCCAACAAAGCCTTGCTGATCAATAATGCACGCCTGGCTGCCCGGTTTGCCGATGCCTTTTACGCGCCACTGTAGAGGCCGGTTCTATCAAAGTGGTTGATTTATTTCATTCAAAGGATTACAATAGAGCCAGAGACGTTTTCTGAGCGACTGCATGGGTTGATTCTATGCAAATGATTGCTCATGAAGAAGAAACTGCCGTTCTGAGTACTCCTCGAAAGGGGTTTTGTATTGTGAGAAATGCACTTGAGATACGAAAAGTGCTGGGTGGCATCGTCCTTGCCCTCCTGCTTGACTGTATCTTCCTATTTATTAAACCGACGCTCGCTATTGACTGGGGCTTCGGGTTGCCTCTGATGAGCCTTCAGTTAGTGGTATTGCTTGTCGGTCTGCTCATTGTTGTCCTTTACCACCTTTATTATCGCTCAAGCGCCACTACGACCAGGTTGAGCCTGACCTCGATGTTCACTGTTATCTGGCTATCGTTGATCGTCTTTTTCCCTTTCAATCCGCCAGCGACAGCCAGCGACACTGTCAAATCCAGTTGGAATGGTAGTGCCGTGGCCTTCTTCGTGCTGATTAGCGGACTTGCGCTCAGTGTTCTGTGGGTACACTTCTTCTCGGACGAGTTCGGGAGTTAGTTAGTGAGCGGACATAACAAAAAGTGTGCGGCATTGCCGCACACTTTTTGTTATGTCCGCTCACTAGATTAATGGCGGAAATGTCGCCGACCGGTAAAGACCATCGCGATGCCATAGCGATTCGCCATGCGAATGGACTCCTCGTCGCGAATGGAACCGCCGGGTTGAATAATCGCGGTTACGCCTGCTTTGGCAGCTGCTTCCACGCCATCGGAAAATGGGAAGTAGGCGTCGGAAGCCATCACAGAGCCGCGGGCACGATCTGCGGCTTTCTCGACCGCGAGTTGCACGCTGGCAACGCGGTTCATCTGTCCTGCGCCGACACCAACAATTGTCAGTTTGTGCGCGAGAACAATCGCATTCGATTTCACATGGCGTACAACTTTCCAGGCAAACATCAGGTCAGTCACCTCTTCGAGCGTCGGTTCGCGGTCGGTGACGGAGGAGTACTCAATTTCCTGTTCACCGGCCGCATCAGGCGTTTGGAGCAGCAAGCCGCCGCTTACACTGCGTATATCCGGGTGTCCAGTGGTCAATGTCTGCGAGTTGATGCCCTTTGGCTCGATTGGACAATGCGTTGCCAGTAGCCGCAAATTCTTTTTCTCGCGCAAAATTTGCAGTGCTTCCGGTGTATAGTCTGGTGCGATAATCGCCTCGTAGAATAATTGGTGAATCTGGCTAGCGGTAGCGGCATCAATCACGCGATTACTGCCAATAATGCCGCCGAAAGCGGAGATGGGGTCACCCGTATGCGCTTTTTTATAAGCATCGGCCAGCACATCATCACAGGCCAGTCCGCACGGGTTGGTATGCTTGATAATGACTACGGTTGGCGCGGTAAAGCTGCTGGCGGCAGCAAGGGCGGCATCGAGGTCAATCAAGTTATTGAACGAAAGCTCTTTGCCGTGCAACACCTCGGAGCCCGCGATAGTTGGCACGGAGGTATTGGGCATCGTCTCGGCCCAACGGTAAAATGCTGCTCGCTGATGCGGATTTTCGCCATAGCGTAAGGTCTGGACGCGCTTGAGCGGCAGCGTCAAATCTTCGGGGAAATAATCTATGGAAGGAATGCGCAGATATTCGGCAATAGCGGTGTCGTAGCTGGCGGTATGCTGGAAAGCAATGGCTGCGAGTCGGCGGCGTGTCTCGATGCTGACCTCGCCCTGTTCGCTCCATTCCTGCATGACCGGCTCATAATCAGCGGGACGTACCAGCACAATCACATCTTGAAAATTTTTGGCCGCGGCACGAATAAGAGTGACGCCGCCAATATCAATCTGCTCCTGTGCTTCGCTCAATGTCGTATCCGGTCGTGCTACCGTCTCCGCGAATGGATAGAGGTTCACCGCGACGAGGTCAATTTGCGGAATACCATACTCTTGCAACTGGTCAATATGTGCTGGTAGATCGCGCCGTGCCAGGATACCGCCTAAAATAGCCGGATGCAGCGTCTTAACACGCCCATCCAATATTTCGGGGAAATTGGTCAAGGTTGTGACCGACACGGCCTCGAATCCAGCCGATTTGATGGCGTTGAGTGTCCCACTCGTCGAATACATAGAAACGTTATGGTTTTGTAATTCACGCGCTAACTCCGCGAGTCCTTCGCGGCTGGCAACGCTAATAATCGCTTTCATGGGTTATCCTTTCTTTCCACACAACCTGGCGGCCCAATCGCTTAGCTATCAGGCCGCCTCTACAAAGTTACTTCGCTACAGGTATTATATCGCATGAGGATTATCCCCGGATGAAAAAAGAGCGGTTGACCGCTCTTTTTTCATCCGGGGATAATCCTCATGCGATACGCCTTATTTCATTCCTTGCTCATCGGCGATTTGTGTGAGCCGGTTGCGCACTTCCCACAGTTCGGGGTAGAACACGTCTTGCAGGGTGAGTGCCAATAGCTCCATGGGTGTACCGCCTGTGCCGATGGAACCGGGGCCGATCATGCGCTGCGCCAGCTTCAGATGGTGGGTGCGGAATATCTGGAAAACCTCGTCGTAATCGGTCAGCGCCTCTGCCAGCGCCATTAACAATGGGTGCTGGTCGGCGTGCATATATATATCGGTCAACGAGACCTGATTGTGTGCGAGAACGCCGGTAAAATCGTCCCATAGGAGCGGCGAGATAGTCATCAGAGCGTGGAAGCCGGGCGAATCGGTACCGGCACCGTCAGCCAGCACTTTACGGAAGCCGTGAAAATCCCACGGTGTCATTGTTTCCAACATGCGCAGGTTGTCGAGCATGAGAAATTGGATGCGGATAACGCGCTGCAACAGGCGTAACGCGGGTGGGATAGTACACTGTTGTAGCAGGGTGCGGATACGGCGCAGTTCAAAATCGGTCTCTTTCCACCACAATTCAAAAACCTGGTGGACAACCTGAAATTGCAGTTCGTCGGGATGCGTTAGCTCATCCTCTGGCTTTTGCAACGAAAGCAGTTCTTGCGTGCGCAGGTATTGCTCATAGACGGTCTGTCCCGGAGCATGTTTTGGTGCATGATGCGCGGTATGCTTGACCATAAATAGCCTGACCTTCCTTCCCTGGAACATAATTACAGAGAAAACGGCAGTGGTTTCTCTAAAAAAATCATATCATGAATCACCATGAAAGGCAAAGGGTCGCCATCTGTGTTTGCATACAAAGCTTGACGTTGACGTAAACGATAATAATAATGTATGATATTGCTATGGGGGGAAGATGGACGGGATTGTGCGAAATACTACGGAGAACCTTCTTCGCTATTCGAATCTTCAGGAGACTTGCATGGGAGAAAATAGCTTGTTAAATGGACATCAGAAAAATGGCACGGGGATAGTAGATGCTGCATCGCGTGATAGGAGACGACGACCAGTCGGCCCCAATTATAAATGGATTGCGCTTTCCAATACGACGCTCGGCGTATTGATGGCAAGTATTGACGCGAGCATTGTATTGATTTCGCTGCCAGCTATCTTCAATGGCATTCATGTGAATCCGCTTGCTCCGGGTGAGACCAATTATTTCCTCTGGATGCTACTGGGATATATGGTGGTGACGGCCACATTGCTGGTGACGTTTGGGCGTATTTCCGACATGTTCGGGCGCGTCAAAATGTATAATCTGGGTTTCGCGATTTTCGCGGTTGGCAGTACGTTGCTCTGGCTTACGCCTGGGACGGGCAATACTGGTGCGCTGGAACTTATTCTTTTCCGGTTGGTACAAGGTGTTGGTTCGGGCTTTCTCTTCGCTAATAGCACCGCTATTCTGACGGATGCATTTCCGCCGAACCAGCGCGGCCTGGCAATGGGGATAAACCAGATTGCCGCTATCCTCGGCTCCGTGATTGGTTTGATACTGGGCGGCATCCTGGCCTTTTTCAGCTGGCACCTGGTTTTCCTGGTCAGTGTACCTGTTGGTATCTTTGGCACGATCTGGGCGTATCTCATGTTGCGTGAGACGGCGACGATTCGCGAGCATCAAAAAATTGACTGGGCGGGCAATGTCACGTTCGCGGTTGGCGCAACCGTTCTCTTGCTTGGTATTACCTATGGCATTGAGCCATATGGCAATTCGCCACAGGGTTGGGGCAATCCGCTGGTTATTGCCGCGATTACTATTGGTGTGATCCTGCTGGCAGCGTTCATCTGGATTGAATTGCATGTCAGCGACCCGATGTTCAAGTTGAAGCTTTTCAAGATTCGTATGTTTGCCGCCGGTAACACCAGCAGTTTCCTGGCGAGCATCTCGCGTGGCGGCTTGCAATTCATGCTCATCATCTGGCTGCAAGGCATCTGGTTGCCCTTGCACGGCTATAACTACGCGGATACGCCTCTTTGGGCCGGTATTTACCTGTTGCCTTTATTGATAGGCTTCGTGTTGATGGGGCCTACGAGCGGCTGGCTGTCGGATCGTTTTGGCGCACGCCTCTTCTCAACAGTAGGGTTGCTGATTCAGGTTGTTGGTTTTCTTGGCCTGACGCTGCTTCCCGCCAATTTTGACTACACGTGGTTTGCGCTGCTGTTGTTCATTCTGGGTGTCGGGCAGGGCATGTTTGCGGCTCCCAATACGACAGCAATTATGAACAGCGTGCCAGCCGACCAGCGCGGCGCGGCATCGGGCATGCGTGCGACGTTCCAGAATTCGGCGTCAATCGTCAGCATCGGCGTCTTCTTCAGCATCGTCACCGCTGGTCTGGCAAGTGCGTTGCCAGGTACGCTATCAAGTGGCTTGCTACAGGCGGGTGTGCCGGGTCTGGTCGCGCATAAAATAGCGGGCTTGCCGCCGACGGCGGCATTATTCGCCGCTTTCCTGGGCTATAATCCGATGGCAACGTTGCTCCCCGGCAGTGTATTGCATGCTCTACCGGCGGCGAATCAGGCCAATTTACTGGGCAAGAGCTTCTTCCCGAATCTGATATCGTCGCCGTTTATGGTCGGGCTGCATGCCGTCTTCTACCTTTCCGCCGCGCTCTGCTTGATAGCAGCGTGTGCCTCGTTCCTCCGCGGCAAGCGCTATATCCAGCAAGATGCTCCCACGAAAAGTGTGCCGTCGGAGACGCCAATGTTCACTGTGACGGAATAGGGACTGGCACATCGCTGCGGCTCGTACCCTGGACCCGATTATGAAGATTAACAAATTGATGAATCCCGTAGGTGCCGATTGATCGCGCGCACCGCCGATTTATCGGATTTGGCCCATATATCGAATAGCCTCCTTTGGGGACACGGGCCGATAAATCGGCGGTGTGCGCGGTAAACCGGCACCTACTAGTTTGTCAATGTTCATGTGACTGGTGATGCCCCATCAAGGGAGACCGGCAGATGCGCACAGCTCACTCGTCCCGGAGATGCTTCGCTGCACTCAGCATGACAGGCCGGAGGCTGTCATCCTGAGTACAGTGACGGGAGATGCTTCGCTGCACTCAGAATCTCCCGTCACTGCTGGGGCATTACCAGTCACATGAACGTTGACAAAGTACTACGATGGTTCATCAGCATTATCGCGCCCTCGTCTTATAGACGCCCCATTGTTACATGCACAGGTCGGTGATGTTGCAGGTAATCCTCCAATGCCTCACGGATGATGACCGGTATATCATAGGTTGGGTTCAATTCCCATGCGGCATCGGCGCAGCCGCCATAGGTGCCGAGTTCCCAATCGCTGGCGGCTACGCGATACGTGCGCTCCGGTTCAATCGGCTCATCATGTATCAGAATACGACCATCGCGAATGACCGCGCCGCTGAGGTGTATCAGGCCGCGCTTCATGCCACGCATGGCTCGCGGCGTGTCCTTCGCGAATTCTGGATCCAGACCCTTCATAATCAGTGTGGTGAGTTGCGCACCGGTCATATGCGTCACACCTGGGTTGGCAGGTGAAGGGCAGGCATCCCATAACGTCTTGCGTGTGAGTGGCCCGGCAGATAATGGCGTAATCATGCCCACGCTGGCGGTAATCAGACCGATATCCGCGTGCATACGTTCGCGCAGCATATCAGCCGCCAAATTTGCGGTGCCGCATTCACGGTCGGTAGCAAAATCCAATGGCTCAGCCAGGTCACCTACACTTTCATTGAGGAAAGACTGCACTTCCTGTTCGATGATATGCTTCTCTTCCAGCACTCGTGCCGCTTGTGGGATATCTTCTATTACGGGTATCAGTGACATGCGCTGTACTGCCATGTGCGTGCCGTCCCATTGCATATCTATGCGGCCCAGGTATTCGGCATACATCCCTGCCTGCGCAATCGGTATCTTGCCTATCCATTCGCCCTCCGGCAGTACATCGTGAGTGTGTGCGCCGATAATGAGATCAATGTCACCTTGCACCGCCTCTGCCAGAAGGCGATCGTCAGGTAATCCCAGATGTGAGAGTAAAATAACGCTATTTGCTCCCTGTTGGCGTAGCTTCGTGGCTAGCTCGCGCACAAGCGGCACCTCTGGGAAAGAGCGGAGTCCAAAGTAGGTTTCATAGATGTTGGACATGGTGGCTGTTACGCCAATAAATCCAATGCGCAGCGAACCAGCCTCCAGTATCGTCGTTGGCACTGTGCCGGGCAATATATCTCCCCTGGCAGTTTGCAAATTCGCCAGTAGCAAGGGATACTCTGCCCCCGCCGCGTACTCTTCCAATAGCTGGAAGCCATAGCGTAATATTCCTCCATTGCCCACCGTCGCTACCTGGCAACTTGCCACGCTCAGCAAGCGGTGCATAGCAACGCCTCTGGTGACATTGCTGATATACTCAGCCGTTTCTTCGATATCGCCCCCATCAACGTACAGCACCGGTATGCCTGGATGCTCCGCTCGCACCTGTTCCACCAGCGTCGCAATACGTGCTAACCCTTCGATACGGCCATGAATATCATTCGAGTGTAGAATAATAAGTGATTGCATGGTGTTTCCCCATCTAGCTGTTGGATTTTTTGTCACATGGAGATTATTTTACCATTTTCACGTAACCTTTTCCCATCAACATGGGACTTATCTATAGCAACAATAAAGCAACAACACTGTACGAGATAAAACTATGGATACACTGAGCAAACTTGTTATCAGCGCACAACAGGGCGATTTAGACGCCTTTAGCGCTATTGTCGTGCGCTTTCAAGCGATGGCCTATGCCAGCGCGTGTGTGATGGTGCATGACGCGCAACTCGCGGAAGATGTGGCGCAGGAGGCATTTATCGAGGCGTATGTCAATCTGCCGAAGTTGCGCGAACCGGCGGCCTTTCCAGGATGGAGGCGCTGGCAAAAGCACAAAGGTAAGAGAGATAGCGTGCGTACAAAGCAACCCATGCCGGCAAACGACGTTTGCCGGCATGGGTTGCTTTGTACGCACGCTATCTCTCTTACAAATCGCCGGATTTAGCTTTGCCATAGCGGTCGGATAGCTCATCTTTGGTGCGCGAGTACATTTCCTGGCCCTGAGCCATTGCATCGGTGGCGCGATTACGCAGGTCGCTGCTCAGGTTGGTGAAACGTGAACGCAGGTCGCCGGTCATACCGCCGGAGCGGTCGCGCAGCATCACGCTTTGCTCGCCAAGTTGTGAGCGTGTCGCCTCACCAGATTGGGGAGCGAGAAGTAGCCCGGCGGCAACTCCTAAAGCGAAACCCATGAGAAGACCCCACATAAATTTCATAACGAGTACTCCATCCTTTCTACGAGATATGCTGTACAAATTGTACATCTGCCACATAAAAATGACTGGAAAGCGTTCCGGTCAGTTACAGCGATGTGATTGACCGTTAGCTTACGGCTTCGTGCAAGAGTTGTTGCACCAGCGTCAGCAGGCTTTCCAACTCGAAAGGTTTTTGCACCACATGTACGTCGTGGTAGTGTCTCGGATTGCTCAACACGAGCCGGTTGACCTCTTCGGCTTCCAGCACCGCGGCAGTGTAGACAATGACAGGAATATCGGCGGTCACATGGTCATCTTTCAACTGCTTGAGAATATCCTGCCCTGAGATATCACCTAATTTCAAATCGAGTATCAGCAAATCCGGCAACTGGAGCTTGACGCGAGTGAAGGCGTCTCGACCATCCTGCAAAATCGAGACCTGGTACTGTTCATCCTCCAGCACCCGTCTCATCAAATGAAGGAGTTCATTTTTGTCATCAACAACAAGTATTCGTTTCGCCACGTATTACCGGCGTGCTACCCCGCACTCCATCGGGGAGAAACACCGCCTCCTGTCATCTTGATTGTTGGAAGTCCAACTGATTAACGCTAGTGTACCACGTTAAAGGTCAACAAACAAGCCCAATCTACCCTTTATTACGTCAGATGCTGAGATAGCGGATACACTATTCCCCGGCTGTTCGCAATTGAGCGTTGCCGCCCTTGCCGCCAAAAAGTCTTGACAGCCTATGATATACTGGCGTTGTGCTGATGTAGCCCGGCTGGTTACAAAATCAGTTCGTATACTACAAAATGCATGACCGCGTAGCTCAGTGGTAGAGCAACCGGCTTTTAACCGGTTGGCCGTGGGTTCGAGTCCCACCGCGGTCATTCCAACTCATAATCCTTCGCCCACCTTACGTTCTTTACCTGCCCGTTTTTCGTAGGCACAAGCCTCAGCATAGCAGCTGTTGACTTCACATGTCCGATGGGTACCAGGTATATTTTTTTGTATCAGGGCTGTAAACAGCGAAATAATCAATCTGACCGAAATAGTCCTTTCTTCCATGACTTGTTCTTCCTGCCTTCGTATGATAGTAAGAACTGCAAGTAGCAAATTCAATATAATCCCCATCATTCCTGAGCCATCCCGTCTTGCACTGGATGCGCCAGAGCTTTCCTTCAGCATCCTCGATCATCAGGTCATAGCGAAGATTGTCGCTCATGGGTTTGAGAACTCCATAACCGATTTCAGCGAGTTTCCCCATAATTATGGCTTCACTCCGCTCCCCAACTGCTTTATGATTTTTAGGTTTAAATTCCATGAACATATGCCCCCTTTTGTTTTGTATGTTATACCGCTTGACTGGTATCCAGTATAACACATTTCATGCTATTTGGGATCATGGGATTTACACTTGTTTGTTCAGTTGTACATGGCATACAATAGAGAGAAAACCACATAGCGAAGAGGGTACAGAGCTATGGTTATTAAAGCGCATGTGAAGCGCAACGCCTATTTTGACTCTATTACGTTGATGAAGATTGCTCGCGGTCTGACCGGTATGCAGGGGATAGAAGATGCAGCCGCCGTCATGGCAACTCCACCGAATTTGCAATTACTGGCGGAAGCTGGTTTGATGCCGCTTGAGAGCGATGCTGGTCCCGCCGATGTATTGTTCGTCGTGCGTGCCAGTGATGAGAATAGTGCCGAAGTGGCTCTGCAAGCCGCCGGAGATCAATTATCACAACGCCCTACCCGTTTTACAGAGGCTGCTACCGGTGCGCTGCCACAGCTTCGTTCAGTAGAGGAGGCAAAACGCATACAGCCGGATGCCCGTATCGCGGTTATTTCTGTTCCCGGCCCCTATGCCGCGTTGGAGGCGCAACAGGCGCTGCGTGCAGGTCTGCATGTCTTTCTCTTCAGCGATAATGTGGCACTGGAGGATGAAATCGCCCTCAAACAACTGGCGCGAGAGCGCGGTCTGTTACTGATGGGACCAGATTGCGGCACAGCTTTGTTCAACGGCGCGGGACTGGGCTTTGTGAATGTTGTACCGTCCGGTTCGATTGGTATTGTTGGCGCATCCGGCACCGGCATTCAGCAAGTGATGTCACTGATTGCGCAAGGTGGCGGCGGCATTTCACAGGCGATAGGCTGTGGTGGACGCGACCTCTTGGAGGTAGTGGGAGCCATTACTACGCTGCAAGGTTTGCGTCTCCTACAGGAAGATGAGCAGACGAAGGTGATTGTGCTTATCTCCAAGCCGCCTGCTCCTGCTATTGCGGAGCGTGTGCTGCAAGCCGCCTCAACAGGCAATAAACCCGTTGTCGTCATTTTTGTTGGAGCAGACCACGATGCTCTACAACAGCATTACGGCAATCGTCTAACTATCGCACGCACGCTGGCAGAGGCGGCACAACAGGCCTTGTTGTTATCCGGTGTGAAAAAACAGCAATCATCGCCGCTTCCATCAACTGATGTGCCTGTACCTTCGCATAACTCACATGGCTATCTCTCGGCACTTTTCTCAGGCGGCACGTTATGCGATGAGGCGATGCATCTCTGGGCGGAGCAACTTGGCCCTATCTATTCCAATATTCCGCTCAATCCAGCGTGGCGATTGCCGGAGTATGAAGGCATTCAAGGTATAAAGGGGCATCGTGCGATTGATTTTGGTGCGGATGAATACACTCGTGGGCGTCCGCACCCGATGATTGACCCCGGTCTGCGCTTGAAACGATTGCAAGAGGAGGCCAGTAATCCAGATGTGAGCGTTATCCTGCTCGATATCGTGCTGGGTTACTGTGCCCATCCCGATCCCGCATCGGCCTACGCGCCCGCTATTCGCGTTGCTCTTGAGCAAGCCACCTCTGTGGGAAGACGTTTGACCATCGTTATCTCGCTGTGCGGCACGGAAGGCGACCCGCAAAAGCTCTCGCTACAGGCTGCACAATTACGCGCCGCCGGAGCCGAAGTGTTTACAAGTAATGCAGAAGCAGCCCAATTTTGTATTGGTGCATTGCTGTAGGGGCGCAATTCATAGCGCTCAGGGCACGAGCGCAGCAATGTGCCAGTTAAGCATATTCCTGTGTGATTTGTTGGTTTCTTTGCGTAGTATGTATGGCTGGCCCGTCTTTTGAATACGGGGAAGCGGGCCGATCAATCGGCGGTGGACACGATCAATCGGCCCCTACAGTGGCGGGTTATTTCGTGACTGTTCATAATTGGCCCCCACAGGTTGTTGTCGAAAACCGTGATGAAGGAAAACCATGAACGATGTAACAAACAATGCCGCGCCTATCTCCGTCATTAATGTGGGCGCTGACCTCTTTGCCGATGCGCTTGCGGAGCAAGGCATTGCCGTGAGCCGTGTAGGGTGGGTGCCACCGGCAGGAGATCAACATGCATTGATGGCGTTGCTGGCTGATCCGAAAGTTGACGAGGCCAATACAGTCGCAGTTGGGCGTATGTTGGCGGCGCATCCCGTCATGGTGGATATTCGACCGGCGCGTGAGGTTATTCCAGCTTTGCAGGAGCGACGCTTGTTGCACGCGGGGCCGCCAATCGTGTGGGAGCGGATGTGCGGCCCCATGCGTGGAGCCGTTATTGGCGCGTGTCTCTATGAAAGATGGGCAAAAGATGAAGCCGAGGCGGTGAAGTTAGCCGGGTCAGGCGAGATTGATTTCGCGCCGTGTCATCACTATAACGCGGTGGGGCCGATGGCTGGCATCACGTCGCCGTCTATGCCGCTGCTGGTGGTCGAAGATCGTGTGCATGGCAACCAGACATTTACGACATTGAACGAAGGATTGGGTAAGGTGCTGCGCTATGGAGCGTATGCGCCGGAGGTGTTGGAACGTTTGCGTTGGATGCAGGATGTGTTGGGGCCTGCGCTGGGACGCGCTATCCGGCGGTTGGGAGGCGTGGATGCGCGAGCGATTATGGCCCAGGCTTTGCAGATGGGCGACGAGTGCCACAATCGTAACAAGGCCGCGACCTCGCTTTTTGTGCGGCAGTTGGCACCAGCGCTGGTCGAGACGAGCGGTTCAAACGCTGAAACTGCGGCGGTTTTGCGTTTTATCGCTGGCAATGACCACTTTCATCTGAATCCCTCGATGGCTGCGGCGAAGGCTATGACGCTGGCGGGTGCCAATGTGCCGCATAGCAGCGTTGTTGTAACAATGGCACGCAACGGAGTTGATTTTGGCATTCGTGTGAGCGGCCTCGGCGATAGGTGGTTCGTTGGCCCGGCACAATATATCCAGGGGCTTTACTTCGCGGGTTATGGGCCGGATGATGCTAACCCGGATATAGGCGATAGCGCGATTACAGAGACGAGCGGTGTCGGTGCTTTCGCGATGGCTGGCGCACCGGCTATCGTGCAATTTATCGGCGGTACGCCAGCCGATGCATTGCGCTATACCCGTCAAATGTATAACATTACCATCACCAGCAATCCCTTATTTGGTCTGCCCGCGCTCGATTTTCAAGGCGTGCCGACAGGTATTGATGTCCGGCAAGTATGCCGTTTGAACATGCTGCCCGTGATTAATACTGGCATCGCACATCGCCTGGCTGGTATCGGGCAGGTTGGCGCGGGCGTTGTTTATCCACCGATGCAGTGTTTTGAGGATGCATTACAGGCGCTACAGACATTGGCGACAGCCGGAAACGAGCAAATCCATGAGCAGAGCAACTAAAACACATGCAGAACGGTCGTGTCTATTCGCGGCGGCTATGGAGCGTCTGGAACAATTTGAGCCAATGGCTATGCATGCCGTTGCGCATGATGCACAATCGTATGCCCTGGCTTACGTGGAGCATTATCAGGGTAACGTGCCTCAGTTGGAACGTGAACGCGAGTTTTTGTTGGCCGCGCTGGCTCAGGCGTGGGAGCAGGAAAAGTATACGACTGTTGTGCGTTTGATGATTGGTCTTGCCTATCTTGCTGGGCGACTTGGCAATGACGCGGAAGGCCAACGCATCCTTCTCTGGAGTATAGAGGCTTGCCGGCGAACACATGATCGGTATCACCTTGCTACGTTTCTGAACCGATTGAGTGGCTTGCTCTGGTCTCATGGGAAATATGTCAACGCATGGCAGGTGTGGGAAGAAGGCCGCACTATTGCTGTTGAGCTTGGGCATCCCGCGTGTCTCTGGGAGCCACTCTTTAGCCTTGTCTACATTGCGGACATTCTTGGCGCAAATAAGCAGGTGCAACGATTTGCCGACACTCTTCTGCATGCTGAAGCTATTGATGATGCTAGCAGTATTGCCGCAGCCTTGTTTATACGCGCATTCTTCGCTCGTTTCGCGGGAGATAAAGACCGCGCTTACAATGATCTCAGTTCCTGTGTGCAACCACTTTCACTTAAGGGTGCTAGCCAGCCTGAGTACAGGCAATTCTTTGAATTAGAGGTACAGACAGAACTTGCTCGTGTAGAGGGCAATTACACTCGTTCACAAGAGTGTGCGGAATCAGCTATCTCGCTGGCTCAAACTTTCTGCGATCCTTATACCATTGCTATTCTCCTGATAGACCATGCCTTTTTTGCTTATCAGCAAGGCGTCCTCAGTGAGGCATATGCCTCAATCCAGTATCTCGCGAAACTCACACGCTACATGGGAGCGCCTCATCTCCACAACGCAACTCTGTTTTACCTGCAACATCTACCGGAAGCCACACGTTTCAGCATACAAAGAGGTGAAGTAAAGAGCGGCCCAAAAAGCATCTCTTCTGCACCACACGTACTCAGTCCACGCGAACTGGAAATATTACAACTCGTCGCGGCAGGTCTCTCAAACCAGGAAATCGCGGCACGGCTCGTTATTACGTCTGGCACCACGAAAAAGCACCTCGAACATATCTACGCAAAACTTGATGCGCGTAGTCGCACGCAGGCGATTGCGCGAGCAAGAGTGATTGGGGTGTTAGCGTAGTAATAGGACCCCTACGGTTGGTCAATCAATTTGTTAATCATCATTATCGCGCCCAGGGCACGAGCCGCCGCGATGTGCCAGTTTTTGATAACTCACGTTAGTTATGTTAGTATATAGATATATTGTGTATGTTCGTTACGAGGACGGGAAATGGACAGAAGAAAAGAAATTATCAACGCATACAAGAGGCGTAAACTCCGCGGCGGGGTATACATCATAGCCAATACCTTGAATGGGAAGTATCTCATAAGCTATGCTGCCAACTTGAAGAGTGTGCAAAATCATTTTCAATTCGCCCTTACTACAGGCTCCACCCTTCATCCCAGGCTGCGCAAGGATTGGGAAGAGTTGGGCGCTGCAGCGTTTACGCTCGCAGTGCTTGAGGAACTCGAACAAAAGCCTGAACAGAGCCAGGCTGAATTTATGGCTGATTTGAAAACGCTGGAGCAACTGGTGCGTGCGAACCTTGATGCGTCAAAAGAATACTAATTGACAGGTTGGTTTAACCTCTCTTTACAAGCGTCGAACGCGAAAAATACGACTTTTGACGGATAGTATTCTGGTTCTTTCGCTGCTACTCTAGACACAGGTACGCTTTGTGCTAGTTGATGACAAGGAGTGAGAAGTGTAGTACGCTTCTGTTTGTACAAAAACAAGCAAACAAGGAGCGCACTACCCATGTTAGACAAAGCTACCATTCTCACTACCATTTTTAC
>Ga0307372_10006820_pt1 | contig 16552 bp, 14 predicted proteins | sample OX1MG_FD_202533 | JGI IMG/M metagenome (GOLD analysis project Ga0307372, IMG submission 202533) | Soil microbial communities from Risofladan, Vaasa, Finland - OX-1 | ecosystem: Environmental > Terrestrial > Soil > Coastal area > Acid sulfate soil | place: Finland: Risofladan, Vaasa | collected... | reverse complement strand
CGGACCAACGTCCGTCCGGCTGAGAGGGATTCTCACGATCTAGGGGCATTTTTAATCAACCAGGGTATGGCGACAAAGCTTTCCCTTCATGTTTGTGACAAGACCTCGGTTTTTGAACCGAAGCCCGTAGTCATCCAACTCATTATAATTATTGATTTTTTTCAGAATTATCCGTTTTAAACCTCGAAGAAATTCTTACAAATTAGGGGCATTCCGCCGGGATTTTGCATGATTTAGGAAATTTGCCCGGATTTGCCACGATCTAAGGCCCTAATCTAAGACAATATATGGTTATTGGCCTAGCGTGAGGCTTGGCAGGTACTGGAACCTCAATTTCTAAATCGCACTATTAACGAATAAGGCGTTTTGTGTTAATAATGAGCCTCGCTATTAACATGAATGAGAATAAGGTCCCATGAAACGCGGAACTACAGGCCACTACGAGACCACCACCACTGTGGGCGAGAGTGTGCGTGCCTTCGTGCCCGCCTCGCTGCCACCCAACCCGCCTGTGGAGCTCCACGGCAAGCGCCAGCGCCTGCTGGAACGTGCACTGCTGGCCTGCGGACGGCTGGACGGCGTTAGCGCCCTGCTGCCGGACCCTGATCTCTTCCTCTACGCATATGTCCGTCGGGAAGCTGTGCTTTCCAGCCAGATTGAGGGGACTCAATCGTCGCTGTCCGACTTGCTGCTATTCGAGTTAGATGAGGTGCCCGGTGTGCCTTTCGACGATGTGGTCGAAGTCTCCAATTATGTCGCGGCGCTGGAGTATGGCGTTGCCAGGCTGCGTGGAAATTTTCCGCTATCCAACCGTCTGCTGCGCGAAGTGCACGAACGTCTTCTGGCCCGAGGTCGCGGTGCTAACAAACAGCCCGGCGCATTTCGCACAAGTCAGAACTGGATCGGTGGTACCCGCCCCGGAAATGCCCAGTATGTGCCACCACCACCACAACACGTGGAGGAGTGCATGGCCGCGCTCGAACGCTTCATTAACGTCCGCGACGATGGACTACCGGCACTAGTATCGGCCGGGATTGCACACGTGCAATTCGAGACCATCCATCCCTTCCTCGATGGTAATGGTCGCGTCGGGCGCCTACTGATTGCGCTTATGCTGTTCGACTCGAAAATGCTAGCTCAGCCGCTGCTTTACCTGAGCCTCTATTTCAAGCAGCACCGTGCCGAATACTACCGGCGGCTGGACTCCGTTCGTCAGGATGGTGACTGGGAATTATGGCTCGATTTCTTCCTAGAAGGTGTTGCTACCACTGCACAATCCGCCGTAGATACCGCGCACCGTCTTCTCGCGCTGTTCCGGGATGACGCCACGCGTGTACACACACTGGGCCGCGCCGCCGCCAATACGCTACTGGTGTTCGACGTGTTACGCGGCCGCCCGCTTGCCACGCTCAATGCTATCGTCAAACACACGGGCGCTAGTTACCCGACTGTATCCCGAGCCATTCAGGCACTGGATAAACTTGGCATCGTACGCGAGATCACCGGTCGCAAGCGCGAGCGCGTGTTCGCCTATACGCGCTACCTCTCCATTCTCAATGAAGGCACGGAACCGCTATGATGAAGTACGTATGCAGTATGCAAGTCGTGCGGTTCGGGGCCATCGCCTGCCTGGTCATGTGCCGTGTAGCTGGTAATTGTTTTGCATGCAACGATGTTGAAGACCTCGACAATGAAAATTTTGGGGGACAATACATGGATAAACTTTGTAATTCAGTTGTAAAGCCATAATTATTAAATAAACAACACAAATGGAATTGAAGAGTAAATGTGTGGCGCCAATCAATGGCGATGATTATGCGTGATGTCCGCACATCCACAAGTTCTCCTTTACGTATCGATGCGGTTGGTATCGGACAGACACAAATCGGTATGACAATTTGCCCAGGTAAGCGTGGCGATAGCCAATATGGAATCGCCTGGGACCACGATCTCGCAGCCGATATTAATGCAATGGTGCCTGGCACGCGACCGCGCTTGTGACAGCCATGGAATCGGAAGAGATGAGAGAGTTGGGGGTGAGTGATATCGGTACTGTCGTTACCAGTTCGCATATGCAGTGGCTTCATGTTCCAATTGTGGACGGGGCCATTCCTGACAGCCGGTTTGATAATGCTTGGAGCCGAGTCGCACCCATTGTTTTGCAGGAACTTCGCAATGGGCACAAAGTGGTAGTGAATTGCCGTGGTGGATTAGGGCGTACTGGTATGGTGGCTTGTTTTCTGCTGGTGGAAATGGGGGTGAGTTCAGAGCAGGCCCTGAAAATAGTTCGTGCTGCCAGACCTGGAACCGTTGAGACTCTCGAACAAGGCATTTCGTACCCGACTATACGTGCAGATTTTAGGTTCGTTTGGGATTAATAAAGGGAGTTGTGTTGGTCTTCCTCAGTGAACACTATTTCATCGATTGAGCACAAAGGATCTATTTTATCGGCATAACCTTTAGCCCATATAATCCAAGACGTAAAATCTGAGGTTGTTGCTCCAATATTTTCGAGAGCCATGACATAGTGACGAATGCGATCTGCCTGGGTCCAAGCATTGGTATCTGCGATAAGTTTTTCTGCTTTCTTTCCATCAATGTAAGCTAAATGTTCACGTTCACGTCGACGTTCCGCTTCTTCTTCCCATAATTTATGTCTTCGGTCTCGCTCTTCGCGTTGGGCCTTCTTTTGTTGCGCCGCAATCTCGAGACCGCTTATAAAGGCACCTAGGAAGTTTTCTACCTTTTGGCGCTTACCATCGGCCCATTGTTGCCGACCGCAATAGGTGGCATTACGTAACCGCAGAGAGATGAGTCCCGTGGAGAAGTAGTCATAACGAGGCGGATGCTGGTATGTGCGCCTATACCGTATGTCATCTGCAGTGGTCCGAACGTGGACCGAATGTCTTATTTTTTCATCAATTCCGATTTCCAGCTCTTCGCCATCTACCACGACAACTGTTATGGGATGGTTACCCTCTTTAATACTTACTGAATAACCTCGTGCACCGAGAGCTTTTAGCAATGTATCCATGACCCGACAGGCGCGCTCTATACACGCTCGGCTTACTAAGATGTCTAGACAAGCTTTGGTGCGCGGTGAAATCAGACCGCGCTCATTAGTTTTGCCTCTGTTAAGTGCTACCCGAGACTTGATAGTCAGCGTGTGCGGCTCAACGAGTATTTCAGGGACTGGTATGACTTCCAGTGGCTTAGCGATTGCTTTCTGTTTGAATTCTGCCGGGGTAGGAGTGATCACGACGCGATCTAACTCAGAGACTGCTGTTGGCCGCAATTGAGGCTTTGGCAGTGGTTTTCCGACTTTAAGCTTACTCCAATACCCCCTCGGCGGTCTTGGAATATTCATACGTTTGCAGATTTTTGCCAATCCTACATCCGTAATTCCATATTTGTTGGCGAGTTGTAATATCGGCATTTCCCAGATTTGTTCAAATAACTGTTCGCGTGTTATCAACTTTCCTTCGGCGTTTGCCATGATATTCTCCGTTCCAATGTGAATTACCGTTATTTTAGGTTTAAGTTGTGAATATTTGTGTTCATGAACAGCCCAGCGCTGCTACTCTCTCTATCGCATTAGAGACTTTTAAATTAGAATATCCTTAATATTTGACCGTGACTAAGAGATGTTGAGATTAGTCACCAATCCACCAGAGGAGAGAATTCACTATGGGAGATAGTGAAAGTGAGCGTTATAAGAAGGCGTTCGATAAAGCGTACCAAATATTTGGAAATGAAAATGACGCACATGCCTGGCTGAATGAGCCTTCAATACCTTTGGGAAAGGTCACACCAAAATCGCTACTTGGAACACAACAAGGTCTTGAGTTAGTACTTTATGAGCTCGTCGCGATGGAATATGGCCTTCCTGTATAAATCGGCCTTGTTGTCTGGACCAAGTTATTAACTTATAACAGAGCAACACAGGAATATATCGAGTAGTTAAAGGCTTAATCTACATCGCTAGCTTTACAAGTTATGTTCAGAAGGAATTATTTATGCCAAAGGCTAATCTTATTTTAAGCAACGGGACAAGCGTCACGATAGAGGGCTCTACTAGCGACGTAGCTAAATTGCTTGAGTACTTTTCTGGACAGCAATCTACGCAAAGCAGTAGCGTGACTAGCTCTGATAAGGGAACTAAAAGGAAAAAGAAGGGCAAAGCTGGCCCAGTTAAATATATATCTGAATTGCGCGAGGAAGGTTTCTTCAAATCGAAAAGGACATTATCTGATATACAAAAAAAATTGGAAGAACTTGGCCACATCTATGCGCTCAGCAGCCTTTCACCAATTATGCTCCATATTGTTAAAAACAATAAAACCCTACGAAGGATTAAAGAAGGCAAGAATTGGATATATGTGGATAAATAGCTCTTCAAGATAGTCTAATGGCCACAAGCCTTCTTCAATCCTTTAATGACTTGGACGATACGTTCAAGAATATACTCGCGGATATTACATCGCCACTTCAGTTATCATTAGTCACGTTAAAGTTAGCTGATGATATTGTTAAGGTTAAAACGCTCACTGCCGAACATATTGTTGCCTGTCTAGAAGCTGCGGGCGTTGCAGTAAAAAAACGCTCAATTCAGAAAGCCCTTGCCAAAGCTAATGGTCGTGTCTCTGTAACAAATGATCCCCTGACAGGAGAGTCTACATATAAGTTGATGACAAAAGGAAAACAAGAAGCAGATAAGATCTTAAAATTTGAACCATTATCGGTGTTTAGAATAGAAGCTGGTAAGCCAAGGACTGCTCGCTCTACGCTTGTGGAAATCATGAGAAATTTAAGTGGTATTGTTAGAATATGTGATCCTTACTATGGTACTAAAACCCTAGATACACTAGAACAAATACCTAAAGACCACGAAGTACGCTTTCTAACGGATAAAACAAGTGATAATTCTTTAAAGATAGAAAATGCGTTGAAAGATTATAAAACAGAGCGACCTAAAACTACATTTAAAAAAGTTAAGCATCCCAGCCCCTTACACGACCGATATATATTATCTGATAAAATATTAATAATATTAGGTCACGGATTGAAGGATATCGGTGGTAAGGAATCCTTCCTTATTATTCTTGATGCATCAATAGTTCCTGATTTGATCGCTCAGATCTCGAAGGTGTTTGATGATTTATGGATGGATGGCCTAGCATTGTAGTTAATTACAACATTGGAGATAGGAATGAAGCGGGAAAATATGGAGATTAATAACTTATTAAAACGCTTAGATAAATTGGAGAAGGCTGTTTTTGGAAAACCTTCGCAAAAGAACGTTAAAAACAAGAGCCTCCCAGGCACTGCGATCCAAGCGCCACATAAAAAATACAAGGGCGCCAAGGGTGGAATAATAATGCTCATTGAAGAAGGATTATTTAAGAAAAAGCGCACGGCTAAAGAAGTACGAGCTGCCCTCGAACACAAGGAATACAATTACACAATCCAAGTCGTTCAAACGGCGTTGAATCGTGTCTCTTCGAAGCAGGGACCACTAGTAGCGTTTGTAGAAGGTGGTGGTAAGGTTTATGTAAATAGAAAATAATTACTATATAAACTCAGTAGAATGCACTGCACATCGAAATTCTATTAACCTGAGTTGAATAATCTGTGCCAGATGCAACGTAGTAGTATTAATCATAAAATATTTAAGAAGCCGCAATGGCTAAAAAGCGACTCAAAGTCAAAGACATTATCCACAAGTTGTGTTAAGAAGACGTGCTGCTCGCCCAGTACAAGGCGGTGGCGGAGGTCTGGCCGGGCACTGGACGTGTCGGAAATCACTTATTACTGCTGATACAGGGAGTACGGCGATGGCGGGCTTAAGATGGATCAGGCTAAGCAGCTGAAGGAGCTGGAAGCGGAGACCGCGAAGCCCAGCTGTGCAGTCTCAGATCTGACCATTGACAAGCTGTTGCAAATGCCAGAAGTCAGTTTTGGGGATACTCTAAGATATCCGGATTGCGGAATCCGCTTGATTACTTGAGTCAAATAGCTTTTTTAGCTGAAAGCAGCTTTTGAGGCTGCTATATTTCATGGCGTATCATGTCGTTTCGTCAGCTAGGGGAAGGCTGGCTCACCTTTTGATTGGATGTCTTTGGTCACTTCAATCCGGGAATAACAATCTCAATGGATCAAAGTCAACTCAATTGGATTGCTAATTTTATATGGGGCATCGCAGATGATGTCCTTCGTGATCTTTACGTCCGGGGCAAGTATCGTGACGTAATTCTCCCCATGATGGTTCTACGTCGCCTGGATGCTCTGCTTGAGCCGCGCAAGAAGGCAGTCCTTGATATGAAAACTTCGCTTGATAAGGCGAAGATCGTGCATCAGGATCAAGCACTGAGGAAAGCCGCCAGCCAGGCGTTCTATAACACATCAAAATTCACGCTGCGTGACCTAAAGAATCGGGCAAGTCAGCAGCAACTTAAAGCTGACTTCGAAGCCTATCTGGATGGCTTCTCGCCGAATGTGCAGGACATACTCGAAAAGTTCGAATTCCGCAATCAGATTCCACGTCTCTCCAAAGCAGATGCCATTGGTACTCTTATTGAGAAATTCCTGTCACCGGATATTAATCTGAGTCCCAATCCAGTACTCAATGCCGATGGCACGGTAAAACACCCCGGTCTTGATAATCATGGTATGGGGACAGTATTTGAAGAATTAGTCCGTCGATTCAATGAAGAGAACAACGAAGAGGCGGGTGAGCACTGGACGCCACGCGATGCCGTAAAACTCATGTCCAAGCTTATCTTCCTGCCCATTGCCAATGAGATCGAATCCGGGACCTATCTTCTCTACGACGGCGCTTGCGGTACCGGTGGCATGTTGACTGTTGCAGAAGAAACTTTGCAACAACTTGCAGCAGAACACGGTAAGCAGGTCGCTACCCATCTATATGGGCAGGAAATTAATTCTGAAACCTATGCGATTGCCAAAGCTGATCTGTTACTGAAAGGTGAGGGGGAGGCCGCGGACAACTTGGTGGGTGGACCTGAATATTCAACTCTTTCGAATGATGCTTTCCCGTCGCGAGAATTTGATTTCATGCTTAGTAATCCACCCTATGGAAAAAGCTGGAAAAGCGATCTTGAGCGCATGGGCGGCAAGGAAGGCATCAAAGATCCGCGATTCATAATCCAACACGCAGGCGATGCCGAGTATTCAATACTCACAAGATCCAGTGATGGCCAGATGCTGTTTCTAGCTAACATGCTCAGCAAGATGAAGCATGGCACCAAGCTCGGCAGCAGGATTGCCGAAGTTCACAATGGATCTTCTCTATTTACCGGCGACGCCGGTCAGGGTGAGAGCAATATCCGTCGCTGGATTATCGAAAATGACTGGCTCGAAGCCATCGTCGCTCTGCCGCTTAATATGTTCTATAACACGGGTATTGCGACCTATATCTGGGTGCTTAGTAATCGTAAACCCACCCATCGTAAAGGCAAGGTCCAACTCATTGATGCAACCCAATGGTTTAAACCGTTGAGGAAGAATCTGGGGAAAAAGAACTGTGAACTGTCCGACGAAAATATTGGGCATATCTGCGATACTTTTCTTGCTTTTAAAGAAACAGAACAAAGCAAAATATTCCCAAATAAAGCTCTTGGTTATTGGAAAGTAGTTGTGGAGCGACCACTACGATTAAAGGGTATTGATGCTGAGCGGGTCTACACACCCAAAGAAATTAAGTCCTTGAAAGAAACAAACGAGCGTGCAGATGATGCCCCTTTAGTAATTAAAATAATCCATAAGAAAGGAACGACAGCCGATCCAATGCATGGTTTGTTCGCTACTACGATCAATGGCAAACCAGTAGTCGTCGAATACGAACCTGATACTGATCTTCGGGATTCTGAACAAATACCCTTACTTGAAGGGGGCGGCATTGAAACCTTCATTAAGCGCGAGGTTTTGCCCTATGCACCGGATGCATGGTATGCCCCGGAGAGTGTCAAAATTGGCTATGAAATCAGCTTCACACGGTATTTTTACAAACCCCAACCGATGCGTTCTCTTGAAGAGATTCGCGCTGATATCCTGGCTCTGGAGAAAGAGACCGAAGGCTTGCTGACAGAAATCATAGGGAATGATAAATGAAGGATGCACAAAAGCCAGATCACGTTAGTCTAAATACTGTCGTTAGTCGTTTGAAAGAAGGGCGTTACGTCATTCCGGATTTCCAGCGCGAGTTCGAATGGAAACCGTTAGATATTGCAGACCTGATGCGTTCAATATTCCGAGACTATTACATCGGAAGTTTGTTGCTGTGGAAGGGCAAGAAGGAAAACTTTGAAGCGCTCGCATGTGAGCACGTATATGGCTATAAGGGGAGCGATAGCAATCGCGAACACATAGTGTTGGATGGACAACAACGCTTAACTGCGATGCATTATGCTTTCTTGGCTCCCGAGATTCCTTTACCCAGACGAAAGAAGCGTTACCTCTACTTCATCCGCGTTGATCGTTTCATAAATGAGGATGATGAAGAAGCGTTTATTTACGACTGGACGAGACATGGTCCAAAATTACTCGCAAATACAGAATCTCAATACGAGCAGCATTTGTTCCCATTGATAGTCGTAGGACAAGGGGGATTCGAGCTCTTTAAATGGTTTCAGGGATATCAGGAATATTGGTCTAAAAGGCAAGCAGACGCCAAAGCGGAGAACGATAAAGATTCCGCACAACGAGCGGGACAACAGGTTGATAATGGCAAAACATTTTGCGAGCTTATTAAAAGTATTACCGAACAATACCAAATCGCCTACATCGAGTTAGACCGGGATCTTGAGCTGGCGAAAGTCTGTGACATATTTACCAAGATCAATAGCACTGGCATTCAGTTAGATATATTTGACCTCATGAATGCCATGCTCAAGCCCAAAGGTTTGCAACTCAAAAATCTGTATCGTAAATCGAAGTCGCGACTTGAGTTTGTTGAAACCGCGAAGATGAACATTTATATACTCCAGGTCATGTCGATCCTGCGTCAGGCATATTGTTCCCCTAAATATCTTTACTACTTGATTCCCGGCCAACCGAAGCAAGTACGCGATTCTGATGGCGCTCAGCGCCAAGAAATATTGATTCCGGATGTAGCCGATTTTGAAGTGCGCTGGAAATCTGCCGTCGAAGCCCTCGAATCGGCAATTAAAATGCTCAAGCATCCGCATGAATATGGTGTCAGCTCATCCCAGTATCTGCCCTACATCTCGATCCTGCCGGCATTTGCTGCATTGCAATCGTATGTGAGTAATTTATCTCCCATGAAGCAGCAAAGCGCCCAACGTAAGATTCGGCATTGGTATTGGGCGTCGGTTTTTACCAAACGATATTCCGGTGCTGTTGAATCTAAAAGTACTCGGGATTTTCTCGATGTATGTGAGTGGATATCTGATGAAAAAGAAGAGCCAACATTGATTGGTGAATTCAAACAGCGCTTCAGAAATCTAGACCTTCGCAAAGAGAATAAACGTGGGACGTCGATCTACAATGGCATTTTCAATCTATTAGTACTCAAAGGCGCCCGCGATTGGGCAACTGGTAAAATTCCTCAATACGATGATCTTGACGATCACCATATCGTGCCAAAATCCTGGGGTAAGAAGCATCTAAAAGGGAAGGCAGCGGACACTATTTTGAACCGGACGCCTTTGACATCGGGTACCAATCGGCATGTCATTCATGATAGCCCGCCAAACAAGTACCTACCTGAGATGATCGATGCCAATGGCGAAGCAGAAGTCCGAAAAATGTTGGACTCTCATTTTATATCAGCTAAAGCGCAAGCAATTCTTATGCGCAACCCGTTCACACCAGATGACTTCGATGCTTTCATAGAAGAACGTCAAAAAACAATACTCGATGCCATTCAGAGCATGCTTATCCAGAGCTCACTTGAGCTGCCCCCAAAATTGCGTGATCTTGACCAGCAAATAGGACAAATTGAGCTTGGCCTAAGAAACCTTATCAATACAGCATTAAGTGGTGATGAGGGATTGATTCCGACCAATGTATCAGCCAAAGTTGACGAACGACTAGAGCACGCACTTAAGAAGAATATCTTCCTCGATTCAGATGACCATTCCGAACTGGAAATGCAGTTAGAGTATTTCGACATGCGCGAATTACAGGACACGATCACTAATAGGTCGCTTTGGGAGCGCTTTGCTAAAAGATTTAGTAGCAAGGAAGCATTGATCACCAAATTTGGACAATTAGCCGAGTTGCGTAACGGTATTCGCCATAGCCGCAGTATAGATGAGGTGACTCGCAAGGAAGGTGAAGCCGCAATTCTCTGGTTTCAAAAAGCACTAGGATGATTGCAAATCTCAAACCATATCCCGCGATGAAGGACTCCGGCGTGCCGTGGCTCGGGCGAGTGCCAGGGCATTGGCATCTACGTGCAGTTCGCCACGTAACTCGCCCCGCAAAGGGAAAGCAACCCAAGACGCTTTACTCAGAGCAGGGAGCGCCAGCTCGAGCACAATTGTATCTGACAATGGAGTGCCTACGCGGACATAAGGGATCAGCGAAAGTCTACTGCGTGCCAGATGGATTAATCACAGCAGTGAAAGGCGATGTTCTACTTTTGTGGGATGGGGCTAACGCAGGTGAATTCTTCATAGCTAAAGACGGCGTTGTCTCATCTACCGCTGCTTTACTGCCCATCGCTGGATACGATAGACGTTACCTGTACTTCATGCTGCGCCAGTGCGAGCCAAGACTCAGGGCGTTTTCGACGGGGATGGGCATTCCGCATGTGGATGGGGGAATTCTTAAGCAGTTGAAGATTTGCATACCTCCGTCAGGCGAGCAGGCGGCGATTGTACGGTTTCTTGACTGGGCAAATGGGCGGCTTGAGCGGGCGATCCGAGCGAAGCGGAAGGTGATCGCCCTGCTCAATGAACAGAAGCAGGCCATAATCCACCGCGCAATCTCACGCGGCCTCAACCCTTCCGTACCCCTTAAATCCTCTGGCATCCTCTGGCTCGGCGACATACCACAACATTGGGAGGTATTGCGCTCGAAGTACATCTATAGTGAAGTTGACGTGCGATCGGCAACAGGTCAAGAGACGCACTTCTCCATGAGCCAGAGATTCGGACTTATTCCGAGTTCACATATTGAAGCTAAGCGCCTCGTCTCGGAGTCCTATGCTGGAGCAAAGTTGTGTCAGAGGGGCGACCTAGTTCTGAATCGCTTGAAAGCACACCTCGGAGTGTTCGCACTGGCTCCGGAATCTGGCCTTGTGAGTCCCGACTATACCGTCCTTCATGCAGTACGAGAAGTTGATGAACGGTTCTTTGAGGCCGTTTATCGCACACCAGCTTGCCGCATAGAATTACGTCAGCGAGCCAAGGGGATAGTGCAGGGCTTTTGGCGACTCTACACAGATGATTTCTACGACATTCGAGTACCAGTTCCGCCCGTTGATGAGCAGAAGCGCATCATGACTCAACTCGACATCGACCTCTCTGGTCTGAAGACAACGATCTCTAGACTCGAACGAGAGATAGATCTCCTCCTTGAATACCGCACCCGCCTCATCGCCGACCTGGCCACCGGCAAACTCGACGTGCGTGAGGTGGCGACACGGTTGCCAGAAGAGGCCGACGAACCAGAAGCACTCTGCGAAACTGAAGTCGAGAGTGAGGCAGTAGAGACCGATGCCAGTGATATCGACGAGGTGCCCGAGGAGGCCGAGGCATGACCACCGACACCTCCGAACGCGGCTTGGAGCGACTAATATGTACAGGATTGACTGGCCATGCCTGCGATCCAGGTACAGAGAAGCAATTTCGAGAACGACCTACTGTTTACGGCGCTGGCTGGATAGGGGGTGATCCCCAAGACTACGAGCGGGAATACAGTGTTGATCTTTATCAGCTGTCTACCTTCCTTAACGAGACACAACCCGACACTGCTCGGGTGCTTGCTCTATCTGAAGATGGTCCCACACGTCGCCAATTCCTAGCTCGACTTCAGGGTGAGATAAGTAAGCGTGGAACCATTGATGTATTGCGCCATGGCATCATGCACGGACCACACCATCTTGATCTTTTCTATGGCACACCATCACCAGGAAATTCGAAAGCAGAGCAGCTCTACATCGCAAATCGTTTTAGTCTCACACGCCAACTCAGGTACAGCCGCGATGAAACACAACTCGCGCTCGATATCGGCCTTTTCATGAATGGGTTGCCAATCGCTACCTTTGAGCTGAAGAACAGCCTCACCAAGCAAACTGTGGCGGATGCGATTGAGCAATATCAGCGCGACCGCGACCCGCGCGAAAGACTTTTTGAGTTCGGTCGTTGTATTGTACATTTTGCCGTTGACGATCAAGAGGTACGTTTCTGTACACAACTCAAAGGCAACGGTTCATGGTTCTTGCCATTCAATCAAGGCTGGAATGATGGCGCCGGCAACCCGCCCAACCCGAATGGACTCAAGACTGACTATTTATGGAAGTACATCCTTACCCGCGGGGGTCTTACGGATATTATCGAGAACTATGCACAAATAGTCGAAACTAAGGATGAGAAAACCAGCAAAAAGAAGCGAGATCAAATTTGGCCTCGCTTCCATCAATTGGATGTAGTTCGCAAACTACTCGCGAATGTCTCAGTAAATGGGGCAGGCAAACGCTATTTGGTCCAGCACTCAGCAGGCAGCGGTAAATCGAATTCTATTGCTTGGCTTGCGCACCAGCTCATCGGTCTCAAGAAAGACGATAAGGCCGTATTCGACTCGATTATAGTCGTCACAGATCGTCGGATACTCGATAAGCAAATCAAAGACACTATCAAACAGTTCGCACAAGTCGGGGCGACAGTCGGTCATGCAGAACATTCCGGCGATCTGCGTGAGTTCATAGAAAGTGGCAAGAAAATCATAATCAGCACTGTACAGAAATTCCCATTCATCCTGGATGAATTAGGCAAGGAACAGCGCACAAGACATTTCGCGATCATTATTGATGAGGCGCATTCCAGCCAAGGCGGTAAGACGGCGGGTGCGATGAACGAGGCCTTAGCAGACCCGGAAGACTCGATTAACGAAGAAATCGAACGTCGCATGCAGGCACGCAAGATGCTCACCAATGCTAGCTATTTCGCGTTCACAGCAACGCCCAAGAATAAGACTTTGGAAATATTCGGTGAGCCATTGCCACAGGTCGAAGGAAAAATTAAGCACATACCATTCCATAGCTACACCATGAAGCAGGCGATCCAGGAAGGTTTTATTCTGGATGTATTGAAATTCTATACTCCTGTGGATAGTTACTACAAGCTGATCAAAAAGATCGAGAGCGACCCGGAATTCGATTCAAGACGTGCGCAAAAGAAACTACGCCACTATGTAGAAAGCCATGATCATGCCATCAAGCTCAAAGCCGAGATCATGGTGGATCATTTCCGGGAACAAGTTCTGGCGACAAAGAAGATCGGTGGACAGGCTCGTGCCATGGTCGTCACCAGTGGTGTGGAGCGGGCAATCCAGTATTTCCATGCAATCCGAGATTATCTAATCGAATGCAAAAGCCCATACAAAGCCATTGTTGCTTTTTCTGGTGAACATGGGTATCACGGCAAAAAAGTGAACGAGGCTTCCCTAAACGGCTTCCCATCCAGTAAGATTTCAGACGAGATCCAGAACGATCCATACCGGTTGTTAATCTGTGCCGATAAATTTCAGACGGGTTACGATGAGCCATTGCTACATACTATGTATGTAGACAAGGTTCTTTCGGGGATAAAAGCAGTACAGACACTTTCGCGCCTTAATCGAGCACACCCGAAGAAATATGACACGTTTGTGCTTGATTTCATGAATGATTCAGACACGATCCAGAAGGCATTTGCCGATTACTATCGTACGACTATTCTTGCCGAGGAAACCGACCCGAATAAACTCCATGACCTTAAAGCCGCACTTGATGGGTATCAGGTGTATTCACCTTCTCAGGTCGAGGACTTTGTGAATTTGTACCTCGGTGGAGCAGATAGAGATAGGCTCGATCCGATACTTGACGCTTGTGTCGCTGTCTATAGAGAGCAGCTCGATGAAGACGGGCAAGTTGATTTCAAAGGCAAAGCCAAGGTATTTACTCGAACATATGGATTTCTTGCTTCGGTCTTGCCGTATTCGAATGCAGAGTGGGAAAAGCTGTCTATCTTTCTTAATTTCCTGATTTCTAAGCTTCCGGCACCAAAAGAAGAAGATCTCTCCAAGGGAATTCTTGAGGCTATCGATATGGACAGTTACAGGGTTGAGAAGCGGGCTGTTATGGCTATTCATCTACCCGATGCAGATGCAGAAATCGAACCTGTGCCGACCAGCGGAGGCGGGTATAAGGCAGAGCCTGAACTTGACCGACTCTCAAATATCCTTAAGTCGTTCAATGACATGTTTGGCAATATCAAATGGACTGATGCTGATCATGTTCACAAGCTGATTACCGAAGATATTCCTGCTAGAGTATCTGCCGATAGAGCCTATATGAATGCCCAGAAGAATTCAGACAAACAAAACGCACGGATTGAACATGATAAAGCACTAGCACGCGTGATGACAGCCGTTCTCAAAGATGACACTGAGCTGTTTAAGCAGTTTATGGATAATGAATCTTTCAAAAGGTGGTTAACTGATACGGTTTTTGCATTAACTTATAATCAAAGCAAAGTTATTGGACGGCAGCCGGTATCGTAGACAATAAATATATCGATATGATTTACGGTTGCTAAAAAACCAATGGAAAATATTCAATCGTTATCAAACTGCATTAATAGAGCATTCTCATTATCGGCAAGGTTGTTGATATCCACCCAGGCCTGACCCAGGATTTCCATATAGACTGACCTACCCCGATAGGCGCTGGCCATTGATAATGGTAGAAATATCTGCATTTTGTGTGGGTCGGCGCAGATGAAAACGGTGGATCAAAAGACGATGAAAATCAAAAGTAACTGATCACGAATATATAAGGAAGGTCTACTATGGACGCCCCCGTGGTCAAGCCTTCTCTTGGTGACGCCTGGTAGGATCAGATTGCAGCCTACTATTCGGCCTTGAGTGAGGTGAAACGCGTAATGCGCGTGACCTCGGGCCCGGATGATAATCGCTGACGGAGACCTCATCTGATTACCGAGCTCGAAGCTCGTCTTCCTTACCAGGTTTATTCCGTCGCGGTCCGACCGGCCAGTCATCACAGTGAGTCAGCCTGAGCAATCGTTGGCGAGCCTATCTCCTCGTGTCAAATACCTGTGTGGCGTCATCAAGGCGCACAGGATACATAATCGTTCTGATACGTCCGCTGATGGGCGAGCAGCGCCCACGCCAAGCGCGCATTCTTGTTGGCAATGGCCACCGCGGCGACGTTCTTGTGGCGTCGCTGTACGAGTTGGTCGAGCCAGATGTCTGCACCAGGGGAACGGTGGCATAGCACGGCATGTGCACCTTGTATCAGCAGGGTGCGCAGATAACGGTCGCCACGCTTGCTGATGCCCGAGAGCCGGATCCGACCGCCACTGGAGCGTTGTTTGGGCACGAGGCCGAGCCACGCCGCGAACTGGCGGCCGCTCCTGAACACGGTGGCATCACCGGCACTGGCCACTAAGGCGGTGGCACCGAACACGCCGATACCGGGGATGGCGGCCAGCCGTTGGCTGGCCTCCTGGCTTCGATGCCAAGCGCGGATCGCCTGTTCGATGTCCGTAATCCGCTGCTCCAGATCCTTCAGGTGGGCCAAGAGTACCGCCAGGCCTTCCCGGGCCACCGGCGGCAAGCCATTCTCGGCATCCTCCAAAATCTCGGGTAAGCGTGCGGCGACTTCGCGTCGTCCCGTGCGCAAGGCAATACCGAACTCCAACAGCAACCCCCGCACCTGGTTGCAGACCCCGGTGCGGGCCCGTACCAGACCGGCACGTGCCCGGTGTAACACCAGCAGCGCTTGCTGTTCAGCGCTCTTCAGCGGCACGAACCGCATTGAAGGACGGCCAACCGCCTCGCAGATCGCCGCCGCATCGTTGGCGTCGTTCTTTTCCCGGTTGAGATAGGGCTTCACAAAGCGCGGTGCCATCAACTTAACCGTATGCCCAAAGCCTTGCAGCTGCCGTCCCCAATAATGGGCGGTACCACAGGCTTCCAAACCAATCAGGCACGGCGGCAGGTTGGCAAAGAACTCCGCCATCTCGCGCCGCTTCAAGCGCTTCTGCAACACCACCTTCCCGCGTTCGTCTACCCCGTGCACTTGGAACACTTGCTTGGCAATATCCAATCCAACAGTGGTAACCTTCATGTGGGCGCCCTCTCTCATGTGATGTGGAATTTACAACGTGTCCACTCTGGCACATTACGATGCCGAATTGAGAGGGGGCGTCCATATCATCTGATTAATCGAGTGTTTTCAGATTGATTGGGGTCATCGGTATCAGGGAAACACCCGAAGTGTACATCCGCTCGCCGTCAGGCGGTGATTTTCAGCATTTGTATCGCTTTCAGATCTGAACTCACC
>Ga0307372_10006813_pt1 | contig 16557 bp, 10 predicted proteins | sample OX1MG_FD_202533 | JGI IMG/M metagenome (GOLD analysis project Ga0307372, IMG submission 202533) | Soil microbial communities from Risofladan, Vaasa, Finland - OX-1 | ecosystem: Environmental > Terrestrial > Soil > Coastal area > Acid sulfate soil | place: Finland: Risofladan, Vaasa | collected... | reverse complement strand
GGGCTGTGGGGTGGCTACAGCCACGACTCCAAGGTCGTGGGCAACTGTCTGCTCGGGAACCGCAACGGCATCGCCATCGAGCACGGGCAGAACAATGTCGTCGCCGACAATCACATCGTCGGCGGTACCACCGGGCTTTGGCTGTGGGCAAACTTTCCCGAAGCGGCCGACTGGGGCTATCCCAAGCATCGCGATACGCACAGCCGCGACTATGGCGTGACCGGCAACGTGTTCGCCGGGCAGCGCGTGGCACTCCGGTTGGCGAACACGGCCAACGTCGTGGCTACCGGCGACACGTTCGTGGGCGTCGACACGACCGCGGTGCTGACGGACACCAGTAACTACCGGTTCGCCGGCAACACCGAGACACCGGGGGGCGCCAAGCTGGCCGATGCCGAGCGGGCGGTGTGCGATCCGCGGGATCTGGTTTCCGGGGAGTACGCGCGGTTGGCGCCCGCCGCGCCGGCCGCGCAGCGATCGGTGCCGCGATCGACTCTCACGCGCCGCGACCGCGCGGCCATCGTGGTGGGCCAGTGGGGGCCGTACGACTGGCGGTCGCCCAAGCTGTGGCCGGTGGACAGCGCGCACGCGGCGCCGCTGCGGCTCGCCGTGCTCGGCCCCGCCGGTCGCTGGAAGCTCGTCTCTTCCAGCGGCGTGGCGCAGCTGTCCAGGAACAGCGGGCGCACCGGGGACACGCTGACCGTGACGCCGACGGCGGATTCGGGCGCGGATTGGGACGTGACGCTCGAGTACCGGGGCGCCGCCACGGTCTCGCCCCGCGGCCTGCGCCGCGCGGCCGGTCAGCCATATCAGTTCAGTTATGGCCGCTACGAGCCGGTCGCCGACTGGACCGCCCGCTTCTTCACCTGGAGCGACAGCACCGATCCGCGGAGCAAGCCCGAGGCCTTCGCGGCGCTGCTCCGGTCGGCTCCGCTGCTCACGCGCCACGAATCGCGGCTGGATTACGAGTGGTACGGGCCGGCGATCAAGGCGCTCCCGGTGGAACGGTGGGCGCTGGAGGCGACCGCGGCCGTCGCGCTCCCGCCCGGCCGGTACACGCTGCGCACGATCAGCGACGACGCCGTTCGGGTGTGGGTGGACGACTCGCTCGCCATCGACCACTGGCAGCCGCACGAGTCCGCCCTCGACGCCGCGCCGCTCGCGGGCGGCCGGCACACGATCCGGGTGCAGTACTATCAGGTCGATGGGTGGACGGAGTTCCGGCTCGACATCCTGCGCGGCTCGCTGGCTTTCGCGCCGCCGCCGGGGGAGTAGACGAGCCAGCGCGGAGCCGCCCGCCGGAACACGCTCCCGCCGCCTTGGCGGGGGCGCGCCGGTCAGGGGCCGGGGTACGTCGTCAGCGCCGCCCGGAGCGGCGCGAGCGTGGCCGGCGCTCCCGTGATCAGCCCCGCCGGGAATCGCCGGTAGCTGAGGATGTCCTTGTAGATCGGGTCCCCCTTGTACCAGTCGGGGGTCATGCCGGCCAGATATTGCAGCCGCAGGTTCCGGTCGAGATTGATCTGCGCGTCCGCGAGCCACGGTCTGAGGTCGGCAGCATTTCCGGCGTAGGTCTCGAGCAGGTCCTCCACCGTGTAGAACCCCACATCGGCGAGCGACGCGGCGACGAATTGCATGTCGGGGCGGCTGAGGCGCGCCTGCAGCGAATCGACGTTCAACTGCAGGGGCCCTGCCTGCCCCAACAGCACCAGGTCGTAGCCCCGGCCCTGGTCGGTGTTCCCCCAGATGGTGCCGTTGGGGAATACCCGGAAGAAGGTGGCGATCTCACTCTTCACCGCGGCTTCGTTGCTCTCGTACAGCGGCACCCATTGCGTGACGAGGCCGCCCGGGTTCAGGTGCTGCTTCACCAGCTCGAAGTACTGCTGCGTGTAGAGCGTGGCCGCCCCCTTCACCCACGGGTGAATGGGGTCGGACGTGATGATGTCGTATTTCGCGTCGGTGGTCAGGATGAAGTGCCGCGCGTCGTCGTAGGTGATCGTCACGCGCGGGTCGTGGAGCACGTTGAAATTCTGCTGCGCGAAGTACGGCCCGATGTTCGGGGGAATGAGCGCTTCGATTTCGCAGATCCGCTCGGTGGCCACGCTCGGGAAGGGCAGCAGAGAACCGGCGGTGACGCCGGCGCCGAACCCGACCACCAGCACCGATCTCGGGTCGGGCTGGAACAACGCCGGTAGGCTGCCGAGCATCCGCTGCAGGCGCATGTCCTGCGGTTCGGTCGACGCTTCCACCTTGCCGCTCACGTGGAAGTTGCGCACGCCGTTGGGTTCCTCGGACACTCCGATCGACGCGTTGCGCCCCTCGCCGCGGTACAGCTCCTTGACTTCGTTCAGCCGCCAGGGCATCTGGCGCCCGTAGGCGATCAGCTCGAACGGAATGCGCGGCGTGGTCCACACCAGCGCGCCGGCCACGGCCACCGCCCCGCTGAACGCCGCGGTCCTCCCCAATCCCGCCGCTCGCGGCACGACGAACGGCAGCAGCAGGAGCCCGCCGCCGCCCGCCGCCGCGACCATCAATGCCCGCTGCGCGTTCTGCGTGCCGAGCATCGGCACGAGAAAGATGCTGAACGCCAGCGACCCGAGGATCGCGCCCACGGTGTTCGCGGCGTACACGCCGCCCACCAGTCGACCGGGATCTTGCCCGGGCTCGGCCACCGCACCGAGCGCCAGCGGGAAGCTCGCGCCCCACAGCAACGCGGCCGGGAGTACGGTCCACAGCGCCCGCGCGAAGTCGATCTCGAACGTGAACCGCGGGCTGGGCGACAGCCCCGGGTCCACCGGCCAGTAGGGAAGCGCGCGGGCGATCATGTAGGCCGACCAGGCCACGCACGCCACGATCAGCACCTGGCATATGCCCAGGGCGACCCTGGCCGAGATCCGGCTCCGTGCCATGGCCGCGCCGGCGCTGCTCCCCACGCCGATCCCGATCAGGAACACCGCGAGTATTATAGAAAAAGTATAAGTCGTTCCGCCCAGGAGGAGCGACAGCAGCCGCGTCCACACGACCTCGGCGCCGAGCGCCGCGAATCCGCTGAGCCCGATCACCACGTACACCGGCCACGCGCGGCGCACGAACGTCGCACCCCCCGCCGGGTCTTCGCCGCTCGGGCCGGCGTCGTGCACCGTGAGACGCGACAGCCCCACCGCCAGCGCCGCGACCACCAGGTTGATGACCGCCGCCACGTACGTGGCGGTGGGCATGTCGTGCACGCGCAGCAGGTAGAAGCCGGCGAGCAGCGACCCGACCACGGCCCCGGCCGTATTGCCGCCGTAGAAGAAGCCCAGCCATGCCACGCCCTGGGGCGTGGTCTCGATCCATCGCGCGATCGCCGGGAGCGACGCCCCCATGAGGATCGTGGGGGGCAGCAGGCACACCGCGCAGAGCAGCGCCCGCGTGATCACCCCCCACACCCCCTGGCCGGCCATCGCGGTGTACACGCCGCCCGCGTAGGGCAGCACGAACAGCACGAGCACGCCGATCGCGCCGATGCCCAGTTCGAGAGCCGCGTACACGATCAGCGGGTGCCGGCGCGGCGATACGTAGCGCGGCAGCGCCAGGCTGCCGATGCACATGCCGCCCATGAACGTCCCGAGCAGCACCCCCATCGACACGGCCGTGGACCCGATCACCAACTGCAGCAGCTGGAACCAGACGATCTCGTAGATCAGCGCCGCGCAGCCGCTGCCCACGAAGAGGACGAGCAGCAGCGGGAGAAACCGGCGGGACTTCACGGCTGCGCGCCCCCCGCGATGACGGACTGCAGGGCCTGCAGCGTGCGCGGCGACCCGACGAACAGATGATCCGGGTACCGGCGGTACCGCAGCATCTGCGCGTAGATCGCTTGCTGATCGTACTCGTTGAGGCTGAGGCCGGCCAGATACTGCAGGCGAAGATTACGGTCGTGATTGATCTGCGCGTCCTGCAGCCATGGGGCCAGCATTGGCCCGGTCGCGGCGAACGTCGAGAACAGATCCGTCGCCGAGTAGAAGCCGATCTCACTGAGCGAACGCGCCACGGGCGCAAAGGCCGGCGTCTCCAGCCGCTGCTCGATCGCATCCACGTCGATCGTGAGCGGCTCCACCGAGCCCACGAGCACCATGTCGTAGCCGCCGCCGTTGTACGTATTGCCGAAGACGATCCCGTTGGGGAACGCCTTCATGAACGTCGCCACCTCGCTCTTCACCGCGTCGACGTTGCTCTCGTACAGCTGCACGAACAGCGTCACCACGCCGCCGGGATTGAGATGCTGCTTCACGACGTTGAAGAATTCTTCCGTGTAGAGTGTGGCCGCACCCTTCACCCACGGATCCAGCGGGTCGGAGGTCACGGCGTCGAACTTCTGATCGGTGGTGAGGATGAAGTGGCGGGCGTCGTCGATCACCACGTTGACCTTCGGGTTGGCCACGACGTTGAAGTTGTACGCCGCGAAGTACTTCGACACGACCTTGGGCACCAGCGGCTCGATCTCGGCGATCGTCTCGTGCTGCACGCGCGGATCTACGGACACCGCCCCCGCCGTGACCCCGGCGCCACACCCGATCACCAGCACCGACGCGGGATTGGCCGGCAGCAGCGTGGTCAGATGGCCGAGCATGCGTTGCAGCCGCATGTCCTGCGGCTCGCTGGACGCCTGCACCTTGCCGGCATTGTGATAGTTGAGCACGCCGTCGGGCATCCGCGATACCGCGACCGACGAATTCATCCCCTCGCCCACGTACAGGATCTGTCCGTCGAACGGCAGCCAGGTCACCATCCACCGGCCGTATGCCACGAGCAGCCCGGGCTCGGGCGACACGGTGAACGCCAGCCAGATGGAGACCGCCACCACGCCGGCGCCGGCCAGGGCGCCCGACCGGCGCATCCGGAGCCGAGCCGGAACGCCGGACAGCACGGGTACGAGCATCAGCAGCGCGCTCATCGCCGCTACCGCGATCATCACGCGCTGCGAATTCTCCGTGCCGATCCACGCGATGAGCAGCAGACTCGACGCCAGCGCTCCGACGATCGCGCCCACGGTGTTGGCCGCGTACACGCGGCCCACGAGCCGGCCGCCGTCGCGCTCGCCCGATCCCACGCCCGCCAGCGCCAGGGGAAAGCTCGCCCCCCACAGCAGCGCCGCGGGGAGCACCACCCACAGGCAACGCACGAGGTCGATCTCGAACGTGAACCGCGGACTGCTCGCCAACCCGGGATTCACCGGCCAGTAGGGCAGCATGCGGGTCAACGCGTACGCCGCCCACGCGATCGCCGCCACCAGCAGCGCCTGGCACCACCCGAGCGCGGCCCTGGCGTTCGCCGTGGAGCGCGCCATCACGGCGCCCACGCTGCTGCCGATGCCAATGCCCACCAGGAACGCGGCGACAATTAGGGAAAACGTATAGGTCGTGGCGCCCAGGAGCAGCGTCAGGATGCGCGTCCACACCACCTCGGCGGCGAGCGCCGTGGCCCCCGATAGCCCGATGGTCAGGTACACGAGCCCGGCGCCCGGCACGGCGGCGGGCGCCGCCTGGTCCGTCGGCTCGGCCGGCGGGGAGTGCGGGGTGACCATGGAGAGCGCGAACCCCGACATCGCCACGAAGGCGTTGATCGCCACCGCCACGTACGTCGCCGTCGCCATGTCGTACACGCGCAACAGATAGAAGCCGGCCAGGAGACTGCCGAACACGGCGCCCGCCGTGTTGCCGCCATAGAAGAATCCCAGCCACGAGACCCCGACCGGCGTCGTCTCCACCCAACGCGCGATGGCCGGCAGCGTCGCTCCCATCAACAGCGTGGGCGGCAGCAGGCAGATCGCGCTCACCACCCCCCGCAGGAACAGGCCCGACATGCCGTGGGCCGCGATCGACGTATAGATGCCGCCAGCGTACGGAAGCCCGTACAGGATGAGAATGCCGAACACGCCGATCGCCGCCTCGAGGGCCGCATATACCCGCAGCGGATGGCGCCGGGTCGAGATCACACGCGACAGACCGAGACTGCCGATGCACATACCGCCCATGAACGTCCCGAGCAGCACGCCCAGCGACACGGCCGACGATCCGATGTTGAGCGACAGCATCTGGAACCAGACGATCTCGTAGATCAGCGCCGCGCACCCGCTGCCGACGAACAGGACGAGCAGCAACGGGAGGTTGCGTGGCGCTGAAGCGGCTGGCGCACGGGCGTCGAGCGGTTGCGCGCGCGGGGACATGGAAGCCTCGGGACGGGGAGCGGGCGGGAGCGGGGCGGGAAACCGATTCGCGTGGGAAAAGCTGCTGGTCATACGCGCCCGCGTCCAGCGGCGTTGGCGCGCGGAACGTCGAATTCGCGCCCGGCGGGTTCCGCAGGCCGTTCGCCGGAGATACTGTGCAGCGTCCCCAATCTCGATCGAGGTACGGCATGCCCGCGCCGGTCAACCTGCAGGAACTCGAGGCCCTCGCCCGCGAGCGGCTCCCCCAGATGGTGTACGACTACTACGCGGGCGGCGCGAACGACGAGCTGACCATCGACGACAACCGGCGCGCTTGGGAGGCCATCCGTCTTCGGCCGCGGGTGCTGGTGGACGTGAGCAACGTCGATCCGTCCACCACGATCCTCGGCCGGCACGTCGCGATGCCGCTCCTCACGGCGCCCTGCGGCTTCAACGGCCTGGCCCATCCCGAGGGCGAACGGGCCGTGGCCCGCGCGGCCGCCGGCGCCGGCGTGATCCAGGTGGTGAGCACGGTCGCGACCACCTCGCTGGAGGATGTGGCCGCGGCGGTGGCCGGGCCGCGTTGGTTCCAGCTCTATTGCTACCGTGACCGCGAGGTCACGCGTTCGCTCGTCCAGCGGGCCGAGGCGGCGGGCTACGAGGCACTCTGCGTGACGGTGGACGTGCCGTATCTGGGCCGCCGCGAGCGCGAGGTCCGCGACGGCTTTCGCCTTCCACCCGGCGTGACGCTCACCAACCTGGAACCCTACGCGGTGGCCGAGATGGCGGTTGCCGAGCGCGATTCGGCGCTGCGGAAATACGTGAATGCGCTCTGGGATCCGGGCCTGAACTGGACGGCGATCGAGTGGCTGCGGTCCATCACCACGCTGCCGCTGGTGTTGAAGGGAATCCTGGCGGGCGACGATGCGCGGTTGGCGGCTGACCATGGCGCCGCGGGTTTGATCGTGTCGAACCATGGCGGACGCCAGCTCGACGGCTCGGTGTCCACCGTGTACGCGCTGCGCGACGTGGTGGAGGCCGCCGGCGACCGGCTCGAGGTGCTGGTGGACGGCGGGATCCGCCGCGGGTCACACGTGGTGGCCGCGTTGGCCATGGGAGCGCGCGCGGTGCTCATCGGGCGGCCGTACCTGTGGGGGCTGGCGGTGAACGGCGAGGACGGCGTGCGCCGCGTGCTCGACGACTTCCGCAATGAGATCGTGCTGGCCATGGCGCTGTGCGGGCGAGCGACCGTGGCGGACATCGACCGCTCGCTGATCGCAGGGTAGCCCGACCGCATCGCGCACGCTTTCGCGCCGTTGACGGCCAGGGTAACGTTCAGGCCGCATGTCCACCGCACTCGAGGTTCAGGGTCTCTCCGTCGGCTTCGGCCAGGAGCGCGTGCTCAGGGACCTGAGCTTCACGGTCACGGCCGGGAGCACACTCGCCATCATCGGGCCCAACGGGGCGGGCAAGACGGTGCTGTTCCGCGCGCTCATCGGCACGGTTCCCTACGAGGGGACCGTGCGGTGGGCGCCGGACACGCGCATCGGCTACGTGCCGCAGAAGCTGGACATCGAGCGCGATCTCCCGCTCACCGGTCGGGATTTTCTCCGGGCCAAGGCCAAAGTCGCCGGCGTACCGCGGGATGAGATCGCCCGGGTGCTCTCGGCGGTGAGTCTGGACGGCGGGGCCGCGGACCGCCCGATCGGGACGCTGTCAGGCGGGCAGTTCCAACGCCTGCTCGTGGCTTTTGCGCTCATGGGCCGTCCCACGGTGTTGCTTTTCGACGAGCCGACGGCGGGAGTCGATCCGCCCGGCGAGGAGAGCATCTACGCGCTGTTCCGCCAGCTGCAGCGCAAACACGGGTTCACGCTGCTTCTCATCTCGCACGAACTGAACCTCGTATATCGGTACGCCGATCAGGTGCTCTGCCTCTCGCAGCGCGAAGCGTGCGTGGGTCCGCCGATCGAGGTGCTGACCACCGAGCGGCTGCAGGCGATGTACGGGGCACAGATGAAATTTCACGTGCACGAACACCACGAAGGCCGTGCCGACACCTAGCGAACTCGTCCTTCCGCTCAGCATGGCGGTCGCCGCGGGCCTCGTCGGGTCGGTGGCGGTGATGCGCCGGATGACGCTGGCTGCCGACGCCATCTCGCACATCGCGCTCCCCGGGGTCGGTCTGGCGCTCCTGCTGCGCTTCGACCCGGTGTTGGGTGCGCTTGGGGCACTGCTCGTCGGCGCGTTCCTCGTGTGGGGGGTGGAACGTCAGACGCGCATTCCGACGGAAGCGATCATCGGGGTGGTGTTCTCGCTTGCGCTCGCGATCGGCAGCATGATGGCATCGGGCGAGCAGCTGATCGATGCGCTGTTCGGCGCCCCGCAAAGCTTGGGGCAAACCGAACTCGTCCTGGGGGGCGTCGCGGCGGTACTCGTGATCGCCTTCATGCTGTGGGCGCGCAGCGAGCTCGTGATCGCACTGGTCTCGCCCGATCTGGCGCGGACCGCCGGGGTGCGGGTGGCGCGCGTGGAACTGATGTTCCTGATGGCGTTCGCGCTCACGGTGGCATTGGGGCTCCGCTATCTCGGCGTCCTCCTTATGGGGTCGCTCATAATCATCCCGGCCGCCACCGCCAAGCAGCTCGCCCGGAGCCTGGACGGCATGCAGTGGTGGTCGGTGGGACTGGCCGTGTTCGCCATGCTTGCCGGGTCGCTGGGCGGCCCTCTGCTCGGGGTCGCGACGGGCCCGCTGACCATCGTCGTGGCGGCGGCCGTGTTCTTCATGAGCCTGGTGACGCGCCGGGCCGGTTGAGGCGCGGCGACGTTCGGCGAAAAATGGATTAGATTCCAAGGGTGCAGGCGCTCCTCCACACGGCTGATGGGGCGCCCTGCCCGCGCCGCCCCCGGGCGGCCGCCGTTCCCAGCCGCGGACAACCCCCAGTGAGCAGCTTCAAAGTCGAGCAACGCCGCATACTCCACCGCGGCCGCCAGTTCCACTTCGTGTCGTACGACGCCGTCCCGGCCAACGAACGGAAGGGCGAGGCCGCCGTGCCCGCCCAGTGGTACCTGATGAGCGAGGGCAAGCGCTACCAGGCGATCCCCGTCGAGAAGGGCCAGGATCCCGAGGAACTCGACCGCGAGCTCGTTCGCTGGCTGGGGCGCGAGATCTTCGATGCGGTCGACGCCGAGAACCGGGCGCGATTGCATTAGGTATCATGCCTGATGGCCGAAGCGGCGCGCCCTCGGGCGCGCCGCTTCGCCTATCTACGCATCGAATCCCGGCGCCTATCCGTTGGGATCCCAGGTCGGAATCCGTCCCGGTGTCCAGGGCGCGCCTGCCGCCTCGGCCGCGGCTTCGAGCCGCGCGAGATCGACGTTGATGAACTGCCGAAGCCGGGCGAGGATGGCTCCGAACTGCGCCGCCACGACATCGTACTGGTGCTTCTGCGTATTGGTCGCATCCTCGAGCGTCGAATACCAGATGCCGTCGGTGGCATCGCTCAACCGGTCGAGGAGCGACGGCGGCGTCGGCTCGCTGTAGCGGGCCTTGGTGTTGTCGCCGCCCAGCGATTCCTGGATCGCGCGCAGCGTATCCTCGAGCGCCCGGGCACGACCCATGAGTGAATCCGTGGGCGCCGACGTCCGCGCCAGCGCCCGCTGCAGCGCCTGCAGCCGGTTGGCCGCCTCGCCCGCGGCCGCATTGGCGCCCAGCACGGCGCGTTGGAGTCTGGCGGTCTTCTCCTGGAACGCGACGACGGCCGCCGAACGCGGTGTGTCCTGACCGTCGAGCATGTACACATCGAAGCTCTGCGCGGTGGCGAGCGGCGTCTCCACGCCGTCCACGAGTTTGGCCATGGCCACGTGGTAGGTGCCAGGGGCCACGAATGGCCCGGTGCCACCGCCGTTCCCCGTTCCGCCCGCGGTCACCGGCAGCACGCTGGGATACCGGAGGTCCCACGCCACGCGCTGCACCCCCGCCTTGGGCGCCTCCATGAGCCGCCGCACCACGCGCCCTTCGGCGTCGGTGATCGTGAAGATCAACTGCGGCGGCTGCTCCTCGTTCTCCGCCTTGAGGGAATCCCACGGTGGGTAGAACACATCCTCACTCTTCTTCGCGGCGGCCTTCTCGGCGGCCTGGCGAATCTCCTTCCGCGTCTTGATCGCATCCTTGAGATAGTACGTGAACACCGCGCCGAAGGGCGGGTTGGGCGCGCGATAGAAGTTGCCGCCGCGCGAATCGCCGAGCGGGCTGGTCTGCATGTACAGCGGCGCACGCTTCACGGGCAGCAGCGCGGCGTCCGATGCGAGCACGGCCGGCGTGAGTTCGCGCAGCGGCGCGATGTCGTCCAGGATGTAGTAGCCGCGCCCGAACGTGGCCGCGACCAGATCGTCTTCCCGCTTCTGGACCACCAGGTCGCGGACGGGGATCGTGGGCAGGCCATCTTTCAAGCGCGTCCAGTGCTGCCCGCCATTCGCGGTGTAAAACAGGCCGAATTCGGTCCCGACGAAGAGCAGCTGTGGATCCTTCGTGTCTTCGATGATCGTGTACGCCGTTCCCCGCTCGGGCAAGTCACCTGTGATCGACGTCCAGGTCTTGCCCAGGTCGGTGCTCTTGAGCAGATACGGCTTGTAGTCGCCCGCCTTGTGATTGTCGAACGCGGCGTACACGGTATTCACGTCGAACGCCGACGGCGTGAGGCGCGAGACGAACGTCGTGTCGGGCACGCCGGGAAAGTGATCGAGCTTCCGCCACGTCCCGCCGTCGTCCTCGCTCACCTGAATGAGCCCGTCGTCCGTGCCCACCCAGAGCAGGCCGGCCTTGATCGGCGACTCGCCGATCGTCACGATGCTGCCGTAGAACGACGTCGACGTGTTCTTGTCCAGCGCGTCCACGCCCCATACGCGTCCCATCATCTTGAGCTTGTTGCGATCGATCTGCCGCGACAGGTCGGGGCTTACCGGCCGCCAGGTGTCGCCGCGGTCGTCGCTCTGCCAGAGGATCTGAGAGCCGAAATAGAGCCTGGTGTGTGAATGCGGACTGATGATCAACGGCGCGTCCCAGAACCAGCGGATCGCCGGCTGTCCCGGCTCCGGTTGCGGGATGATGTCGACGTTCTCCCCCGTCTTGAGATTGAACCGCGACAGCCCGCCGTTCTGGTACTGGGCGTATACCGTGTTCGGATCTTCGGGGTCGACTTGCGATTGGAAGCCGTCGCCACCCTGCGTGAAGAACCAGTCGGAATTGACGATGCCGTACGACGCCTGTGTTCGCGACGGTCCGCCAACGGACGCGTTGTCCTGCGTACCGCCGTACACGTGGTAGAAGGGCAGCGCGTTGTCCACCGCCACCCGGTAGAACTGGGCCAGCGGCAAGTTGCCGAAGAACTTGTACGTGCGCCCGCGGTCGAAGCTCTCGTACAGCCCGCCGTCGCAGCCGATGAGCAGGTGGTCGGAGTTGGCCGGATCGATCCACACGACGTGGTTGTCCACGTGCTTGTCCTTCTCCCCAACGGCGCGGAACGTGCGGCCGGCGTCGTCGGTCACCTGCGTCATGAAATCTCCGGCATACACGCGGTCCACGTCGTTGGGATCGGGGTAGATGCGGCCGTAGTACAGCCCCACCGAATTGTACCCGCTCATCTTGGTCCAGCTCACGCCGTCGTCGGTGGAACGATAGAATCCGCCTCCCTCGCCCGCCTCGACCATCGCGTACACGATGTCCGGATCCTGCGGGGCCACGGCGAGCCCGTAGCGCCCCACGTCGTCGCCGGACGGAAGCCCCGCGGTGATCTTCTTCCACGTCTCGCCGCCATCGGCGCTGCGCCAGAGCGCCGACTCCGGGCCGCCGGCGATGTAGCCCCATTGCCGGCGATATCGTTGCCAGGTGGCCGCGATGAGCAAGTCAGGATTGCGCGGGTCGAGGGCAACATCGGCCACGCCCGCCCACTCGCCGTTGCCCAGGATCTTCTTCCACGTCTTGCCGCCATCGGTGGTCTTGTACAATCCGCGGTCGCCGCCGGCACTGTACAGCGGTCCCTGGGCCGCCACGTACACCACGTCCGAATTTCGTGGATCGATGAGGATGCGTCCGATGTGCTCGGAGTTCTTGAGCCCGACGTTCGTCCACGTGCGGCCGCCGTCGTCCGATTTGTACACGCCGTCGCCGTAGGCCACCGACCGCTGCGCGTTGTACTCGCCCGTGCCCACCCATACCACGTTGGGATTCTTGGGATCGAGCGTCACCACACCGATCGAGTACACGGGCTCGTCGTCGAAGATCGGGGTCCACGTCGTGCCCGCGTTCTCGGTCTTCCAGAGACCGCCCGACGCGGTCCCGATATACCACATCGACTTGTCGCGCGGATTGACGGCGATGTCGGTGATGCGACCCGAGATCATCGCCGGCCCGATCGAGCGCAGCTTGAGACCTGCCAACGACGGGCCGGCGTGCGCCGAGTCGGGGGCGGCGTCCGCGGTCTTGCCGGCGCGCTGCGCGGCGGCCTGATGCAGGGGCAGGAGGGAGGCCGCAGCGAGGCCGGCGGCGGCGAGAAAGCGCGAAGTGCGTTGATGGATATTGAGCATGTCCGTGCGAAGTGAAGGTCGGGCTGAAGTTACCCCGCGCCGCGGGGATGGAAAGGAGGCGACTGGGGCGGGTGCCGTCGCGCGGGCGCCGCTATGGCGCGGCGACCCGTGGGGGCTAACTTTTCGAGAAGATATCCACCGCGAGCCGTCATGCCGGACACGCACGCTCCCACAGTCGGGGCACCGTCGAGCACTCCGCGCGGATTCCCGAAGGCCTTCGCCGCGGTCGCGCTCGTGATCTACACCGTCGACTTCCTCGTCGCGCGCTCACCGGCGGCGCCGCGGCACGGCATCATACTGGGCATTCCGCTCGGAGTGACCCTCGACCTGACGCTCGTCGTTTCCGCGCTGTATTGGCTGCTCGTGATCCGGCCCGCCGGCGCGTCGGCCGCGCGCGTGATCGCGGCGTTCATGCTCAGCCTGCTCGGCGCGCGCCTCGTGTTGCGCCCCGACCAGCGGGAGTATCTGCTCTACGCGCGATTCCTGGTGGCGCCCTTCGAACTGGCGCTGATCGCGTACGTGGTCGTGAAGGTACGGCGCGCCACGCATGGCTTCCGCGGCACTGCGCCGGACGCCGACGTTCCGGAACGCATCGTCGCGGCACTCAGCAGTGCGTTTCCCTATCGCGTGGTGGGCCAGATCCTCGCCACCGAATTGACGATCGGCTTTTATGCGCTGTGTTCATGGCGCCGCCGGCCGCACGCGCCCGCCGGCTCGCAGGGATTCTCGTTTCACCGGAAGACGGGACTCCTCGCGCTCTATTGGGCCGTGATCGGGGTGTGCGTCGTCGAACTGTTCGTGGTGCACCTGGTCGTCCGCGCGTTCAGCCCGCGGACGGCGTGGATTCTGTCCGCGTTCAGCGCGCTCGGCGTGATCTGGCTGGTCGGCTTCGTCCGCGCCATGGTGCTGCGCCCGGTGCTGGTGACCGCGAGCGGCATTGTCGTGCGCAGCGGCGTTCAGTGGACGCTCGACGTTCCATTCTCCGCCATCCAGCGCTTGGATGCCGGGCGCGTGACGGCCCCCGTGCGCCACGCACCGGCGTGTCTCCGGGTGGGCGGTGCCGCCCCGCCGAGCGTGCGGATCGACCTCGGCGAGCCACTCGTCGCCGCCGGCGCGTACGGACGGACGAAGCGGGTGAAGACGATCACCCTCACGCTGGACGACGCCCCGGCCTTCGCCAAGGCCGTCCACGCACGACGCGGGGCAGAGGCATGATACGTTCGGCGCGCCACCTGCTGCGGCCCGCCGCGTGCGATCCGCTCCCCCACCCGGCCTGAGCGCCGGGCGGCGCTCAGCGGTTGAGCGCCGCCATGGCCGTGGTTTGATACCGCTCGCCCGCCACCGCATGCCGCGGGAACGCGGACTCGATCGCTGCGAGATCGGCCGGCGTGAGCACGAGGTCCACCGCGGCCACGTTTTGCTCCAGATACTTCACGCGCTTGGTGCCCGGGATGGGCACGATGTCGTCGCCCTGCGCCAGGACCCAGGCCAGTGCGAGTTGCGCCGCCGTGCATGCCTTGGCCCGGGCCATCGTCTGCACACGCGCCACGAGCGCCAGATTCTGCTGGAAGTTCTCGCCCTGGAACCGCGGCTGGATGCGCCGGAAGTCGTCGGCCGCGAAATCGTCGGGACTCTTGATCTCGCCACTCAGGAAGCCGCGGCCCAGCGGGCTGTACGGTACGAAGCCCACGCCCAGCGCGCGACAGACCGCGAACAAGCCGTCCTCGGGGTCGCGGGTCCACAGGCTGTACTCGCTCTGCAGTGCCGTGATGGGATGTACGGCGTGCGCGCGGCGCAGCGTGTCGGCCGATACTTCGGACAGGCCAACGTGTCGCACCTTGCCCGCCTCGACCAACCGCTTCATCGCGCCCACCGTGTCCTCGATGGGCGTCTTGGTGTCCGAGCGGTGCAGATAGTAAAGGTCGATGTAGTCGGTATTCAGCCGTTTGAGGCTCGCGTCGCAGGCCCGCTGGCAGTATGCAGGAGAGGCGTCGAATCCGCGGTATGCCGGATTGGCGGCGTCGCGAACGATCCCGAATTTGGTGGCGACGACCACCGACCGGCGGCGCGCCCCGAGCGCGCGCCCGAGCAATTTCTCGTTCGCGCCCGACCCGTACATGTCGGCCGTGTCGAAGAACGTGATGCCCAGGTCGAGCGCTCGCTCGATCGTGGCGAGCGACTCCGCTTCGTCGCGCGGTCCATAGAAGTCGCTCATCCCCATGCATCCGAGTCCGATCGCGGACACGTCGAGCTGGGCCAGTTTCCGGCGTTGCATCGGTCACTCCCCGTCTGGTCTCCGGATCAAGCTAACGAGCGGGTGGCGGCTGGGGCGGCCGTCCGCCCGGTTCAACGATCCGGCGTCGTCGCGTGTATACAGGTCGAACCCCAATTCCAGTGCGATCGCGGTCCGGATTCGTCCCATTTCCGTTGACCAGTTCGTTCTTCGTCGGAGGATCTCATGCGTCGATTCATGCTGGCGATCGCCATCCTGGCCATCGTTCCGAGCCTCAGCGTTGCCCAGCGGGGGGGCGGCCGGAGCGGAGGCGGTCGCCGCACCACGGATCGGTTCGGCAGCGGCGAAGCGGCGACCGTTCCTGCCATCTCGCGCCAGGAACTGGCCGACCTCGACCCCCTCGCGATCCTGCTGGACAAACGCCGCGATCTGAAATTGACGGACGACCAGACGGCGAAGCTCGAGGCGATGAACGGACAGCTGATCGACGCACAGCGACCGCCGTTCCACGCCCTCGACTCGCTGAACGTCGAGTTGGCGAACCTGGGTTCCGACCTCTCGTCCGACGACCAGGCCCACGCGCGCACGCTCAATGTGCTGTCGCGGATGATTGCCAGCGCCACCCGGCAGCGGTACGACTCGGTGGAGACCGTGGCGCGCGCCCTGATGACGGACGATCAGAAGAAGGCGGCGGACGACGTGCTCAAGGATTCGCACGACCGAATGGAGCGATTGGTCCAGCGGGGGCGGAGCACCGGAAACGAGTGACGCGGACCGCCCCGCGAGGACGGCGAGGCGGCGGCTCGGCATCTGACCCGGCCGATGTCGGGCGCGACCCGACGCCCCTGTTCACTTTCCCTGACTGACGGACGGGGGTTCCCTGTCGAGGTTGCGCAGAGCGGCCGCGCGTCGTTCGGCGCGCAGCCTGCGCCCATTCGTTCAGAGGACTGTCCATGACCACGCGCAGCTGGGCCGAGCCCTGGAAGATCAAGGTCGTCGAGCCCATCAAGATGACCGACCGTCGCGACCGCGAGCGCGCCATCCGCGATGCCGGCTACAACACGTTTCTCCTCCGCTCCGAAGACGTCTACATCGATCTGCTCACCGACTCGGGCACGAGCGCGATGTCGGACCGCCAGTGGGCGGGGATGATGCTGGGTGACGAAGCGTACGCGGGCTCGCGCAATTTCTACCATCTTGAGCGCGCCGTGCGCGACTATTACGGCTACGAACACATCATTCCCACGCACCAGGGCCGGGGCGCGGAGCACATTCTGTCCCGCGTGCTCATCAAGCCTGGCGATCACGTGGCGGGCAACATGTACTTCACCACCACGCGGGCGCACCAGGAGCTCGCCGGCGCGACCTTCCACGACGTGATCATCGCCGAGGCCCATGACCCGCGGTCGGAACATCCGTTCAAGGGCGACATCGACCTCACCAAGCTGGCGGCCCTCGTCGATGAGGTCGGGGCCGCCCGCATGCCGTATGTGTCGGTGGCGGCCACGGTCAACATGGCGGGTGGGCAGCCGATCAGCCTCTCCAATCTGAAAGCGGT
>Ga0307372_10006812_pt1 | contig 16558 bp, 19 predicted proteins | sample OX1MG_FD_202533 | JGI IMG/M metagenome (GOLD analysis project Ga0307372, IMG submission 202533) | Soil microbial communities from Risofladan, Vaasa, Finland - OX-1 | ecosystem: Environmental > Terrestrial > Soil > Coastal area > Acid sulfate soil | place: Finland: Risofladan, Vaasa | collected... | reverse complement strand
GATCTGCCGCTCGGTGCGCCCCGCTGCGATCAGCCCGGCCGCCTCGATCGCATCGAACAGCGCCAACGCGCGCTCCTGCGCGGCCAGCAGTGCCGCGCGCCGATCGGACGCAGCGCTGCGCGCACCGCCGCGGGCACCGCTGCCCATCTACAGCAGCTCCGGGCGGAACTGCGCGCGCCGGCTGATGACCTTGCCCGACACCATGAACACGCCGTCGCCGGTGGTGTTGCCGATCCCGACCACCGTGTCGGTCAGCGCCGAGGACACCAGCACAATGGGTCCAGGTTCCAGGTAGCGCCGGATCTGCGACACCGGCAGGTCGGTCTTCGTGAATGGTTTGACCACGATTGCGAATAGTGTAGCCGCGGATACAATGATTCGAACAGCGCCATTCACCCCGCGCGTCTCCACCCCTTCCGGCCCATCGCGACCTGATCAATGAATATCTCGGGCAAGCACTACCGCACGATCTGGGTCACGGCGAACCGCTCGGTCCGGGTAATCAACCAATCGCGCCTGCCGTTCGAATTCGCGACGGTCGACCTGACCTCCCTGGATGATGCCGCGCGCACGTTACAGGCCACCCGGCCGACGGCCCACAACCTCGCCTGGGCGCTCACCCGGATGCGCGCGGCGCTTGCCCGCGTCGCACCGCGGGAGCGCGCAGCAGTTTTTCATCAGCCCGAGCGCTCTGGCCTATGACGCCCTGGAGCGCGGCGACGTCCCGCTGATGGATCTCGATGGGCGCTGGTTCGGCCGCCACCGTCCGTCGATGGTCGCCATCGCCGGCAGCACCGACATCCGCTGCGCGCCCTACCACTGCTTCGGCACACAGGCCCTGTCCGACGCCGCGGTGGCGGCGCTGGAGGGCCGCATGGCCGTGGATGCGGTGGATGCCGATCTGCTCTTCGGCGGCACCACCTTGCCCGACAGCAACGGCAGGCCGGGACACTGATCGTGGCCGCGACGCGAGCCCTGCCCGGCTACCGGATGCTCGACGAGCACCAATTGCCGGCGCTGCTCGACAGCCTGCCTCGAGTGCGCGCGCGCCTCGGCGGCCAGCCGGATCAATGGCGCATTCGCGAGGTCGGCGACGGCAATCTCAACCTGGTATTCATCGTCGAGGCGCCCGCGGTCGAGGGGCCCAAGGCTTCCGTATGCGTCAAGCAGGCGCAGCCCTATGTTCGCGCCGCCGGTCCGTCGTGGCCGATGTCACTGGAGCGGGCCTACTTCGAGCGCTCCTATTATCTGGCGGTCGCACCGCATGTCGGCACATTGCAGACCGCCCACCGTCCCGGGCGCCGGTGCTCACGCCGCGGCTCGGCGAGCTCGTGGACCGGCTATTGCCGGGTCTTCCTCGCGAGTCGTCGTTGCCGTGCCACTCGGAGGCTCTCGCTTCCCGCAGTCAAATCTCAATGACGGTGTCGGTGTACCGCGCCATGATCGGGTCGTGCGACATCAGCCGCATCGGCTCAAGGATCGCTTGCGCGACGAGAATGCGATCAAACGGGTCTTGGTGAAGGCCAGGTAGCCTTTCTACTTCGGCAGCGTGCTCGGCTTCCACGGGAAGGAGCCCGTACCCTGATTCCCGGAAATAGCCCAACGCGTCGTGCCCGGAGACCGGCATATCACCGCGGCCCAGGCCGTGTTTGATGGCGATCTCCCACACGCTGGCCGCGCTGATCCACACCGAGTTCCTTGGCGACTCGATGAGCTCGCGCGCGTTGTGCGGCAACCTCGAGCTGTCGGTGATCGACCACAGAGCAACATGCGTATCGAGCAGCAGGTTCACGAGCTTTGCCTGCCGTGAAACTGGCGGGCCACCTCGTCGTTGTGTGCGTCAATGTCGTCTGGAACCTCAAAGGCGCCCTTGGCCACGCCGATCCGTTGCCCGGCCGGCACCGCGTCCAGGGGCACGAGCTTGGCAGCCGGACGTCCATTGCGGGCAATGATGATTTCCCGCTCCTCGCCTTGCTCGATTGCCTCCACCAGGCGAGAGAGCGATGATTTCGCTTGCAGCATGTTCACCGACTTCATGACGTGCGCCCCTAATTCATTGGACCTAGTCTAGTCTAGCTAACATAGAGAGTCCAGGGCAATCTAGGACGACGCGATCAAGGCCGTCAGACCCAACCCCCGGCGGGCACAGATCGCCGACCGGCCACCAATCGAGCTCATTCGCACGGACGAAGCGGAATTCGAGCTGGGCGGATTCGGCGGCTCGGTGCGATTTAGCAACGACGCGCAGATGGAGTCCATGCAGCGGTGAGCATCGGGCGGAACGCGGTGGTGAGAGATCGGCTGGGCGCGCTGCTGCAGCGGGCGGTACCGGGCTATGCGCGGCGCGCGAAGCTGCGAGCGGCCTGGGGCGGCGCCGGCGAAGCCAGGGAAGGCTTGTTCGCCAGCCGCGCCTTCGAACTGATGGGCGCCGCCTCGGACGGCCCCGGCGGGGACGGCCCGTGCGTGGACGACAAGAGTTGGCGCGACCTGGAATTCCCCGCGCTGTTCGACGCCCTCAACACCACGATCACCCCGTTGGGCGGCCAGCTGCTCTACCGGCAGATGCGCTCGTATGTATTCGACGCACAGCAGCTGTCGCGCCGCTATCAGGCTTACCACGTCCTGCAGGCCGACGGCGCGCTGCGCGAGAAGCTGCAGCTGATCCTGACCGCGCTGGAGACACCATCGGCCACCTACATCATCGGTGCGCTGCTTGGGCCGCCGCCCATCAGGCCGAAGCGTCCGTGGCTGATCTATGTCTTGGGCCGCCGTGAGCGCGAGCGCGCTCGTGGCCGCGCTGGCGCTGTCGCTGACGGCATGGATCTGGGTCGGCATCCTGGCCGTCAATGCGACGATCACGGCGATCACCCAGAGGAATCTGGCCGGTGACATCGACGAGCTGATCCATTGCAGGCGCATGCTCGGCGTGGCAGATCGGCTCGCTGCCGTGCAAGGAGCCGCGAGTCTCGACCACGTCGCCTCCCTGTCGGCCGAGGGGCCGAAACGCGCCGTCCTGCGCAGGCAATTTCGTTCGCTGCCCTTGCTGGCGCCTAGCAGCGAAGGGATAGCCTATATCGTCTGGGCGGCGGATATGTGCTGCCTCGCCCGCTTGCTGATCTACACCCGCACGATTGACCGCTTCATCCGCTCGCGCGGCGAATGGCTGTCGACCTACCAGCTCGTCGGCTCGCTCGATGCCGCCATCGCCGTGGCAAATTTCCTGCACCGCCTGCCGCGGCATTGCCAGCCGGCCGTCACGGACGACCGGATGATCTCGATCATTGACGGCTATCATCCGCTGATTTCCCAGCCGGTAGAGAACTCCATCACGCTCGAGCAGCGCTCGGCATTGATCAGCGGCTCGAACATGGCGGGCAAGACCGCCTTCATCAAGATGGTGGGCACCAACATCGTGTTGGGGCACACGCTCGGCATCTGCCTTGCCGTGCGCGCGACCATTCCGCGCTCGCTGGTGATGGCTTCGATCCAGGGCGAGCAATCGCTGCAATCCGGCAAGAGCCGCTACTTCGCCGAGATCGCGGCGATCCGCGGCTTCGTCAGCCGGGCATCGCGCGGCGAGTGCCGGGTGTTCGTCATCGACGAGCTGTTCAGCGGCACCAACACGACTGAGCGAATCGCGGCGGCAAAGGCCGTGCTGCAGGCGATCAGCGCCGATGCCCAGGTGCTCGCGACCACGCACGACGCGGAGCTACAACACCTGCTGACCAATCGCTTCGATCTGTACTACTTCCAGGAAGACCCGGGCCGTCCTGGCGGTCCAGGGCTGGACCGGACGTCTCTCCCATAGCTTGAGTCCGCGGACTTGCGTGCTGATGGTGCGCAGTCTCGGTCGCGACTATCTGTGGGTGCTGGGTTGCACTTTTGCGGCCGCGGCCGCCTGCACGGTCATTCCCGGGATGGTCCCTCACGTACCGTCGGTGCTACGCATCGCGCTGCTGCTGTACGCCTGGCTCGCGATGATCGCGGTGATTGGAGGGGCGCTGCGTGCCAATCTGGACGACATCGCTGATGAGATTCCCCTGGTGATTCGGGAGACGCGCCCGACCGGCGCCGACGAGCTGGAGGTCGACCGGCAACGCTGGATGGATACGATCTATGGCGCGTGGCGGGGCAACGCGCGGGACAACGCGTGGCGCTTCACCCTGGAACGCATCGACCACAGCACCGATCCACTGTCGGAGCTGCAGTGGTTGTACGCGCACTCCATCCAGTGGCAACAGCCGCTGTTCTCCAACCGCGTCGCGCAGGAAATCGTGTCGCTGTTGCTGAGGGAAGATCGCGAGGCCGAAGCGCTTCGTTCGGTCAGGGAGCGCCTGGCGCTCTCTGCCGATTTTCGCCCGAGAACCGCCGAGGAGAGCAGCCGGCTGGCGCTGCTGGCCCGGCAATGGGGTGACCGGGATACCGCGCAGGCGCTGCTGGAGAGCCCGTGACCCCAAAGGTGGCAGCAGCCGGAGCGCGTACGCCCATTCACGCTGACACGATGAGGTCGAGCCGATCGAGCCATGTCGAGGCCGTATAATGCCCGGTAGATACGCGAGCAAGCTCATTGAGTCGGACAGCGCACCACTACTTTGTATTCGAGACCGCCGGCGACTGGTGCGCCCTGGCCTGGAACGGTGTCGGCATCACGCATCTGCAGTTGCCGGCCCGTAGCGCTGCAGCGCGCGGGCCGTGTGGCGGCCCATAACACACTGGTCCCATAAAGCGTCAGGCAACTTTAATTCAATTAGCCGGATCCTCTGCCTCCATTTCCAGAAGCCCCGATCCCCCGGCAACTGCGATCACGACAGTTCCTTGGTGAGCGCACTCTCGGCGACCTCGAGAAGCTACAGCAAACCGTCATCGCGACAACGGAAGAAGCGATCCAACTGATCGAGACAGAGCAATACCAGGACCTGGGCTGCGGCGCGGTCGATATGCTCTTGCTGGCATCCGTCCTTCTCACTCCGGACGCCTTGCTATGGACAGTCGATAAAAATCTCGATGCTTTGGCGATGCGCTTGGACGTGGCCTTCCGCGCATCAGTTCAACTGCGTGCGCCAACAGACTGATTCCCAAGGGGAATTTCGCGTCGTCCGTCCCTCACTGAGTGACGGAATACGTCACGACCGCTGGCGCGCTCTTTTTCACAAACAGTCTCTTCCACAAACAGCTGATCGAGCGTTACGGCAGCGGGGCAACGCGTGGCGCCTCCCCCTGGAACGCACCGCCGCGCTATCGGTGCTGTTTCGGCTGCGCCTCATACGGTACGTTGCTCGCGGCAAAGTCTTTGGCAATGGCGACCGAACGCGATGCCAAAGGCGTCGTCGGGCTATAATGCCGGCGGATCGCGCAGTTCACGACAGTCGCGGCGGGGGGGCTCTCCATTGACTTGGTGGACGTGGATGATTGGTGGCGTCATTCTGTTGGGCGCCGAGCTGACATTCATCGACGCGCAGTTCTATCTCGTTTTCGTTGGCTCGGCGGCCATTATTGTCGGTTTGATCGTCGCGACCGTGGCGGTCGAGAACTGGGCGCAGTGGGCCCTGTTTGCGCTGCTGTCGATCGGCTCCATGGCGCTCTTCCGTGGCCGCATCTACCGCAGGCTGCGCGGCCACCCGCCCGAGGTTCACACCGGACCCGGTGGCGGTGTGCTGACTCTGCCCATGGCGCTCACGCCCGGGGAGAGCTGCCAGGCCGAGCACGCCGGCAGCTTCTGGACGGTCCAAAATGACAGCGCGGTGCCACTTCTGTCCGGCGCCCGTGTTCGCATCGTGCGCGTCCAAGGCCTCACGCTTCTGGTCCAGCCCGACGGTTAGTCACTCGAGGAATCCTCATGCTCGCGACCTACCTGTTTCTCGCAATCGCCATCGTGGTGGTCATTGTAATTGCCCGTACTGCAACTGTAGTCCCGCAGCAGAGCGCCTACGTGATCGAGAGTCTGGGCAAGTACAGCCGCACCCTGGACGCCGGCTTTCACATCCTCGTACCATTCGTGGAGCGCGTTGCCTACAAGCACAGCCTGAAGGAACAGGCCCTCGACGTGCCTGAGCAGGTGTGCATCACGCGCGACAACGTCCAGGTTGGTGTTGATGCGGTCCTGTACATGCAGGTGCTCGATCCGCACCTGGCGTCCTACGGCATCACGAATTATGGCTTTGCGATCGCACAGCTCGCGCAGACCACACTGCGCAGCGAGATTGGCAAGATCGAACTCGACCGAACGTTCGAAGCCCGAGGGATCATCAATGCGAACGTTGTGGCCGAACTGGACAAAGCCTCGGTCGCTTGGGGTGTCAAAGTGATGCGCTACGAGATCAAGAACATCACACCGCCGAAGGACGTCTTGTCGGCGATGGAGAAGCAGATGCGGGCCGAGCGCGAGAAGCGTGCGGTAGTGCTCGCCTCCGAGGGCGAGCGGGACGCCAAGATCAACCAGGCAGAGGGTGACAAGCAGCGCGTCATCAAAGCGTCCGAAGCCAATCGCCAGCAGCAGGTCAATGAGGCAGAAGGTCAGTCCGCAGCGATCCTCGCGGTGGCTACCGCCACCGCCGAGGGTCTACGTCGGGTCGGCGGGGCGCTGAGCGAGCGCGGTGGCATCGAGGCGATGCAGTTGCGCATCGGCGAGGAGTACGTGCGCCAGTTCGGAAAGCTCGCCAAGGAAAGCACGACGCTGGTGGTCCCCGGGGACCTCAGCGATCTGGCTTCCGTCGTCACAATGGCGACGAGCATCATCCGCCGGGTCGCACCCGCTCAGCCGTAGCGTCTTCAATGCGATAGAGGCCGAAACAGCAGGCGCGGCGTTCGGGCCACTCTATCGACGCCCCTCCCACTCCCGCACGATGGTTCTCCTAGCCCAAGGATGGGCCAGATCGACAACTTCCCCTAATGCGGAGAACTTCAGGCGAGCCATTGTTTCGCGCTCTGCTTTTCCTCGTGCTCGAAAGCCGCGTCAAAGGCGTTCAACTCTTGGATGGTCATTCCCACCGCAACGTTCCTCGCCGAGATGCAGGTGCTCGACTTCGCGGACCTCTATGCCGGCAAGCTCTCAGCGGCGCTGCCGCGCCAGCACCCTCGCGACCTTTTCGACATGCAGCCGCTGCTGGACGGCGACAAGCTCGATGAAAGAACGAGCCACGCGATTTCGAGCAGACGTTCGCCGCGCACCTCCAGGGCATGACTGCGGCGCCAGGCACAGCCGCTTCGCTCCTCGATGTGAGGGAACGACTGCTCAATCGCATTACGGAGTTTCTTGATGCGACGTCGCGCGCGTTCCTCGAATCCGTCGAGCGCGAAGTGCCCGACTTCGACCTCATCGAACTTCCGCACGCCGCCGATTACGACCGACTGACCGCTGTCCTTGTTAATCGACGTTCTACCTGAGAACGCCGGCCGACATACGCTATAGATGAGTCCGTTCTTGCTTCGCCAGGGTGATCGATCGTGGCCAGAAACCAATCATGTCACCCGGCAGGCAGCGAGTTATTGCCAGTTTTGCCCACAAACTCAGGGTTCACTGCCGCGAACGACCGTGCCACAATGGGGTAGCGCCCTGGTCACTCCCACTCAATTGTCTCCGGCACTTATAAGTACCTGAAATAACGAGATTTCCGCTGACGGTCCGCCAAACTTACCGTCAGATCTACCGCCAAAAACTTTCGCTTGAGGGCGATAGAAGGCGATAGATGTCGAACGAATGCATCCATCCGCAGTCCCTATCGGCGCCAGCCTCGCCACTTACAGAACGGTCCACCAAGGCGCGGCTAGAACGTCCGGCGCCAGCCATTCGATCGCGTTGCCAGTGTGCAAGAGCAGTCCGGCACGCGCTTTCTTGCCGTACTCAGCACGGAACGTACGCAAGTGAACGGCATCGGAAAGTCGCGGACGCGCAGTGGACTTCACTTCGATCGGCAGCAGCTTGCCACCGGCCTCGATCACGAAATCCACTTCCTCGCCGATGGACGTGCGCCAATAGCTCAACTCGGCACGTTCAATGCGCGCATCGCGCCACGCCAGCAGGTCGTGTAGAACGATATTTTCCAAGTGCGCTCCGGTCGGCTCCTCGGCTTCGGCCAGATGCATCGCAATACCCGTATCGCCCCAGTATATTTTCGGCGCCTTGATCAGGCGCTTGGTCCGATTCACTGCATAGGCAGGTAAGCGCACGAGAAGGTACGAGGTTTCCAGGAGATTCAGCCAACGGTGTACGGTGGGCTGCGGTAGCGCCACGTCGCGACCGAGTTCGGTCTGGTTGACGAGCTGACCCATGCGCAGGCAAGCGGCCCGCATGAGCCTTCTGAAGTCCGGTAAACCGCTGATCGACGCCAGATCCTGAAGGTCGCGCTCGAGGTAGGTGCGAACATACCCATCGAACCAGATTCGTCGTTCAGAGGCCGTCGTGAGTTCCAGTGCCGGCGTTGGGAACCCGCCACGGCGAGCAAGCATGCGCCAATCCTCTGCGGTTTCGTCCGCGTCGCCCAACAGCTCGCGCCATCCGGCATCGGGCGTGGCGAACAATTCGTCCCAGCGGCCAGATCGTCCGAGGCCGCGCTGTTCGCGCCGTGTCATTGGCCAAAGCGTGAGATAGCTGGCGCGGCCAGCCAATGATTCAGAGACCTGCCGCATCAACAGAAGGTTGGCGGAGCCCGTGAGTAGAAAACGCCCGGGTGTCCGATCCCGATCAATGGCGCGCTTCACGGCGCGCAGTAAGTCCGGTTCGCGCTGCACCTCGTCAAGCGTCACAGGGCCCGGACCACCCACAAGCACTTCCGGGTCGCGGCGGGCAGCATCCAGCACATCGAGATCATCGAGCGTGGCGTAACGCCGCTCTCCAGGGATGAGGTGTTCGACCAATGTGCTCTTGCCGGTCTGCCGCGCGCCCGTGACAACGACCGCCGGCATAACCCGAATACGCTCGGAAAGGGCAGCTCCGACCAGTCTAGGGAGTGTCTTCATGCCATGGATGATAATCATTCACCACGTGAGTATTCAAGTAGCGGCGTTGGGAAGCCGCGCCCCGCCGTCCCTTGCGGCCGTTTGGCGCCGAACCAGCGACCTGTCTGTGCGGGTAGCCGGGCTTAGGTCGCCAGAGCCAGAACGGATGACGTAATTTGGTTCCACGCTCAGAGGACGCATGGCCTTGTCGGCTTCCCCGGAGACCGACGGCGCATTATTGTTGACAAGGAAACTACATTCATATCGTTTACTAGGCAACTAGGAGCTTAGCCATGCCGTCGAAGTCGCCCGTTCCACCTCTCAGCGCCCACTTGGGATATTGGCTGCGCTTCGTATCCAACCATGTTTCGTACGCCTTCGCCCGCAAGTTGGCAGACAAGGACGTGACGGCAGCCGAGTGGGTCGTGCTGCATGAACTTTACGGTGAGAAGGCGGTTGCTCCTAGCAGCCTTGCTGATCGTCTCGGGCTCACGCGCGGAGCCATCAGCAAACTAGCTGACCGCCTGGTACAGAAGAAGCTAATTTCGCGTGAGGACAACACTAGGGATCTGCGTGCGCACACGCTAGCACTGACATCTGCGGGCGCGGCACTAGTCCCGATCCTCGCCGCCCTTGCCGACGAGAATGATGCCGAGTTCTTTGGCGACCTGAGCGCCAAAGAACGGACTGCGATTGAACGCGCGCTCAAAAACCTCGTCACACGGCACGGTTTGAAATCGATCCCCATGACTTGACACAGCCCTCAACCCGAAAAGGAGCCAAATCCATGGATAGCAAACATCAAGATATCGCCCGACAATGCCTCGAAGGCGCCGAAAGCGGCACGATGACCTTCCCGGAGATCGTCGGCACATTAACGGCGGGCGCCTTCGACGGCTATCTCGTCGATCTGCGGCTCAGCAAGGCAACCCATTATCTGCAGGACGGCCGTGGCCTTGATCTGCCTACACAACTAAGCAGCGTTGCTGTCGCGACTCAATTCAATGTAGACGTAGTAAAGACCGCGATCCGCGAAGCACAGGCACTCGTGCCTGGGTACACGTACAAGGGCTTTTGCGACAAGGTAAAGCGCGCGGGATGCGCCGGATATCTGGTCTCCTTCCTGGGCCGCCGCGTATTGTATTTCGGACGCACCGGCGAGACTCACACTGAGTACTTCCCTGGGAACCAGCCCGCAGTTAGCCCGTGAGCGCCATCGGAAATGGGATGGAGTCGAGCATTGCGGCACGTCGCAATAAGCGCTCTACTTCAACTGCGGCCGACAAGTAATTGCCAGTTTTGCCCCCATTTTCACTATTCTCAACCTTTGAAATAGGTGACAAGCTAGGCAAGCGCCCTGGTCTGGTCACTCCCACTCGATCGTCGCTGGCGGCTTGCCCGAGATGTCGTACACAACCCGCGAGATGCCGGGCACCTCGTTGACGATGCGGCGTGACACCAGGTCGAGGAATTCGTACGGCAGGTGCGCCCACTGTGCGGTCATGAAGTCGATGGTCTCGACCGCGCGCAGCGCGATCACGGGCTCATAGCGGCGGCCGTCGCCCATGACGCCGACCGAGCGCACCGGCAGGAATACCGCGAACGCCTGGCTGGTGCGCTGGTACAACCCGTGGCGGCGCAACTCCTCGATGAAGATGTGATCCGCACGGCGCAGCAGCTCGGCCGACTCGCGCCGCACCTCGCCCAGGATGCGCACCGCGAGACCGGGGCCGGGAAACGGATGGCGCTCGACCATCTCACGCGGCAGACCCAGCTCGATGCCGATGCGGCGCACCTCGTCCTTGAACAGCTCGCGCAGCGGCTCGATCAGCTGGAAGCGCAGATCGGCCGGCAGGCCGCCAACGTTGTGATGTGACTTGATCACGTGCGCGTTGCCGGTACGTGCCCCGGCCGATTCGATGACGTCCGGATAGATCGTGCCCTGCGCCAGGAAGCGCACGTCGGAGAGTTTGCGCGCCTGCTGCTCGAACACCTCGATGAACAGCGCGCCGATCCGCTTGCGCTTGGCTTCCGGATCGGTCACGCCCGCCAGCGCCGCGAGAAAGCGCTCGCCGGCGTCCACGCGCACCACCCGCACCCCGAGAGCGCCGGCGAACAGCGCCATCACCTGATCGCCCTCATCGAGCCGCAGCAGCCCGTGATCGACAAACACGCAGGTCAACTGCGCGCCGATCGAGCGATGCAGCAACGCCGCGACCACTGCGGAGTCGACCCCGCCGGACAGGCCCAGCAGCACCTGGCCTTCGCCGACCTGCGCGCGCACGCGCCCGCTCAGGTCCTCGATGATGTTGCCCGGGGTCCAACGCGCCTCGCACCGGCAGATCTCACGCACGAAGCGTTCGAGCAACGCGCCACCCTTGCGCGTGTGCGTGACCTCGGGATGGAACTGCACGCCATAGAAGCGGCGCTGCTCGTCGGCCATCGCCGCCAGCGGCGCGCCAGCGGTACGCGCGACCGCGACAAAGCCCGGCGGCAGCGTCTCGACCCGGTCGCCGTGGCTCATCCACACATCGAGCAGCGCCGTGCCGTCCTGCTCGCGGTCGTGGATCCCATCGAACAGCCGGCACGGCGCGCCCACCTGCACCTGCGCGTAGCCGAATTCGCGCGTGCTCGCGCCCGCCACCCGGCCGCCGAGCTGCTGCGCCATCGTCTGCATGCCGTAGCAGATGCCCAGCACCGGCGCGCCCAGCTCGAACACCGCCTGCGGCGCTCGCGGCGCAGCCGACTCGGTCACCGATTCGGGGCCGCCCGAGAGGATCACGCCACGGGCACCGAAGGCGCGTACGGCCGCCTCATCGATGTCCCACGGATGAATCTCGCAGTAGACCCCGAGCTCGCGGATGCGCCGCGCGATCAGCTGGGTGTACTGCGCACCGAAGTCGAGGATCAGGATCCGGTGCGCATGGATGTCCGACGCGGCGCTCGCACCGTCACGAGATGCGGTAATTGGGCGCTTCCTTGGTGATCGTGACATCGTGGACGTGGCTCTCGCGCACTCCGGCGCTGCTGATGCGTACGAAGCACGGGCGGGTGCGCATCTGCTCGATGTTGCCGCTGCCGGTGTAGCCCATCGCCGCGCGCAGGCCGCCGGCGAGTTGGTACAGGATGGTCACCAGGCTGCCCTTGTACGGCACACGCCCTTCGATGCCCTCGGGCACGAGCTTGTCGAGCTCGGTGGCGGTGTCCTGGAAGTAGCGGTCGGCCGAGCCGTGCCGGTCCGACATCGCCCCGAGCGATCCCATGCCGCGGTAGGCCTTGTAGGAAGCGCCCTGATACAGCTCGACCTCGCCGGGCGACTCCTCGGTGCCGGCAAACATGCCGCCGATCATGACCGCGTGCGCGCCGGCGACGATCGCCTTGGCCAGATCGCCGGAGTAGCGAATGCCGCCGTCGGCGATCAGCGGCACGCCGGAGCCCTCGAGCGCCGCTGCGACGTTGGCCACCGCGCTGATCTGCGGCACCCCGACGCCGGCGATCACGCGCGTGGTGCAGATCGAACCGGGACCGATGCCGACCTTGATCGCATCGGCGCCGGCGCCGACCAGGTCGAGCGCACCCTCGCGGGTGACCACGTTGCCGGCCATCATTTCGAGCCCCGGCCAGCGCGACTTCAGGCGCGCGACCATTTCGAGCACGCCGCGGGAGTGCCCGTGCGAGGTATCCACCACGATGACATCGACGCCCGCCTCGCACAGCGCCGCGACGCGCTCGGGTGTGTCGGGCGTGGTGCCCACCGCGGCACCAACGCGCAGCCGTCCGCCTTCGTCCTTGCTGGCACGTGGAAATTCGGTCGCCTTCTGAAAATCCTTGACCGTGATCATGCCGCGCAGATCGCCCTCGGCATTGACCACCAGCACCTTCTCGATGCGGTGCTTGTGCAGCAGCCGCTGCACCTCTTCCTTTGGCGCGTTCTCGCGCACTGTCACCAGGCGCGATTTCGGCGTCATGACCGAGCTGACCGGAGCGTCGAGCTGGCGCTCGAAGCGCAGATCGCGGTGCGTGACGATGCCGAGCACCTTGGATTCGCTGACCACCGGTACGCCGGAGATGCCGCGCGCGCGCGTCAGTTCGATCACCTCGCGGATGGTCGTGTCGGGCGGCACTGTGATCGGGTCGATGATCACGCCGCTTTCGAATTTCTTCACGCGAGCCACCTCGCGCGCCTGCGCCTCGATCGGCATGTTCTTGTGCACGATGCCGATGCCGCCTTCCTGCGCCATCGTGATCGCCAGGCGCGCCTCGGTCACGGTATCCATCGCCGCGGACAGCACCGGCAGGCCGAGGCGGATCTTGCGCGTCAACTGGGTGGAGAGATCGACTTCGCGCGGCAGCACGTCCGAGAGGGCCGGGACCAGCAGGACGTCGTCGAAGGTCAGCGCTTCCTCGAGGATTCGCATGCAGCCTCTCATAGCCGCTTCGAGAAGAAGCGGGCCATTGTAGGGCCTTGGCGCCGAAGCGTAAACTTCGGCGCGCACCATCGGGGGCGGCGTCGGGCAGCGGCTACGCGGCGGCCGACCATGGGTTGCGCACCGGTACCGGCGCCGGTGCCGGTGCCGGTGCCGCTGCCGTCAGGCCCAGCGCGGGTCCGACCGGCACCGCTGGCGCTCGTGCGCGCTGATCGGACGCGTAGCCGAACACTTCCGCTGCATCCATCAGGAACTGAACCTGCTCCTGCAGCGCGTCGGCGACCTCGGCCACCTGCTCGACCAGCTGCACCGATTCGTCGGTGCCGCCGTCGATGCGCTCGATCGCGCGCTTGATGCGCGCGATGTCCTCGGCCTGGGTGCGGCTGGCGCCGGCGATCTGGTTCATGATCTGCGTGACCTTGATGACCGAATGCACGATTTCCTGCATGGTATCGCCGGTGCTGCCGACCAGCGCCGCACCGCGGTCCACATCCTCGATCGATGCGCCGACCAGCTTCTTGATCTCGCTGGCGGCCGCGGCGGCGCGCTGCGCCAGATTGCGCACCTCGGCTGCGACCACGGCAAAGCCGCGGCCCTGCTCACCGGCGCGCGCCGCCTCGACCGAGGCGTTGAGCGCCAGCAAGTTGGTCTGGAACGCAATCTCATCGATCACGCCGATGATGTCGCCGATGCGGCGCGACGAGCCGGTGATCGCCTGCATCGTGCCGACCACGCGGTCGACCATTTCCTTGCCGCGGGTCGCCACCGCGCAGGCATCCTCGGCGCAGTGGCTGGCGTGCTGGGAGCTGTCGAGATTGGTCTGCACCTTGCCCGAAATCTGCTTGACGCTCTCGAGCGTCTCGCCGATCGCCGCCACGTGCGTCTTTTCGTGATCGTTCATCTCGCTGCTGATGCCCATCAGCTGCTCGGCCGAGTGGCTGACATTGCCGGCAGAGACACGGATGCCGCCGACCAGCTCGGTCAGGCCGTTGAGCGCGTTGATCAGCACCCCGATTTCATCGTATCCCCTGGCGGGGAAATTGACGCCGGAATTGCGCTGGGAAATCTTCGCCAGCCGCAGGTGGATCGCGCCGAAGCCGCGCATGCTCGATAGATAGAAGCCCAGCGTCAGGTAGATTGCGGGCAGCAGGCAGGCCGCCACCAGCGCCAGCGCCGCGGCATGATCGGCCGGAGTGCCGGTCAGGTAGGCACACGCCATCATGGCCAGCGGCAGCAGGAACGCGCTGACCAGTATTGTAAACTTGCGCGGCAGATGCAGCCGGTGCATCAGGTCGATCCCTGGCGAGAGAATTTGATTGATCATGTGATTACCCGAGCGCGCAACAGCCCTGCAACTGCGGTATCGTGGACACCGGCAGGTGCCCACCTTACCCAGCCTAACCGCAATCCGGCAGCCGTCCCGTGAATGAGTCCACAGCCCTGCAAAGCCGTACCGCAGCCGCCCCGCAGCGCGCCGTGTATTCGGTGTCGCGGCTGAATCGCGAGGTCCGCGCATTGCTGGAGTCGGGTATCGGGCAGATCTGGGTCGAGGGAGAGATCTCCAACCTGTCGCGGCCGGGCTCGGGGCACTGGTACTTCTCGCTGAAGGACCGCAACGCGCAGCTGCGCTGCGCGATGTTCCGGACCCGCAACACGCGTGCACAGTTCACACCCAGCGAGGGCCAGCTGGTGCTGGCGCGCGGCCGCGTGAGCCTGTACGAGCCGCGCGGTGACTACCAGCTGCTGGTCGAGCAGCTCGAGGATGCCGGGCTCGGCGCCCTGCAGCGTGCCTTCGAGGAGCTCAAGACACGCCTGGCGGCCGAGGGGCTGTTCGCGCCCGAGCGCAAGCGAGCGCTACCGGCCTGCCCGCGCCGAATCGGTGTGATCACCTCGCCGACCGGAGCGGCGATCCGCGACATTCTGCACATCCTCGCGCGCCGCTTCCCAGCCACCCCCGTGCTCATCTACGGCGTTCCCGTGCAGGGCGTGGCCGCCGCCCCTGCGATCGTCGCGGCACTGGATATGGCGTGCGCGCGTGCCGATTGCGACGTGCTGATCCTCGCCCGCGGCGGCGGCTCGCTCGAGGACCTATGGGCTTTCAATGACGAGCGGGTCGCGCGTGCGATCCACCGCGCCGGCATCCCGGTCGTGACCGGCATCGGTCACGAGATCGATTTCACCATTGCGGACTTCGCCGCCGACGTGCGTGCCCCGACTCCGTCGGGTGCCGCCGAACTGGTGGTCCCCGATGCCGGTGCGTGGCGGCAGCGCCTCGCGCAATTGCAGGGACGCTTCGCAGCCGCGATGCGCCGCACGCTGCAAACCGAGGGTGCACGCCTGGCGGGGCTGGAGCGGCGCCTGCATGGCTCGCACCCGGGTTCACGTTTACGCGCCGCCAGCCAGCGGCTCGATGAGCTCGAAGGCCGCCTGCAGTTCGCGCTGCAGGCACGGCTGGCGAGCGATGCCTCGCGCCTGCAGGCGCTCGCGCGCGCGCTGCAGGCGGTCAGTCCGCTGGCCACGCTGGAGCGCGGCTTTGCGGTCATCACCCGCAGGGCCGACGGCGCGCTGGTGACGGATGCACGGCAGCTGGCCGTGGGCGACACCTTCGACGCACGGCTCGCCAGCGGCTACCTGCATGCCGCAGTACTCGAGCGGACCTGGCCCGATGACAAACGGCCCGACCGCGATTCATGAAACCTGCATCCAGAACCGCCGGCTTCGCCGCCGTGCTCGCGGCAGCCGCTACCGTCACCCTTGCCGCCACCGCGCTGGCGGCCCCCACGCCGGCCGCCGTGCCGGCGCTGCCGCGGGCAAGCCCGGTGCCCGGTGGAGTCGCGTTGCTGCCGATCGCACCCGACCGGGCAGATCACGGCACCGCCCCCGACGTCAGCTACGACGGCAACCGCGCGATGGTGCTGCGCCAGGGTAATCACTGGCTGGCTGTGGTCGGCATCGCGCTCGATGCCAAGCCCGGCCCGGCCTCGATCCAGATTCGCCATGCCTACGGCGACAAGGCCGAGACGATGGCCTTCGACATCGTGCCCAAGCAGTACGTGGTGCAGCGGCTGACGGTGAAGCCCTCGCAGGTCGATCTGTCCAAGCACGACCTGGACCGCTACCTGCGTGAGCACGCGCGCCTGCAGGCAGCGCTGGCCACCTTCGCGCCGCTGGCCCCCGCAACGCTGGCGCTGCGGCCG
>Ga0307372_10006811_pt1 | contig 16559 bp, 15 predicted proteins | sample OX1MG_FD_202533 | JGI IMG/M metagenome (GOLD analysis project Ga0307372, IMG submission 202533) | Soil microbial communities from Risofladan, Vaasa, Finland - OX-1 | ecosystem: Environmental > Terrestrial > Soil > Coastal area > Acid sulfate soil | place: Finland: Risofladan, Vaasa | collected... | reverse complement strand
TTGCCGGTGCGTGAACTCGGCCCCGGCGGCGTGATAAGAACGATGTTCATGGACCGGAATTTGCCAGACTGGCCAACGAGCGGCGCGAGCAATGCCGAGTTGTCGGCCCAGCTGCATGAGACGCGCGCGCAGACCCATCGCCTGACCGACGATCTGTCATGGGGCCAGTTGATGGGCCCGAAACTCGATATCGTCAATCCGGTGCTGTGGGAGATCGGCCACATCGGCTGGTTCCACGAATACTGGACGCTGCGCCACAGCCACGGCGAGGGGCCGTTGATCGAGCGTGCCGATCGCCTGTGGGACTCGAGCGCGGTGGCGCACGAGACGCGCTGGACGCTCGATTTGCCGGATGGCCGCGGCACGCTCGCCTATCTGGCGGACGTCCTGGAGCGGCAACTCGACCGTCTCGCTGGTGACGATTTTCCGGGCCGCGCCCGTTATTTCTACGAGCTGTCGATCCGGCACGAAGACATGCACGTCGAAGCGTTGGCCTACACGCGGCAAACGCTGGCTTATCCGCCGCCACACGATCTTGGCGACCGTTCGCCGACGCCGGCAGGAGCGTTGCCGGGCGATGTCGCGGTACCGGGCGGGACGTGGCGACTCGGCGCCACGGATGCCGAGGGGTTCATTTTCGACAACGAGAAATGGGCGCATCCGGTCGAGATCCGTCCGTTCCGGATCGCGTGGGCGCCGGTCACCAATCGCGAGTTCGCGGCGTTCGTCGAGGCCGGCGGATATCGTACACGGGAATTTTGGAGCGAGGCCGGTTGGACTTGGCGTCAGCAAAGGCGTGCCGAGCGGCCGGTTTATTGGCTGCCAAAATCGGACGGCGTGTGGATCTGGCGCCGCTATGACCGGACGGCAGCGCTGGCGCCGGATGCGCCCGTCGTCTTTGTCAACTGGTACGAAGCCGCGGCCTGGTGCCGGTGGGCGAAACGCCGGTTGCCGAGCGAGGCCGAATGGGAAGCCGCGGCGATCGGCGAGCCGAGTGCCGATGGCAGCCATCTCACGCCCGTGAAGCGTCGCTGGCCCTGGGGCGGCGAAGCGCCGGGTCGTCAGCATGCGAACCTTGGGTTCGGCTGCGACGCGCCGTTGGATGTCGCCGCGTGCGCAGGCGGCGACAGCGCTTTCGGTTGCCGGCAGATGATCGGTAACGTCTGGGAATGGACGGCGTCCGACTTCATGCCGTTTGCCGGATTCGCGGCCGACCCCTACCGAGATTATTCGCAGCCGTGGTTCGGCACGCGGAAGGTGTTGCGCGGCGGCGGCTGGGCGACGAGCCCCCGGATTGCCCGACCCACTTACCGGAATTTCTTTACGCCCGACCGGAATGACGTGTTTGCCGGTTTCCGGACTTGTGCCGTCTAAGAATCCACTGCGCGCCAACTGCCGTATTGCCCGAATGGTCGAGACCCAATTGGGCCCTAGATCCGGCGGCGCACCCAATCGACGGCCGCGGCAACCGTCTTCGCGTGTTCGCCCGGCGGCGAAGGCGGCGGCCGTACCATGACGACCGGAAGATGCATCTCGCGCGCCGCCTCTATCTTAGCGTAAGTCGCCGCGCCGCCGCTGTTCTTCGCCACGATTGCCTCGATGCGATGTTGGGTGAGCAAGCGGCACTCGCCTTCCGTGCTGAAGGGTCCGCGACCCGTGATCACCAGACATTCGCCAAGCGGTGGCGGTTGGACCAGCGGCTCGATGAGCCGGATCAGAAACCAGACGTTCTTCAGCGCGGCAAAGGCGTCGAGTTCCTGCCGACCGACAGTCAGGAAGATGCGTCGACCGAGGCCCTGTACGGCGCGAGCCGCCTGGTCGAGGTCGTCGACCTCGATCCAGTGATCGCCGGAAGATTTCGGCCACGGATCGCGTGCCAGGACCAAACGCGGTACGTCAAGCGCGTCGCAGGCCGCTGCGGCATTTGCCGAGATCGTGGTGGCGAAGGGGTGCGTCGCGTCGATCAACAGGTCTATGCGCTGATCGGCGAGGTAGCGCTTGAGACCTTCGACGCCGCCAAAGCCACCAATGCGATGGTCACCGCGAGGCTGCGTCGGCTTTAATGTTCGGCCGGCCAGCGACGTGACAACCCGCAACCGCGGCTCGCCCGCAAGCCAGTCGGCCAATTGCACCGCTTCGCCGGTGCCGCCGAGGATCAGAAGATTGACCAAATCGCTCATCCAGCGCTTCGTCCAACCAGCCGCCCCGTACGGTCGAACACGAGCACCTCGACGGTGACATCGGCGCCGGCAAGCGTGTCGACGGCCGTCTGGCGCGCCATACCGGCGACGGCGCCGGCGATGTCGATACCGGCGGCCGTAGCCTCGTCCATGACCTCGAGCGCCGTGTTGGCGGCGCGCGCCTTCTCGACCAGGGCCGGCGCGGCGCCGAGCTCGGCAAGCCACTCGGCGAGCCAAGCCGCCTCGATTGGGCTCCGGCTGGAATGGAGATCGAGGTGGCCCGCAGCGAGCTTCGACAGTTTGGCGAAGCCGCCGGCGATGGTCAGCTTCGGCAGCGGATGCGCGCGGAGGTATTTGAGCATTCCGCCGGCGAAGTCACCCATGTCGATCAGAGCGAGGGGCGGCAATCCATAGAGGCGCTGGACGCTGCGCTCGGAGGTGCTTCCCGTGCAGCCGGCGACGTGGTGGATGCCGTTGGCGCGCGCGACATCGATGCCGCTGTGGATCGAATGGATCCAGGCGGAGCAGGAATAAGGGATCACGATCCCGGTGGTGCCGAGGATGGATATGCCGCCGACAATGCCCAACCGCGGATTCCATGTCCGCTTTGCTAGGGCTTCGCCCTCCGGCACGGAAATCTCGACGATCACATCGGCCGTGCCGCCATGCGCGCGTGCCGCCTCCAGGACGGCGTCACGCATCATTTGTCGCGGAACGGGATTGATCGCCGGTTCGCCGACGGCGAGCGGCAATCCGGCCTTGGTGACGGTGCCGACACCCGCACCGGCACGAAAGGTAATGCCGGAACCGGTCGGTCCACGCCGCACCGTGGCCACGATGAGCGCGCCATGCGTGACGTCCGGATCGTCGCCCGCGTCTTTCACGACGGCGGCGCGCGCAAAATCGAGACCGAGCTCCTCTTTGGTCAAAGCGAATGCCGCATTCCCGCCGCCGGGCAGGACGACAGTGACTGGATCGGGAAAGCGGCCAGTCAGCAGCGCCGTGTATGCGGCTCGGGTGGCCGCTGTCGCGCAAGCGCCGGTGGTCCAACCCCGTCGCAAAGGTCCAGCCGATTTGCGGGCCATGGCGGACTTATATCCGTCGGTCTGTGGGTTGCCTAGGCGCGCTCAAGCCGCCTTAATGGGGTAGAGTCAGGGCGATGAGCGATGTCTCGTTCGATTTCGTGTCCGTTGGGCGGCCACGATGATTGCGCCCGGTCTGATCATCGCCGCGCCGGCGACCGGCAGTGGCAAGACGACCGTAACCTTGGCACTGCTACGCGCTTACCGGGATAGGGGCGAACGCGTCGCTTCGGCCAAAACCGGTCCCGACTATATCGATCCGGCCTTTCACGCCGCAGCGAGCGGCCGGCCTTGTCTCAATCTCGACCCTTGGGGGATGCGGGAAACGACATTGATCGGATTAGCGCAATCGGCGGCGCGCGACGCCGATCTTCTGTTGATCGAAGGGGTGATGGGCCTCTTCGATGGCGCACGCGATGGCACGGGTTCGACGGCTGATCTTGCCGCGCGGTTCGGCTGGCCCGTCGTTCTGGTGATCGATACCAATGGCCAGGGTGAATCGGTGGCGGCCGTCGTCGATGGCTTCCGCCGCTTTCGCAGCGATGTCGAGATCGCGGGCGTGATCTGCAACCGGGTCAGCGGCGCGCGGCACGCCGATATCCTCGCGCGGGCGCTGGCACCGCTCGCCTTGCCGGTTCTCGGTTATCTGCCGAAACAAGACGACTTGCTGCTCCCGAGCCGTCATCTCGGACTGGTACAGGCGCGCGAACGTCCGAACCTGGCGGTGTTCCTCGATGCCGCCGCCGCCTGGATTTCGCACCACGTCGATCTCAACGCGCTTCGCGCCGTGGCGAGATCTGCGCGCGCTTTCGCGGCACCGGACGCGGAACCGCTGTGCCCGCTCGGCCAACGCATTGCCGTGGCCAGCGACGCCGCTTTTGCCTTCGCCTATCCGCATTTGTTGGATGCCTGGCGTGTTTCTGGCGCCGACATCGTCCCGTTCTCGCCGCTCGCCGATGCGCCACCTGATCCTTCGGCCGACGCCATTTATCTGCCCGGCGGATATCCCGAGCTGCATGCCGGGCGGCTCGCCGGCAACGACCGCTTTCGCGACGGCTTGCGTGCTGCAGCGGCGCAGGGCGCGGTGATCTACGGCGAGTGCGGCGGCTATATGGCTTTAGGTGCAGGACTGGTCGATGCCGATGGGACGCGCCATCGCATGGCTGGACTATTGTCGCTCGAGACGAGCTTTGCCGCGCGCCGGCTGCATCTCGGCTACCGTACAGCGGAGCTCCTGCAGGACACGCCGTTCGGCCCGAAGGGCGCGCGGTTCCGCGGTCACGAGTTCCATTACGCAAGCGTCGTGAGCGAGGCCGGCACGACGCCGTTATTCGGCGCCGGGGATTCGGCGGGCAATGACCTGGGTGCCGTCGGCGATCGTCGCGGAACCGTTATGGGCTCTTTTCTGCATCTCATCGACGCGGCGTAAGGTCTTCACACGCCGTCATCGCTCGATAACGATGCGATGTGCGGAACATCCGATTTTCAGTCCGCCGTCATGGCGAGACTGACCGGGAATTCGAAGACGCGATCCGCAAAATCGTGCGGCGGGGTCTCCTCCATTGGCCGCACGGCGGATACCAGCCGTTGCTGGCAGCCGAGCGCTCGATCACCCAGTTCAATCAGACGTCGGTTCGGTCGAATATGGGGAGCGCGGCTACGAACCAGTCTCACCATATCCGCTTCCCGGCCGCGATTCTTTTGCGCGAGAAGGATCAGAAGCGCAGCCGACGAGCGGCTCACACCCGCCCAGCAATGGATGAGCAGTCGTTCGCTCGGCGTCCAATTTTTGCCGAACGCCAGCAATCGCTCGACGTGCTCCTCGTTGGGAAGAATCAGCCCCTCGGTTGGGTCTGAAATATCGTTCAGTTCCAATTTGAGATGATTCTCCCGCGCGATGCAATCGGGCGTGGCCGGCATCAATGGCGCGTCGAGCAGCGAGACGAGCTTGACGGGTTGAAAATCGCAGAGCGCGTTTTTGACACCGGCCAAGCCGGAAAGGGCAATCATGGCGGCAGACCGTTTATGCGTTCTGACCGAGCTTTGGCAGGACAAGCCATCGGAAAGTGGTCGCCGTCGTCAATCCGAGCACCAGCCAGAATACCAGATTGGTGATTAGGCTCGCTGTAATGAACGCGGTTTCCAATTCGGCTGGAACGGCCCCGGCGCCGGTGCCCTGGGGTGCGCCGATCAGGTGTGGCAGGACGATCAAAAGGAGTCCGACAACGCGCCACCACCACCGTCGACCAAACACGACGAATGCAAGTCCGGCCGCGGTCGCCGTTGCGGTTGTCACCCACCAGACCTGCCGCGGCACGAGCGGCGCCACGTCACTTCCGGGCAGCGCGGGCGGAAGGCCAAGAGCGGGCGCTAGAACGAAGACCGCAAACCCGGCCAGCCCCCACCACAGGCCATGCCGCCAATCGACTCCGCCCCGCAAGACATAGCTTCCTGTGAGCAACAGGGCAAAAGCGATGCCCGCCAGAACATTGGCGACGGCGGTAAAGGCGACGCGCTCGAATCCTTCGGTCGGCTGCCATTCCTGGTTTTCGGCGGCCCCATGGCCGTCGGGTGTCGCCAATTCAGCGGCACGCTCGTAATGCTCGGCTTTATGAATGAGCGGCGTAACCCGAAGGGCCTGAGCCGCGGTCAGAACCAAGCCGGCGCCGACGCCGGCAATCAGCGCGGCGTAAAGGATGCGCGTAAACAATGGTCAGTGGCAGGGAAAGGAAAGGCCGTGTCGCGAATCATGCGCGCCGTTGTGCAGAACCGACGGGGCGGCAAAGCCAACACCCCATATCAGGCCTAAACCGAGAAAGACCGCCAAAACCGCCGCCACTTTCTCGCTCGCGACGTACGCCGGCGTATGGACGGCGATTTCTCTCGGGTCGGTTTTCATCATGTCAGATGTCCTGGCGCGAAATGCATGATCATTTTAGCCCAGCTTGGCGACAGGATGCCACCAAAACGGCGGCTGCCGCCGCTAGACCTTGCCGCTGACTCCAGCCTCGGAAAAGCTCGCCATACCGGTATGTGTGGCCAACGCTCCCCGCAAGATGCCGAGCGCCAGCGTCGCCCCGGAAGCTTCGCCAAGCCGCATGCCGAGATCAAGGAGCGGCCGCAAGCCGAGATGACGCAAGAGCTGCGCGTGGCTCGCTTCCGCCGATACGTGTCCGGCGATACAGTGATCGAGCCACGTGCGGTCGAGCCGCTGCAGGACCGCGGCGGCGGCGGTTGCAACAAAACCATCGAGTACGACCGGCACATGACGATGCCGGGCAGCGGCCACCGCACCGGTGATCGCCGCAAGCTCGCGACCGCCAACGCGCCGCAGCGCCTCAAGCGGATCGGCAAGCGCTGCACCGTGCAGCTTGAGCGCCGAATCGACCGCGGCGGCTTTGCGTTTCAAACCGGCATCATCGACGCCGGTCCCGCGTCCGACCCACTCCGCTGCGGTGCCGCCGAACAATGCGGCACCAAGGGCAGCGGCCGTTGTCGTGTTGCCAATGCCCATCTCGCCGGTAATGAGCAGGTCGGCATCGGGCGCGAGCGCCGACCATCCAATCGACAGCGCAGCCGCACATTCACTCTCGCTCATCGCCGGCGCCTGGGTGAAGTCGGCGGTGGGACGGTCGAGCTCGATCGGGATAACTTTGAGCTGCGCCCCGTAAGCGTTGCAGAGCTGATTGATCGCCGCGCCGCCGGCCTTGAAGTTCGCGACCATTTGCGCCGTCACTTCACCCGGATAGGCGGACACGCCTTGCGCGACAACGCCATGATTGCCGGCAAAGACCAGCACAAGCGGTCGCTCAAGAGTTGGCGGATGGCGGCGCTGCCAGGCGGCGAGCCAGATCGCCAGTTCCTCGAGGCGGCCGAGCGAGCCTGGAGGCTTGGTGAGCTGAGCGTCGCGGGTTCGCGCCGTCTGCGCCATGGACGAATCGGGTCCGGGCAGCTCGTGCATCGACCGGCGAAAGCCATCGAGCGAGCGAAACTCAGTCGGCGGAGCCGAGGTCATGCTGGCAATTGAATCCTTCGGGAGGACGATTCCGTCTCGCGGAGCGAGCGGCGGCATCCTAACATCCGGGCCACCGGTTGCAATTCCCGCAGGGACAATGGCGCACGAATTGAAGGCGATCTTCAGGCCGTTGGCCGATTTGCAGCTGTGCGTTGCGACGTTGACGCGTATCCCGTTGCGGCACGGTTCCGTCGGCGCGCCGCAAACGCTCGCCCAGGCCGCTTGGGCCTTTCCGCTTGTCGGCCTCGTTGTCGGATTGGTCGGCGGCGCGATTTATGCCGCGGCGTCGTCGGTTGGCTTGTCGCTGTGGGTTGCCGCGACGCTGGCTATCGGCGCCGAGGTTCTGACGACCGGCGGCTTCCACGAGGATGGCCTCGCCGATGTTGCCGACGGATTCGGCGGCGGGCGCGATCGAGATGCGAAGCTCGCCATCATGCGCGACAGCCGCGTCGGCGCCTTCGGTGTGCTGGCGCTTGCGCTGGCAATCGCGCTTCGCGTTGGGGCGCTGGTCGCGCTCGCGCGGCCGGCGGCGGTCCTTTCTGCGTTGGTCGCTGCCGGAGCGCTCAGCCGCGCTGCCATCGTGTGGGCTATGGTCTTGGCCGGCCCGGCGCGCCATGACGGTCTCGGCGCCGCGGCCGGCAGGGCCGAACCGGCGGTAGCCGTGGTCGCAACGGTGCTCGCGGGGGTCGCGATGGCCTTGATTACCGGCGTCGCCGGAATGTTCGTGGCCGGCGCGGTCGGAATCGGTGCGGGTCTCGCCGTGCTCTGGCTGGCGGTGCGTCAGATCGGCGGCACGACGGGCGACGTCTATGGCGCGATACAGCAAGCGGCCGAAATCGCCGCCTTGCTCGCATTGTCGCGCGTTCTCGGTTAGCCACTAGCGGCGGACGATGAACTCTTCCGGCGTTCGGCGACGTTCCCACCCGGCGCGTTCGAGCTCCGGCACCGACGAGCTTTCCAGCGGATAGCCGATGCAGAGATAGGCGATGAAGGACCAGCCTTTCGGCACATCCAGGGCATCGTTGATCGCCGTCGGATCGAGGATAGACACCCAACCGACGCCGATGCCTTCCGCGCGCGCCGCGAGCCACAGCGTCTGGATTGCGGCGACGGCCGAGTAATCAGCTGTTTCGGGCATCGTTCGACGGCCGACGCCGTAGCCCTGCTCGGTACCGCGATCGACGAAGACGGCGACCTGCGCTGGCGCTTCGTCGAAGCCCGCAAGCTTGAGCGCGGCATAGCGCTGCGCTCGTTCACCGTGGTACGCGGCCAACGCATCGGCATTGCAAGCGCGGAAATTCTCGCGCAATGCGTTTCGACGACTCACGTCGTCGACCACGACGAAACGCCACGGCTCGCTGAGACCGACCGATGGCGCCAGGCAGCCGAGGCCGATGAGTCGCTCAAGTGCACCGGTCGGCAGCGGATCGGTCCGGAACCGGCGCACATCACGACGCCAAGCCAAGAGTTCGACGAGCTGGTCGCGAAAGCCGTTATCAAAGGCCGGCGCGCCGCTCACCGCGCCGACCTCCGTTGTTCGCCACGCCAGGCGCGAAGAACGCGGCGAAGGCGTTCGTTGGTGGCGTCGCTCTCTGGCAGGCCGAAGCGCAGCCAGCTCGGATGCTCGGCAAAATGACGGACAAAGATGCCGCGCCGGCACAGGTGTTCGAACAGGTCCGCGGCAGCCGTCGTTTCGACCAAGCGGAAGAGGGCGGAGCGGCCGACGACCGGCAAGCTCGCTTCGGCAAGGAGTGTGTCGAGACGCGCGGCTTCGGCACTCAAACGTGTCCGCGTCGCCGCGATCCAAGCCGTATCCGCAAGCGCCCTTGCGCCGATCCAGCTGGCGGGGCCCGAAACCGCCCAGGGACCGAGCGCGGTCCGCAGCGCGCCGGCAAGCCGCGGTGCCGCGAGCGCGAAGCCGAGGCGCAAGCCGGCGAGCCCGAAGAATTTTCCGAAGGAGCGCAGCACGATCAAACCGGGCCGCGCCGCATCTTCGGCAAGGCTAACCTGCGGAGCGGTATCGGCAAAGGCCTCGTCCACCACCAGCCAGCCGCGCCGTCGCGACAAGCTGCCCGCGACGCTGACAAGACGGTCGCGCGGCACGATGCGACCGTCCGGATTGTTCGGATTCGCCACGACCACCACGTCACACCCGGCGGGGATCGCGTCAATCGTGGCTATCGGCACAACCGCGTGGCCGCTCGCTTCCCAGCAGGCGGCATATTCACCGTAGGTCGGCATGACGATTGCTATGCATCCGCGCGGCCGGAGCCGCGGCAGCACCTGGATCAAGGCCTGAGAACCCGGCGCCGCAGCGACGGCATTCGGATCGCCAACGCCGTAATAGGTCGCTGCGGCGTCGCGAAGCTGCCGATCAAGCCTGGCTGCCGGCAACCGCGTCCAAGCGTCGAGGGGTGGCGGAGCAAAAGGATAAGGCCACGGATTGATTCCCGTGCTGAGATCGATCCAGGGACGCTCCGCGTCAGGGTAATGTTCCTCCGCCCAGGCGAGGTCGCCGCCGTGGTAGAGGGGCGCGGATCGAATCGGAGCGGTCAGGTGAGCAGGGGCGCGTAACATGCCATTGGTGGAGTTCTGGACAACCGGCGTCGATAGCATAAGCCGGTTCACCGTTGCGCATAAATGACGTCGATTCCCGAGAATATCGAGTTGCTCACGCTCGCCCTGGCCCTTGAGGCGGTCGTCGGCTATCCGGACGCGGTATTCTGCCGCATCGGCCATCCTGTTACCTGGATCGGTTGGCTCATCGGCAAGCTCGATGCGGCACTGAACCGCGAGCAATTGGCGCCATGGCAGCGTCGCGTGCACGGCGCCATGGCGTTGATCGCTGTCATGGTGGTTGCGACCGGCGTCGCTTACCTGTTGCAACGTGTGTTGCTGACGCTTTCGGCTGGCTGGATTGTCGTCGTTATCGTCGCGGCAAGCTTGATCGCTCAACGAAGCCTGTATCGTCACGTCGCCGACGTGGCTGATGCGCTCGAGCGCGGCGGACTCGCAACGGGCAGAACCGCCGTCGCAAAAGTGGTCGGACGCAATCCCGCGACGCTCGACGAGGCCGGAATCTGTCGAGCGGCCATCGAGACGCTGGCCGAGAACTTCTCCGATGGTGTGATTGCACCTGCGTTTTGGTTTGTTATTGGCGGCCTGCCCGGAATGATGGCCTACAAGGCGGCCAACACCGCCGACAGCATGATCGGCCATCGTACGCAACGTCATGAGGCTTTCGGTTGGGCGGCGGCACGGTTCGATGATCTTGTGAACCTGCCGGCCTCGCGCCTCGCGGCCTGTCTTTTGGTGATGGCGGCGACGCTGAAACCGCGCGCAGCTCCGGTGGCGGCCGCCCGCGCCGTGCGGCGCGATGCTTGGCGCCATCGCTCACCGAATGCCGGCTGGTGCGAGGCGGCCATGGCCGGCGCGCTCGGCTTAAAGCTCGCTGGCCCACGCATTTACGGTGACGTCATCGTCGACGATGCGTGGATGGGTGTTGGCCGCGCTGCCGCAACCGTCGCAGACATTCGAGCGGCATTGAGCCTGTACCGGATCGCGTGCGGAATTTTGTGGGGCGCCACGGCCATCGTCGCGCTGGCGCTTGCTTGGCGGTGAATGTCGGTTCGTTGGAAACGATCCAAGCGGCGTCACGGCACGGCTAGGCCGTCCGTTGGTCGGCGTCTATAGTGGCGCGCGATGAAGCCGGTCGATTTCGATTACGAACAGCCGCGCAGCGTCACGGATGTCTGTCGGTTGCTCGCCCAAACTGGGCGCGAGGCGCGGCTGCTTGCCGGCGGCCAGACCTTGGTGCCGTTGCTGGCGATGCGGCTGGCGCGGCCGGCGGTCTTGATCGACATCAATCGCGTCGACGAATTGCAAGGCACCGATACAGACGACGGCAGCGTCGTGATCCGCGCTTGTACCCGTCAATCCCGCGCACTTGCCGACCCAGCCGTGCGCTCGCGCCTGCCGCTCTTGGCCAAGGCGCTGTCCTTCGTCGGTCACGTGCAGACGCGCAACCGCGGCACCATCGGTGGTAGCCTCGCCAATGCCGATCCTTCCGCCGAAATCGGGCTCTCTGCGCTCGCCCTCGATGCCGAAATCGCGGCACGCTCGGCGAAGTCCAGTCGCACGATTCCCATCCGCGACTTCTTCGTCTCGCCCATGGTCACGGCACTGGCTCCCGACGAATGTCTGACGACCGTGCGGTTTCCGGTCGCGCATGGCGCAGTCGGCACCGGCTTCCAGGAAGCCAGCATCCGGCGCAGCGACTTCGCCCTGGCGGCGGTCGCGGTTCAACTCATCGTCGAGCGCGGCGTCTGTCGCCGTCTCACGGTGAGCGTCGGTGGCGGCGGCGCCACGCCCATCAGGCTGGCGGCGGTCGAGCAAAGGCTGCTCGACACGAAGCTCGATGACGCTGACTTGGCAGAAGCCGAGCGTCTGGCGCATGACGGTATCGAAGCCGTTTCGGATATCCACGCGTCGGCGCCGCTGCGCCGGCGGATTGCCGGCGCGCTCACGATGCGCGCGCTTGCCGAAGCACGCAACGAGGCGCTCGCCGGGCGCGCGTGAACCATGTCGCAGCATGAAATCACCTTGATGGTCAACGGCGAGGCGCGCGCGGCACGCGTGTCGGCGCGGCTGACGCTGGTCGATTTCCTGCGCGAGACACTCAATCTGACCGGCACGCACACGGGCTGCGAGCATGGCGTCTGTGGCGCCTGCACCGTTCTGCTCGACGGTCAGCCGGTGCGCTCGTGCCTGATGTTTGCTGTCCAGGCGGCAGGCTGCGAGGTCGTCACCGTCGAAGGCCTGGCACCGGACGCCGCCGGCATGAGCGTGCTGCAGGATTCATTCTGCGAGGAGCACGCGTTGCAGTGCGGCTTTTGCACGCCCGGCATGCTGCTTTCAGCGCACGCGCTGCTACAGCGCAACTCGGCGCCCACAGAGGAGGATATCCGCGAAGCCATCGGCGGCAATCTGTGCCGCTGCACCGGCTACAAGCAGATCGTCGACGCAATCGCGCTTGCCGCCCGGCGGCTCAGCGTCGCGAATGCGCCGGCGGCGGATCGGCAGCCGTCATGACCGCTGACGCTCCAACCGGATTCCGCTACATCGGACGGCGGCGGCGGCCCAAGGAAGACCGCCGCTTCGTCGTCGGCGCCGGCCGATACGTCGCCGACGTCACGCTGCCTGGCATGCTGCATGTCGCGCTGGTGACCTGCCCCCATCCTGCCGCGCGCATCGGCCGGATCGACGCGGCGATGGCGCTCAGGCTTCCGGGCGTGCGGGCGGTGGTCGCTGGCGACGAGTTGGCCCAGGCCACCGAGCCGGTCTTTAGCGGTCTCGACTTGCCCAAGATGAAACGCTATCCGCTCGCGCACGGCGTGGTGCGGTATGTCGGCGAATGGGTCGCCGTCGTCGTTGCGGACACGCGTGCCATCGCCGAGGACGCCGCCGAGCTCGTTGAAGTCGAATACCAGCCGGTGCCCCACGTCATCGATCCAGAGGCGGCGATGCAACCGGACGCGCCGCCGGTGCACGCCGATCACGGCAGCAACATCTTCTATCGCCGTCGCTTCGTCTGGGGGCCAGTCGACGCGGATTTCGCCGCCGTGCCGCACAAGATCGGCTATCGCGCCCGCTGGCACCGCAGCGCCACCGTGCCGATCGAGACCTTTGGGGTCTTGGCGCATTGGAGTTCGGCGACACAATTGCTCGACATCTGGGCGTCGATCCAGATGCCGAAGTATCCCGACAATCTGGCGCGCGCCCTGCGCCTGCCGGGTAGCGCGGTGCGCGTTCATTTCGACGTCGATGTCGGCGGCAGCTACGGCGTCAAGCGCGGGCTCAAGCACAGCATCGTCGCCGGCTATTTGGCGCGCAAGCTCGGCGCGCCGGTTCGCCTGCTGGAGGACCGGCTCGACAATATGCGCGGCGGCGACGCGCATGGTCCGGACCGCATCTTCGACGTGGAGATGGCATTCGGCGATGACGGCGTCGTCCGCGCGATGAAGATGCGCGCCATCGACGACGTCGGCGCCTATGCCGGGAGGGCGCCGTTGCAGCTCGGCAAGCCGATCGGTGCCATCGTCGGCCCCTATCGCATCAAAAGCGTCGCCTACGAGCCGATCAGCGTCTCCACCAACAAGACGCCGGAAGAAGCGGTGCGCGGCTTCGGTCAGGCGCCGACCAACTTCGCGATCGAGACCGGCATCGATCTGATTGCACGGAAGCTGGGTCTTGACCGTGTCGAGCTGCGGCGCCGCAACCTTATCCGCAAAGACGAATTTCCTTACACGATCCCAAGCGGCAGCACCTACGACAGCGGTGATTACCACGCCGTGCTCGACAAGGTGCTTGCAGCCGCGGATTGGGCCGGATTGCTGCGACGGCGCGATGCTGCGCGCGCGGCCGGCCACCTCGCCGGCATCGGCCTCTCGTGTTGCCTCGAACCGAGCGGCGGCAATGCGGCATTCGAGCCGCTGCTCAATCCCAAGAACGAGACCACCACCTGGATGGAAGCCTGCCAGGTCAAGATCGATCTGACCGGTGCCATCGTCGCCGTGATGAACACGTCGTCCTCGGGGCAGGGGCACGAGACGCTCGTGTCGACGGTGGTCGGCGAAATTCTCGGGCGCGATCCGGATACCGTTCGCGTCGTTCATGCGGACTCGCTTGGCGCGCTGCCGAGCAACAGCCCGGTTGGCAGCCGCATGGCGATCATGCTCGGCGGTGCCGCGGCCGGTGCGGCACGTAAGCTCAAGGCGCAGCTCACCGCGATCGGCGCGCACAACCTGGGCGTTGCGCCGGAGAACTGCCTTTATGCAGACGGTGCGGTTGCGCTGGCGGCGGATCCAGCGAAAAAACTGTCCTGGGCGCAGCTCGTCGAGATCGCGCACCGCAAATATCACCTGCTGCCGCCCGGCATGGAGCCGGGTCTCCAGGCAACGCACGCCTGGGAAGTGCCGACGGGTGGCACGTTGCCGACGGCCGATGGGCGCGTGCAGATGTATCCGTGCTATGCGTTCGAGGCGCACGTGGTCTATGCCGAGATCGACCGCGTCACTGGCCAGACCGCGCTGCGCGCCTATTTCGTCGGTCACGACTGCGGCGTGATGATCAATCCCGATATCGTCCACGGCATGACCTATGGCGGCATCGCGCACGGCATCGGCGCCGCTCTTTACGAGCGCTTTCACTATGACGAGAACGGCCAGCTGTTGAGCGGCTCGTTCATGGATTATCTCATTCCGAGCTCGCACGAGGTGCCGAACATCACCATCGTCGATCACTGCACGCCGTCGCCGCTCACGACTTTCGGGCAGAAGGGCTCGGGCGAGGCCGGTTATCTCGGCGCGCCCGCGGCGATCGCCGGCGCCGTCAACGATGCGTTGGCGCCGCTTGGCCTGCACATCGCCGCCGTGCCGATGACGGTCGCCGCAGTGGGGGATTTGCTCGCGACCCGATCGATGAAAGGAGCCATTGCGTGATCGTCGATACGCATGCGCATTTCGTTCCCGGCGCGCTGCTGGAGACGCTGAAGACCAGCCGCCGGCTGTTTCCGTCGGTCGCCGTGAGCAGCGAGGGCAGCGGCACAAAGCTGGCCTTTGCCGGCGCAGCGCCGACACGGCCCGTCTCGCCGAAGCTGATCAATCTCGACCAGCGGCGCGACTGGCTTGCCGCCCAGAAGATCGACTGCCAGCTCGCGGGCGGCTGGCTCGACATGTTCGGCTATGAACTGCCGCCGGCGGAAGGTGCAGATTGGTGCCGTTTCGTCAACGAGCACATGATCAAGGCGGCCGCCGCTCTGCCGGCGCTGCGGCCGCTCGCTTGCGTGCCGCTGCAAAGCGGCGTGCTCGCCGCTACCGTGCTCGAAGAGGCTCTCGGTCAGGGTTTCAAGGGTGTGATGATCGGCACGCAGCCCAAGGGCATGGGCGGGACGCTCGATGATCCCGATCTCAATCCGTTCTGGGAGGCGGCTTCGGCGAAGCAGGTTGCGGTGTTCGTGCATCCGATGTTCGTCTGCGGCGATGACCGGCTCGACGCCTACGACATGGTCAACGCGATCGGCCGGCTTGCCGATACCAGCATCGCGATGACGCGGCTGCTTTATTCGGGTCATCTGCAGAAATATCCGGGCGTCAATCTCATCATTTCGCATGGTGGCGGCGCGTTGCCTTACGCGCTCGGCCGGCTGCAGCGCAACAATGCGATCCACCCGAATCAGTACGCGGACGCGATGGACGGCTTCCGCCGGCTCTATTTCGACACCGTCCTGTTCGATCCCCGCGCCTTGCGCTTTCTCTGCGATCTGGCCGGCACCGACAAAGTCGTGCTGGGCTCGGATCATCCGTTCCCTATCGGCGACGACAATCCGACGCGCATTGTCGCGCAGACGCTGCTCAGCGATGCCGAACGTCGGCAAATCCTTGGCGAGACCGCCAAGCGACTTTTCCATCTCTAGTGGCCGGCTGATATAATCGGCGGTCAGGAGGAAGCCTGTCATGGATGACGTCGCTGACCGCCGCACGCGGGGCCAGGCCACCGGCCCTAAAGCCGATTTCCAGGCGCATCTGCACGAGCTCGAAGCGCGCGGCTTACTCGTTCGCATCGACCGGCCAATCAACAAGGACACCGAGCTGCATCCGCTGGTGCGCTGGCAGTTCCAGGGCCGCGTGCCCGATGAGCAGCGGCGCGCCTTCCTGTTCACCAACGTCGTCGATTCGAAAGGCCGCAAATACGACATTCCCGTTGCGGTCGGTGCCCTCGCCTCGTCGCGCCAGATCTATGCTGTTGGCATGGGTCGGCCCGAAGCCGAGATCGGCGCGGCATGGATGCATGCCATCGCCAATCCGATTGCGCCAGTGCGGGTCAACAAGGCGCGGTGCCAGGAGGTTGTCATCACCGGCGACGCGCTCAAGGCGCCGGGCGGCGGCCTGGCGGCGCTGCCGGTGCCGATCTCGACCCCCGGTTTCGATGCCGCACCCTATTTCACCATGACGCTCTGCATCACCAAGGATCCGGAAACGGGCGTCCGCAATGCCGGAACCTATCGGGCGCAGCTCAAGGCAACCGACCGACTTGGCGTGCGCATGGCGACGCGCATCGGCGGTGCCGGCGGCTATCAGCACTGGCTCAAGCATCGTGCGCGCAAGCAGCCGATGCCGTGCGCGATCGTGCTCGGCGCGGCACCGGTGGTCATCTTCACCGGCCCACAGAAGTTGCCGCTCGATATGGACGAGATGGCGGTTGCCGGCGGCCTCGCCGGCGAAG
>Ga0307372_10006809_pt1 | contig 16560 bp, 13 predicted proteins | sample OX1MG_FD_202533 | JGI IMG/M metagenome (GOLD analysis project Ga0307372, IMG submission 202533) | Soil microbial communities from Risofladan, Vaasa, Finland - OX-1 | ecosystem: Environmental > Terrestrial > Soil > Coastal area > Acid sulfate soil | place: Finland: Risofladan, Vaasa | collected... | reverse complement strand
TCGACGCCGCCCCCGGCAAGGTGCTGGAGAACGTGAGCAAGGAGGACGCCGAGAGCGCCGCCGCCAAGCTCAAAGAGGCCGGGGCCACGGTCGAGGTCAAATAGTCCGGCGGGTAGCGGCACCAGCTCGTCTGGGCGCCGCTGCCGTCCTGCCCGGTCAGATACCCGGGTCCCGACGTCGGGGCGGGAGTTGATGGTATGATGGCGGTTCGTGCACGCCCGGCCGCTGTCTCAGCCCATGCCTTCAGCGCGCCCTTTTGCCCTCTAAGGAGATGCCCCTGTGATGATCTCAGAGATGAAGGCTCCCGCGCGCCGCAACTACGGCGCGATCCCCAATCTGGTGGAGCTCAAGGATCTGATCGCAACCCAGCTCGATTCGTTTGACTGGTTTTTGTCGGAGGGGCTGCGCGAGCTCTTTGACGAGATCAACCCGATCACCGATTACACGGGCAAGAACTATGAGCTGAGGTTCTTGGACTATGACTTCGGCAAGCCCAAGTTCTCGGTCGAGGAATGCCGCAACCGGGACATGACCTTCGCCGCGCCGCTCCGCATCAAGACCCGGCTCACGGTCCGCGAGACGGGCGAGATCAAGGAGTCCGAGGTCTATATGGGCGACTTCGCCATGATGACCGAGGAGGGCACCTTCATCGTCAACGGCACCGAGCGCGTGGTCGTCTCCCAGCTCGTCCGCTCCCCCGGGGTCTACTTCACCTCGGCCGAGGATCCCGCCACCGGGCGCAAGCTCTTCGGAGCCAAGCTGATCCCGAACCGGGGCGCCTGGCTCGAGATCGAGACCTCGGCCAAGGACCTGCTCACGGTCAAGATCGACCGCAAGCGCAAGCTGCCCGTAACCGTGCTCCTGAAGGCGTTGGAACTGCCCCAGCTCAAGGGCACCGACAACGACCGCGAGGCCCAGATGCGCATCCTGCGCGAGCTCTTCGGGGATGTCGACTCCGACCCCGAGCACCGCTACCTCGAGTCCACCTTCGACAAGGACGGCACCAACCGCGCCGAGGAGGCGCTGCTCGAGCTCTACCGGCGCGTGCGTCCCGGGGACCCGCCCTCGGTCGACAACGCCCGCAACCTGCTCCAGAGCCTGTTCTTCAACCCCCGCCGTTTCGATCTCGGCCGCGTCGGCCGCTACAAGGTCGACAAGCGTCTGGGCCGGGAGATGGAGGACATCCAGGAGCGCGTCCGCGACCGCGATCTGCGGATCATGGAGAAGGGTGACTTCATCGCCATCCTGCGCAAGCTGATCGAGCTCAACAACGCGCCCCGCGACCGTCAGGTGGCCGACGACATCGACCACCTGGGGAACCGCCGGGTGCGCGCGGTGGGTGAGCTGCTCCAGAACCAGTTCCGCATGGGGCTGATCCGGATGGAACGCATCATCAAGGAGCGGATGACGATCTCCGACCCCGCCACCGTGACCTCGGCCAGCCTGATCAACGCCCGCCCCGTGGTGGCCGCGATCAAGGAGTTCTTCGGCTCGAGCCAGCTCTCCCAGTTCATGGACCAGGTCAACCCGCTGGCTGAGCTGACCCACAAGCGCCGCCTCTCCGCACTTGGACCCGGCGGCCTGTCCCGTGAGCGCGCCGGATTCGACGTCCGCGACGTTCACCACAGCCACTACGGCCGCATCTGCCCGATCGAGACCCCCGAGGGTCCCAACATCGGACTCATCGGCTCCCTCGCCACCTACGCCAAGGTCAACGAGTTCGGCTTCGTGGAGACCCCGTTCCGGCGCGTCTACAACCGGCTCGCGGTCAACGAGGAGAACGCAGAGCGACTGCTCGGGCGCACCCTGCGCCGCGCCGCCCAGACCGAACAGGGCAAGGAGGTCCTGCCCGCGGGTCAGGTCCTGGACGAGGCGGGGGTTAAATCCCTGCGCCAGGGCAAGGTGGCCAGCGTCGACATCGCGCCCTGGGCATCGACCGAGGTCTACTACCTTTCGGCCGACGAGGAGGACTTCTTCGGCATCGCCCAGGCCAACGCGCTCCTCAACGCCGACGGCACCTTCGTTGAGACCAAGGTCCCAAGCCGGGTTCGAGGCCACTTCGCGGTCGAGGAGACGAGCAACGTCCAGTACATGGACGTCTCGCCCAAGCAGATCGTGTCCGTGGCCACGGCCATGATTCCCTTCCTGGAGCACGACGACGCCAACCGGGCCCTGATGGGATCCAACATGCAGCGCCAGGCGGTGCCGCTGATGGTGACCGAGGCGCCGATGGTGGGGACTGGGGTCGAGCACTACGCGGCCAAGTACTCAGGTGAGCTGATCGTGGCCGAGGTCGAGGGTACGGTGGTCGACGTCGCCCACCCCCAGGAGCTGAAGGGCGCGCACGCCAACCCGGTCTTTGAGATCGTGCTCCGGCCTGACGACGGCTCGGCCGACCGCCACTATCCGCTGCAGAAGTTCTATCGCTCCAACCAGGGCAGCTGCTTAAACCACCGCGTGGTGGTCAAGCCGGGCCAGCGGGTGAGCCCGGGCGATCTTTTGGCCGACGGGCCGGCGATCGAGAACGGGGAGATGGCGCTGGGACGCAACGTCCTCGTCGCCTTCATGCCCTGGGAGGGCTACAACTTCGAGGACGCGATCCTGCTCAGCCAGGACATCGTCAAGGAGGACAAGTACACCTCGATCCACATCGAGGAGTTCGAGATCGAGGCGCGGGAGACCAAGCTCGGACCCGAGGAGATCACGCACGAGATCCCCAACGTGGCCGACGACGCCCTGCGCAACCTGGACGAGCGCGGCATCATCTACATCGGCGCCGAGGTCATGGAGGGCGACATCCTGGTGGGCAAGATCACGCCCAAGGGTGAGACCGAGCTCTCCGCCGAGGAGCGCCTGCTGCGGGCCATCTTCGGGGAGAAGGCGCGCGAGGTGCGCGACTCCTCGCTCCGGGTGCCGCACGGCGAGCGCGGCATCGTGGTCGACGTCAAGGTCTTCAGCCGCGAGAACAAGGACGAGCTCTCCCCCGGGGTCAACGAGCTGGTCCGGGTCTACGTGGCCCAGAAGCGCAAGATCTCGGCCGGCGACAAGATGGCCGGCCGGCACGGCAACAAGGGTGTGGTGGCGCGCATCATGCCCCCCGAGGACATGCCCTTCATGCCCGACGGGACCCCGGTCGAGATCGTTTTGAACCCACTGGGGGTGCCCAGCCGGATGAACCTGGGCCAGGTATTGGAAACCCACCTGGGCTGGGTCGCCCAGGCCCTGGGCGAGCGCATCCAGACCCCGGTCTTCGACGGCGCGCCGCTGACCGCGATCCAGGACGAGCTGGAGCGGGTGGGCTTCCCCCGCGACGGCAAGCTCACCCTGCGCGATGGGCGCACGGGCGAGGAGTTCGACCAGCGGGTGACGGTGGGCCAGATCTACATGCTGAAGCTCGCCCACCTGGTCGAGGACAAGATTCACGCCCGCTCGACCGGACCTTACAGCCTGGTCACCCAGCAGCCGCTGGGAGGCAAGGCGCAGTTCGGTGGGCAGCGCTTCGGCGAGATGGAGGTGTGGGCGCTCGAGGCTTACGGAGCCGCGCACGTCCTGCAGGAGATTCTGACCGTCAAGTCGGACGACATCGTGGGCCGGGTCAAGGCCTACGAGGCGATCGTCAAGGGTGACAACACCCTGGAGGCGGGTATACCCGAGAGCTTCAGGGTCCTGGTCAAGGAACTCGAGGGCCTGGCCCTGGGGGTGGAGATCCTGAGCGAGGACGAGCGCCAGATAGTGCTCAGCGATGACGACATCCCCGAGATGCCGCTGGATCTGGGGATCAACCTCGAGCGCGAAGAGCTCGGCGAAGACCTGAGCGAATAGGGTCAGGGAAGTAAGGAAGGTATTAGGTGCTGAAACTCGAGAACTTCGACGCGCTGCGACTCTCCCTGGCCTCGCCGGACACCATCCTGTCCTGGTCTCACGGGGAGGTGACCAAGCCCGAGACGATCAACTACCGCACGCTGCGTCCGGAGCGTGACGGTCTTTTCTGCGAGCGCATCTTCGGTCCCACCCGGGACTGGGAGTGCCACTGTGGCAAGTACAAGCGCTACCGCTACAAGGGCATCATCTGCGACAAGTGCGGCGTCGAGGTCACCCGCTCCAAGGTGCGCCGCGAGCGCATGGGCCACATCAAGCTCGCCTCTCCGGTCTCCCACGTCTGGTACTTCAAGGGCATTCCCAGCCGCATGGGTCTGCTCCTCGACATGTCGCCGCGCAACCTGGAGAAGGTCCTCTACTTCGCCAACTACATCGTCACCGACGTCAATGAGGACGTGCGCCAGGAGCTGCTTCAGGGGCTGACCCTGGACCGCGCCGTGGAGGAGTCGCGCCTGCGCAGCGAGATCGACGCTCGCGGAGCCGAGGTGCGCCGCGAGCACCTGGAGATGCACGAGCGGATCAAGGCCGAAACCGCGGCCGAGCTCGAGCAGCTGGAGTCCGGGCGCCAGGAGACGGTCGATCTCCTGACCACCCAGGGCCAGTCCGTCCAGGAGGCGATCAAGGCCGGACTCGGCACCAAGGCCAAGCGCAACCTGCTCGTGGGGCCGCCCGAGGACGAGGAGGCGGTGGTGGTCAAGGGCGAAACCTTCGCCGAGGACATGGTCCAGACCACGCTGCGCAAGATCCAAGAGAAGGTAGAGATGGTGGAGGCCCGTGTGGCCGAGGCCACCGAGGCGGCGCGGGCCCGGCTCCAGGCGGCCGAGGCCGAGGTCGAGGCCGCGGTCAACACTCAGACCGCCCCCATGCTGGAGAACCTCGACGCCGAGGTCGAGCGGCGTCGGGACGAGATCGAGGCCGCCCGCGACGCGCTCGAGGGGCTGGGGGTGAAGCAGATCCTGGCCGACTCGCAGTACCGCGATTACCAGGAGCGGTTCGGGCGCGCCTTCCGCGCCGGGATCGGAGCCGAGGCCATCCGCGACCTGCTCGCCCGGCTCGACCTGGACCAGGAGATGTACCGCCTGCGCGAGGAGTCGCGCACCACCAGCGGCCAGCGTAAGCAGAAGGCGATCAAGCGCCTCAAGGTGGTCGAGGACTTCCGCAAGTCGGGCGCCAGCCCGACCTGGATGGTGCTCGAGGTGCTGCCCGTGATCCCGCCCGAGCTGCGCCCCATGGTCCAGCTCGACGGGGGCCGTTTTGCCACCAGCGATCTGAACGACCTCTACCGCCGCGTCATCAACCGCAACAACCGGCTCAAGCGACTGCTCGAGCTGGGGGCGCCCGAGATCATCGTGCGCAACGAAAAGCGGATGCTGCAGGAGGCGGTCGACGCCCTGATCGACAACGGCCGCCGCGGCCGCGCCATCACCGGGACCGGGAACCGCAAGCTCAAGTCGCTCTCCGACATGCTGAAGGGCAAGCAGGGCCGCTTCCGCCAGAACCTTTTGGGCAAGCGCGTCGACTACTCCGGGCGCTCGGTCATCGTGGTCGGGCCCGACCTCAAGCTGAACGAGTGCGGGCTGCCCAAGAAGATGGCGCTCGAGCTCTTTAAGCCCTTCGTCATGCGCGAGCTGGTGAACAAGGGCTACACCACCAACATCAAGTCCGCCAAGCGCATGGTCGAGCGCAGCCATCCCGCCGTCTGGGACGTGCTGGACGAGGTCATCCACGAGCACCCCGTGCTCTTGAACCGCGCCCCCACCCTGCACCGGCTGGGCATCCAGGCCTTCAACCCGGTCCTGGTCGAGGGTTCGGCGATCCAGATTCACCCCCTGGTCTGCGCCGCCTTCAACGCCGACTTCGACGGCGACCAGATGGCCGTCCACGTGCCCCTGTTCTCGGGCGCCATCGCCGAGGCGCGCAACCTCATGATGAGCTCGCAGAACATCCTGTCTGCGGCCGACGGACACCCGGTGGTGGCGCCGACCCAGGACATCGTGCTCGGCTGCTACTGGCTCACCGCCGCCCGGGGCAAGGCGCCCGAGGGTGATGAGGCCAAGTCCTTGCACGCCTACTCCAGCGCCACCGAGGTGCTCCTGGCCCAGGAGAGTGGAGCGGTCAAGCTCCAGGACTGGGTGCGGGTGCGGATCGACGGCGAGCTGGTGGTCACCACCCCCGGTCGGGTGGCCCTGAACCAGATCCTGCCCGTGGGCCGGCCCCTGACCGAGGTCCAAGAGGTCGACTCCGGGGCTAGTCCCCTGCCCTTTCAGAATGGACACTTCGACCGCAAGGCGCTGCGCGGCCTGGTCTCCGACATCTTCCGTCTCTACGGCAACGAGGCCACGGCGGAGGTGGTAAACGAGATCAAGCGCCTGGGGTTCCGCTACGCCACCCGGGCCGGGATCACGATCTCGGCCATGGACATCCCCCATCCCAAGGACAAAGAGGAGATCCTCGCCGGCACCGACGTCGAGGTGGAGGGGGTGGAGCGCATGTACCGCCGCGGTGTCATGACCGAGGAGGAGCGCTACCGCAAGGTCATCGAGCTCTGGAGCAAAGCCACCGAGGACGTGGCCAAGGCGACCGAGCAGGCCTTCGATCCCTTCAGCCCGATCTGGATGATGATGGGCTCTGGAGCCCGCGGCAACGTGCAGCAGCTGCGCCAGCTGGCCGGCATGCGCGGACTCATGGCCGATCCCACCGGACGCATCATCGACCTGCCGATCAAGGCCAACTTCACCGAGGGCCTGACCGTGCTCGAATACTTCATCTCCACCCACGGGGCGCGCAAGGGACTGGCCGACACCGCCCTGCGCACCGCCGACTCGGGCTATCTCACCCGGCGTCTGGTCGACGTGGCCCAGGACGTCATCGTCCGGGCCGAGGACTGCGGCACGCGCAACGGACTTTGGGTTCGTGGTCTCAACCCGGAGGCGGCGCGCAGCGATCCGCTGTGGGAGAAGATCGCGGGAAGGGTGGCCTCTGAGACCGTGACCACCTCCGACGGGGAGATCCTGGTCGGGGCCGGAGAGTCCATAACCGACGTCGTGGCCCGGCGCGTGGTCGAGCTCGCAGTGGGCCAGGTGCGCGTGCGCTCGGTCCTCACCTGCGAGGCCCGTGAGGGCGTCTGCCGGCTCTGCTACGGGCGCAACCTGGCCACCGGCCGGCTGGTCGAGATCGGCGAGGCGGTCGGCGTCATCGCCGCCCAGTCCATCGGCGAGCCGGGTACCCAGCTCACCATGCGAACCTTCCACACCGGCGGTATCGCCGGGGTCGACATCACCCAGGGTCTGCCCCGGGTGGAGGAGCTGTTCGAGGCTCGCATCCCCAAGGGCAAGGCGATCATCGCCGAGATCGACGGGGAGCTCGAGATCATCCGCCAGGACGGCAGCCGCAAGGTCAAGGTGACCTCCCGCGAGGAGTTCCAGGTCTCCTACCCGCTCGAGTCGGGGATGGAGGTCTTGATCAAGGACCAGGAGGACGTGATGGAGGGCCAAGAACTCGCCCGCAAGGGCGACGAGGCCATCATCCGGACTCGGCACGCGGGCCGGGCGCGGGTCAGCGCCAAGGAGATCGCGGTCTCCACGGTGGACGAGGAGGTGCGCGAGTACCCCATCCCGCACAACGTGCGCATCCGGCCCGAGCTCGAGCGTCGGGACGGCCCGGCGGTGTCAGTGCGCGCCGGACAGCAGATCACCGAGGGCTCGGTCAGTCCCCAGGAGCTGCTGCACATCCTGGGCAAGGAGGCGGTCCAGGGCTTTTTGGTCGAAGAGGTCCAGAAGGTCTACCGGAGCCAGGGTGTGGACATCAACGACAAGCACATCGAGGTCATCGTCCGGCAGATGATGCGCAAGGTGCGGATCGACTCGGCCGGCGACACCAACCTGCTGCCGGGCGAGATCGTCAGTCAGTGGGAGTACGAGCAGGCGAACTCGGCCGCCCTGGCCGAGGGAGGTGAGCCGGCGGCGGCGCAGACGGTCCTGCTGGGCCTGATCAAGGCCGCGCTCAACACCACCTCGTGGCTGTCGGCAGCCAGCTTCCAGGAGACCACCAGGGTGCTCACCGAGGCCGCCATCAGCGGCAAGGTGGACCGCCTGCGGGGGCTCAAGGAGAACGTCATCATCGGCAAGCTGATCCCGGCCGGGACCGGACTCGACTACTACAAGAAACAGCGCGAGCAGGCCGCTCGCCTGGCCGAAGAGGAGCCGGTCAGCCTGGACACGCTGAGCGTCTAGAGCCGGCCCGCCGGCGCGGGAGGAGGGGAGCTGGGCGAGCCCGGCTCCCCTCAACCATGTCCGGGCCCCAGTGGCTCCCGCGGCCGCGTGCCGGGGTCCACGAGCGGGGCCGCCAGGGCGGCTATCAGGTCTCGATCACGCCTCCCCGGCGTGATCCAGCCGGCCGGGAGCCAGGTCGGAGCGGGGTCCGGGCCGAGCCCGTCCGCTGCCGAGGGCGAGGAAGACACCGCCGGCCAGCACGCTGACGGCGATCATGGTCAGCCCCATGGGGAGAGCTGTGTGGCTGCCGGCCAGACCGACCAGGGGGGAGACAATGGCGCCGGCGCCGAAGCGGAACACTCCCACCAGGGCGGCGCCCGAGCCCGCCACGTTGGCCTGGCCGGCCAGGGCCAGGGCGTTGCCGTTGGGCGAGGTCAAGCCCACGCTGGATACGACCACGAAGAGCGGAATCAGCACCGCCCAGAGTTGATGGTGGGTCAAGCTCAAGACCAGGATGACCGCGGCCGAGCCCAAAAACGAGGTGCTGAGCCCCAGGGTGAACAGGCGCCGGGGGTGAATGCGCCCGACCAGGCGGCCGTTGAGCTGGCTCACGACCACGATCCCGGCCGCATTGGTGGCGAAGATGAGGCTGAAGATCTGGGGCGACACCCCGTAGACGACCTGGAGCACGAAGGGCGAGCCCGCGATGTAGGCGAATACGACGGACGTCGACAGCCCGGTGGCGAGGGCGGGGGCCACGAATTCACGCCGGCCCAAAAGCTGGGCGAAGGTTCTGGCCGCGGTGCCCATACCGCCGCCCCGGCGGCCCTCCGAGGCGAGGCTCTCGGGCAGCCAGCGGGCCGAGCCGACGAGCAGGATCAGGCCGGCCAGGGCCAGGGCGATGAAGATGCCGTGCCAGGAGGTGAAACGCAGGAGCTGGCCCCCGAAGACGGGGGCGACCACCGGCCCCAGCCCGCTGACCAGCATCAAAAGGGAGAAGAACCGCGCCATGGCGATGCCCGAGTAGAGGTCGCGTACGACCGCGCTCGCGACCACGATTCCGGCTGATCCGCCCAGCCCCTGGAGCAGGCGGGCCAGGGTCAAAACGGTGGGCGAGGGGGAGGCGGCGCAGATCAGGGAGCCGACGCAGAAGGCGCTCAACCCGATCATCAGGGGGCGCCGGCGGCCCCAGGAATCGCTCACGGGGCCGGCGAAGATCTGGCCCGCGGCGAGCCCGATCATGCAGGCCGACAGGGTGATCTGGATCTGGCTCGGGCGGACGGCGAAGTCGCGCGCGATGGTGGGGAAGGCGGGCAGGTAGGTGTCGATGGACAGTGGACCCATCATCGACAGTCCGGCCAGGAGCAGGTAGCGGCGCAGGCGCAGGCGCCAGTTGAACTCCGCGTCCAAGTCCGCGGTGGGCCCTGCCATCAATAAGGGGAATTGTGGCGAAATCAGTCCTCGAGCCGCTTATCCTCGGCGCCGTCCGCGCCAGAGCTGGAGCGCCAAGGCGCCGGCGGCCACCACCAGGATCGCTCCGATGACAGCCCAGAGGGGGTGGCCGGTCATGAAGGATCCGGGGATGAGGCCCAGCCCCTGGCCGATCCAGACCCCCCCGGTGAGGAGGAGAAGTACCGCCAGCAGTGCCCGTCCCGAGCTCCCGCGAGTCATGGTCTAACCCGGCCTCAGCGGGCCCGAAAGCGGCGGCGGACGCGATGGTGGCCGGTGGCCGAGGTGGCGTCCTTGGCCACGATCGAGATCGTCCCGTCGGGCTCGAGCACACCCAGGTGGACGTCTGATACCTGGGCCAGACCGTGCTCTCGAATCGCCGTCTCGCACTCGTCCTGGTCCAGGCCCTCGCGGCGCAGCGCCTCCTTCAGATAGGACCCGTCGCGGATGATGATGGTGGCCTGGGCGGCAAAGGCGCGGCGGAGCCAGGGCAGCCGGGCCAGGCGGCCGACCGCGAAGTTGGCGCCGATCAGGGTGGCGATGATGATGACGCCCCCGCCGAGCGAGTTGTCGGGACCGGTCATGGCGGGCTGGACGGCGTTGGCCACCAGGAGCACGAAGACCAGGTCGTAGAGGGTGAACTGGCCCACCTCGCGCTTACCGAACACGCGCAGCGCGAACAGCAGAGCCGCGTAGATCACGAGCGAGCGCAGGATCAACTCGAAGGCTGGCACCGAGGGCAGGAGCATGGACAATGAGGCTAGCTCTAAGGCCGCGGCTTGTGGGCCCCAGGCCGGAGACCCGGCCGTCCCGCTTGAGGTATACTCACCCCTTGTTGCCCAGCCGGCTGCTGCTTGCTGGGGATTCATAGGTGCCCAGGAGACCGTCTTGCCGACTATTCAGCAGCTGATTCGGAACGGCCGCCACCCGGCGGTAAAGAAGTCGAAGTCGCCCGCGCTCAAGGGCTCGCCCCAGAGGCGCGGCGTCTGTGTGCGCGTCTACACCACGACTCCGAAGAAGCCCAACTCGGCTCTGCGCAAGGTGGCCCGAGTGCGCTTGACCACCGGCATCGAGGTCACCGCCTACATCCCCGGCATCGGTCACAACCTGCAGGAGCACTCGGTTGTGCTGATTCGCGGGGGCCGGGTCAAGGACCTGCCCGGGGTGCGCTACCACATCATCCGCGGCACGCTGGACACGGCCGGGACCAAGAACCGCAAGCAGGCACGCTCCAAGTACGGCGCCAAGCTGCCCAAGGCCAAGGCCTCCTAGCCATGCCCCGCCGCAGCAAGCCCGACCGCCGTCGCATCGCGCCCGATCCGATCTACAACTCGGAGCCGGTGGCCAAGTTCGTCAACATCATCATGCGCGACGGCAAGCGCTCGACCGCCGAGCAGATCATGTATGACGCCCTGCGCCGCGCCGCTCGTCAGGCCAAGCGCGAGCCCCTGGAGATCTTCGACAGCGCGCTGCGCAACGTGACCCCGCTGCTCGAGGTCAAGCCCCGCCGCGTTGGTGGTGCCACCTATCAGGTGCCGATCGAGATCCGGCCCGACCGCCGACTGGCCCTGGCCCGGCGCTGGCTGGTTCGCTTCGCGCGTCAGCGCGGGGGCCGGAGCATGGCCGAGAAGCTGGCCTACGAGCTGCTCGACGCGTCCAACAACACCGGCGGCGCGGTCAAGCGGAAGGAAGAGACCCACCGCATGGCCGAGTCGAACAAAGCCTTCAGCCACTTCCGGTACTAGGCGCGGGGGTAAGTGGCGATGAAGCAGATGGAACGCTCGACGCACCTTGAGAAGGTGAGGAACATCGGGATCATGGCCCACATCGACGCGGGCAAGACCACGACCACCGAGCGCATCCTCTTCTACTCCGGACGCCTGCACAAGATGGGCGAGGTCCACGAGGGCGCGGCCACCATGGACTGGATGGCCCAGGAGAAAGAGCGCGGCATCACCATCACCTCGGCGGCCACCACCACCTCTTGGCGTGACCACTCGATCAACATCATAGACACACCCGGACACGTGGACTTCACGGTCGAGGTGGAGCGCAGTCTGCGCGTCCTCGATGGCGCGGTGGCGGTGTTCGACGCCGTGGCCGGGGTCGAGCCCCAGTCGGAGACGGTGTGGCGTCAGGCCGACCGCTACGACGTGCCCCGGATCGCGTTCATCAACAAGATGGACCGCATGGGCGCCGACTTCTACGCCGCCCTGGATTCGATCCGGGAGCGCCTGGGGGCCCGCGCGGTCGCCATCCAGCTCCCCATGGGCGCCGAGGAGGCCTATCAGGGCAACGTGGACCTGATTCAGGGTCGCGCGATCGTGTACTCGGACGACCTGGGCAAGACCTTTGAGTCGAACGAGGTGCCGGAGTCGATGCAGGCCCTGGTCGCAGAGCACCGGCGGATCCTGCTCGAGGCGGCCGCCGACTTCTCCGACTCGATCATGCACAAGTACCTGGAGGAGGAGGAGATCTCCCCCTCAGAGCTGATGGCGGCGCTGCGGCGGGGCACGGTCAAGGGCGAGTTGGTCCCCGTGCTCTGTGGCTCGGCGCTGCGCAACAAGGGCGTTCAGCAGCTGCTCGACGCCGTCGTCGACTACCTGCCCAGCCCGGCCGACAAGAACGCGGTCGAGGGCTTGAACCCGGACGACGATTCGCTCGCGGTGCGCGAGGTCTCCGACGAGGAGCCCTTCGCCGCGCTCGCCTTCAAGATTCAGATGGATCCCCAGGGGGTGGGCAAGCTCACCTTCTTTCGGGTCTACTCGGGCCGCCTGCGCACCGGCACCTCGGTGCTGAACGCCACCACCGGCAAGCGGGAGCGGATCGGGCGCATCCTGCGCATGCACGCCATGCGCCGGGAGGAGGTGGACGAGGTCTTCACCGGGGACATCGCCGCCGCGGTCGGGCTCAAGGGCACCACCACCGGCGACACCCTGACCGACGAGGACAAGCCCATCCTGCTCGAGTCGATCAACTTCCCCGAGCCCGTGATCTCGGTCGCGATCGAGCCCAAGACCAAGGTCGACCAGGAAAAGCTAGGCATCGCGCTCCAGCGCCTGGCCGAGGAGGACCCGACCTTCCGCGTCCACACGGACGAGGAGACGGGTCAGAACATCATCGCCGGCATGGGCGAGCTCCACCTCGAGATCATCGTCGACCGCCTGACCCGAGAGTTCCACGTCGACGCCAACGTGGGCAAGCCCCAGGTCGCCTACCGCGAGGCCATCCGGCGCCCCGCTCACGGCACCGGGCGCTTTGTCCGCCAGTCGGGGGGCAAGGGCCAGTTCGGTCACGTCGAGCTCGAGGTGATGCCGGGCGAGCGCGGCAGCGGTTACGTGTTCGAGGACAAGATCACCCAGGGCCGGATTCCGCGGGAGTACATCCCGGCGGTGCAGAAGGGCATCGCCGAGGCGATCACGAGCGGAGTCATGGCCGGCTATCCGGTGCTCGACATCAAGGTGCAGCTGGTCGACGGCTCCTTCCACCCGGTGGACTCGAGCGAGCAGGCATTCCAGATCGCGGGCTCGATGGGAGTCAAGGACGGAATGCGCAAAGCCGACCCGGTGCTGCTTGAACCCATAATGAAGGTGGACGTGACCATGCCCGAGGAGTACTTGGGTGACGTGATGGGTGATCTCTCCAGCCGCCGGGGGCACATCCTGGGGATGGAGGGCAAGGGCACATCGCAGGCGGTCCAAGCCAACGTGCCTTTGGCGGAGATGTTCGGTTACGCGACCGAGCTGCGCTCCATGACCTCGGGCAGGGCCACCTATTCGATGGAGTTCGATCACTACGAAGATTTGCCGCCAAACCTCGCCGAGACCGTGGGCCGCCGCGGCGGTCAGAGATAGAAGCCAAGGAGGATCAAGTGGGTAAGCAGAAGTTTCAGCGCACCAAGCCGCACATGAACGTGGGCACCATCGGTCACATCGACCACGGTAAGACCACGCTGACCGCGGCCATCACGTACGTCCAGTCGACCAAGGGTCTGGCCACCTTCCAGGCCTTCGATCAGATCGACAACGCCCCCGAGGAGCGCCAGCGCGGGATCACGATCTCGATCGCCCACGTCGAGTACGAGACCGCCAAGCGCCACTACGCCCACGTCGACTGCCCCGGTCACCACGACTACATCAAGAACATGATCACCGGAGCCGCCCAGATGGACGGCGCCATCCTGGTCGTGGCCGCCAACGACGGCGCCATGCCCCAGACCCGCGAGCACATCATCCTGGCCCGCCAGGTCAACGTGCCCTTCCTGGTGGTCGCGCTGAACAAGTGCGACATGGTCGACGACGAGGAGTTCTTGGAGCTGGTCGAGCTCGACCTGCGCGAGCTCTTGAGCCGCTACGAATACCCTGGCGACGACATCCCGATCGTGCGCGTCTCGGCGCTCAAGGCCCTGGAGGGCGACCCCAAGTGGATGGAGCAGGTGAGCCAGCTCCTGGAGGCGGTCGACACCTACATCCCCGAGCCCGAGCGCAAGGTGGATCTGCCCTTTTTGATGCCGATCGAGGACGTGTTCACGATCGAGGGTCGCGGCACCGTGGTCACCGGCCGGGTGGACCGCGGGCGGCTCAAGAAGAACGAGGAGGTCGAGATCACCGGTGTGCGCGACACCACCAAGACGGTGGTGACCGGGCTCGAGATGTTCCACAAGGAGATGGACGAGACCCAGGCCGGCGACAACGTGGGCGCCCTGCTGCGCGGCATCAAGCGCGAGGACGTCGAGCGCGGCCAGGTTCTGGCCAAGCCCGGATCGATCAAGCCCCACACTCAGTTCAAGGCCAACGTGTACGTCCTGACCAAGGAGGAGGGAGGCCGGCACACGCCGTTCTTCTCCAACTACCGACCCCAGTTCTATATGCGGACCACCGACGTCACCGGCGCCATCAAGCTGCCCGAGGGAGTGGAAATGGTGATGCCCGGCGACAACATCGAGATGCTGATCGAGCTCATCACCCCGATCGGGCTCGAAGAGGGTCTTCGCTTCGCTATCCGCGAGGGCGGCCGCACCGTGGGTGCGGGCGTCTGTACCTCCATCGTCAAGTAGAACCGAAAGAAAGAAAGGGAAGGGACCGAGCACAAAGTGGCGCAGAAAATCCGGATCAGGCTCAAGGCCTACGACCATAAGGTCTTGGACCAGGCGGCGGACAAGATCGTCGATACCGCCCGCCGTACGAACGCGCGCACCGCCGGTCCCATCCCGCTGCCGACCGAGATCAACAAGATGACGGTGATCCGCTCACCCTTCATCGACAAGGATTCACGCGAACAGTTCGAGATGCGCACCCACAAGCGCATCGTCGACATCCTGGACCCCAACCCCCGGGTGGTGGACGCGCTCATGCGCCTCAACCTTCCGGCCGGGGTCTCGATCGAGATCAAGCTCTGATGGCGAAGGCACTGCTCGCGCGCAAGCTGGGCATGACCCAGCTCTTCAACCCCGACGGGACGCTCTCCGCCGTGACCGTGCTCGAGGCCGGTCCCTGCAGGGTGTTGGGTCTGCGCACGCCAGAGCGCGACGGCTACTCGGCCGCCCGCCTCGCCTTCGGTGAGATTCAGGAGCGGCGCCTGAGCCGGCCCCGGCTGGGCGAGTTCAAGGCGGCCCAGGTGGCGCCGGCTCGGCACCTGGCCGAGGTCCGCGATCTGGCCGGCCTGGAGACGGGTCAGGAGCTCACCTGCTCCATCTTCAGCGCCGGTGAGGTGGTGGACGTGACCTCGACCAGCAAGGGCAAGGGCTTCCAGGGCATGGTCAAGCGCCACCGCTTCTCGCGCGGTCCTGAGTCCCACGGTTCGATGAACGTGCGCCAGCCGGGCTCGATCGGCGCCACCGACGCCGCCCGGGTCTTCAAGGGGGTGCGCATGGCGGGCCAGATGGGCAACGTGCGGACCACCGTGCAGGGCCTCAAGGTGGTCCGCGTCGACCCCGAGCGCAACCTGCTCCTGCTCGCCGGCGGCGTGCCGGGAGGCAAGGGCGCTCTGGTTCTGATCCGCTCCTCGCACAAGGCTCGGGAGCAGGCTTAGGTATGGCCAAGAGCAGAGTTCGGACCAAGAAGGCGCCGGAGTCGGCCTCGCCGCTGCGCGTGGACGGATTCAGCGCCCAGGGAGAGGCGTCGACACCGGTCGACCTGCCCGAGTCGATCTTCGGCCAGGTGCCCAACCAGGCGGTGATGCATCAGGCGCTTCTGCGCCAGCAGGCCAACGCCCGCCAGGGTTCGGCCGCCACCAAGACCCGGGGGCTGGTCTCCGGGGGTGGGGTCAAGCCGCACCGCCAGAAGGGCACCGGCCGGGCCCGTCACGGATCCATCCGCGAGCCATCGATGGTGGGCGGCGGCACCGTGTTTGGTCCCCAGCCGCGCAGCTACGCCCAGCGCATGCCGCGCAAGATGCGGCGCCTGGCGCTGCGCTCCGCGCTCTCGGTCAAGGCGGCCGAGGGCAAGGTGAGCGTGCTCGAGGGATTCCAGCTCGAGGAGCCCAAGACCCGGGTGGCGGCGGCGCTGCTGCGCCAGCTGGGGGTGGAGAGCAACGTGCTGGTGGTGCTGCCGGCACCCAACGACGTGGTCGCGCGCTCCCTCAACAACCTGCCCTGGGCCAAGCTGGTGCTGGCTCGCAACCTGAATCTCTACGACCTCTTCACGCATGACCGGCTGGTCATCGCGCGCGACGCGCTGGAGCAGCTGGAGGAGAACTTCGCCCCATGAGCCGTTCCCCCGTCGAGGTCGTGTACGGACCGCTCGTGACCGAGCGCACGTACACCCTCTACCAGCAGAACCGGTACACCTTCAGAGTCTCCCGGTCGGCGACCAAGCCTGAGATCGCGCGCGCCCTGGAGGAGCAGTACCAGGCCCAGGGGATCAAGGTGCTGAACGTCAACACCGTCAACGTCACCGGCAAGACCCGGCGCGGCTCGCAGGGCAAGGTGGCGTCGGGGCGGACCTCGAATTGGAAGAAGGCCATCGTCAGTCTGGCTCCCGGGCAGCGGCTCGAGGGTCTGTTCGGAGGGGTCTGATGCCGG
>Ga0307372_10006808_pt1 | contig 16561 bp, 15 predicted proteins | sample OX1MG_FD_202533 | JGI IMG/M metagenome (GOLD analysis project Ga0307372, IMG submission 202533) | Soil microbial communities from Risofladan, Vaasa, Finland - OX-1 | ecosystem: Environmental > Terrestrial > Soil > Coastal area > Acid sulfate soil | place: Finland: Risofladan, Vaasa | collected... | reverse complement strand
CCAGCGGTACATCTCTGGGTAATTTTTAACATCCGGCTCACCGTTGTTCCGCACATGCTCCAGGAAGCGCGACATATTGGCGCGCCCGATTACCTGTGGGCTGGGGGTCCAGAGCGGTTTTGTCATTGGTGGCAGGTCCGGGTCACATGAGCCAAAATATAAATTATCTCAGGTTTTGCGCGGCCTGCCGCATTTGTAAATTGGAGCTGGGCGATTATCGCTGGCCTAGAGTCTTAAAGGCCAGCGCGTATCGCCCAAAGGGGGGGCGAGACAGCCACGGAAAGATGGGTTATCTTGCGCGCGCCATCCCCGCTTACCAACAACCATGGGATGGGGTCCGTCCGGCGGACGGGAACGCGTTCCGGCAAACGGGAGAATCCCACGTGAAACCATCAGCGCCCACCAGCGTCATGTCGCTCAGTGAATTCACTATCCGTGGTCTGCTCATCGGCATAATCATCACCGTGATCTTCACAGCCGCGAATGTCTACTTCGGGCTCAAGGCCGGTCTGACCTTCTCCACATCGATACCGGCCGCGGTCATCTCCATGGCCATCCTGCGCGGTTTACCCGGCGCCACCATGCAGGAGAACAACATCGTGCAGACGGTCGCCTCCGCGGCCGGCACACTGTCCTCGATCATCTTCGTGCTGCCCGGCCTGATTATCGTCGGCTGGTGGACCGGATTTCCGTTCTGGATGTCGTTCGGCATCTGCGCTGCCGGCGGCATCCTCGGCGTCATGTACACCATACCGCTGCGCCGTGCGCTGGTGACCGATTCCGACCTGCCGTACCCCGAAGGCGTGGCCTGCGCCGAAGTGCTCAAGGTCGGCTCGAATCCGGGATCGGCTGAAGCCGCCGATTCCGTGGAATCTGGCGGCGCGGGTTTGAAAGCCGTGGTGATGGGCTCGATCATGTCCGCGGTGTTCTATGTGATCGTGCAGACCAAGATCTTCGCCAGCGATGTAGCGCATTATTTCCGCATCGGTGACAAGGGCACCGCCACCGGCTTCGACTTCAGCTTGTCGTTCGCGCTGTTCGCCATCGGTCATCTGGTCGGTCTTTCCGTCGGCATCGCCATGCTGGTGGGTGCGCTGATCGGCTGGGGCTGGGCGGTACCGCACTTCACGCTCCTGCATCCGGCTGTAGGAACGGCTGCGGATGTGGCTCAAGGCGCATGGAGTCACTACGTGCGCTTCGTGGGCGCCGGCGCCATCGGCGTGGCCGCCATCTGGACGCTGGGCACGCTGGTCAAACCCGTCATCGGCGGGCTCGCCGGTGCCATGGCCGCTTCGCGGGTGCGCAAGGCTGGAAAGGCGGACACGCTCCCGCGCACCGAGCATGACATCCCCATCGGCATGGTCGGTCTGGTTTCGCTCGTGTGTCTGATTCCGGTCGCCTGGCTGCTGTGGCATTTCAGCGTCATCAGCGGCTTGGGTTCACACGCACTGCTGCTGACGCTTGGCGGTGTGGTGTTCGTGGTCATCATGGGGTTTCTGGTTTCGACGGTATGCGGCTACATGGCCGGCCTCATCGGCTCTTCCAACAGCCCGTTATCGGGTATCGGTATTCTGGTGGTGGTGATCGCCGCGCTGCTGCTGGTATTGGGCGTGAAATCACTGATGCCGGCCGACGCCGGTAAGGCGCTGGTGGCATTTGCACTGTTCGTGACCTCGATTGTGTTCGCGGTGGCTTCCATCGCCAACAACAACCTGCAAGATCTCAAGACCGGCCAGTTGGTGGACGCCACGCCTTCGAAACAGCAGTGGGCGCTGGTGATCGGTGTGATCGCGGGTGCGCTCATCATTCCGCCGGTGCTGGATCTGCTCAATCATGCCTACGGATTCCTGGGTGCGCCCGGGGTCGACCCGGCACGCGCGTTGCCGGCGCCGCAGGCTGGGCTGATCTCGGCGCTGGCCCAAGGCGTCATCCAGAACAACATAGACTGGTGGCTGATCGGCATGGGCGGATTGATCGGCGTCGCTTGCATCGTGTTCGATGCGATCCTGAAAGGCACGACGAAGGCGGTGCGACTGCCGCCGCTGGCGGTGGGTTTGGGTATCTACCTGCCGACCTCGACCACGCTGATGGTGGTGGTGGGTGCGGTCGTCGGCTGGTGGTTCAACCGCCGCGCCGACAAGGTACCCAAGCCGGACGCCACCAAGCAGCTCGGCGTACTGCTGGCTTCAGGCTTGATCGTGGGAGAAAGTCTGCTGGGCGTGGTGATCGCCGCGGTGGTGGCGTTTTCCGGCAACTCATCGCCGCTCGCAGTCGTTGGCGAAAACTTCGAGACCGCTTCCATCTGGATCGGCGGTATTACCTTCGTGGCGGTGACCTATCTGCTGTATCGCTGGATAGAGCGGCTTGGGCGGGGACCGGCAGTTAAGTCTTGAACTTGTCCAGTTCCTTTTCCAATTCCGGCAGGATCTTGAACAGATCCCCCACCAGCCCAATGTCCGCCACCTGGAAGATGGGGGCGTCCGGATCCTTGTTTATGGCGACGATGGTGCGCGCATCCTTGATGCCGGTGAGGTGCTGGATGGCGCCGGAAATGCCAACAGCCACATACAGGTCCGGCGCGATGATCTTGCCGGTCTGACCCACCTGCAGATCGTTGGGCACGAAACCCGCATCCACGGCGGCGCGTGAAGCACCCACGGCCGCGCCCAGCTTGTCGGCAAATTTGTAGATGATGGCGAAATTCTCCTTACTGCCGACACCGCGGCCGCCGGACACGACGCGCGCGGCCGATTGTAGGTCGGGCCGATCGCTTTTCTCGGCTTTCAATTCCACGAAACGGGTATGAACGGGGAGAGCCGCATCGGTGCTGACAGCGGTGATCTCTGCTGTTCCCCCGCTGCCGCATTCCTGCCAGGATGCAGTGCGCACCGTGGCGACCACGCAGGATTTCTCCGGGGCCTTGACGGTGACGATAGCGTTGCCGGCGTACATGGGGCGCTCGAAGGTCACGGGATCGATGACCTTCATCACATCGCTCACCTGCTGCACGCCCAACAATGCGGCGGCGCGCGGCAGTACATCCTTGCCGAAGGTAGTGGAGGGCGCGAGTACGTGGGTGTAATCTTTCGCCAATTTTGCGATCTGCGGCGCCAATACCGCTGCTAACTGATGTCCGTTTTCGGCGCGCTCGATTTTCAGTACGCGCTTCACGCCTTTGAGCTTTGCCGCGGCCTGCGCGACGCTGCCGGCATCGGCGGCAAATACGGCGATATCGATGTCGCCGCCTATGGCTTGGGCGCAGCTTACCGCCCTGGCGGTGGAAGCGTTAAGTTTTTTGCCGTCATGCTCGGCGATGATCAGTATGCTATTCATCACAGAACCCCTTTTTGCTTGAGTGCTGCAATGAGTGACGGAACATCTTCAACCTTCTTTCCTCCAATACGCTGCGGCGGTGGTGCGAATTTGGCGGTCTCGAGTTTCGGTGCGGCACTGACACCCAGTTCTTTCAGTTTCAGGGTTTGCAAGGGTTTGCTGCGTGCTTTCATGATGTCGGGCATCTTCACAAAGCGCGGTGTGTTGAGTCGCAGATCGGTGGTGATGACTGCCGGCAGATCTATCTCGATGATCTCTAGCCCGGCATCCACTTCGCGGGTGACAGCAGCGGACTTGGCCTTCAATTCCAGCTTGGAGGCGAAGGTCGCCTGGGGGCGGTCCCACAGGGCCGCCAGCATCTGGCCGGTCTGGTTGCTGTCGTCGTCGATGGCCTGCTTACCGAGGATCACCAGGTCCGCGTTTTCGCGCTTCACCAGTTCGTGGAAGATGCGCGCCGTCATGAGCGGTTGAACGGCGTCGGCGCTCTCCACCAGAATGGCGCGGTCTGCACCCATGGCCAGCGCGGTGCGCAACTGCTGTTGGCTCTCCGACGGGCCGATGCTCACCGCCACGATCTCCGCCTGCGTCCCGCCTTCACGGATGCGCAGCGCTTCCTCCAAAGCGATCTCGTCGAAGGGATTGATGCTCATCTTGACACCGTCAATGTTGACGCCGCTGCCGTCCTTTTTGATCTGGACACGCACGGAATAATCTATGACGCGTTTGATGCCGACCAATATCTTCATTTTGGTAACCTTGTTCTTATAAGAACACTAGATTGATTCTTTCCGGGCATGATCATGTGGTGGATTTTGTGAAGTATACAATCTTCGCATGAGTAATTGACAACAGACGTCCGTGCGAAAAACTCAAACCGACTCGCGTAAGTGATGGCTTGCCCGGTTACTGGTTTTTGGTGGCGACGATGATCTGGAAATTACCGCAGAAATAGGTATGGCGCTCACAGGTGAACCCACCGATCTCATCGAACTGTATCACCGGGTCGTGGGTATCCCACAGCGCCAGACCCAGCGGCTCAAAGACCTTGAAGTAGGTCCAGCTGAGCGCCCGCAGCACCCAGCGTTCCGGACGGTGGAACTCAGCGAGATAGATTTTGCCGCCTGGTTTGACCACGCGCCCGGCTTCCCGCAGTGCCTGGATCTTGAGGGGGTGCGGGAGCTCGTGTAGCAGGAAGAAGATCACGTTGGCAGCCACTGATCCACTCGCGAGCTTCAGGGATGCGGCGTTCTGTTCCAGCATCTCGGTCTTGTGAACCTGGCCGAGCAGCTTGCTCTCCGCATGGCTCAGTTCGTTCTTGATGATGTCGGCGATCAGCACCTTGCGTGCACCGGTCTCGATTGCGGCCGTGACCACACGCGGTATCACATTGCCGAAGGCACAGGATGTGATCAGGACATTCTGGTTGCGCAGGTCAAGACGCCGCAGCCCATCGACGATTCCCGATACCAGCCGGTGATACTGAAACAGCAGGATCGCAGAGATAATCGGTTGAAAATCGATAAGGCGTATGAGCCGCATATTCGAATAGATTGGATATACATGCGAAGCGTCCGTGTTCTCGCTCGAGAGCACGCCGCGGACGATCAAGGCACCGCGGGTCAAGGTGAAGAAGAACAGCGCCGTGCCCGTGAGCAGCACAATGACTGACACAATAAGATAAATTATCCATGTACCCATGTTTTTCTATCCTTATTCTGCACTCAAAAAAAACGGTTCATCTCCTAGCCTGCACCAGCTAATGCTGGATCCAGGCTAAGAATACTTTATCGATACCAATGCATAAACCGTGGCCAAGGTCGCAATCAGCGGCAGTCCATAACAGAAAAATTTGGCGACGACACCTGTATGTATCCCGAGGTCATGCAGGCTGTGGAATATGCGATGGCCGGAATGCCAGAAGAAAAGCATCACCACGGCAAACAGGAACAACCCGCCGATCCATGAGTGGGCGAAGGCCAGCACGTGTTGATAGGAGAGGGTGTCCTTTGGCAGCAGCAGACCGAGCGGTACCGCGATACCCGTGATGAAGACCAGCATGGGCCCCACCAGCGCAGACAGCATGCCGCCTGCTCCGAACAGCAGCCAGAACACCGGCGCATTGGAACGTTTCATATTGATTTTCATGCCCACAGGCTCCAGACCAGACCCAACAGGATGAGGCTGACGATGACAGCCGCCGCCAGGCCGCTGTGCGTGATGGCAGCCTCAGACAAGCGCTTGCCTTTCAACAGGATTGGCGGCAGGGTCCTTGGCATGATGTTGAACCAGGTCCAGGTGTGATAGCTGATGGCAACCAGGGTAATCACATGGAAGACTATGGATAACGGTGATCTCAGCGCCTGCAGCCAGCCATCCCATGCCGCCTGACCCTGCGACAGGCGCACCAACCCCACCAGCAACACCAGTGCATACGCGGCCACGAATAGCGCAGTGGCCTCATGGATCATGTATTCGAGGTAAAAAGTATTGCGACGCCACCATCCTTGCATGGGGCGCATGTACGGCCGCCGCCCGCTGCTGACCGGGCTGGTCATTTTTCACCTCCACCGGGCATCACGAAACGCAGGAAATAGTCCTTGGCGCTGTTGGCTTTGTTGACGTTCACCGCGTTGGCCGGGGCCACCAGCTTCGGACAGACCTCGGAGCAATAACCGACCGCGGTGCAATTGAAGACTCCGTCCTCGGAATTCACCAGCGGCATGCGCTGGTCGTCTCCGCTGTCACGCGAGTCAAGGTTGTAGCGATGCAGCAAGGCGATGATGCCAGGGCCCAGGAACCTCGGGTTCAGGCCATACTGCGGGCAGGCTGCGTAACACAGCATGCAGTTGATGCAGGAGCTGAACTGCTCATAGAGATCGCGCTCGGCCGGGGTCTGCAGATACTCGCCCTGTGACAGTAAGCGCGGCTGCTTCTCGATGATGTAGGGCTTGATGCTTTCCAGCTTCTCGATGAAGTCGTCCATCACGATCACCAGATCGCGTTCGATAGGGAAATGCGCCAGGGCTTCGACCCGCAATCGTCCTGGATAGATATCCCGCAGGAAGGTCTTGCACGCGAGCCGCGGCTTGCCGTTGATCATCATCCCGCAGCTTCCGCAGATGGCCATGCGGCATGACCAGCGGAAACTCAGGGTGCCATCCAGATAATCCTTGATGTACTGCAACCCCTGCAGCACGGACATATCTTCGCTGAAGGGTACGCAATGGGTCTGCAGCAACGGCTTGGCATCCTGCTCCGGACGGTAGCGCAGGACATCCAACATGATAGTGTTTTCAGTGTTCGTCATCTCAGTGACCTGCGGCCTTCCTGTCATGTTCGGCTTTCTCTCCGGCCGCGCCGTAGGCGCGGATCCCGGGCTGTGATTTGGTGATCTTGACCGCACCATATTCGATGCGCGGTGCGCCTTCGCCGTCGTAGTAGGCCAATGTATGTTTGAGGTAATTGACGTCATCGCGTTGTTCAAAGCCATCGAGGCGCTGGTGTGCGCCGCGTGATTCCTTGCGGTTGATGGCGGAATACACCATCGCCTGCGCGACTTCGAGCTGATAGCCGAGCTCGATGGCCGCTAGCCAGTTCGAATTCCAGACGCGGGACTTGTCCTCGACGTCGACGTTCTTGAAGCGCTGCCTGAGTTCGCCGAGCTTGTCGCAGGTGGCCTGCATGCTGTCCGCGAGCCGGTAGATGCCGCAGCCATCCTCCATGGTCTGGGCCATCTCCTTGCGCAAGGTCGCTATCCTCTCGCTGCCATCGCTGCGGTTCACCAGTTGTTCGTTGCGTTGTTGCGTAGCGGTGGCCTGCTTCAATAAAGCCTTGGTATCACCGGTCGGCATGGATTTCGCAAATCGGGCGGCTTCACTGCCTGCGACTTTGCCGAACACGCAGAGTTCTGCCAGTGAATTTGATCCCAGCCGGTTCGCGCCATGGATCCCGACGCTCGAACATTCTCCGACCGCATACAGTCCAGGGAGCGGCGTCGCGCAGTGTCCGTCCACCAGGATCCCACCCATGGTGTAATGCACGGCGGGGCGTACTGGTATGGGTTCCTTGGCCGGGTCGATGCCCATGAAAGTTTCCGCCATCTCATAGATTTGTGGCAGGCATTCGCGCAGACGCGTTTCGCCGAGATGACGCATGTCGAGTTGTACGTAGGTACCGTGGGGTCCGTCGAGGGTGCGCCCCTTCTTTTGCTCGTACCAGAACGCCTGGCTCAGGCGGTCACGCGGTCCGAGTTCCATGGCCTTGTTGCGCGGTTTGTCTTCTGCAGGACCGAGACCGTAATCCTGCAGATAACGGTAGCCGTCCTTATTCAAGAGCAATCCACCCTCACCACGGCAGGCCTCGGTGAACAGCAATCCGGCGCCGGGCATGCAGGTCGGGTGATATTGCACGAACTCCATGTCGCGCAATGCCACCCCATGCCGGTAGGCCAGCGCCATACCGTCGCCGGTAACGATGCCGCCATTGGTATTCTCGCGGAACACGCGTCCGGCGCCGCCAGTCGCGATGATGACCGCCCTGGATTTGATCAGCGTGAATTGGCCGGTGCGTATCTCGATGGTGACGACGCCCTGGACGCGCCCGTCCGCGGTCACCAGATCGACACAGAAGTGCTCATCGAAACGCCGGATGGAAGGATATTTGATGGAGGTCTGGAACAGGGTGTGCAGCATGTGGAAACCGGTCTTGTCGGCGGCGAACCAGGTGCGTTCAACCTTCATGCCGCCAAAGGCGCGCATGTTCACATGACCATCCGGCTTGCGGCTCCAGGGACAGCCCCAGTGCTCCAGCTGCACCATCTCTTTCGGGCAATGGGCCACGAAATACTCGACCACGTCCTGCTCGCAGAGCCAGTCGCCGCCGCCCACAGTATCGTTGAAATGGTATTCGAGGCTGTCGTCCGGACGCGTGACTGCGGCTGAACCGCCTTCCGCCGCTACCGTATGGCTGCGCATGGGGTAGACCTTGGAGATGAGCGCGATCCTGAGCGCGGGATCCGCTTCGGCCACGGCGATGGCCGCACGCAGGCCCGCACCGCCTGCCCCTACGATCGCGACATCCGCTTCGTAGACTTCCACGTCATGTCCTTTGGCAGATGAAATTGAATCTATATGCTCAGCCTAAGACCTTCAGAGGGGTATGGAATTGATCCAGGTCAAAAATAAGCCTGTCTCATCATCCAATGATGTTCAGAGATTCTGGTAATTTGGCCCTGACCCACCCTCCGGCGTAGTCCATGTGATGTTCTCGTAGGGATCCTTGATATCGCAGGTCTTGCAGTGCACGCAGTTGGCGGCATTGATCTGCAAGCGTTTAACGCCGTTTTCCTCGACCATCTCATATACCTGCGCCGGGCAGAAGCGTGTGCATGGATTTCCGTATTCCTCGGCACAACGACCGATACACAGATTGGTATCCGGCACCTTCAGATGCACGGGCTGGTGTTCGTCGTGGGTGGTGGTGGCGAAGAATACCGAAGCCAGCCGGTCCCTAGGCGGTAATGTACGGGTCACATCGTTTTTCACTATGACAAGATTCTCATCACGCTTTTTGAGACTCTTCCAGTCCGCGTGGTTCCTGAATGTCCAGGGCAGCTTGCCGAAGGTGATGGTCTCCAGCGCGCCATTCAGCAGGCCAAACCACAAGCCTTTATGAAAGCCGGGACGAATGTTGCGGACTTTGTGCAGTTCACGGGCCGACGACGAGTTGTGCCAGTGGGCGTCGAAGCCTTGACTGCTGCCGTGTTTGGTCAGATGTTCTGCTGCTAGCATTCCCGAACGCAGCGCCATGTGCACACCCTTGACCTTGGGCACGTTCATGGTGCCGGCCGCATCACCTACCAGCAGCGCACCAGGCATCTCCAGTTTAGGTAAAGACTGTATGCCGCCTTCGATGAGCGCACGCGTGCCTGCGGATAGTATCTCGCCGCCTTCCAGCAGCGGTTTGACGCTCGGGTGGTTTTTGAATTGCTGAAACGTCTCGAAGGGTTTGAACTCCGGATCCTGGTAATCCAGCCCCATCACATAACCCACGTACACCCTGTCGTTGTCCAAGTGATAGAGGAAACTGCCGCCGTAGGATTTTGAGTCCATCGGCCAGCCAACGCTGTGTTGTATGAGACCAGGCTTTGCCCGGCCCGCCGGCAGTTGCCAGAGTTCCTTGAAGCCGATGCCGTAGGTTTGCGGCGAGCACTCCGCATCCAGTTTGAATTGCTTTATGAGCAGTTTGCTGACGCTGCCGCGACAGCCTTCCGCCAGCACCGTGACACCGGCATGGATATCCACACCGGCAGCGAAGTTGGATCCCGGAGTGCCATCCTTGTTCAGGCCCATATCACCACAGCGCACGCCGATGACCTTGCCGTTTTCGATCAGCGGTGCGGCTGCGGGGAAACCGGGGAATACTTCCACCCCCAGGGCCTCCGCCTGTTGCGCGAGCCAGGCGCACAGGCTGCCGAGCGAGATGATGAAGTTGCCGTGATTTTTCATCTGCGGCGGCAGTGGCAAGCGCATGCGCCCGGTCTTGGTGAGCAGCACGAATTCATCTTTGACCGCCGGCACGCAGATGACAGGTTTTGTCGAGCGCCAGTCGGGTAGCAGATCGTCCAGAGGCGCGGGCTCCATCACGCAGCCGGAGAGGATATGCGCGCCCACATGTGAACCCTTTTCCAGCACGCATATGCGGCTCTCGGGTTTCAGCTGCTTCAGGCGGATGGCGCAGGCGAGGCCGGCCGGGCCAGCACCCACCACCACCACGTCGTATTGCATCACGTCTCTGTGGATATCTGCTGACATCTTTTCCTTACTGCTCCTCTGCCACGGCGGGCGAAGGGACGATGAGAAGTGCTGACGCGCTTCACTATTATTTGGGCTGCATGCGGATCGCGCCATCTAGGCGAATGGTGGTGCCGTTCAGCATCACGCTCTCGCAGATCTGCTGCACCAGTTGCGCATATTCTTCGGGCTTGCCGAGGCGCGAAGGGAAGGGTACCTGCGCGCCCAGGGATTTCTGCACCTCTTCGGTCATGCCCGCCATCATCGGCGTCCAGAAGATGCCGGGTGCGATGGTCATGATGCGGATGCCGAAGCGCGCGAACTCGCGCGCGATCGGCAGGGTCATGCCGACCACGCCGCCCTTGGAAGCGGAGTAGGCGGCTTGGCCGATCTGGCCCTCGAAAGCGGCCACCGAAGCGGTATTCACGATCACGCCGCGCTCGCCCTCAGCGTTGGGTGCGTTGTGCTGCATGACATTTGCGGTGGCCTTGATGAGATTGAAGCTGCCGATGAGGTTCACGTGGATGACCTTGGCGAAAAAATCCGTGGCCATGGGGCCTTCCCGGCCGAGGGTGCGGCCTGCGCCCAGGATGCCGGCGCAGTTCACCGCCAGCTGCAGGCTGCCGAAGGCGGTCTTGGCTTTCTCCACGGCCGCGCTCACGTCTTTCTCGGAGGATACGTCGGTCTTGATGAACAGCGCATTGACGCCGAGTTTCTTGGCAGCCTCAGAGCCCTGCTGTTCTTTCACATCCAGCATTGCGACTTTTCCGCCGGCTTTCACAATACGCTCGCAGGTGGCGAGCCCCAGACCGGAGACCCCTCCGGAGATGATGGCATTGATCTTTTCGAACTTCATGATTGCCGGTTTCCTTTAGACGTATGGATGATTATTTGTTTTTGCCTTGATTGGCAACCGCTTGGGTGGCCGCCGCGATCTTGTCTGCATCGCCCAGGTAATAGTGGCGCTTCGGGCTCAGGTTCCGGTCGAACTCGTACACCAGCGGAATGCCTGTGGGGATGTTGAGATGTACGATGTCTTTGTCGCTAATCCTGTCCAGGTATTTCACCAAAGCCCGGAGCGAATTGCCGTGGGCCACGATGATGATGCGCTCGCCACGCTTCAAGGCCGGCAGTATTTTTGTTTTGTAGTAAGGCAGGAATCTCGCCACCGTATCTTTGAGGCTTTCGGTGGCGGGCAGTTCTTTCATTTTCAGGCTCGCGTAGCGTGGATCATGTCTTGGATAGCGCGGGTCCTTCTTCGTCAGCGCCGGCGGCGGGATATCGTAGCTGCGCCGCCAGATCTTCACCTGCTCCTCACCGAATTTCTGCGCGGTCTCAGCCTTGTTCAGTCCTTGCAATGCGCCGTAATGGCGCTCGTTAAGTCGCCAGTGGTTGTGTGCCGGTATCCACATGAGATCCATATCATCCTGCACGATCCACAAAGTGCGGATGGCGCGCTTCAGCACCGAGGTATAGGCGGTATCGAAGCTGAATCCCGCCTGTTGGAGCAGGCGCGCAGCTTCATGGGCTTCGCTCACACCTTCCGGGGCCAGGTCCACATCGGTCCAGCCGGTGAAGCGGTTTTCCTTGTTCCATTGGCTCAAGCCGTGGCGCAGCAATACAAGTTTTGTCATTCGATTCCCATGCATACAGCAGATGATTCAGAGGATTATACGCATCCTCATCCCTGCATTCCCCCATCGAGGGAGCAGGGAACTGATCACATTTCGTATGACGTCTTCAAATCCTGCTCGCGCTGGAAGCGCTGCATGGCAAGTTCTATGAGCTTGTCGATGAGTTGCGTATAACTGATGCCTGACAATCCCCAGAGACGCGGGTACATGCTGATCTTGGTGAAGCCGGGGATGGTGTTGATTTCGTTCACCAGCAGCGTGCCGTCCGTCTTCAGAAACATATCCACACGCCCCATGCCTTCACAGTTCAGTGTCTTGAAGGTGTGTATGGCTAGATCCTGCACGCGTTTCACGGTTTCCGGCGGGAGCTTCGCCGGCGCATCCAGCCGTGCACCGTTTTCATCCACATATTTCGCTTCATAATCGTAGAACTCGTGGGTGGGGATGATCTCGCCTGGCACGGAGGCCATGGGTTGGTCGTTGCCCAGCACAGCGCATTCGATCTCGCGTCCCAGTACGGCTTCCTCGATGAGGATCTTGGTGTCGTAGCGGTATGCGATCTGTACCGCCTTGCGGAAGCCAGTCTCGTCCTTGGCCTTAGTGATGCCGACTGAGGAGCCAAGATTGGCCGGCTTTACGAATACCGGCAGACCCAGTGTCTGCATCAAGCGGTTGTAATCAGGTTTTTCGCCGTGACTGAAGACCAGGAACTTCGGCACCGGTATACCGGCGTCCCGCAACAGACGTTTCATCACATCCTTATCCATGCCCACGGCGGAACCCAGGATGCCGGCGCCTACGAACGGCACGTTGGCGAGTTTCAGTAGGCCCTGGATGGTGCCGTCCTCGCCCAGCGGCCCGTGCAGGATGGGGAATACCACATCCACCGCCTTGTCCAGCGGGCTGCTGGCCAGACTGGTGAGACGGCCTTTGCTCTGGGGCACCAGCGCCACGAATTTGCTGTCGGCCTTGTTGATGGCGATGAGTTTCGGATCGCTGGTGTTCAGCAGAAATTGCGATGGTTCTCCCATGAGCCAGCGGCCGCTCTTGTCGATGCCGATCAAAACTGGTTCGTATCTTGTCTTGTCGAGCGCGTCGATCACGTTCTTGGCGGATAGCAATGAGATCTCATGCTCAGCCGATTTGCCGCCGAACAGGATGCCGACGCGGATTTTGTTCGTCATATGTGTTTTACTTCAGCATGCCTTTTCAGCGATACACATCACGGCGATGTCCGATGCGGGCTACGCGTATAGTGATCAACTGGTCTTGTATGGAAGCGATGATCCGGTAATCACCACTGCGATATTTCCAGAATCCCCCCAGTTCCTGACCGTGTAAAGGTTCACCCAAGTTGCGCGGATCATCGAGGTTGGCGATGCGTTCACGGAGAAACCTGATAATACGTCTGGCGTTTTCCGGTCCAATGCGTTTCAGATCTTTCTCGACTGCAGGATCAAGTTCAATCCGCAAAGCCAAGACGTTTCTCCACTTCCTCCAGGCTTAATCCGGGCAGATTCTTTTCCACGCGCGCCAAGGCGAGGTAATAATCTTCAAGGTCTTCCAGGTACTCCAGAATGGCTTCGCGGGCGTAATAAGTCTTGCTACGGCCGGTTTTTTTGGCCAGCGCATCCAGGCGTTTTTCGATATCGGGAGTCAGACGGATAGCAAGCATGGTGTTTACCTCAACTGCTATACAAGTATAGCACTAACCAGACTCGAGATTTCGGCGGCTATCGGACGGTATCCGCCCGAGCTTGCTTTCAGGTCTGCGGGCCAACGCTTCCGATATAAATGCGCCTGCGTCTAACAGCTTGGCCATGTCCACGCCGGTTTCGATGCCCATGCCGGTGAGCATGAAGAGCACGTCCTCGGTGGCCACGTTGCCGGTGGCACCCTTGGCGTAAGGACAGCCGCCGAGACCCGAGATGGAGCTGTCCACCACGCACACACCCAGTTCGAGACAGGCGTGGATGTTGGCCAGTGCCTGGCCATAGGTATCGTGGAAATGCACCGCCAGTTTCTGCATCGACACATCTGCGGCGACCGCCACCAGCATGCGCTGCGCCTTGATCGGCGTACCCACGCCGATGGTGTCGCCCAGCGAGATTTCATAACAACCGAGCTCAGCAAGCTGCTTGGCGATGCGCGCCACTGCTTCCAGTTTAATGGCTCCCTCGTAGGGGCAGCCGATAACCGTGGAGATATAGCCGCGCACACGGACCTTATACTCTGCGGCCAGTGCCATCACCGGCTTGAAGCGCTCGATGGATTCGGCGATGGAACAATTGATGTTCTTCTGGTTGAAGGTTTCCGAGGCCGCCGTGAAGATCGAGACCTCTTTGGCTCCAGCCTCCAGTGCTCGCTGCATGCCTTGTTCGTTCGGCACCAGTACTGGATAGGAAACGCCGCTTTTCTTCTGGATACCCTTGAAGACTTCCTCTGCGTCCGCCAGTTGCGGGATCCACTTGGGACTCACGAAGCTGGTGACCTCGATGGTCTGCAATCCGCATTCTGATAGCCGGTTGATGAATTCAATTTTCACCGCCGCCGGCACGATATGCTTTTCGTTCTGCAGTCCGTCGCGCGGACCCACTTCGACGATCTTGACTGATTTGGGAAAGTTTGCCATCAGGTTTCATCCGCCTTTATATCTACTAGCGGTGCTTCCGCATCCACCATTTCGCCTTCCTTGTATAGGACATTCTCGATCGTACCGCTAACGATCGCCTTGACCGTATATTCCATCTTCATGCCTTCCAGCACCAGCAACGCCTGGCCGGGCTCCACTTTATCACCGACCTTCACATGCACAGCAACCACGCGGCCCGGCATGGGACTCAGGGGATGGGTGGCTTCGTCCGCCACGTGCCTGGCCTTGTGTGCATAGGGACTATTGAGCGAAAAGTTGTAGGCCTGTTGATCAATCGCAATCTGCCTCTCGGCCCCGTGGCGCAGGACTTCCGCCGCCTGAGATTTGCCTTCCAGCGTCACGTTCAACGTGGTGCTTCCCATCTGCTCAGCACGTACTTCATGGGCGGCACCGCCCAGATCGAAAGTGAAGGCGGCTGCATTGCCTGTGACGTGGATGGCATGTTCGCTGCCATCCACTTCCCGGAGAATGAAGTTTAGACCCTGTTTTCCGCCGAGCTGCCAGCCGTCGGCAGTCCAGGGAGTATGTGCAGTGACGCGGTCTAAGGCCGAGAGTTCATCCGCAATCGCCGCAGCCATTGCCGTTGCTGACAAATGTGGACGCGACAACAGGTCCTTGAGCGCATGTTCGATGAAGCCGGTGTCGTAGCGACCAGCTGCGAATTCCGGATGCCTGGCAATACCGCGCAGCAGCGGCAGGTTTGTGACAATGCCGAACACGGCGGTGTGCGCGAGTGTATGTTGCAATCGCGCTATCGCTTCGGTGCGGTCATTGCCGGACACACTGATCTTGGCGATCATGGGATCGTAGTGGATACTGATCTCGTCACCATCCCGCACGCCGGTATCCACGCGCGCGTCCCTTGGAAGTCCCTGACGAGGGGTGTGTTTATCATGAGGGTAATGGAATTTCTCGATACGTCCGGTCACCGGCAGGAAGCCTTTGTCCGCGTTCTCCGCGTACAGCCGTACTTCGATGGCATGGCCGTGCTGTCTTATTTCATTCTGTGTGAGCGGTAGTCTTTCGCCTAAGGCGACACGCAACTGCCATTCCACCAAGTCCAGGCCAGTGATTTCCTCGGTAACGGGGTGTTCCACCTGTAGACGGGTGTTCATCTCCATGAAATGGAATGACTTGTCGGCCCCCACGATGAACTCGATAGTGCCGGCATTCACATAGTTCACAGCTTTGGCCGCTGCCACCGCGGCTTCGCCCATCTTCCTGCGCATCGCCGCGTCCAGGAATGGGGAGGGAGTCTCCTCGACAACTTTCTGGAAACGCCGCTGCAATGAACATTCGCGCTCGAACAGATGCACCACATTGCCATGGCGGTCGCCGAACACCTGGAATTCGATATGCCGTGGCTGCTGGATATATTTTTCCAGCAGTACGCTGTCGTCGCCGAAGGCATTCTTGGCCTCGCGCCGTGCGCCCTCGAACGCTTCCCTGAAATCCTTAGCTTCACGCACCACGCGTATACCCTTACCGCCACCTCCCGCGGTGGCCTTGATCATCAGCGGGAAGCCGATGCGTTTGGCTTCCGCTTCGAGTTTCTTGAGGCTCTGGTCTTCGCCGTGATACCCGGGCACCACCGGCACGCCGGCTTTCTCCATCAGCGCCTTGGCGGCACTCTTGGAGGCCATGGCATCCATGCTCACGGGCGAAGGGCCGATGAATACGACGCCGGCTTGCTTGCAGCGGCGGGCGAATTCGCTGTTCTCCGAATGGAAACCGTAGCCGGGATGGATGGCTTCCGCGCCGGTCTGCTTCGCGGCAGCAAGGATGTGGTCCACGTTCAGATAGGACTCGGCAGCTTTAGCTACACCTATATATATAGCCTCGTCCGCCATCTGCACATGCAGGGCATGACGGTCCGCATCGGAATACACCGCCACCGTGGCGATCTCCAGACGCTTGCAGGTGCGGATGACGCGGCAGGCGATTTCACCGCGGTTGGAGATTAGGATTTTTTTAAACATTTAAAATACGAAAATGATTACTAATCAAGAATATTTTTATGCATGGCGGTTTCAATGACCAAGTGCAAAAAGTGCAGCATGATGCTGCTTGAAATTGAAAGCGTCAGGAGTGAACAACTCAGCGGGACACTGGAAGCCCAGCGACTTGCGTGGTCGGGTGTTCAGTTTCCA
>Ga0307372_10006804_pt1 | contig 16566 bp, 16 predicted proteins | sample OX1MG_FD_202533 | JGI IMG/M metagenome (GOLD analysis project Ga0307372, IMG submission 202533) | Soil microbial communities from Risofladan, Vaasa, Finland - OX-1 | ecosystem: Environmental > Terrestrial > Soil > Coastal area > Acid sulfate soil | place: Finland: Risofladan, Vaasa | collected... | reverse complement strand
AGATGACGGTGGAACTGATCCAGCCGGTGGCGATGGAAGAGGGCGTCAAGTTCGCCATTCGTGAAGGTGGCCGCACCGTGGGGGCTGGCATCTGCACGAAGGTCGAGAATTAAGATCGTTTACCGTAGGGACGCGATTTAGCGCGTCCCTACAATAAGGAAGGCAGAAAGACATGGCCAGTAAGGGTAAAGAGAACCGGATTGTTGCGACATTAGCCTGTACTGTCTGCAAGCAGCGCAACTACGCCACGTCAAAGAATAAGAAGAACAATCCTGAACGTCTGGAACTGAGAAAGTTTTGCCGCACCTGTCGCCAGCATACGGCCCATCGCGAAACAAAGTAGCGCGGCGGGGAATTGTATATTGTAGGACCGGGCGCGGTGACAACTGATCGAGAGAGGTCGAACGTGGCAAATAAAATGGCCGAAAAGAAGAAAGACGAAGGGCGAGAGCGTGACAATCGCCCCGCAAGACGCGAAGCAAAGCAGCCTTCTAGCCTGCAAAAGCGGTTGCTGCGCAATCGCTCTATCGCTTTCCTGCTTGAGTCATACCGTGAACTACGCTACAAGGTAACGTGGCCGACCTTCGAGGAGGCCAGGAACATGACGATTGTCGTCATCCTGCTGTCAGCTGCAGTTTCGGCATTCTTAGCTCTGGCGGATGCGGGTCTTTTCAAGCTCTTCCAATTGATTAGCGGCGGCAGTTAGTGCATTACGACGAGGGAAAATGCTGTGGTAACTGAACATACCAACGAGACCGAGCAGTCATCGCCGGATAGCGCGACGCAACAGCCGAATACGCAAGAGGATCGTCTCTGGTACGCCATTCACACGTATTCCGGCTACGAGAATAAAGTGAAGAGCCACCTTGAAGCGCGTATCAATTCGATGGACATGCGCAACAAAATCTTCCGGGTCATTGTACCTATGGAAGAAGAGGTGGAGATCAAGCAGGGCCAGAGGCGAACGGTGCAGCGCAAAGTCTTCCCCGGCTACGTGCTGGTGGAGATGGTGATGAGCGATGAGGCCTGGTATGTTGTGCGTAACACGCCCGGTGTCACCAGCTTTGTGGGTTCTGGCACGCGTCCCATCCCGCTCCAGGAGCACGAGATGAAAACGATCCTGAAGCAGACAACCAAGGAAGCCGAGAAACCCAAGGCCAAGATCAGCTTCGCCAAAGGTCAGAGCGTGCGTGTCATCGATGGGCCGTTCACCGAGTTCATTGGCACGGTCAGCGACATCAACATGGATCGCAACAAGGTGACAGTGCTTGTTTCGTTTTTCGGTCGCGAGACGCCAGTGATTCTGGATTTCCTGCAGGTCGAGAAAATCTAACCTGATCGGATATTGAGGAGTTTTAAACAACATGGCAAAACGTGTCAAAGCTGTAGTGAAGCTACAGATTCCAGCGGGGAAGGCCAATCCAGCACCCCCTATTGGTACCGCGCTTGGCCCGCAGGGCGTCAACATCATGGCGTTCTGTAAGGAGTACAACGAGCGCACGGCCAACCAGGTGGGCATGGTTATTCCTGCTGAAATCACCATTTACGAAGATCGTTCGTTTACATTTATTACCAAGACCCCGCCCGTTCCCGACCTTCTGAAGAAGGCTGCCGGGATTGAAAAAGGCGGAGCCACCCCCAACAAAACCAAAGTTGGGTCGATTAGCCGCGAAAAGTTGCATGAGATCGCAGAAATAAAGATGAAGGACCTCAATGCAATCGATATCGCCGGCGCTGAGAGCATGATCGAAGGTACAGCCCGCAGCATGGGCATTACTATTCAATAGAGAGTTCGCTTGCCCGCAAGTCACTGCGGTTGTGTTGCCACAAGGAGGGCAAAAACATATATGGCAAAACACGGAAAAAAATATCAAGATGCGGAGAAGCTTGTTGAAGCTGACAAGCTTTACCAGCCTCGCGAAGCTGTTTCACTCCTCAAACAAATGAACTATGTGAAGTTCGACCCGACCGTTGAAGTTCACATGAAGCTTGGCGTCGATCCGCGCCACGCTGACCAGATGGTACGCGGAATTGCCATGCTGCCCGCCGGTACCGGCAAAGAAGTCAAGGTGCTGGTGTTCGCGCAGGGCGAGAAAGCCGCCGAAGCTGAAGCCGCCGGTGCGGATTTCGTCGGCCTGGACGACCTGATTAAGCAGATCGAGGCCGATTGGACAGGCTTCGATGTAGCAATCGCGACCCCCGATGTCATGGGTAAAGTTGGTCGCCTGGGTAAGAAACTCGGCCCGCGCGGGCTGATGCCCAGCCCCAAAGCGGGAACCATCACGTTCGATGTCGCCAAAACTGTGCGCGAAGTCAAAGAAGGCCGCGTCGAATTCAAAGTCGACAAAACGGCCCTGCTGCACATTCCGGCAGGCAAACTGTCCTTTAGCGAAGAGTCGTTGATGGCCAACATCACATCAGTCGTCGATGCGGTGTTGCGCGCCCGTCCAACCGGCGCGAAAGGCACCTATGTCAAAAGCGTAGTGCTCACATCCACCATGTCGCCCAGCATCCGCCTGGAAGTGGCCTCCGCTCTCGCATTGAAGCCAGCATAAAAATCGAAACGTCCGTCTCCGTCCTGTAGGGACAAGGGGCGGGAATAACAATCGAATAAAATCGACCGAAGACAGCAAGTATGCCACCGGGCATTCAAATGGCACAAACCAGCTTGCCGAGGAAAAACAGGATTTGTTAAGGGCGTAGTCCTTAACGTATAAATCTCCCATGGCCTTCGGTACACTATCCGAAGGCCATTTTTTATAGTGTATCTTCCCAGGAAAGGAGGAAAGCTGCACATGCCTACACCGGCAAAAGCAGAAATCATTGACAATCTGGTCGAAAAACTGGGGCGCGCATCAGTCACCATTCTGGTACAGACCCAGGGCCTGAAAGTCAAAGATATGAACGACCTGCGCGCAAAAATGCGTGCCGCAAAGCTGGATTTCCAGGTTGCGAAGAACACGCTCCTGCGCATCGCGTCCGAGCGCAACAACATGACGACGCTGGATACCAGCATCTTCAACGGGCAAACCGCCGTCGCCATGGGCTACGATGATGAGATAACCGCCGCCAAAGCGGTATTCGACTATGTACGTACCTCGAAAATCGTTGTGCTGAAATCGGGTATTCTCGGCGGTCGCGCCTTGACAGCCGACCAGGTTGAAAGTCTCGCCAAAATGTCCGGCGGGAAAAACCATACGAAAGCCCAGGTCGTTGGCACCATCCAGGGACCCCTGGCATCTACCTATGGCCTGCTTACCGCGCCATTGCGCGATTTGTGTTATGTCATTCAAGCACGCGCCGAACAACTTCAGGGCGCCGAGCCATCCAGTAATTAAGGAGAAACAAGAACATGTCCGTAGACACCATTATCACTGATATCGAGAAACTGAACGTTCTGGAACTGGTCGAGCTGACCAAGACCCTCCAGGATAAGTGGGGCGTAAGCGCCGCACCTGTGGCCGCCGCCGCACCTGTGGCCGCCGCCGAGGCAGCGCCTGTCGCCGTAGTGGAAGAGCAGACCGAGTTCGACGCCGTTCTGACCGAGGTTGGTCCCAACAAGATCAACGTCATCAAAGTGGTACGCGAAATCACCGGCCTGGGTCTGAAAGAGGCCAAAGCCGTCGTCGACGAGGCCCCCAAGGCTATTAAAGAGGCCGTCTCCAAAGAGGAGGCCCAGCAGATCGCCAACAAGATGGCCGAGGTTGGCGCCAAAGTCACTATTAAGTAGAAGCTTTTTCATTCCAGAGCGGGCAAGCGCCATAACAGGACGGGGAGAGGGGAATTCCGACCCTGCTTAACTTGACCGTTATTGGGCTTGTCCCCGCCCTGGGTGGCTGGTCACGTACCGCATAATTGCATCTGGGTAGTATGCATGTTATAATGCAACCTGGAAGTTCTTATTGCTTCGCCCAATCTAGCACGCAGGAGGTGTACAAAACGTGCCTTTAAGTCTCGAAGAAAAAACGGGCATCATTGCAGAGGCCCGCGTTCACGAAACAGATTCTGGTTCGCCGGAGGTGCAGGTTTCCCTGCTCACCAGGCGCATCAACCAGTTGACCGAGCATCTCAAGGTGCATAAGCACGATTTACATTCGCGCCGCGGACTGATGATGCTGGTCGGACAGCGGCGGCGATTACTGGCTTATTTGAGCCGGAAAAGCCCGGATAGATACCGCGCGTTAATCGCGAAACTTGGCTTACGCCACTAAACATTGAAGTGTTGGATGCGGTCGGCGCACGGGAGCATAGCAAGCGCCGCAAGTAATGTCCGACCGCTGCTCCAGTATTCTCCAACCAGGCAGCCAGCGTGTTGAAGAGCGTTTGAGACGCTAACTGACGAACAGAGATACGAAAGGTTTACCCCGCGATATGCACCGCGCAACACGCGCACATGGAACCGCAGGAAACAGGCAAACAAGATTGAAAGTCGGCTAAACAGAGAGAAACGTACCAGGACATTGGCCTCGCGCAACCACGTAGAAAGTGCGCGATGTGTTGGGCCAGTCGGATGTGAATGAGAACGTAGCAACAAGCGAGCATAGGAACGAAACGAAGCGACACAGGACGTGTTTTTAATGCCTGTATGATGCGAAAAGTAAGTATTGAGAGAAAGCCCCATTTGAGTTTTATGGCTGGATTGATCGAACAAGAGCCAGAAGTTCATCCACAGGGGTAGTAGTAGTCGGAGGAACTATGATTCACCGTCAAGAAGCTGTCATCGGTGGCCGGGTCATGAGCATAGAGACCGGTCACGTGGCAGAGCAGGCCAGCGGCGCAGTGCTAGTGCGCTATGGCGATACCGTCATCCTGGCCACAGCCGTTGGCAGTACAGAACCACGTGAAGGTATTGATTTTTTCCCGTTAACCGTTGATGTAGAAGAACGTATGTATGCCGCCGGAAAGATTCCCGGCGGGTTTATCAAGCGCGAGGGCAGGGCCTCAGAGCACGCCATTCTCGCCTGTCGCCTCGCTGATCGTCCTCTTCGCCCGCTTTTCCCCAAAGGCTATCGCAACGATGTCCAGATCGTCGTCACGGTACTCTCCGCAGATCAGGAAAACGATTCCGACATTATGGGCATAGTTGGAGCGTCAGCGGCCCTCTCAGTCTCGGATATCCCCTTTGCCGGGCCGGTCGGCGCGGTGCGCGTGGGCTATATCGACGATCAACTCGTCATTAACCCCTTTGAGTCGCAGTTGGATCAGTCGCGCCTTGACCTCACCATCGCCGGAACAGCCGACGCGGTCATGATGGTCGAAGCCGGCGCGAAGGAACTTCCCGAAGCCCTGATGCTGGAAGCCGTGCGCTTCGGCCAGGAAGCCTTGCAAGACATTATCAAGATGCAGGAAAAGCTGGCGCTGTCCGTCAACAAGGCCAAGCGGCCGTTTGAACCCGCGCCCGTTGACCAGGAGCTGCGCGGCAAGGTAGCAGAATTTGTGCTGCCGCGCTTCGAGGCTGCCGTCAATAACCCCAACAAAACGGCGCGTTCAGCCGCCCTCAGCGTTGTGCAGGAAGAACTCATCACTACGCTTGGCGCGCAGTATCCCGACCGCTTGAAGGACATCATATCCTTCTACGAAAAAGAATTAAAATCCTACGTGCGCAACAACGTGCTGGATAAGGGACTGCGCCCCGATGGGCGCGACCTGAAGGAAATCCGCCCCATCAGTTGCGAGGTGGGCTTGCTGCCCCGCACGCATGGCTCGGCCATCTTCCAGCGCGGGCAGACACAGGTGCTCAGCGTGATTACGCTTGGCTCCCCCGGCGAGGAGCAGATCATCGATAACCTGGGTTCCAGCGAGAGCAAGCGCTTCATGCATCACTACAACTTCCCGCCATTCTCAACCGGTGAAAGCAAGCCCCTACGCGGACCCGGACGCCGCGAGATAGGGCATGGCGCGCTGGCGGAACGCGCAGTCGCGGCGGTCATCCCGACGCATGAAGAGTTCCCCTATACGATCCGCGCGGTTTCCGATGTGCTTTCGTCCAACGGCTCGACCTCGATGGGTTCTGTCTGCGGCACGACGCTGGCCCTGATGGATGCCGGTGTGCCGATTCACGCTCCTGTCGCGGGTGTAGCGATGCGGCTTATCACAGGCGATGGCGAACGCGCCGGTAAATGGGCGGTAATGAGCGACATCCAGGGCATTGAAGACGCGCTGGGTGATATGGACTTCAAAGTAGCAGGCACGGCAGACGGTGTCACCGCGCTGCAAATGGATATCAAAGTCAAGGGCATCACCTACGAAATTATGGATAAAGCCCTTGAGCAGGCGCGCGAAGGCCGCATGTTCATCATGGAGAAGATGCTCGACACCATCGATGCGCCGCGCGAAGAGCTTTCGGCGTTCGCGCCTCGCATCCAGACCATCAAGATCAACCCTGAAAAGATCGGCGCTGTGATTGGACCGGGCGGAAAGATGATCCGCAAGATTCAGGAAGAGAGCGGCGCGAAGATCGATATCGAGGATGATGGCTCGGTGAACATCTCCGCCAGCTCCGGCGATGCCATGCAAACTGCTATGGATGCAGTACGCGCCCTCACCGAAGAGGTTGAAGTGGGGCGCATCTACACCGGCACCGTGCGCCGGATCGTTGATTTCGGCGTCTTTGTCGAAATCCTGCCTGGTAAAGAGGGCCTGGTACGCACCTCGCAACTGGCCGATTACCAGGTGAATCGCCCGGAGGATGTTGTCTCCCTCGGCGACGAGATCACCGTCATGGCGGTGGAAGTCGATCAGCAGGGACGGGTCAACCTTTCGCGCCGCGCAGCCTTGAGCGGCGAGATGCCGACTGCAGCCGAGCTTGAGAGCGGCCGCGGCCCCAGTCGCGGTGGCTATGGTGGCGGTCGCCCCGGAGGCGGTGGCGGTTATGGCGCTGGTCGCCCGCGTGAGAACGCACCCGGTCGCGGCCCTGGCGGCGGCGGCTACGGCGATCGCAGCGGTTATGGAGATCGCGGCGGCTACGGCGATCGTGGCGGTCGTCCCGGCGGCGGTGGCTACGGCGATCGCGGCGGCAGCGGCGGCGGTTTCAGTGGCGGCCAGCGCCGACCAATGGGACCTGGCACGAGCGGCCCCGGCCCCGGCCCCGGCCCCGGCAGTTCTGGTTCTGGTGGTCCAGGTCGCGGTCCGTCCCAGCGACGCGATAGCGGCTTCAATCCCCGTCCCCCGGAACGCCGCTGGTAGATAAGAAGTAGTTTACAGGGCGGGGACAAGAGCGGGTTGGGTTCCCAGGGCGGGGACAAGCCCGCGCCCCTACCCTGTACGGGTGAGGTATTGCGTTCGTATAGGATAGGGGCGCGGGCTTGTCCCCGCCCTGGCTGGGGCGCGAGGCGTCCCTACTGTTATTTAGAAATAGAGGATACTATGTCTTCGGTAGATATCCTGAAGGAAGTTGCTGCTGAGGTCGCGGTCTGTACCAAATGTGATCTCTGCAAGGGCCGCACGAAATCTGTTCCTGGCGAAGGGAGCCCGCAGGCCAGCATCTTATTCATCGGTGAAGGACCTGGTTTCAACGAAGATAGGCAGGGTCGCCCGTTTGTTGGACCAGCAGGACAATTTCTCGAAGAACTGCTGGCGAGCATCAACCTCAAACGCTCTGACGTATTTATCACCAACGTGGTAAAGTGCCGCCCGCCCAATAACCGCGACCCCGAACCGGGCGAAATCGCGGCCTGCAACGACTACCTCGACCGCCAGATCGCCGCCATCAATCCCGGCGTCATCGTGACGCTTGGTCGCCACTCGATGGCGAAGTTCTTCGGCAGCGAGAAAGTCAGCGTTATTCATGGCCGCGCCCGTAAAATCGATGGACGCGTCTGCATCGCCATGTATCATCCCGCCGCCGGTTTGCACCAGGCCAGCCTGAAAGATACTATTCGCGCCGACTTCAAAAAGATTCCCATGATTATCGCGGAAGCCGAGCGCATGGCAGCCGAAAGCAAGCAGACTCCTGAACCGCCCAAAACCAAAGAAGAACCTCCGCAGCAGATGGCGATGTTCTAAGAGGAGAGCGATTAAAAAGTCGCTCTCCTCATTGCATTTTTCTTCTTGTGTATATTGTAATTGTTATATATACTCATATACAGGGGAGAGTGTCCTTCGATCTCAGGAGGTGTGTATGCAAGCACGGCAAACACGGCAAGCACGCATCAAGCAAGTCATTTTGCCTGGATTGTTCGTCCTGCTACTGGCGCTCGTCATCGCCTTCAACCCTTTCTCGGCCAGAACTTCCCTCGCATATGCGACCTGGACGGGCACAACGACCGGCTGGTCAAATGTGCGTACAGGCCCCACTACCGGGTCCAGCATTGCGGCTGCCTATGCTCCCAACACAGTCGTAACGGTGTACGCAACGGTCTCAGGGCAGATTGTCTGGGGAGGTATCTCCAACTGGTATCGTATTTCCAAGTTCAGTAACAGTCCCCTGTATATCTATGGCGGGCTGGTTGTCTCGTCAAGCAGTCCCGGTAGTGGTAGGCAGCCGACGCCCGCGCCCTCGTCTTCGGGCAAGGAGATCGTAGTAAGCCTCTCCCACCAGTGGATGTGGGCTTACCAAAACGGGCATGAAGTGTACAATGCGGCTGTCATGACCGGACGTCCTTCGCTGCCGACTCCGACAGGCACCTACCATGTCTTCTTGAAGCTGCATCCCACGTGGTTCACGTCTTCGTGGCCGCCTGGATCGCCGTACTGGTATCCAGCCACCTTCATCAACTACGCGCTGGAGTGGAAAGCAGGCGGATTCTTCCTGCATGACTCCTGGTGGCATACCGTGTATGGACCTGGCACGAACGGTTGGCACTATGATCCGAAATATGGCTGGCAATGGGGATCGCATGGGTGCGTTGCCATGCCGCTGTCAGCCGCCGCCTGGCTTTACAACTGGGCACCCATCGGCACAACCGTGCAGATTAACCCGTAACGATCAATTTGATGAGCAATGACGCTACTCGGCCGCCGTTGCTCCCACCACGAATGCATCCACCGCGCCAATTTTACCGCGCCAGTAGGGAACCTTGATCTTGTGGCCCCCGCTCATGATGATGACATCACGCAGGTGGATGTAGCGCGAAACGATGGGCAAACCTTCGGGGCCGATGTCCGGTTGATCTCTGGACGGCACCAGCGCGACATAGTAATTGCGCAGCGCATCCGCCGTTTCAGGATCGTGTTCCCGGTGCAGTTCTTCATTCATATCGATGTAGAACTGGGCATAGCGCAGCGTACTAACCATGACACCAAATACCAGCAGACCGCCTATCTGGAGCATCATTTCGATCTCCAGGTCTTGCTGCTCCACCACGCGCGCCCACATTTGCAGCGCGAAATCCTGTTCGCCGTATTCCTTGAGCCACAGGTTGCGCCGCTCTACGCGCGTTAAGGGGCGAAAGGCGGTCTCCGCGCCGTTCCCGCCCGCCTGTTCGGGTGACTCGGTCATTACAACAATCCTCCCGTGGGTAATCGTATCCTTTTCGTTCCATCACCCCTCTATTATCTCGTTTTTGTCAACCACCAGCGAGAGCGACCAGAATGGGGACGAGGGCGGATGGAATGCCAGGGCGGGGACAAGCCCGCGCCCTACCCTATACGGGTCGCTACCATTCGTAGCAAGGTACGGGCGTGGGCTTGTCCCCGCCCTTGTTATGGATTAGTCGTGGTGCAGCCATTGCCAACGCAAGGCTGCCGAAATGCACCCGAGCTATATACGGTGGGCATGGTGCCATCGATGAACCAGTCGGTGACGGTTGGCTCGCCTGGACGTGGCAACAGGCCGGTCAGCGCGGAAACCGTTCCCTGGTGGACATCCGGCGGTTTGACGAAATCATCAGGCGGGAAATTATAGTAGTGCGAGGCGTATTCCATCACATCGTGCCAGATGGGTCCGGCACCGGTAATGCCAATCACGTTAGCCATGGGGCTATTATCACTATTACCGGCCCACACGCCAACCGCCAGGTAAGGCGTATAACCCATCGTCCAGTTATCCTTGAAACTGTCGGTCGTGCCCGTTTTCGCGGCTGCCGGGCGATCCAGTTCGAGCGGGTTGCCGGGGAAAAACTCGTGATAGCGCGATTGTTTGTCTGAGAGGATACTGCTCATGAGAAAGGCCACATCAGGGCGAATAGCCTGTACGCCTTGCGGGTGCGCCTCATTATAATGGTAGAGCACTTGTCCCTGGCTACTGGTGATTTCCAGCACGCTCGTCTGGGGTAAGCGCAGGCCCTGATCGGCGAAGGTGGCATACGCGCCCGTCAAGTGCAGCAGGGATACCTCGGAGCCGCCAATCGCCATCGAGGGGCCATAGTCTGAGGACGGTTTGGATGAGATTTCCGTCAGGCCCAGGCGCGCCGCCATGTTCACCACGTTGGGGATGCCGGCGAACTCGATCGCATCGATGGCGGGGATGTTGATCGAGTTCGCGATGGCGTTGCGGATGGTCATCGGAAAGTTGTTCAGGAAAACGTCGCCATAGTTCGAGGGCGTGTAATACTTGACCGGATTACTGGAAACAAGGGTCGGGTAGGTGGTCTGGTGATTGGGTAAAATCATGGCCGGGTACCAGCCCATCTCGAAGGCGGTCGCGTAGACGATAGGCTTGAACGAGGAGCCGGGCTGGCGCAGCGCGGTGGCCGAATTGAAATTGCCCTCCACCTGCGGGCTTTTATCATTGTATTTGGCGCTGCCGTCCATAGCCAGGATTTCGCCGTTGACCGGGTTTTCAACGACGACGGCGGTGTTGTTGACATTGTTCTGCGTGTTCAAAGGACCATAGCAGCCCAGGTAGTTATCGCAGGTGCGCTGATAAAGATGGCTGTAGGCGATCTGCTCGACCTTCTGCTCCAGGGAAAGGTCCAGCGTCGTGTAGATGTTGTAGCCGCCGTTATACAGGTTTTGCGCGCCCAGCAGAGGAACCAGCACACTATCAATCACATACTGCACAAAATGCGGAGCCACGATCCCTTGCAGCGAGTTGTAGGACTGAAAGTTGAATTTCGCGCTTTCCGCCTCGGCAGCCTGCGCCTGCTTATTTGTAATCATTTTCAAAGCGACCATCGATTGCAGGACATATTGTTGCCGCGCGAGTGCGGCAGGCTTGTTCATAATGGGGTTATAATATGAAGGCGACTGTGGCAGACCGGCCAGCATGGAAGCCTGGGCCAGGTCAAGCTGCGAAGTTGCCGAAACACACAGGGTATGCGTGCATTTCGGGTGCAGGTTGAAGTAATCCTGCGCGGCAGCCTCGACTCCATAGTTGATATCGCCATAGTAGACCGTGTTCAGGTACATTTCCATGATCTTCCACTTAGGATATTGCTGCGTTAGACCATAGGCCAGCAGCGCCTCCTCACCTTTGACCTGGAATGTTCTGGGTTGATTTATGAAAAGCTGGTTCTTGATAAGTTGCTGCGTAATAGTGCTGCCACCTTCGACAATGGTATGGGATTGTATATCGGTGAGAGCGGCGCGCAGGGTCCCCTGCACATCAATGCCCTCATTCGTCCAGAAGGTGTGGTCTTCCGCCGCCACCGTCGCCTGCACAAGTAGAGAAGAAATATCGCTGTAGTCCACGTATGTGCGGCGGCCATAGTTGGGGTTGTACAATTGATAAAGAAGCTTGCCATTGCGGTCATAGATATGCGTTGTCTGGAAAGATTGATGACTGGCGATGTTATTTAATAGAGGCAACTGAGCTTGATAATAGGCATAGGCCGCTCCAACACTGCCGGAAAGGAGTACGATAAGGAGCGAGCCTAGAGTGAGCATGATCGTCAGCAGGCGCGGCGTAGAGTCTTCGATACGGTTTTGCCGTACATGCCGCCGCTTGATAAACATGATACGATTAATGCGGGCGCGACGCAGGGCCAGGTTTTGCTCATTGATGACGTCTGGAAGCGGGCCAGATAAGGCTTTATTCACATTATCCATAGCATATCCTATCTAGTATAGTAACAGGCTCTCCGATCCTGAAAGACTCATAATGTCTTGAAGATATTCAAAATGTATCATAACACACCAGATTTTAGATGCTTGACTTACGTCTAGTATATAGGTACATTTGGTATAGGCAGTAGTCCTTGTAGGGCAGATCACTATTGTATAACGCTTTATGGCCGGATTCCGTTTCGCGCTGGCGAACCCCGGTGAAAGCGTTGCAACTCTTGTATATACATTTCGTATCTTATAGTGGAAGCTTCCAAATAAGATACGTGTCTATGTCCCTTGTCAGGGGCAAAGGAGACCACTGTGAGTCAACAAGAATTTGCTCCCGGGCCGCAATCGCAAAAGCCTGAGGGTGAAGATGAAATATATCAACCCCAATATCCATATTCCTGGTCCGGCAATCGGGATGAGGCAGCACCGCGCGATGAGCCGCCTTCGAGCTATGAATATAATACCGCTGCTATGGAGCAAGGCTACCAGGCGCAGGATAGCGCCGGTCAACAACAAGTCATGGCGAACCCTTACGAATATCAGCAAGGTGCCGGGCAGATTCCGCCTCCCTACCAGTATGATCCATATAGCAGCGACGGCGATGCGTACCAGCAGGGGTACGGCCCTTCTCAAGGCACCTACAACGCGAATAATGCCGGTGAGCAGGGATACAGCCCTTATAACAGTCCTTATAACAACGCGCAAAATAATCAGGGGCAGGGAGTGCCGCCCTGGGCGCGACCGCAGCGGCAAAACTACGGCCCATTTCGTTTTGGCTGGATAATTTTCGTGCTCATCTTCCTTTCGATGGGCGGAGGTTTCCTCAGGTCCGGCTTTTTCTTTTTCGGTTTCGGACATGCCCTGGGGTTCATTATCCTGCCCATTTTCATCCTGATGCTCATAGCCAGCGCCATCAGTCGCTCCATGTGGCGCGGGAGCCGGGGAGGCCGACGACGCGGCCCCTGGGGATGGTAAATATAATCACAAGGGGCGTCCCTACTGTGATAGAATATGTGGAGAGTTGAGATATCTTTTGACCGAGATTGAAGCGCGCCCCACGCAGGCGTATGACGAAATAGACCTGACCGATATTCACGAACTGCGTAACCTGCTCTACGCGCACCACATGCGACCTAACAAATCTTTTGGGCAGAACTTTCTGATAGACCGCGCCGTACTGGAACATATTGTTGAGGCTGCCGAGATTAAACCAGACGAGCAGGTATTAGAATTGGGCGCGGGAACCGGCGTCTTGACACGCGAGTTGGCCCGGCGCGCCAGGCGTGTCGTCGCGGTCGAGCTGGAGCGCGACATGCTCACTCTGCTTGAGAAAACGACGGCGTCCTTGCGCAACGTCGAATTGCTGGCGCGTAACCTGCTCTATCTCGACCCGCAGGAGGTCTTTGCGCGGGAACCTTACAAGTTAGTAGCCAATCTGCCCTATTATATTACCGCGCCCACTTTCCGGCACTTTTTGGAAAGCGCGAACGCACCACGTTTGTTAGTAGTAATGGTGCAATACGAAGTGGCGCAGCGCATCGTGGCTGGCCCCGGTGATATGAGCCTGCTGGGTGTGAGCATCCAGTTTTATGGCCAGCCCCGCATCGTTGAACGCGTACCAGCGCGCGCCTTTTATCCCGCGCCAAAAGTGGACTCGGCCATTCTGCGCGTGGATGTGCGCGACCAGGTTCCGCTGGCGCAGGCGGAACGCGATGGTTTTTTTCGTATGGTGCAGGCCGGTTTCGCAGAGCGGCGCAAGCAACTCCATAATTCGCTCACACACCACCTGCACCGGAAAAATGAAGAGATACGCGCCTGCCTGACGGCTGCTGGCATTGACCCCGGTCGCCGCGCCGAAACAGTGAGTATCGACGAATGGTTACGTCTATGGGACTGCTTGAAGCAATAATGGATTTGAAATCGTATGGAAAATGCAGACACTCAAGAAGATCAAATAATAGAAGAGGCAACCACCGGGCAAACTTCACCTGCTCAGACGCAGGAGACGCCCGGTACCCTGACGGTGGAAGCGAAAACGGACGCCGGCACAGAAGCTGCTGTTGATGCAGATGCTGAACAGCAGGTGTTTTGTGATAACTGCGGAGCCGCCAATCCGCTGACGGCGCGTTACTGCCAGTATTGCGCCTCCCTTATCCCGGTGAAACATACTACCGGCACGCTCATTGGACAAATCTTGCTCGCCGGTCGCTATCAACTGCTGAGCTGCATAGGCCAGGGCGGTATGGGCGCTGTCTATAAAGCTGCCGATACCAGATTCAACAATCGCTCTGTCGCTATCAAAGAAATGAGCAGCGCGGGACTTCCGCCGGCCCGTTTGCAGGAAACCGAAGCCGCTTTTGAACGCGAGGCGCACTTGCTGGCGGACCTGCTGCACCCCAACCTGCCGCGTATTTACGAGCACTTCGCCGAAAATGATCGCTCATACCTTGTAATGGACTTCATTGAAGGCCAGACACTGGAAGAACACCTGGGGAAGATTGGAGGCCGCCCACTGCCGGTTGAGCAGGTTGTGAAATGGGCCGAGCAGCTTTGCGATGTGCTGAGCTACCTGCACTTCCACCAGCCGCCGATTGTCTTTCGCGATCTCAAACCTGCTAATGTGATGATCGATAATAGCGAACACATTTATCTTATTGACTTTGGCATCGCGCGTATCTTCAAGCCGGGCAAACAGCATGATACGGTCGCGCTCGGCTCGCCAGGCTATGCCGCGCCAGAACAATATGGAAAAGCGCAGAGCACGCCGCGCTCCGATATTTACAGCCTGGGCGCGCTGCTGCATTACCTGTTGACGGGAGTCGACCCCAGCGAGCAGCCGTTCTTCTTCAGGCCCGCCTCACAGATGAACCCGGCGGTTAATCCCGCGCTTGAGGCATTGCTGAAACAAATGTTGGAAATGGATAGCGATCGCAGGCCGACCAGCGCGCAGGATGTCTTGCAGGCATTGGAGCGCGCCACCAGCAAAATGACCCCGACCACGCTGGCAACCACCACAACCGCCAGCGATCCATTGCTTGAGCAGGCGTACCGGGCGTATACGCACAAACACCTTGATGAGGCAATGGCGCTGTATAGCCGGGCGTTGCAAGTGAACAATATGAATGCTCTTGCCTGGCAGGGTTATGGCCTGACGCAGGGACTGCGCTCGCAGCACCAGGACGCGCTGACCTCTTTTGAACGCGCTTTGCAGCTTAATCCCGCGCTTATCACGTCGTGGAACGGCAAGGGAACGGCCCTGAGTCGTTTGCGCCGCCACCAGGAAGCCCTGGTAGCCTTTGAACGCGCCATCGAGCTTGACCCGAATAATGCTGCCTCGTGGAATGGCAAAGGCGCGACCCTCAACGCGCTGGGGCGTCCCAGGCAGGCCCTGGACGCCTTTGAAATGGCGCTGCGCCTCGATCAGATGTTAGTGCAAGCCTGGAATAATAAGGGATTGGTGCTCTATGAGATGGGCCGTTTCAAAGACGCCCAGAAAGCCTTCGAGGAAGCGCTTGACCTGGATAGTAACAACGCGCACGCGCTGTTTGGCAGAGGCCAGGCGCTCTATGCCCAGCGCAAGTTGAAGCAGGCCCTGCAACTCTTTGACCAGGCATTGCGCGTCGATGATACTTTTGCCGAGGCGTGGAACAGGCGTGGCAACGTGCTGGACGAACTGGGCGACTACAACGCGGCGCTGAACTCCTACGAACGCGCCTTGCAGTTAAATGCGCGTCTCGCCCCGGCCTGGAACGGCAAGGCGGGTGTGCTGCGCCAGCTCGGACGCCCCTTCGAGGCCCTGAAAGCCTACAACTACGCGCTCGACATCGATCCGAAATACGCGCTGGCCTGGAATGGCAAAGGGAACGCTCATTACGCTCAAAAAAGCTATAGCGAGGCGCTCGCAGCCTACGAACGCGCCCTGCAATATAACCCGCGTTTGACAACGGCCTGGCATAATGAATCGCTGGTGCTCAGCCGCCTGGGCCGCTATGATGAAGCCCTTAGAGCCGCCAATGAGGCCATTCGCCTGCGTCCCAACGATCCCGACCACTGGCTGCGCAAGGCTGACGCGCTTAAAGGGCTGCACCGCCGCCAGGAAGCTCGCTTCGCGGAAGCCCAGGCCACGCACCTGCGCGGCAACGCGTAAACAAGAGGTGAACTGCTCGCAAAAAATGTGTTAAGATTTCTGTATAAGTTCCATCGCTCGCTCCACATCCATTCCCTCTAACCATACAATGCGCTTATCCCTGCGAAACCAGCTCAATTGCCTGCGCGTAAAGTCGTGGATCGCGTACTTCAAACGCTGCACCATCTCGGCTTCGCTGGCAAATTCGCCGCGCAAGAGGCGGCTGATGTAGCGATATTCCAGGCCCAGATCATCCAATCGTTCATGGCTGATGCCCTGCTCCAACAAATCGCGAACTTCTTGCACCATGCCCTGCTGCACACGTTCATCGACGCGCGTATCAATACGCGCATACAGCACGTCGCGCGGCCAGGCAATGCCGAGCAGCAGCGAGCGGTAAAGCGGCTCGGCCACGCCGCGTTGTTGGGAGAAAGGTTTGCCGGAAACCAGGCATACTTCCAGGGCGCGAATGACGCGGCGCGGGTTGTTGCGGTCAATGCTGGCGG
>Ga0307372_10006800_pt1 | contig 16574 bp, 9 predicted proteins | sample OX1MG_FD_202533 | JGI IMG/M metagenome (GOLD analysis project Ga0307372, IMG submission 202533) | Soil microbial communities from Risofladan, Vaasa, Finland - OX-1 | ecosystem: Environmental > Terrestrial > Soil > Coastal area > Acid sulfate soil | place: Finland: Risofladan, Vaasa | collected... | reverse complement strand
CACGATCTCGGCCGGGGTCTGCATCCTCATTCTGTTCGATGGCGGCTTCAATTTCTTGCGCAACTACCTGCTGTCGTTCATCACCCGCAAGCTTGATCATGTCGTCGCCACCGAGACGATCGACCACCTGCTGCGCCTGCCGATCGACTATTTTAACAGCAACCCGTCCGGCGTCACCGCCTTCAAGCTGCAGGAGGCCAACAACGTCCGCGAGTTTCTCGCCAGTCGGCTGTTCAATACGGTGCTCGACGGGCTCGGCGTCGTGATCTTTCTGCCGGTGCTGCTGATCTATTCCTGGCAGTTGACGTTGATCGTGCTGTTCGTCTCGGCGGTCGCCTTTGTCACGCTGGCCATCATGTCCGGCACCTTCCGGGTCAAGCTGCGCGAGGTCAACGACATCGAGGGGCGGCGCAAGGCCTTTCAGTTCGAGATCCTCAACGGCATCTCGACGATCAAGACGCTGGCGCTGGAGCCGCGTTCGATGCTGCGCTGGCGGCGCTTTACCGACGAGGCGGCCGCCAAGACGCTGTCGCTCGACCACACCGCGGCGCAGGCGCGCGCCGTCATCAGCAGCCTCGAACGCGGCATGAGCGTCGGCATCGGCGCCATCGGCGCGCTGTTCGTGCTCAACGACCAGATGACGGTCGGGGCGCTGGTCGCTTTCAACATGATGGGGCTGCGGCTGGCGCAGCCGCTGATCCACGCCTCGACCCTGATGCAGGACTATCAGCGCGCGGTGCTGTCACTGAAGCTGCTGGCGCAATTGATGCAGACCAAGCCGGAGGATGCGTCAGGCCAGTTGGCGCCGCCGATCAAGGGGCACATCGAATTCGAGGGGGTGACGTTTCATTACCCCGGCGCCGCGACGCCGGCGCTCAAGGATATTTCGTTCGAGATCAGCCCCGGCCAGGTGATCGGCATCGTCGGGCGCAGCGGTTCGGGCAAGACGACGATCACCCGCCTTATTCAAGGCCTCTATCGGCCGCAGGCCGGGCTCATCAAGATCGATGGGCAGGATTTGAAAGAGATCGAGATCGCCCATTTGCGCACCCAGATCGGCGTCGTCCTGCAGGAGAACTTCCTGTTTCGCGCCTCGGTGCGCGAGAACATCGCGATGACCAAGCCGGCCGCCTCGCTCGACGATGTCGTCCGGGCGGCGCAGCTGGCCGGCGCGCACGAATTCATCCAGCGCCTGCCGCACGGCTATTCGACGATGCTCGAGGAAAGCGCCTCCAACCTGTCGGGCGGCCAGCGCCAGCGCCTGGCGATCGCCCGTGCCCTGATCCATGACCCGCCGGTGCTGATCTTCGACGAGGCGACGAGCGCGCTCGACCCCGAAAGCGAGGCGATCATCCAGCAGCACCTCAACGCGATCGCACGCGGCCGCACGATCATCATCATCAGCCACCGGCTGTCGTTCGTCGCGCGCTCGCATGCCATCATCGTCGTCGATCAGGGCCGGCTGGCGCAGATCGGGACGCACGATGCGCTGTTGCGCGGCTGCCTGCCGTACAACCAATTATGGAGTCAACAAACGAGGCTCTACCAGTGAGCGCCACCGAGGTTGATGCGCCGCGCGGCACCGGGATGGTGACGACGACGACGCCCGCGCTGCGCGCGGTCATCGACTACGATTTCCCCAACGTTCTTGCCGCACCGCCGAAGCAGCGCCTGGTGCTGTGGCTGATGGCCGCGATCATTGCAGTGTCGGCGATCGCGTTGGCGGTCGCGCGGATCAACATCATCATCAGCGCCAACGGCAAGATCATCAGCGGCGACAGCCAGATCGTGGTCCAGCCGCTGGAGACGTCGGTGGTGCGCTCGGTCCTGGTAAAGCCCGGCGACAAGGTCAAGGCCGGTGCCATCCTCGCGACCCTCGACCCGACCTTCAGCAATGCCGACGAGGCCGAGCTGACGGCGAAACTGAGTCACCTGCAGGCCAACTACGAACGCCTCCAGGCCGAGATTGCCGGCAAGGACTATCACCCCGCACATCCGACTCCCGAGCAGGCGACCGAAAGCCAGATCCTGCTGCAGCGGCGCGACGAATACCTCGCCAAGCTGGCCGCCTCGCAGCGCAAGGTGGCGCAAACCCGCGACGATCTCGCCGCCCACAAGATCGAGGCCGCCGGGCTGTCGCAGCAGATCGGGCTGGTCGGCCAGCAGGAGGCGATGTACCGGACGCTGGTCGAGAAGAACCTCGCCTCAAAGCTCAAGCTCCTCGACACCCAGCAGCGCCTCGTCGAAGCGAAGTCTCGCCTCGATACCAATCTCGGCGAGCAGAAGAAGCTGACCGAACAGATCGCCGAGACGTTGGCCGAGCGCGACGCCTTTACCAGCGAGTGGCAGCGCAAGCTCTCCGAAGAGTTGGCGCAGACCCGCAGCGACCGTGACGCCACCTTGGCCCGGATGTCGAAGGCCAAGCTGGTCCGCAAGCTGTCGGTGCTGCGGGCCTCGGCCGACGCGACTGTGCTGGAGGTCGCCGATCGGCCGGCCGGCTCGGTCGTGCGCGAAGCGGAAACCTTGATCCGGCTGGTTCCGACAGGGGCGCCGCTGCTTGCCGAAGTGCAGATCGACCCGCGCGATGTCGCCCGCCTCCATGTCGGCGATCCGGTGACGCTCAAGCTGGAAGCCCTGCCCTGGCAGCAATTCGGTCTGGCGCAAGGCGTCTTGCGCACGATCTCCCCGGATGTGCTGCCCGACCCAAATCCCGGCGAAACCGTGGCGGAGATGAATTCGCCCGGGCTGCGCAGCTCAGCGCACCAGAGCCCCATTCACTATCGCGCCCGGATCGAAGTGACCGAGACCCATTTCCGCAATCTTCCGGCGGGTTTCGAGCTGCGCCCAGGCATGCGGCTGGTTGGCGACATCAAGGTTGGTCGGCGCTCGGTGCTCAACTACATTCTGAACCCGATCACCCGAGTGCTCAGCGACAGTTTGCGCGAGCCGTAGAGAGGACCAGAATGACGACCTATTTCTGCGACGGCATCAAGGAGGTGACAATCCTCAACGGTGTGGCGCGGCTGGAGTTTCACCGCCTGCAAGCCCCCGGTACGGCCGGCCCCAATCGCGACTTGCAGGCGGTTACCGAGCTGTTCATCGCCCTGCCGGCACAAGGCCTGTTGCAGGCGCTGGCGATCCTCGAACAGGTGCGCGAGCGCCTGATCAAGGACGGGCTGTTGCAGCCGGCGGCCACCGAGCCGGCCGGCGGGCTGCAACCGGTGCCGGCGACCTCGCCCAATTTCGCCTAAGGCGCCCCCGCCGGACCGCTCTTGCCCCCTTCCCCGCCGCCCGGCAGGATATGCCGCGTCGACGCCCGGGTGAGGCGGCGCAGCAAGCGGGGAGAGCGGCATGAACGGTGCGGAAAGCCTGGTGCGCACGCTGGTGGGCGGCGGGGTCGATGTGTGCTTCGCCAACCCCGGCACCTCTTAGATGCATTACGTCGCGGCGCTCGACCGGGTCGACGGCATGCGCTGCGTCCTCGGGCTGTTCGAGGGGGTCGTCACCGGCGCGGCTGATGGCTATGCGCGGATGAGCGACAAGCCGGCCGCGACGACCCCGGTGCGGTGACGACTCCGTTCTTCAAGCCCGCACGCTATGGCTCGCTCGCGCCGAAATGCCTTGTTCGAGCGCCTCGTGGCGGGAGACCGGCGCAACGTCGCGTTTGGCGAGTTTTGTCGGCTTGTCGAGGCGTTCGGGTTTACGTTGCGCCGCGTCAGCGGCAGCCATCATATATACCGACATCGGGATTCGCCGCGGCCGCTAAGCCTGCAACCTTACGACGGAGAAGCAAAGCCGTACCAGATTGTGCAATTCCTTGAGATCGTCGAGGAATGCGGGCTGACGATGGAGCGCCGACAATGACGCCGAAATATCACATCAATTTGTTCTGGTCGGAGGTGGATGCCGCCTGGGTCGCCGACGTTCCGGATTTGCGCTCGTGCTCGGCGTTCGGCAACACACCGGCCGAGGCGCTCGCCGAGGTCGAGACGGCGATGGAAGCCTGGCTCGCCGTCGCCCGCGAGGACGGCCTGCCGGTCCCCGAGCCGTGCCACCGGGATGTGCGGAAAGCCGTAGCTGGATAGGGTACACCGACGCGGGCAACCGCCGCCATGCCGACATGGCTTTCCGGCCCCCTGGGGCCTGGGCACAGTATCCTTTCGGAAAGCGGACCTCGGCTTAGGTTGAATGGCGCTCTGGTACTCAGAGCATTGGACAAATTTGAAGCATTAGGTTTTCTGGTGAATGCCGACATTCGCGTGACGCCGGAGGAGGTCAAGGAACTGGCGGTGAAAGCTGGGTATCCTTTGACGGAATTGGCGAGGGAACGTGGGATAACGCTGTAGATTGCCTCGGCGGCTTGCCGACGGCAGGTTCGCAGACGCAAGCGGGGAGAGCGGCATGAACGGTGCGGAAAGCCTGGTGCGCACGCTGGTGGGCGGCGGGGTCGATGTGTGCTTTGCCAACCCCGGCACCTCGGAGATGCATTTCGTCGCCGCGCTCGACCGGGTCGACGGCATGCGCTGCGTCCTCGGGCTGTTCGAGGGGGTCGTCACCGGCGCGGCTGATGGCTATTACCGGATGGCCGACAAGCCGGCCGCCACTCTGCTGCATCTCGGTCCCGGCCTGGCCAATGGGCTGGCCAACATCCACAATGCTAACAAGGCGATGTCGGGGATGGTCAACATCGTCGGCGATCACGCGACCTATCACCGGCAATACGACGCGCCCTTGACCTCCGACATCGAGGGGCTGGCGCGGCCCAATTCGCATTGGGTCAAGACCTCGCCCGACGCCAAATCGATCGCCGCCGACGGCGCGCTGGCGATAGCCGCGGCGCGGCTGCCGCCGGGCCGCATCGCGACCCTGATCCTGCCGGCCGACACGGCGTGGAACGAGGGCTCGGGGCCGGCCACGGTGCCGCCGCCGACGCGGCCCGCGCCGCCGTCGCCCGAGGCCGTGCGCGAAGCCGCTCGTGTGTTGCGCTCGGGCGAGCCGACGCTGATCCTGCTCACCGGCCGGGCTTTGCGCGAGGACGGCCTCGCGCTCGCCGGCAAGATCGCCGGCAAGACTGGCGCCCGACTGATCTCCCAGGGCTCCAACGCGCGCACCCAGCGCGGCCGCGGCCGCGTGTCGGTCGAGCGTATCCCTTATGTCGTCGACCAGGCACTCAAGGTGCTGGCCGGCCTCAAGCATGTGATCCTGGTCGGCGCCAAGATGCCGGTCGCCTTCTTCGCCTATCCCGACAAGCCGAGCCAACTGACCCCGGAGGGTTGCCAGGGCCATGTGCTGGCGCGGCCCGACGAGGATCTGATCGCCGCCCTGGAAATGCTGGCCGAGGAGATCGGCGTCGGCGGGATCGCGGCGCCGGTCGTCAACGACAGGCCGCCGCTGCCGCCCAGCGGCGCGATCACCTCGGAGGCGCTCGGCGCATCGATCGGCGCGCTGCTGCCGGAGAACGCGATCGTCGCCGACGAGGCGGTGACGACGGGCCGCGGCTTTTTCGCGCCGACCAAGGCGGCCCAGCCGCATGACTGGCTTTCCAACATGGGCGGCTCGATCGGCCTGGGGCCGCCGCTCGCCACCGGTGCGGCGGTCGCCTGCCCCGACCGCAAGGTCGTCTCGCTGCAGGCCGACGGCAGCGCGATGTACACGGTGCAGGCGCTGTGGACGCAGGCACGCGAGGGGCTCGACGTCACCACCGTCTTGTTCTCGAACCGCGTCTACCAGATCCTGAAGGGCGAACTCGCCAATGTCGGGGCCGGCAACCCGGGCCGCAAGGCGCTCGACATGCTCGATCTCGGCCGTCCCGACATCGACTGGGTGGGGCTTGCGAAAAGTCTCGGCGTGCCCGGCGCCCGGGTCACCGACATGGACGGGTTCAACCGGCGCTTCGCCGAGGGGCTGGCGACGCCGGGGCCGTTCCTCGTCGAGGTCGTGCTGTAAATCCGCCTTGGCCCGGAACCGCGGGGGATGGCGCCCGTTAGCCGCCATGGATGTCTGTGACGGCGCGGCCAAAACCGCGCAAGGAGAGGGATTTCGCCGAGCCCGCTCCTGTTGCCGTACCTAATTCTGCGCGGCGGAATGTTATGCCGCGGCCCCGATGCGACCCGGGCAAACGCATCGGCGGTGCAGACCGAGGAACCTCGGGCCACGGACGCCGGAATCGGTGCTGTTGATGCCGCCGATCGCGGGAGGGAGCGGGCGGGCGCCCGGTCCCTTCGGCGATCGGCGGCATACCTTTCCGGCGATGGCTGGGCTCGCTCGCCAGATGCTTGCAGCGGCGAGGCGCGATGGTGTAGCCCCTCGGCGGCTATCGCTGAAGGCGTGACGCCAACGGGGGAACGGGCTGGCTGGGGGAACGGATTGGCGCAAATGGACGAAGAGCGGTCTATCGACAACCTGTCGCGCGGCCTTGTCGGGCTGCCCAAGCGGCGCGATCCGACGCATTATCAGCCGGCCCTTCGCGACCCCGGCAGCCACCCGGAATGGTGCCCCGAGGCGCGCATTCTGATCGAGGATGTGTGGCCCGAGATCGATGCCGGACGCTATCCGATCAAGCGCATCATCGGCGACGAGGTCGCCGTCTGGGCCGATCTTTTCCGCGACGGCCACGACCGGATCGCGGCCGTCGTCAAATACGCCTGCGAGGGCGAGGCCTGGCGGGAAACACCATTCGCGTTTTTTGACAACGACCGCTGGGTCGCGCGCTTCACCCCGGACCGGGTCGGGCGCTGGCGCTACACGATCGAGGCATGGACCGACCGGTTCGCCAGCTGGAGCGACGAACTCGTCACCAAGCGCGAAGCGGGGCAGGATATCGCGCTCGACCTGATCGAGGGCGAGCAGCTGGCCAGGGCGGCACTCGATCATGCCGCAGGCGCCGATGCGGCCCGGCTGCGTGCGCTGCTCGACGGCGCCGCCGCCGACCCGGCGGGGCGCGTCGAACTGATGCTGTCGGACGAGCTGCGCGCGTTGATGGCGCGGCTCGATGAGCGCGCCGACCGCGTCCGCTACAGGCGCGAGCTTGAAATCGTCGTCGACCGGCCCGCCGCCCAGTTTGCCGCCTGGTACGAGATGTTTGCGCGCAGCCAGGGCCGCCGGCCGGGGCAGAGCGCAACCTTCGACGACTGCATCGCGCGGCTCGACGAGATCGCCGCGCTCGGCTTTGATGTCGTCTACCTGCCGCCGATCCACCCGATCGGCCGGGTCAACCGCAAGGGCCGCGACAATACGGTCGTCGCGCTGAGCGAAGACCCCGGCAGTCCCTATGCGATCGGTGCCGCCGAGGGCGGCCATCGGGCGGTCCATCGCGAACTCGGCACGCTCGCCGATTTCCGGCGCTTTGTTGCGGCCGCCGGACGGCTCGGCATCGAGGTGGCGCTCGACTTCGCGGTCCAGTGCGCCCCTGACCACCCCTGGGTTCGCGAGCACGCGCAATGGTTCCGCTTCCGCCCCGACGGCTCGATCCGCTACGCCGAAAACCCGCCCAAGAAATACGAGGACATCGTCAACGTCGAATTCTACAATCCCGACCGCGCCGGATTATGGACCGAGCTGCGCGACACGGTGCTGTTCTGGATCGACGAAGGCGTGCGGACCTTCCGCGTCGACAACCCGCACACCAAGCCGCTGCCGTTCTGGGAATGGCTGATCCGCGACGTCAAGGCACGCGTTCCGGAAGCGATCTTCCTGGCCGAGGCGTTCACCCGGCCGAAAATGATGCGGGCCCTCGCCAAAGCCGGGTTCACCCAGTCCTATACTTATTTTACCTGGCGAAACACCAAGCAAGAATTGACGGAATACCTGAACGAGCTGGCGCAGGGCGCCGGGCGGGAGTATCTGCGGCCGAATTTCTTTACTAACACGCCGGATATCCTGCCGGTGTTCCTGCAGCAGGGCGGCCGCGCGGCCTTCCGCATCCGGCTCGCTCTGGCCGGCACGCTGTCGCCGGCCTACGGCATCTACAACGGCTTCGAGCTGTGCGAGAACGCCGCGATCCCGGACCGCGAGGAATACCTCCACTCCGAGAAATACGAGTACAAGGTGTGGGATTGGGACCGGCCCGGCGACATCAAGCATGACATCCAGGTCCTCAACCGCTTCCGCCGCGACAACCCGGCACTGCATGAGCTGACCAACCTGCGCTTTCTCGATTGCGCCGACCCCAACCTCCTCGCCTATGCGAAAGCGACCGCCGACCGCCGCAACATCGTAATCGCCGTGGTGAACCTCGATCCGCACGGCACGCACGCCGGCGACGTCATGCTGCCGCTCGATGATTGGGGCATCGCCGCCGACCAGGAATTCGTCGTCGAGGAGGCGTTTACCGACGAGGGCATGACGTGGCGCGGCAACCGCCGCTTCCTCGTCCTCGATCCCGCACAGACCCCGGCGCTGTTGTTCCGCTTGCTGGTCGACGCTCAATGACCCCGCCCGATGACGCACCGACCGCCTTGCTGTCGGCCGCCGCCCCGCTGATACAGCCCGCCGGCGACGATCCGCTGTGGTACAAGGACGCGATCATCTACCAGCTGCACGTCAAGGCGTTCTTTGACGGCAACGATGACGGCGTCGGCGATTTCGCCGGGCTCTCGGCCAAGCTCGATTATCTGCAGGATCTCGGCGTCACCGCGCTGTGGCTGCTGCCGTTCTACCCCTCGCCGCTGCGCGACGACGGCTACGACATCGCCGACTACCGAAACGTCCATCCCGCCTATGGCCGGATCGCCGATTTCCGGGCCTTTGTGCGCGAGGCGCACCGGCGCAAGCTGCGCATCATCACCGAGCTGGTGATCAACCACACCTCCGACCAGCACCCCTGGTTTCAGCGGGCCCGCCAGGCTGGGCCGCGCTCGCCGTGGCGTAAATTCTACGTATGGAGCGATACCGACCAGAAGTTCCCCGAAACCCGCATCATCTTTGTCGACAGTGAAAAGTCGAACTGGAGCTGGGACGCCGTCGCGCAGGCCTATTACTGGCATCGATTCTATGCGCACCAGCCCGATCTCAACTTCGATAGCCGGCAGGTGTTCCGCGCCGTCGCCAACATCATGCGCTTCTGGCTCGATCTCGGGGTCGACGGGATGCGGCTCGACGCCGTGCCCTACCTGATCGAGCGGGAAGGCACGTCCAACGAGAACCTGCCCGAAACGCACGACATCCTGCGCCGCCTGCGCCGCGAACTCGACAAGCACTACGGCGACCGCATGCTGCTCGCCGAGGCCAACCAATGGCCGGAGGACGTACTGCAATATTTCGGCAGCGGTGACGAATGCCACATGGCGTTCCACTTTCCGCTGATGCCGCGCATCTACATGGCGGTCGCGACCGAAGACCGCCATCCGATCACCGACATCCTGCGGCAGACGCCGGAGATCCCGGAGAATTGCCAGTGGGCGGTGTTCCTGCGCAACCACGACGAGCTGACGCTCGAAATGGTGACCGACCGCGAGCGCGATTACCTGTGGAACTACTACGCCGCCGATCGCCGCGCCCGCATCAATCTCGGCATTCGCCGGCGGCTCGCCCCGCTGATGGAGAACGACCGCCGCAAGATCGAGCTGCTGAACGCGCTGCTGTTATCGATGCCGGGCACGCCGGTGCTGTATTACGGCGACGAGATCGGCATGGGCGACAACGTGTTCCTCGGTGATCGCGACGGGGTGCGCACACCGATGCAGTGGTCGTTCGACCGCAACGGCGGCTTCTCGCGGGCCGACGCAGCGCGGCTTTATCTGCCGCCGATCATGGACCCGGTCTATGGCTTCGAAGCGGTCAATGTCGAAGCGCAGGCGCGCTCGCCATCCTCGCTGCTGAACTGGACGAAGCGGCTGATCGCGGCGCGCCTGACCCGCCGCGCGCTGGGGCGCGGCAGCCTGCGGCTGCTCTATCCGTCGAACCGCAAGGTTCTCGCCTATCTGCGCGAGTGGAACGACGAAATCATCCTGTGCGTCGTCAACCTGGCGCGCACCGCCCAGGCGGTCGAGCTCGACCTCTCCGAGTTTCGCGGCCGGCAGGTCATCGAGGTGCTGGGTCGCACCGATTTTCCGCCGCTCGGCGAACAGCCCTACCCGCTCACCCTGCAGGGGCACAGCTTTTTCTGGTTCGAGCTGGTGCCGCCCACCGCGGCCGACATCCACGCCATGCGGCAGGCGATGTCGCCGGAATTCGTCACCCTCGTCACGCCGCACGGCTGGCGCGACCTGTTCAGCCGGCATAATCTGCCGCAGCTCGAAGGCGAGGTCATCCCGGGCTTTCTGCCGCGGCAGCGCTGGTTCGCGGCAAAGGATCAGCGCATTGAGGCGGCGCGGGTTGTCGCGCAGGGCGAAATCACGAACCCGGCGCCGGATACGGCCGACGCCCAGCCGAGCAGCTTTTTGCTGCAGGTGATCGAGGCGGCACTCGCGGGCGGCGAACGGCAGCAGTATTTCGTACCGCTCGCCGCGGTATGGTCACCCTCCGGCACCGACCTGCGCCAGGCGCTGGTCCCGGCGACGCTGGCCGAACTGCGGCAGTCGCGCCGCGAGGGCGCGCTGGTCGATGCGTTGTCGCAGGACGATTTCGCCTTGGCGCTCGCCGGCGTCATCAGGCGCGAGGCGGCAATTGCGCTGAGCGCGCCGGACGGCACCGTCCACGAGATGCGTTTCCGGCACATGCCGGCCTTCGCGCAGACGGCGGCGCCTGAGCGGCTGGTGGCGCGACGTCTCGGCGGCGAGCAGTCGAACAACTCGATCCTCTTCGAGGACTATGCGGTCCTCAAGATCTATCGCCGGCTGCAACCCGGACCGCATCCCGAGATCGAGATGAGCCGGTTTCTGGTGGAGCGGGCCGGTTTTGCCAATACGCCGCCGCTCCTCGCCACGGTCGAACTGGCGCCGCCCGGCGGCGAGGACGCCGAACGCAGCGCCATGGGTGTGCTGTTCGGCTTTGTGCGCAATCAGGGTGACGGCTGGAACCTGGCCCTGGCCTACCTCTCGCGCTATCTCGACCATGTGCTCAACGAGGCCGCGCCGGGCGCGACACCGCCGGGCCAGTCGGCGGGCCTGCCCGACGCCGATCATTTCTTCCTGGCGCTTTCCCGCCAGCTCGGGCTGCGCGTGGCGCAGATGCACCGGGCCTTGGCCGAAGCGGGCGGCGACGATCCGGCCTTCGCCCCCGAGCCGATCTCGCCGCAGGATCTGGCCGAGTGGCGCCGCGGGCTCGCCGCCGCCGCCGAGGATATGCTGGCGCGGCTCGAGCGGGCGCGCAGCGGCCTGCCGGAGGGCGTCCGCGAGCTCGCGGATACGCTGATCGGCGCGCGCCAGCGCCTGGCGGACTGCGTGCGCACGCTGGCGCCCGATCACGTTAACGCGGTGAAAACCCGCTATCACGGCGATTTGCACCTCGGACAGGTGCTCGCGGTGCAGAACGATTTCTTCATCATCGACTTCGAGGGCGAGCCGGTCCGCCCGCTCGCCGCGCGCCGGCTCAAGAGTTCGCCGTTGCGCGATGTCGCCGGGATGATCCGCTCGTTCGAATATGCCGCCACCACCGCGGTGCGGCAGATTGCCGAGACGCGCCCGGCGGCGCTGCCGCGCCTCATAGAGGTGGCCGATGCCTGGCGCCAGCGCGCCGTCGACGGGTTCCGCGCCGCCTATCGCAAGGCGATGCGCGGCTGCCATGCCTATCCGGCCAACAAGCTGCAGGCCAAGCAGCTGATCGATTTCTTCGCACTCGAAAAGGCGATCTACGAGGTGAATTACGAGCTAGCCAACCGACCCGCTTGGGTCGCGATCCCGCTGAGCGGGGTGCTGCGCATTCTGGCCAAGACACGCGATGGCGGCGATGCGTCGTCGGCCTAGCGCAGACATCGAGGCGATCGTCGCGGCGCGCCACGACGATCCGTTCGCCTTCCTCGGCATGCACCCGGCCGCTTCCGGCCTCGCGGTGCGCGCCCTGCTGCCCGACGCCGAGGCGATGGAGGTTGTCGACAGCGCGAGCGGCACCGTCGTCGCCACCGCCGAATGCGTTCATCCGGCGGGGCTCTACGTCGCCGGCATTCGCGGTCGGCGCGAACCGTTCCGCTATCGCCTGCGCGCGCGCTGGGGCGGGCGCGAGCATGAATTCGAGGACATCTATCGATTTCCGCCGGTGCTCGGCGAGCTTGACGTGCATCTGCTCGTCGAAGGCAACCACCTCGCCAGCTACCAGAAGCTTGGGGCGCATCCGATCGTGCATGACGGCGTCGCCGGCGTCGCCTTCGCCGTATGGGCGCCCAACGCCAGCCGCGTCAGCGTGGTCGGCGACTTCAACAACTGGGACGGCCGACGCATGCCGATGCGCCGGCTGCTGTCTGCCGGGTTCTGGGAAATCTTCATTCCCGGACTGCGCCCCGGCCATCTCTACAAGTACGAGATCCTGGGACCGGACGGGGCGCTACTGCCGTTGAAGGCCGATCCCCAGGCCGAACAGGCCGAGTCGCCGCCCGGCACCGCCTCGGTGGTCGCCGCACCGTCAGGCCATGCCTGGCAGGACGGCCAATGGCTCAGCGAACGCTGGCGGCACAACGACCGCGAGGCGCCGGTCTCGATCTATGAGGTGCATCTCGGCTCGTGGCGTCGCAACCTCGCCGAGCAGGGCCGCTATCTGACGTATCGCGAGCTGGCCGACCAGCTCGTCCCCTATGTCGCCGATCTCGGCTTCACTCATATCGAGGTGATGCCGGTGTCGGAATATCCGTTCGACGGCTCGTGGGGCTATCAGCCGATCTCGCTGTTCGCGCCCACCATGCGCTATGGCGGCCCGGATGATTTCCGTGCCTTTGTCGACGCCTGCCATCGCGCCGGGCTCGCGCTATGGCTCGACTGGGTGCCCGGCCATTTCCCCAACGACGCGCATGGGCTGGGGCATTTCGACGGTACCGCGCTCTACGAGCACGCCGACCCGCGCCAGGGCCTGCACCGTGACTGGAACACCCTCATCTACAATTACGGCCGCCGCGAGGTGGCCAACTTTCTGCTGACGAACGCGCTCTATTGGCTGCGCGAATATCATATCGACGGGCTGAGGGTGGATGCCGTCGCCTCGATGCTGTATCTCGATTACAGCCGCAAGGAAGGGGAGTGGATCCCCAATGCCTATGGCGGGCGGGAGAATCTCGATGCGATCGCCTTTCTGCGGCGGATGAACGAGCTGGTGTTCGGCGAGCAGACCGGCGCGACGACCGCCGCAGAGGAATCGACCGCCTGGCCGATGGTATCGCGGCCGGTCTATGTCGGCGGGCTCGGCTTCGGCTTCAAATGGAATATGGGCTGGATGCACGATACGCTCGGCTACATGTCGCGCGACCCGATCCACCGCAAATTCCACCACAACGACCTGACCTTCGGGCTGCTCTATGCCTTCCACGAAAACTTCATCCTGCCGCTGTCGCATGACGAGGTGGTGCACGGCAAGCGCTCGCTGATCGGCCGGATGCCGGGCGACCGCTGGCAGCGCTTCGCCAACCTGCGGGCGTATTTCGCCTTCATGTGGACGCATCCCGGCAAGAAGCTCTTGTTCATGGGCGGGGAGTTTGCCCAGGAGCGCGAATGGAACCACGATATCGGCCTCGACTGGCAGTTGCTCGGCGATCCGCTACATGCCGGGGTGCATAGCCTGGTGCGCGACCTCAACCGGCTCTACCGGGCGGTGCCGGCACTGCACCGGCTCGACTGCGAACCCGACGGCTTTTCGTGGATCGACGCCGCCAACGGCGCCGAGTGCATCCTGTCCTATCTGCGGCACGGCCGCGATCCGCATGAGCTGGCGGCGATCGTGTGCAATTTCACGCCGGTGGTGCGGCATGACTATCGCATCGGCGTGCCGCGCCCGGGCCGCTATCTCGAACGCATCAACACCGACGCGGCAAGCTATGGCGGCAGCGGCGTCGGCAATGCCGGCGAGGTGCACGCCGAACCGCATCCGATGCACGGGCACGCCTATTCGCTGCGCCTGCATCTGCCGCCGCTCGGCGTGCTGATCTTCACCGCCGAGCCATAAGGACTGCGATGCCGTCGACCCGGGTGTGGCCCGGCCAGCCCCATCCGCTCGGCGCGATCTGGGATGGCGAGGGCGTCAATTTCGCGCTGTTCTCCGCGCATGCCGAAAAGGTCGAGTTATGCCTGTTCGACCGCTCGGGCACGCACGAGGAGGCGCGCATCGTGCTGCCCGAATACACCGACGAGGTGTGGCACTGTTATCTGCCGGAGGTCCGGCCGGGGCAGCTTTACGGCTACCGCGTGTACGGCCCCTACGATCCCGCCGCCGGCCACCGCTTCAATCCCAACAAGCTGCTGCTCGATCCCTACGCGCAGGCGATTTCCGGGCCGCTGCACTGGAGCGACGCGGTCTATGGCTACCGGATCGGCAGCCCGCGCGAGGATCTCTCCTTCGATCGCCGCGACAGCGCCCGCTTTGTACCGAAATGCCAGGTGGTCGAGGGCGCCTTCACCTGGAACCACGATCGCCCGCCGCGCACCTCCTGGGAAGAGACGATCATTCTCGAAATGCATGTGCGCGGCTTCACGATGCGCCATCTGGCGGTTCACGAGCGCGAACGCGGCACGTTTGCCGCGCTCGCCGCGCCGGCGGTGATCGATTACCTCGTCGATCTGGGCGTCACCGCGGTCGAACTCTTGCCGATCCAGGGCGCTCTCACCGAACAGCGTCTGGCGAATGCCAATCTGACCAATTTCTGGGGCTACAACACGATCTCGTTCTTCGCGCCCGACCCGCGCTATCTGCCGGCCGGCCAGATCGGGGAGTTCAAGACCGCGGTCAAGCGGCTGCACGCGGCCGGCATCGAGGTCATTCTCGACGTCGTCTATAACCACACCGCCGAGGGCAATCATCTCGGGCCGACGCTGTCGTTCCGCGGCATCGACAACCTTTCCTACTACCGGCTGGAAGAGGACCGCCGCCGCTATGTCAACGTCACCGGCACCGGCAACACGCTCAACCTCGATCATCCGCGCGTGCTGCAGCTGGTGATGGACTCGCTGCGCTATTGGGCGATCGAGATGCATGTCGACGGGTTCCGCTTTGATTTGTGCCCGGCGCTGGCGCGCGAGAACGGCGACTACACCCAGAACGGCGCGTTTTTTGACGCGATCCGGCAGGACCCGACGATGTCCCAGGTCAAGCTGATCGCCGAGCCGTGGGACATCGGCCCCTATGGCTATCAGCTCGGCAATTTCCCGCCCGGCTGGGCCGAATGGAACGGCCAGTACCGCGATTCGGTGCGCCGTTTCTGGAAGGGCGACAAGGGGCTGGTCGCCGAGATGGCCTCGCGCCTCGCCGGCTCCTCCGACATCTTCGGCTATCGCGGCCGCCGGCCGTGGGCGAGCATCAACTTCGTCACCGCCCATGACGGCTTTACCCTGCAGGACCTCGTCAGCTACGAGCACAAGCACAACGAGGCCAATGGCGAGGACAACCACGACGGCCACGAGCCCAACTTCAGCTGGAATTGCGGCGTCGAAGGGCCGAGCGACGACCCGGCCATCCTGGCCTTGCGCGACCAGCAGAAGCGCAACCTCGTGGCGACGGTGCTGCTGTCATTGGGCGTGCCGATGCTGCTCGCCGGCGACGCCTTCGGCCACAGCCAGCAGGGTAACAACAACGCCTATTGCCAGGACAACGACGTCACCTGGCTCAACTGGAATGAGGTCCGGCCGGAGGATGAGGCGCTGCGCAGCTTCGTGCGTGCCCTCATTCATCTGCGGCGGCGCCATCGGGTGTTTTCGCGGCCGCGGTTCTTCCGCGGCGAGATGATGTCGGAGGCCGGGCTCCAGGACATCACCTGGGTGACGCCTGCCGGGATCGAGGCGACCGAAGCGGATTGGGGCAACCCGGTCGCGCTGTCGCTCGGCTATGTGCTGTGCGGCGCCGCCGGCGAGTTCTACACGAGAGGCGGGCAGCGCGACATCGACGAGAGCTTTCTCGTGATGATGAACGCGTATTACGGCGATCTCGACTTCCATTTCCCGCATTTGCCGACGCCGCTCCTGTGGGAGGCGCTGGTCGATACCGCGGAGCCGACCGGCCTTGCCTCAAGCGGACGGTTGTGGCTGCCCGGTGAGGTCTACCCCTTGCGGGGGCATTCGTTCGCGCTGTTCATCAATCGCGCGCCCGCGGCGGCAACGGTGGCGAGCGGCAAGACGACGGCGGCGACCGGTTACTGCAGCGCAATGCATGATCCGTCGGACGACAGCGATGCGCCGGACCACTGAGCTGCCGGCGGCGCCGCCCGGCAATGGCGGCGGCGCGCTCACTCCGATCGGCGCGGGACGGCGGCGGCGATGAGCCGGCTCGACGAGTTGCGCCGTATCGCCGATCTCGTCGGCATCACGACTCGGCATGTCGATGCGCTCGGCGTGGTGCACGAGCCCGGCGAGGAAACCCTGTCGCGGCTGATCGCCGCTTTCGGCCTGCCGTCCGACCCGCAACACGCGGCGGCCGTGCTCGAGCACGAGGGCGAGATGACGCCGTTCGGCCTCTCGCCGGTGGTCATTATCGCCGAAGAGGCGCCCGCTCCGACGTTGCAGGTGCGC
>Ga0307372_10006799_pt1 | contig 16576 bp, 14 predicted proteins | sample OX1MG_FD_202533 | JGI IMG/M metagenome (GOLD analysis project Ga0307372, IMG submission 202533) | Soil microbial communities from Risofladan, Vaasa, Finland - OX-1 | ecosystem: Environmental > Terrestrial > Soil > Coastal area > Acid sulfate soil | place: Finland: Risofladan, Vaasa | collected... | reverse complement strand
AAGGCTTTCCAGCCCTGCTGCTGGAGCCTGCCCCGGAATAATTCCCGTTTTCTGTCAGGATGAAATTTCAACACGGTCTTGCGCGTTCCGTTCGCGGACGGGGCGAGTTCCTAGCGTTGAGGGCTGCCAGCTGTTGTTGGCTGTGAGACCACGCTCGAAGCCTGCCACGGCTGAGGTTGAGATACCATATTGCGTGTAAAAATATCCCCCAGCGTCAAGGTCAGCATAATAGCCAGCCAGAAGACAGCGGCGAACACAACAAGCCGCACCATCGACGCGCTCCAGCGAAGATGCATGAAGAAGGCAGCCACCAATACCGTCTTGGTAATCGAAATAATGAGCGCCACCACCATGTTCCAACGGCCGAGGTCGATGTAAGCGATCTGCCAGGTCAAGAGAGTCAGGGTCAGAAGGCTGAAGAATACCACGAAGTACATTGTTCGAGACGCTATATGTTCAGACATTAATAATGAGCTCCCAGCAAATACAAGAGTGGAAACAGGAATATCCAGATGATATCGATAAAATGCCAATACAGTCCAAACATCTCAATGTGGTTGTGGCTTTCCTTGGAAAACCTGCCACGCCACGCCATAATGAGCAGGACGGTCATAACGCCCTCCCCTATGATCATGTGGAGCGCGTGAACGCCCGTCATAATGAAATAAAAGCAGAAGAACATCGCCACATGCGAGGCTTGCGGTCCCGAATAAGTGAAGTGCAATCCCGGGACCATGCCGTCCCTGTAGTCGTGAACCCATTCGATGGCAAATTTGATGTATAGGAAGACCCCGCCCAAAACCATCGTCGAAACGAGAAATGTCATAAGCCGTTTGCGCATGCCCGTTTGGGCTGCATGAACGGCCAGGGCCATCGTCAAGCTGCTGCCAATCAGAACCGCGGTGTTGAGGGCGCCGATCTTGGCGTTCAGAAGGTGGCTGCCCGCCTCAAAAGCGGTGGTATATAAATTCCGGTAAATAGTGTATCCCGTAAAAAGAGCACCAAAGAACATGACCTCCGTGGCAAGGAAGATCCACATGCCAAGGCTGGCCGCTTCATGTTGCTGCGTCCGGTCATCAAATTGTTCGGCAACAACGGCTTGACTGTTATGCAACTTGTATTTCCTCCGCGAGGCGATCATACCCGTAGGGTTCTTCGGTCACGACAGGTGTTTCTTCAAAGTTGTGGGTCGTCGGGGGAGAGGACGTTGTCCATTCCAACCCGGTTGCCTTCCAGGGATTGGGGCCGGCCACCGGCCCATAGCGTATGGACCAAGCCAGATAAATCAGGGGAATGATGTAGCCGAGGCCCAGGATTGAAGCTCCGGCTGTCGAGATGACGTTCAGAGTCTGAAACTCGGGCGGGTAGACGGCATACCGGCGCGGCATGCCAAGATAGCCCAGGATAAATTGCGGAAAGAACGTGAGGTTGAATCCGACAAAGATAATAATGGCGGCGACCCTTGCCCACGCGTCGGGATACAGACGGCCGCTTATTTTGGGCCACCAGTAATGGATTCCTCCCATATAGCCCATCACCGCGCCGCCGACCATGATGTAGTGGAAATGCGCGATGACAAAATACGTTGCATGCACATGCTGGTCAATCGCCGTGGTGGCCAGATACAGGCCGGTCAGGCCGCCGATGGTAAAGAGCCCGATAAACCCAAGCGCATAAAGCATCGGGGCTTCGTAGGAAATCGACCCCTTGTAGAGGGTCGCTGTCCAATTGAAGACCTTAACCGCGGAGGGAATGGCTACCGCCATGCTGAGGGCGGAGAAGACCAACCCGGCATAAACAGACTGGCCGCTTACGAACATGTGATGGCCCCAGACCAGAAAGCCGATGACGGCGATCGCAACGCTGGAGAAAGCAATGAAGTGGTAGCCGAAAATTTTCTTCCGGGAAAAGGCTGTTACCAGTTCGCTGACCACTCCCATGGAGGGGAGGATCATGACGTAGACGGCCGGATGTGAGTAAAACCAGAAGAGGTGCTGGAACAGGATCGGATCCCCGCCCAGGGCAGGATCGAAAATGCCGACATGGAAGAAGCGCTCGATGATGAGGAGCGCCAGCGTAATGGCGACCACCGGTGTTCCAATGATGAAGATGATGCTGGTCGCGTACATAGCCCAGATAAAGAGCGGCAGGCGAAACCAGGTCAGGCCGGGAGCGCGCATTTTGTGAATCGTCACAACGAAATTCAAGCCCGTCAGGATGGACGAGAAGCCCGCGATAAAGACACCGCCTGCGGCAGCCATCACGTGGGTGTTCAGGTAGAGAGTGCTCAGGGGCGTATAGAAGGTCCAGCCCGTGTCAACTCCGCCGGCAATCAGCGCGTAAAGAACAAACGACCCGCCCGTCATGAAGACATACCAACTCAGAAGGTTCAGGCGGGGGAATGCAACGTCACGCGCGCCGAGCATCAGGGGAATAAGGAAGTTGCCCAGCACGGCAGGGATGGATGGCACCAGAAAAAAGAAAATCATCACAATCCCGTGCATGCTGAACAGCTTGTTGTAGGTCTCCGGCTCTACAATCAAGCCCTGCGGCTCCAGCAAGTTCAGGCGCATCAAGGTTGCTGCCACGCCGCCGATCGAGAAGAAGAACGTGATCGAGACCAGATACAGCCAGGCGATCCGCTTGTGGTCGGTGGTAAGCAGCCACGACTTAATGCCATAATCTGCGTTCAAATAATGAACGCGTGGCATGATCGGAAATTCTGAACTACTCATGGTGTTCCCGTATTCCTTCCTGTTGACCCCAGCGATTTAATATAGGCGGTGAGTTGCAAAACCTGTTCCTCACTCACCTGGCCCTTAAATGTGGGCATAATCGGTGGATATCCGTTAACAATCTGGGCGGTTGGATAGAGGATCGACTCGCGAATGTACGCATCGCTGGCGATCACGGTCTGGCCATCCGTCAGCTTGACAGGCTTTCCATAAAGGCCGGCGAACGCAGGACCTTTCCCGGTGCCGTGGCATGTGATGCAGCCAAACTGATGATACAGCGTCTCTCCCTGGTCGGCCATCGTGACGCCGGATACCCCGCTTTCCAGCCACCGTTGGTAGTCTTCGGGACTCATCACATACACCCAGCCGCGCATCAGCGAATGGCCCATCCCGCAATACTGGTTGCAGAAAAAGTGATATTTGCCGACGCGGGTGGCCTCAAACCATTCCGTGGTGTAGCGGTCGGGCAACACGTCCTTTTTCACCCGGAATGCGGGAACGAAGAAGTCGTGAATAACGTCCTGGGACGTCATAGTCAGTTTGATGGGGACGTTCACCGGAATATGCAGGGCGTTGATCTCTCGCTTGCCATTGGTGTGTTCGATGTGCCACATCCATTGCTTTCCGATGACGAAGATCTCCGTGGCATTCTTGGGGGGCTGCGCGTTCTTGACAAAAATATCGGCACCCCAGAAGTACATGATGGCGACCAGGATCATCGGAATGACCGTCCACATCACCTCAAGCGGAATGTTGTTGATGATCTGGTTCTTCGGGAGCGGCTCGTCTTTCGACCGGCGACGATACTTGACTGCAAAATAGAAGACCAGCAGAAAAATAAGCGCGCTGAAGAAAACCGACACCGCCGTCAGGAAGTAAAAGAGATGATCGACTGCCGGAGCAAGGGTCGAGGCTTCCTGCGGAAATAAGGGAAACGCATGTGGCATTTTATTCTTTCACCTTCTTCAATTCAGGCCCGATCATTCCAGACGGGCCGTCTACCTCTCGGCCTTCGCAGACGTCTGAGCGATAAGCGTTCCAGCCTGGGCCTGGCGTCCGCTGCGGAACAGAACGATCAGCAATCCACCCAGAAGCACCACGGTTACAAGCGCAGCGATGAATAGCACACGGGAGACAATCAGGCTGTATTTTCCCGTGGCCGGATCGTAATGGCTGCAAAAAAGCAGAACGGCGTCGACGGGTGTACCAATCCTTCCTTGCGACGCCTCGACAAGCGCCAGACGAATGGAACCGGCCGGAAAACGGATACCATAAAAGTAACGCGAGATCTTGCCCTCGGGCGTTAAGACCATGATCGCGGTGGCATGTGAATACTGTCCGGTCTGGGGATCGTAGTTATAGCGGAATCCCACAGCCTTCGTCAGCGCGGTGATGGAGGCCTGGTCTCCGGTCAGGAAGTGCCATCCTGCGGCCGCGCCCTTGCGATTATACATGGAGAGGTACATGGACCTTTTCGCGTACGCCTCACCAGACGAGTCCTTGGGGTCAAAGCTGACCGTCAGCACATTGAACTGGTCGCCGATACTGAAGTTAAGGTCCTTCAGACTCTCCAGGAGGCCGTTTTCGACCATCGGACAGAGTTGCGGACAGTTGAAGTAAACCAGCGATAAAATCACCGGTTTCTTTCCGAAATAGTCCCCCAGTCGGACGGTTTTGCCGGCCTCGTCGTGGAACACCAGATCCAGCGGAACCTGGTGATTCAATTCCTGATCGATGCCAACATTATGAAGCTGGATCGGCAGAACTTTGGAATTCTGCGCAGAGGCTCCGCCGTGAGGAGGTCCCTGAAATCCCCGGGACTGAAGAATCTTGGACAGTTGGGCCCGCGCGGCCGCAGGGTAGCCGAAACTGACAAGCGCGCCGAAGAGGAACAGAATCCCTACTTTCATCAGCCGTCGATTCGTCAGCTCAAATCCCCCGGGGCTTGGCTTATTTTGAATATGTTCACTGGCCATGATGATTCTCGAACTTTCTGGCAGCCTCTTGACCACCGGCTTTGGCTCCTTAGCCTAGTTTTGCGGCATATACCCTTGAGGAACCACATACTGCTGGACTTCGCCCGGCTGTATCATGCCCTTCGGTGTCTTGCTGTCGCGTACCGGGAGGCCTTTCTGGAGCAGGGCATTCATTGCACGCTGGATGGGAATTCGTACGATGCCGTTCTTCCGGTCCACCCATCCGTAGGTGTTCAGAATTTCATGTTGATGTTCCAGATATTCCTGCAGGTCGGCCACCGGATGAGCTTGTAATTGCGGCATGCCCGCAGGCGGCGACACGCGGCCTCCTGAGAGCGCGGATTCCGCCGGCGGGTAAGTCTGATGGCTCCTTAAGTATTTAAGGGTCCCCCAACTTACCAGGAAGCCCGCCACAACAGTTACGGCGACCCCGGCTGCGAAATAAAGGATATACCGGGGCACCGCTTCACGCGTTTCGTGGCGGTGTTTCGGATTGTCAGAATGAGTTTGATTCTCATCCATGTTGAACAACTCCCTCAAACCGTGGATCGTGCAGCGGAAGTCGGGGTTTGGCCTTGAGTTGGCGGACAAACAGCGCCAGCCATAACCCGCCGATTCCGAAAGGAGCGACGATATCCATCCAGTTGATGTGAGGACCTAACGGGTAAAATGCCGGCATGATGAACCAGTAGAGGTCAAACCAGGTCATCACGATTAAGCCACCGCCTACCACGGCCAGGGCCCTCATATGTCTTTTGACCGGCCGGTTCAGGAGCAGGATAAAGGGCACCGCAAAGTGGAAAAGGATGATGAACAACGCCACCCACTTCCACCCGCCGGTGGCGCGAACCGTGTACCAGAAATTCTCGTCTTGCATGTTGCCGGCCCAGATGATCAGGAATTGCGAGAATGACATGTAGGCCCAAAGCATGACAAAAGTCAGCAAGATGTTGCCAAGATCGTTGAAGTTTTTGGCAGTAATGACGCCTGACAGAGGCTTGTATCTTGCCAGGAACATGGTAACGATGATGGTGAAGGACATCGCCGCCAGCGCCGGCATGATAATGAAGATCATACCAAAGATGGTGGAGAAAAATTTTGGTTCCAGCGACATCACCCAGTCAAAAGACGCCCAGCTTATCGTCGCGGCGTAGATCAGCATTCCGGCGGCGCTGAGGTTATGAAAGCTTCTCAACAGGTTTCGGTCTGTGCCCTGGTCCTGCTGCGAGGATAATTTGTTAAGAAAATACGCGATGATGATCCAGGAAGCAAAATAAGCGGCGGCGCGGCCGAAATAAAAGGGCCGGCTTAGATAGAAAGCCTTGAAGGAAGACCCGGTCACGACCGGGTACAGATGGGTATCCGAATGCCCAAGCACCAAGGGGATAAAGAGCAGCGCCAGCAGGGGAAACGTCCTGCTGCCGGCCTCAAGCGTACGCCGGATCACGAAGCCCCATTTTCCTCCCACCATGTGGTGCAGCATGAGAATCGCGAAGCATCCGAGGGCCACTAACAACCAAAGGAGATAACCCATGAGATAAGCTCGGAGGAACCCTGTCCAGTTGGAATAGGCTCCGAAGGCACACGCCGCCAGAGCGGCCACACCGACCATCAGGAACCAGCGCTGGGCGCTATCGAGTCGAGGTCTTAGGGTGTCGGTTTCGTTCATTTTGCCGATCCTTCAAGTTTCGTAAGGTCTTTTGACGGAACATCGCTGACGGGGGCGTCCTGGCTTAATTGCAAAGCGCGAATGTAAGCGGCAATCCGCCACCGGTCTTTTGGGGAGACCCGCGCCGCATAGCTGTACATGGTCCCGTAACCGTTTGTCATGACGTCAAAGAAATGGCCAACCGGCACCTTCATCAGGCGATCAATATGATAGGAAGGCGGAGGCGGAAATCCCCTTTGCACGATCATCCCGTTGCCGCTCCCGGTATAGTCGTGACAAGGCGAGCAATATACGTTGAATCGTTGCTGGCCGCGCTCCAGATCTTTCTTCGTAATGGGAAAAGGAAAAACATCGGCGACCTGTCCGTTGATTTTTCCGGTGTAGAGCAGTTCGTCGGTCCGCAACTCCCCTCTCGCAACCGTTCCCGGAACCGGAGGCCGCTCCGAACGTCCGTCGTTGAAGAAGCTGCTGGGCTCATAGCCCTTGTATTTGGGCTGGATATGCATATCCAGCCGGCAACCCGTCATCAGCACTCCCAGGGATGCAATCATCGCCCAGCGCAGAGCCGGTGCGAGGCGCATACGGCGGCCTATGGGCCCGCCACAGGACGCAGATAATGCTGCCGGCAATAAAGGTTGTCTCTGGCCCCTTTTAGCTTTCAACTTCGGATACCTCGCGAGGATTGAGTTCCGTCAGAAACTGCCTGGTCCGTTCCAGGTCAAACTTCGGATCCGCCGATTCTATCAGCAGGAAGAACTTGTCCATGCTCGCCTGAGCAAACGCCTCCACGTTGAACACGGGATGATAAGGGGCCGGAAGCAGATTGAGCGCCAGCATGCCAAAGGTTGCCGACAGCGCAGCAAAGAGAATCGTCATTTCAAACGTGATCGGGATAAACGCCGGCCAACTGTCATAGGGCTTGCCGCCGATATTCAGCGGATAACCGATCACGTTGGGCCACCACTGGAGAAAAAATCCGCCGCAACAGCCAAAAAGGCCTCCGCAAAAGACAATGATGGGCAAACGTGTTTTATGGAACCCTATGGCTTCGGCCAATCCCTCGATGGGAAAGGGCGAAAAGGCGTCCACGTTCCGATAGCCGGCCTCGCTGGTGCGCGTGCTGGCTTCCAGAAGGTCTTCGGCCGACTGAAACTCCGCGATCAATCCGTAAATGCTTTGCCTTTCAATCATCTATGGCTTGGCCTCCTCTGCCGTCTTATGAACCAGATCCCGCATCTCGAAAATCGAGATCATCGGGAGGAAGCGAATGAACAGATAAAACAGGGTGAAAAACAGGCCGATCGTGCCAACAAAAATGATGTAGTCCCACCGCGTCGGATAAAACATTCCCCACGATGAGGGAATAAAGTCGCGATGGAGGCTTGTGACGATGATCATGTAACGTTCCAGCCACATTCCGGTTTGGACGGAGAACGACAGCAGAAACAGCCACAAGGCGTTGCGCCTGATCCGCGGCGACCATAACAGTTGCGGGATGACAAGGTTGACGGCGATTAACGTCCAGTAAACCGGCGCATACGGCCCCGTCATCCGGTTCATGATCATGAAAATGTCAAATTTGTTGCCGCTGTAAAACGCCATGAAGGTTTCCATGACGTAGCTGTAAGCAACGATCATGCCCGTGGCCAGCATGATCTTGCCCATGTTATCCAGGTGGCGGATGGTCAGGAAGTCCTCCAGACCGTAGTACTTGCGCAACGGCACGGCCAGCGCAATCACCATGGCAAACCCGGAATAGATGGCCCCGGCAACAAAATAAGGAGGGAAAATCGTGCTGTGCCAGCCGGGAACAAGGGCGATCGTGAAGTCGAAGCTTACCACGGTGTGGACGGAGACAACCAGCGGCGTCGCCAATCCTGCCAGCAGTAATCCCGCCATTTCATACCGCTTCCAGTGCCGCGCAGACCCGCGCCAGCCGAGAGCGAAAACACCGTAGATGACCTTTTTGAAGTTCTTGGTTGCCCGGTCGCGAAGGGTAGCCAGATCGGGGATTAAGCCGACATACCAGAACAGCAATGAAACCGTCGCATAGGTTGAGACCGCGAAAACGTCCCAGACCAGAGGACTGCGGAACTGCGGCCACACACCCATCGTGTCAGGGTAGGGAAGCAGCCAGTAGAACAGCCACGGCCGCCCCATATGCAACAGGGGGAACGTGCCGGCGCAGGCAACCGCAAACAAAGTCATGGCCTCGGCAAACCGGTTGATCGAGGTGCGCCATTTCTGGCGCATGAGGAGCAGGAAGGCTGAAATCAGTGTGCCGGCGTGGCCGATTCCGATCCACCAGACGAAGTTCGTGATGGCGAAACCCCAGCCAACCGGAATATTGATTCCCCAGATGCCGACTCCGACGGCCATCAAGACGGTGATGCCGAAGTTGAGCAGCAGAAGCAGCATCACGGCCAATCCAAAACCGATCTTATACTTATTGCCGGTGCCTCGGGTAAGAACAATGGAGCTGATCTTGTCGGTTACCGACCCATATGAATGGCCGGGGCCAAGGACCTCGCTGCCCGGGGAAACCAGGGTACCCACGTTTTCGGGTTCTTTTCCAGCCATCCCCTTACTCCTTGATCCCCGGATTCGGATTTCGTAACCGCGCTAAATACGATGTACGTGGACGGATATTCAATTCGGCTAACAAGACGTAGTTCCTCGATTGAGCTTTTTGGTTTGCAATCTTGCTGTTGGGATCGTTGATGTTGCCAAAAACAATGGCCTGCGTCGGGCAAGCCTGCTGGCAGGCGGTGACGACCTCGCCATCCTGGATGGTACGCTTTTCAACCTCGGTCCTGATCTCGGCTTCCTTGATACGCTGCACGCAGTAGGTGCATTTTTCCATCACGCCGCGGCTGCGGACCGTAACATCCGGATTTCTGACCCCGTACAGGCTGGGGGTCTTCCAGTCGGAGTACATCTCAAAGTTGAACCTGCGGACCTTGTAGGGGCAGTTGTTCGAACAATACCGTGTTCCGACGCAGCGGTTGTAAATCATCAGGTTCAGGCCCTCAGGGCTGTGCATGGTTGCGCCGACCGGGCAGACATACTCGCAGGGCGCATTTTCACAGTGCATGCAGGGCATCACAACATGATAGGCTTCGGGATTTTCCAGGTTGCCGCGCCAGTAGGTGTCCACGCGGATCCATTGCATGATGCGGCCGGCGTTGACTTGTTCCTTGCCCACCACGGCAATGTTGTTCTCCGCATAGCAGGCCACCACGCACGCGTTGCAGCCCACGCAGTTGTTCAAATCAATCGACATGCCCCACTGGTATCCCTTGCTGTAGTCATAGAGGGGATATAGATTGGGAGCCTGAGTCGTTTCTTCCGGTGGATCAGCCGCAAAGTCTGGATGGGCGCGGAATTCGTCAAGGTTTGCGACCCGAACGAGGTCCCGATTGAATGCGTGCTCGCTTTCGATTTCTACCTTCCGCCCGCTTTCGTCAATGATATGGTGGTTCTGGGTTACCACAAGATGATAACGATCCCCGGTCTTCTTAGGCGTGGGAGCCGTCCCAAAGCCGGGCTTGTCCGATGTCCAGATGGAATAGGCATTAAACCCGGTTCCATTTCCGACCCTTCCCGCGCGGGCGCGCCCGTAGCCGAAAGTGACCGTCAGGCAGCCGTCGGCGTGGCCGGGAAGCACCCAGACGGGAATGCGAAGCTTGCGTCCTTCGTAGATGATTTCGATAACATCATCGGGTCCTACGCCGAGTTGCTCGGCAGACTTAGGGCTGAGATACGCCGCATTGTCCCAGGTCAGCGTGCTTAGAGGTTTCGGGAGTTCCTGAAGCCAGGAGTTGTTGGTATAGCTGCCGTCCCAGATCGTCGGGTCAGGGCGGAATACAATTTCCATGGAACCGGCGCCGGCTGCGCTCCCGGCGCCCGTCTTTCCAGCCTGCGCCAGGCTGGCGGCCAGGCCCGCCTTCGGAGTCACCTTCTTTGCCGGGAAAGCCGTTCCCGCAAGGACACCTTTCTCAAGGCATGTTTCCCAGAACGCTTCATATTCAGCGTCCGTTGCCAGTTTTTGATCCGCCCAGTAACCTCGCACCCACTCGTGCGCCGTGCGGCCCGGATCTCCAAGAAGAGCTCCCAGCGCTTCATGCGCTGAGCGGTTTTCGTAGAGCGGTGCGATCAACGGCTGAACGATGCAGGCCGTGCCATCGTGGGCACGCTCGTCGCTCCAGGATTCCAGATAATGGGTCTGGGGAACCAGCCAATGACACCGGTAAGAGGTTTCGTCATTGTAGATTCCCATCCGCAGGCGGAGTTTGACTTTGTCCAGGGCCTTTTCAAACGACAAATCCGCAGGGGCGTTGTACACAGGGTTCCCGCCGATGATCAGCAGGGTTTCCACCTGACCCGCGTTCATGTCGGCGACCAGCTCCCGAATCGATTCCATCTCGTTAACGGGTTGGGCTTCGATGGGATCGGTATAAACAACCGTTTTCCCGGTGTTTCCGAGAGCGTCGTTGATGGCATGGGCCAGAGCATGCACGGCGGGCGGCTGCTGTTCGCCGGCCAGCACAATGCTGGTCCCGCGGTGCTGCTGAAGGTCGCGCACGATGCTGGAGATCCAGTCCGCCGGAACCTCAGGCGGGGCCTGAACCCCGGCATCGACTCCCTGGATACCCAGAGCGGCCGCCAGGGCCCTTGCGAAATCCTCAATCTGGCTGGGCTTCAGCGGAAGCCGGTGATCGGCCGAGGCTCCCGTAATCGTCGCCATGGAGTCGACCACGTATAAGCGGTTCATGGGGCTCTTCGCATCGGCGATTCTCCGCCGGTCCGCAAAGTCGCGGGCGTAACGTACGCCGCCCCGGCCGGAGCACAGGAAGTCCGCATCCAGCGAGACGATCACATCGGCCTGGTCAAACCTGTAATGGGTGCTCAGGTACTCGCCATAGACCATCCGGACGCCTTCGCGCTCCGCGTAACGGCTGACCGGCGTGTACTGGTGCCACTTTGCTTGAGGAAAAGCGGCCAGCAATGCCTTCATCTGGCTCCCCAGCGTCGGCGACGTCACGGTCTCCGTCAGAACTCGAAGCCCTGCGCCCTTTTGAGCGAGATGCTGATTGCGCAACTGCTCCAGCAGAGTGAGGAAATCGCTGTAATCGACGATCGTCCCTTCGCGCATCACCGACCGTGCCCGGTCCGGGTCCCAGAGATCGAGTACGGAAGCCTGCCCAAAAGCATCCGTGCCGCCGAGGCTGGCCGGATGGTCCGGGTTTCCCTCTACCTTGGTGGGACGCCCCATGTTGCTCTTAACCAGCAACCCCAACGCGCCTCCTTCAGGCCGCGGCATGGACGTTGCGTAAAACAGGGGTTTCCCCGGAACAAATTCTTCCGGAGGATTGACATACGGAGCGATGTGTTCAATCGGTAGCTTTGTGCAGGCGGTCAGTCCTGCCAATCCGGCGGAAGCCGCCATCAGCTTCAGCATATTCCGGCGGCTCACCCCGGAATCCGGCCTCCTGACGGGGGTTTGCGGAAACTCGCGATGCGCGAACTCCTGGTACTCACGGGTCTCCGCCAGCTGGTCCAGGCTTCTCCAGAAGCGCTTCTTGCCGTCTTTTTCCAGACCCGCCCGAACGGACGCGAGGTCGATGACGTTCTTATCCTTCATGGATTATTCCTATGGATACGGTTTATCGATGGCACGTGTCGCAACTTGTAAGGCTCCTTATCTTGTACTCCTTCACCAGGCTTCGCCCCATGGCGATCTGGTTCGATGGCGGAGTGTAGACAGGATCAAAAACATCCTTCTTGGGCCTGACGTAACGCTCCGGGTGTTTATGACAATCAATGCACCATCTCATGTAAAGAGTGTGGCCCCGCCAGGTGATGGGCATCTTTCCAATCTGCCCGTGACACGTTGTACAGCCAATTCCTTTACTGATGTGAATGCTGTGGTTGAAGTACACAAAGTCGGGAAGGGCGTTCACCCGGTTCCACAAGATCGACTCACCGGTCCGGTAACTCTCCCGCACGGGTTCCAGCATCGCGGCGTTCGTCCACAGCTGCGAATGGCATGACATGCAGGTGTGCGTTGGTGGTAAGCCCGCATACCATGAGGTCTCCACTGAGGTGTGGCAATAACGGCAGTCTATCCCAAGCTGGGCCGTGTGGTGCGCATGGCTGAAGGGAACCGGTTGCGGAATCGGGCGCTTGATGTAGGTGAAGTACGCCGACTGGTTCACCTGCCAGCTGACGTAGCCGACCAGACCAATAATCAAAACGATGCCATAAATGCTGACCCTGGCAAGGGAGTTTATACTGCGATGAAATATTTGAGACATTTTGAGAGCCCTACAAGCTAGCCTGCAGAATAGCTACCTGCGGTTAATGCAGTAGTTAGCGTTTTCTACCAGTTTGCTGAAAAAAGTCTTGATACCCTGTCATTGTCATGTGGAGCAAGAAACCTTACCCGGAATTCAGCTCACTCTACAAGATTCCTTATCGCCCCGATGAACTGAATCGGGGGTCTTCGGAATGACATCAGGCACGAGCTTTTCAGCAGCCTGCTAAATCACATTCGCTTTAATGGGTTCGACCTCGCCCCACGAGGCTTTCTCTTCTCGACCAACTGCACAATGAAACCAGTGAATATATACGATGTCGCAGAATTTTGCAAAGCTTATTCTTGAATGTGAGGAATGTCACCAGCCTGAAGATCTTTTCGCAGTGCGAATCTGGCGGCACTGTCTGCCTGCCGTCGGAAACGATCCAATGGGCTTCCGGAAAACCCATGCGGCTCTTGATTCTTAGAGCGGCGCGCAGCTTGCGATTCATTTCATGCGCCCCTCCACTCCTCGGTTATTGCCGATACCATGCCAATCCGCACCACCCGGGATATGAAGTTTTTGCTGCATGTGTCCTTGGCCGCGGTCCGTTCTCTATGCCTGATGTGAACTCGTTCTGTCCGCGCGCCGCAGCGATTCCCAAAATGGGAATCTGTCCTGATTTGGAATTCAGAGCGCCGGCTGCTCTCGCTCATGGTCAGCGGCGTTCGTTGGGGTGACTAAATAATAGGATTCTCTCATGAAAGCCATCTTAGATTCCGCCGAGACAAAAACAGTACGCCCCTGTTGCTCTTCCCGTTTTGAAATCCCTTGAGCTATCTGTGTTCCGGGACGCGTTGCTCCGCGCGGCCTTTTCGGCTCGCCGCTATGTTTTTTTTGCTTTGCGCGTTACGAAGCAGGAGCCGGGTTGCACGAGTGCACTTCGGGCTCACGGCTGATCATCCCTTGATTCTTCTAACGTGTTCAGAAGACGCTACCTGCGACGTCTCTTTGACCGTCCGGGAAGGCAATCCCAGCGGCGATTCCGATGGCCCCGGTCGCGCCCAATCCCGGATGTTCTGACCTTGTTGAAAGCTTCTGGAAGTATCCGCCTCTAGCCTCGGGCCCGAGTTGGCCGGTGCCGTGCTTTAGAAGGATTCGCAAGCGGCGGTTGCGGGCTCTGGTTGCGAAGTCGTTCCGCAATGTCCAGGAGTACTGCACTCCGCTGCGAGCGAGATGAATTCTGAGGGGGTGCCGAAGTGGCAATACAATTTGCAGTTCCTTCCAGTCCTGTTCCACTAGACAAAGATCAGCAAGCGTGCCGAGGGGGGAACGCGCGAACGAAGTCCCGCCGAAGCCGGGCTTGTTCAAACAGGACGTCCCGGTCTGTTCAGAGCCGAGGGCCTTCACACGACCGCGCTTATGCCAACGATCTGGTGGTGCAACTGTTGCCTCTGGTCCGGCGCGTTGCCCTTCAGCTTCGATGCCATCTGCCCGCCCACGTGGAGATGGATGACCTGGTGAGTGAGGGCGCCATCGGTCTGATCGACGCGGTGAGGAAATTTGACCCAGCCAGGGGAGTGAGTATCGAGACCTACGCTCGCCATCGGATCCGCGGAGCTATCCTGGATTCTCTGCGGGATCAGGACCACGCTTCACGGGACATGAGGAGAAGGATTAAGAAAATTGAGTCTGCCTGCCAGGATCTTGAGGGTCAACTGGGACGTCCGGCGGGTGATGGAGAGATGGCCGAGGCGATGGGACTGAGCCTGGCGAGGTGGTACGAACGCGTCGCGGAACTGCAACGGTTGGGCTTCGAAGGAGCGGGTTCCATAATGTCGAAGCAGATCCATAAGCGGGTCAGGGAAGAAGACCTGCCGGCCTGCCCGGATGGGGATTCCTTCGCGCTGTGTTACCGCCGCGAGCAAAGAGATCTTCTCTCCTCCGCCTTGGGATATCTGACGGAACGCGAGCGCACTATCATAATCTTCTACTACAAAGACGCGCTCACGATGAAGCAGATTGGCAACCGGCTGGGCATTGATGAATCACGGGTGTCGCAATTACACACCGGCGCCATGATTAGGCTTCGCAGCCGGGTTGCCGACATGCTTCACCGGTCCGCGCCGGTCTCCGGGGGGATGCCGTTGCAGGGGGCCGCGGCGCAGGCATGAGGAACGAAGGCTCTTTGTGCCCGGACAGAGAGGCCAACCCGTATCGCATGGTACTGGTCGTAAACGTCAACGGGTAGTTACCCTGGCCCAGCGAGAGATTGCATCCTGTCACAGTGCGTGATAGGCTCACCGATCCGCGCTTCCTGCTGGAGGTTTTTCACGAGCGTGGAGAAGGAGGGGGGGCGGTAACGGGTAAAATTCGCAAGTGCTTCAATAAAGGATTCGGTTCGTGGGTATGACTCGATACGAAGACAGAACGTTTGAAAACCAGCACGTTATTCTCGATGAGGGTGTGTTTGTAAACTGCGTTTTTAAGAATTGCAGCCTGGAGTATTCGGGGGGGGATGTCTACGTCCAGAACTGCCAGGGAGAAAGTTGCCAGCTGGTGTGGCGCGGTGCCGCGCAGCGAACGATTTTCCTTCTTCAGGGACTTGGACTTTTGGCTCCGGCCGCTTCGCTTACGACCACGGAGTCTCCGAATCGCGTTCAATAGGCTCAACGGCTGCCGTTTCCGGTTGGAGGCAGCCGGGGTTTTCAGCTTATCGGCCGCGCCTCGTACCCGGCCTGGGCATGGCGGCGGGGCAGACTCGAAGGGGAATAGAGGGAAAGTGCAATTCTGGAAGCGTTAAGAACACGAAGGGAAGTGCCTGGCTTTCCCCTGTGGTTATTTGCGAACGTCCCTCATTCAGTTGTGCCGGACGGCGGCGGTCTGAGGCTGCTGGCAGCGTCCGTATGCGCACGCTTGCACTTTGTTCCGCAACAGGCTGCTATGGCAGGCTCTGTTGCGTCTCTCCCTCTTAACCCGAATTCACAAGTTGAAAACAAAGAGGTTACCGCAAACTACTGAAAAATAGAGTATACCCTTTCATTATCAAGAAATTATCCAGCAATGATCCAACTTGCGCGAAGTTGGATTTTAACAGCTTAACGCATTGATAATGCGTTGTTTAGTCTAAACCGAATTAGGTCAACTTACGAATTCTGGTTTAATTGTCCAGCCTCGGACTTGATTCCCCTTTCTTAACGGCCGGGCGCCGTCAGATACTGGCGCGCTTGCCGGCATGGGGAGTTTCAACCGGCTTTCTGGCTTGCGAACCCTGTGGGGCGGCGCGAAGATACTGAACGGGCCATGGTGCAGGGTATCCCAGTTCGCGCGCGGCCCTTAGAGGCCAGTAGGGATCGCGAAGCATCTGCCGCGCCAGCAACACCAGATCCGCCTGGCCACTCCGAATGATGTGGTCCGACTGTGCCGGGCCCGTAATGAATCCAACGCTGCCGGTCAGGATGCCCGTCTCGCGCCGGATACGCTCCGCGAAGGGCGTCTGGTAGCCGGGACCGGCAGGAATGCTGGCATTCGGCAAGTTGCCTCCGGAAGAGCAATCGACCAGATCAACGCCCAGTGGCTTGAGCTGCCGGGCGAGTTCCACGGATTGGCCCGGGTCCCATCCGCCTTCCTCCCAATCTGTGGCTGAAATTCGAATGAACATGGGCAGGCGTTCCGGCCACACTTCGCGCACCGCGCTCACCACCTCGCGCACCAGCCGCGTGCGGTTTTCAAATGAGCCGCCGTATTCATCACTCCGATGATTGCTGAAAGGGGAGAGAAATTCATGAAGCAGATAACCGTGCGCCGCGTGAATTTCGACGATATCGAAGCCGGCCTGGCGGGCACGCTGCGCCGCTCGTGCAAATCCGCTGATGACGGAGCGGATACCCTCTTTCG
>Ga0307372_10006798_pt1 | contig 16576 bp, 15 predicted proteins | sample OX1MG_FD_202533 | JGI IMG/M metagenome (GOLD analysis project Ga0307372, IMG submission 202533) | Soil microbial communities from Risofladan, Vaasa, Finland - OX-1 | ecosystem: Environmental > Terrestrial > Soil > Coastal area > Acid sulfate soil | place: Finland: Risofladan, Vaasa | collected... | reverse complement strand
CCGCCGGGTCCACCGCAAACGTGCTCACCTGCCAGCCGCCGTCGGTTGCGCACTCGACGCGCAGCGTCCAGCGGCCGTCCTTCTGCTCGACGGTGTACGCGAACGCCCGCACGCACAATTCGCCGAGAATGCCCTCGGCGGCGGCGTGCGCGTTGCGGATGTCCTGGGCCAGCGGCGGCAAGCGGTCTGTCCTCTTCTAACCTGGTGAGTTGTAACGCATACAGCGATACGGCGTTTGACCCTCGTCAAAGCGGAACGCCGGAAAAACCCTACCCTGCGCGGATGGCCCTGATCGAGTGAGGAGCGGGATGGCGCGAAAGTTGTGCCTCTTGATGACGCTCGCGCTCGGACTGAGCTTGGCGCCGCGCGGCGCGAACGCCGGTGCCCAGGCTCCTCTGCCGGTCGCAGCCAGCATTCTTCCGCTCGCGGACTTCGCACGCCAGGTCGGCGGCGAGCGGGTGCAGGTCGAAACGCTGGTGCCGCCCGGCGCCAGCCCGCACACCTACGAGCCCACGCCTGCGCAGCTCAGGCTGCTCAGCCGCGCGCGCGTGCTGGTGCTCAACGGCGTAGGGCTCGAGTTCTGGGCCGACAAGCTGATCTCCGCGGCCGGCAACCCGGACATGATCGTGGTCAGGACCGCAGCCGGACTGCCGATCCTCGCAGGCGACCCGGACGAGCCCAGCGGCAATCCGCACGTGTGGCTCAGCCCGCTCGGCGCGATCCACCAGGTCGAGGCGATCCGCGACGCGCTGATCCGCGCCGATCCCGCGGGGGCGGATGTCTATCGCGCCAACACCGAACGCTACGTCGGCCGGCTGCGCGCACTGGACCAGGAGATTCGCGCCACGGTGGCGACCTTCCGCACGCGCAAGTTCATCGTCTATCACCCCGCCTGGGCCTATTTCGCGCGCGACTACGGCCTGGAGCAGGCCGCGGTGATCGAGCGCTCGCCCGGCCAGGAGCCCTCGCCGGCGGAGGTCGCCGCGATCATCCGCACGGCCAGGGCGATCGGCGCCAAGGCCATTTTTGCCGAGCCGCAGTTCTCGACCAAGGCCGCGCGAGTGATCGCCGAGGAAAGCGGCGCCCAGGTGCTGCTGCTCGATCCGCTCGGACGGCCGCCGGGCTACCGTTATCTCGATACCATGCGCTACGACCTCGCCCAGATGCGCAAGGCTCTGCAGTAGCTCGGGCATGGATCGCCCCGTCGTCGTCGAGCTGGATCACGTCTTCGCGACCTACCGGGACCTGGTGGTGCTGGAGGACGTGAGCCTCAAGGTGTCGCGCGGCGATTTCCTCGCGCTCATCGGCCCCAACGGCTCGGGCAAGACCACGCTGCTCAAGATCATCCTCGGGCTGCTGCGGCCGGCCGCGGGCGAGGTGCGTGTCTTCGGCCGCGCGCCCTGGCGCCTCGACGGCGAGCGCTGGCGCATCGGCTATTGCCCGCAGGGCCTGTCGGTGGACCTCAACTTCCCCGTGCGCGCGGGCGAGGCCGTGCTGATGGGGCGCTACGGGCGCATCGGCCTGATGCGCCGTCCGTCGGCCGCCGATCGCGCCGCAGCCGAGCAGGCGATGCAGCGCGTCGGCGTCGCGGACCTGGCCGACCGCCCGATCGCGCGGCTGTCGGGCGGACAGCGGCAGCGCGTGTTCCTCGCCCGCGCGCTCGCCGCGCAGCCGGAGCTGCTGCTGCTCGACGAACCGACCACCGGCGTGGACGTGGCCGCCACCGACAGCCTGTACGAGCTGCTGCGGGGGCTGCACCAGACGGGCATCACCATCGTGGTCGTTTCCCACGACGTCGGGGTAGTGGCCTCCTACGTCGACGGGGTGGCCTGCCTCAACCGGCGGCTGGTGGCGCACGGGCGCCCGGAGGAGGTGTTCGCCTCCGACGCCCTGGAGCAGATGTACGGCTGCGACGCGATGCTGTTCCACCACGGGCGCGTGCCGCACATGGTGGTGGAGAAGAAGTAACGTGGAGATCCTGCATTACGCCTTCATGCAGCGTGCGCTCGTCGCCGGCGCGCTGATCGGCGCGGTGTGCGCCGTCGTCGGCGTGTACGTCGTGCTGCGCGGGCTATCCTTCGTCGGCGCGGGCATCGCGCACGCGAGCTTCGGCGGCGTGGCGCTCGGCTTCCTGCTCGGCGTGAACCCGGTGCTCACCGCGGTGGCGTTCTGCCTGGCGATCGCCTGGGGCATCGGCTTCGTCGCGCGCAAGGGCCAGGTGCGGGAGGACACGGCCATCGGCGTGTTCTTCGCCTCGAGCATGGCGCTCGGCATCCTGTTCATCGGCCTGATGCACGGCTACAACGTGGACCTGTTCGGCTACCTGTTCGGCAGCATCCTCGCGGTCACCGCGCAGGACCTGTGGATCACGCTCGGCCTCGGAGTCACGGTGCTGCTCGTGGTGGGGCTGTTCTACAAGGAGCTGATGTTCGTGGCTTTCGACCCGGAGATGGCGCAAGTCACGGGCGTGCCGGCGGCCAAGCTCTACTTCCTGCTGCTCAGCCTGGTCGCGCTCACCGTCGTGCTCTCGATCAAGGTGGTGGGCATCGTGCTGGTGTCGGCGCTGATCGTCACGCCGGCGGCGGCCGCCTACCAGCTCAGCGAGGATTTCCGCCGCATGATGGCGCTCGCCGTGCTGATCGGCGTGGCGAGCGCGGTGGGCGGGCTGCTGCTCTCCTACCCCCTCAACACCGCCTCGGGCGCGACCATCGTGCTGCTGGCCACGCTGATCTTCTTCGTCAGCGCGCTCGTCTCGCCGCGGCGGCGGCGGCGCCGGGCGGCGCCGCGCTGATCAGGGGAACGCCGGAACCCTCGCTTCGGTTCCCTCGGGCTCGGCCCCGGGGTGGGCCTGCTTGATCCGCTCGGTGATTTCCTCCACGCGGTCGCGCGCTACGTCGGCAATCACCAGCAGCTCGCCGCGCTCGATCGCCTGCTCGAAGGCCTTGAGCCGCGTGTTGCCGACGTTGAGCCCCACCATTCCGCCCAGATACACCCCGACGCCGGCGCCGGCGAACGAGGTCGCGAGCAGCACGCCGCCGCCCGCTACCACCAGCGCCGGGTTGATGGCCAGTGCCACCAGGCCGCACAGCATGCCGGTCGCGCCGCCGATGGGAACGGCGCGCAGCATGGCCGGGATGATGTCGCTCTTCTGCCAGACCGAGGCCTCGGGCAGGTCCTGCAGGGGCGTCCCGCGCTTGGCGAGGACGTGGATGTGCTTCCACTCGATGTGAGCGAGCAGCAGCTCGTCGACCACCTTCTTGCCGACTTCGACGTCGGGAACGAGGAAATACAGCCTTCGCATGGGGTCCTCCGTGGCATGGCCGAGCGCTCGGTCGAGGCCATTGTCGCGTCCCGGGCGACGCGGCTCTTGATCGGGATCAAACACCGGACCTACAGCCGCGGGACACTCCGTAGCAGTGGGCGAAAGGTCCCATCGCACAACGTGAAGGGCTTTTGCAAAAGGCACGCCTGAGCGCGGAAGCGCGAGCGGAGAGCCCTGACCGGGCCCGCTCGCCCACGAATCGAAGGAGAGCGCCCATGCCGGGGCTCAATGAGGTCGAAATCCGCGCGCTCGACGAGGCGCTCGATGACGAGCACCGCGCCTGGGCGACTTACGACCAGGTCATCCGCGACTTCGGAGCCGTACGGCCGTTCGTCAACATTCGGCAGGCCGAGGCGAACCACATCGCGGCGCTGCACGCGCTGTTCGCCCGCTACGGGCTGGCGGTGCCCGAGAACCCCTGGCCGGGGAAGGTCGCGCGCTACGCGAGCCTGCAGGAGGCCTGCGCAGCGGGCGTGGCCGCCGAGATCGAGAACGCCGGCCTCTACGAGCGGTTGCTGGCGAGCACGCAGCGACCGGACATCGTCGCGGTGTTCCGCAATCTCCAGGAGGCCTCGCAGGCACGGCACTTGCCTGCCTTCCGGCGCTGCGCGCAGCGCCCCGCCGCGGGCCGATCCCGGCGCGGCCCATGGCGCCGGCGGGCCGCACGCAACGGGAAATGACCGCCCTCGCCGAGAAGGGAGGCGGCGCCTTTCCGGGCATCAAGCTGCTGCTGTGCGAGAACCCGCTGCCGCCGATCGAGGAGGCGATCGCCGCAGCGCAGTCCGAAGCGCCGCGTGGAAACTACTACACGGAGACCTATTCCGCGCCGCTGCGCCGGCTAACCGCGGAGCGGCTCGGCGTGCCCGACCGGCTCGTGCACGTCAACGCCGGCTCCGAGCTCATCCTGCGCCAGCTGTTCGAGCGATTCGGCCAGCGCGTTCATCTGCTCACCCCGACCTACGCGCTGTTTCCGGAGATCGCGCGCTCGTACAGCGAGACGCGGCTGCGGCCCGAAGAGGACTTCAGCTTCGATCTCGGGCGTCTCGAGGTGCCGCCCGGCACGACGCTCGTCGCGCTCGTGAACCCCAACAACCCGACCGGCGGGACTTTCGACATGGAGCCTCTGCCGGCGTTGCTCGCAAAGCATCCGGATACGCTGTTCCTCGTCGACGAGGCATTCATCGGACTGGCCGGCCGCTCCGTCGCGCACCGGGTGCCGCGCCACCGCAACCTGCTGGTCACGCGCACGCTGTCCAAGGCCCACAGCCTGGCGGGATTCCGCGTCGGCTATGCGGTGCTGCCCGAGCCCATCGCCGACGACCTGAACCGGCACAACGACGCCTATCCCCTCGCCCGCCCGAGCCAGGCAGCGGCCATCGCCACGCTGCAGCACGAGGACAAGATCCGCGAGCGCGCGGCGCAACTGCGCCGCTGGACGGAGGCGCTCGCCGCGGAGCTGCGCGCGTTGGGCGTGCGCTGCTTCCCGAGCGAGACCTATTTCTTCCTCGCCGACTTCGCCCCGCACGACGCCGCCGTGCTTGCCACGCGCCTGCTCGAGCGCAACATCCTCGTGAAGCCGCTCGACGACAAACACCTCGGTTCCGGATACATGCGCGTGACCACCGCGCTCCCCGAAGACAACGTGCGCTTCGTCGCCGCGTTGCGCGAGCTCTTGTGAGCGACGATCCCAGGACCGAGCCCTTCGTCCGCCACCACCGGCGCTACGACGAGTGGTTCGAGCGCCACGGCGCGGCCTACCTCTCGGAGCTGCTGGCGGTGCGCGCCCTGCTGCCCTGGGACGGGCGCGGCCTCGAAATCGGCGTCGGCACCGGACGCTTCGCCGGGCCGCTGGGCGTGGAGTTCGGCATCGACCCCGCGGCCGAGATGCTCGGCTACGCGCGTGCACGGGGGGTGCGCGCCGCCGCCGCGGTCGCCGAGGCGCTGCCATTCGCGGACGCGGCGTTCGATTACGCGCTCGTCGTGACCACGATCTGCTTCGTGGACGACGCAGGAGCCATGCTGCGCGAGGCGGCGCGCGTGCTGCGCCCGGGCGCAGCGTTCGTCATCGGCCTGATCGACCGCGAGAGCCCGCTCGGGCAGGACTACGTCGCGCACCAGGCCGAGAACGTCTTCTATCGCGCAGCGAAGTTCTACTCGGCGGCCGAGGTTTCCACCCTGCTCGCGCAGGCAGGCTTCGAAGATTTGACCTGGGTCCAGACGCTGACGGTACCGCTCGCGGATGCGCGCGACGTCGAGCCGCTCTGCGCCGGCACCGGCCGCGGCGCGTTCCTGGTCGTGCGCGCCCGGTTGCCGTGAGAATCCAGCAGTTCTCGGTCGAAGAAGCGATCGCCAGCCTGCGCAGCACGCCGCAAGGCCTGTCCTCGGCGGAAGCGCGGCGCAGGCTGCTGGAATACGGCCCCAACAGGATGGAGCGCATCGCCGCCGAGCCGCTGGCGCTGCGCTTCCTCAAGGAGTTCACCCATTTCTTCGCGCTGATCCTGTGGGCCGCGGCGGCGCTCGCGTTCCTGGGCGAATGGAGCGCTCCGGGCGAGGGCATGGCGAAAGTCGGCTATGCGATCGTCGCGGTCATCATCGTCAGCGGGATCTTTTCCTTCTGGCAGGAATACCGCGTCGAAAGGATCCTCGCCGAGCTGCAAAAGCTGCTTCCCCGGCAGGTCAAGGTGCAGCGCGACGGATCCCTGACCCAACTGCCGGCCGAGGAGGTCGTGCCGGGAGACCTCCTCACCCTGGAGCAAGGCGACAGCGTTCCGGCGGACTGCCGCCTGGTCGAAGTCTTCGGCGTGCGCGTGAACAACGCGACCATCACCGGAGAGTCGCTGCCTCGATCGTGCGACGCGGCGCCCTCCGCCGAGCACGAGCTGATCCGCAGCCGCAACGTCCTGCTGGCCGGCACTTCCATGGTGGCGGGCCAGGCCAGGGCGCTCGCCTTTGCGACCGGCATGCATAGCGAGTTCGGCAAGATTGCCCGCCTCGCCCAAACCGTGGAAAAGGAGACCTCGCCGCTGCGCGTGGAGCTTGCGCGCCTGAGCCGGGTGATCGCGGCGCTCGCCGTCGCGATCGGCGTGCTTTTCTTCGGCGTCGGCCTGGCGATCGGCATTCCCGTGTGGAAAGACTTCATCTTCTCGATCGGCATCATCGTCGCCATGGTGCCCGAGGGCCTGCTGCCGACGGTCACGCTCGCGCTGGTGCTCGCCACCCAGCGCATGGCAAAGCGCAATGCGCTCATCCGCTACCTGCCGTCGGTCGAGGCGCTGGGCGCCGCGACGGTGATCTGCACGGACAAGACCGGAACCCTCACGCAGAACCGCATGACCGTGAAGCAGCTGCTGCTGGGCGATGCCCTCGTGTCGCCGGAGGTTTTCCTGCAGCAGCGCGAGCTGCTCGAGCGCAACCGGCCTTTCTTCACGATCGCCCGACGCTGCCACGATCTGAGGGAAGGCCGCGAGCGCGGCGAGCCGGCACTGAGGGGCGATCCGATGGAGACCGCCCTGGCGAGCATGGCCCTGCAGGCCCTGCCGCCCGAAGCAGCGCAAGGCACGAAAGTCGACGAGATCCCGTTCGACGCGGAGCGCATGCGGCTCAGCATCGTCTTCGCGCAGCCGCAGGGCCGGACGCTCTACTGCAAAGGAGCTCCGGAGGCGATCCTCCCGCTCTGCGACCGGATCCTGCTCGCCGGCGAGGCTCAAGCGCTCGATGCGGTGCGTACGCGGCGGATTCATGCCACCGTGGCGCAGATGGCCGAGCGCGGCTTGCGCGTCCTGGCGCTCGCCTACCGGCCGCTGGAAGCATCGGTGCGGCGCCAGGAACTGGAGCAGCACCTGATCTTCGCCGGGCTGGCCGGGCTGGAGGATCCGCCGCGGCCGGAGGTGCCGCAGGCGGTGCGCCGATGCCGCGCGGCCGGCATCCGCGTCATCATGGTCACCGGGGACCACCCGCTGACCGCGGCGGCGATCGCGCGCGAGATCGGCCTCGTCGGCGAGCACCCGCATGTGCTGACCGGCGAGCAGTTGAACGCGCTCTCGGACACGCAGCTGCGGATCGCGCTCGATGCGCCTGAAATCATCTTCGCGCGCGTCGCAGCCGACCAGAAGAGCCGGATCGTCGAAGCCCTGAAGCGCAAACGCCACGTCGTGGCGGTCACCGGCGATGGCGTGAACGACGCGCCGGCCCTGAAGAGCGCCCACGTCGGCATCGCGATGGGCATCTCCGGGACCGATGTCGCCAAGGAGGCGGCGGACGTGGTCCTGCTCGACGACAATTTCGCGAGCATCGTGAGCGCGGTCGAGGAAGGGCGCGCGGTGTTCGACAACATCCGCAAGTTCCTCACCTACATTCTGGCGCACAACGCGGCCGAGCTGGTTCCCTACCTCGGCTTTGCCCTGTTCACGATCCCGTTGCCGCTCACCCCCATCCAGATCCTCGCGATCGACATGGGAACCGATTCGCTCACCGCCCTGGGCCTGGGGACGGAACGCGCCGGCCCCGGCGTCATGCAGCGCCCGCCGCGCTCGCACGACGAACGGCTGATGAATTGGTCGCTCGCGCTGCGCGCCTACCTGTTTCTCGGACTGATCGAGGCCGCCGCCGCGATGGCCGCTTTCTTTTTCATCCTGCGCGGCGCCGGGTGGCGCTACGGCGAGGCCTTGGCCGCAGACAGCGCGGTCTATCTGCAGGCCACCACCGCCTGCCTGACCGCCATCGTCGCCATGCAGGTGGTGAACGTGTTTCTCTGCCGCAGCCGCGTCCGGTCCGCGCTCTCCGCCGGCCTCGGCGGCAACCGGCTGATCCTGTGGGGCGTGCTGCTCGAGGTGTCGCTGATCCTGCTGATCGACTACGTGCCGGCGGCGAACCGGCTCTTCGGCACGGCGCCGCTCGGAGGAGACGTCTGGCTTTTCCTCGTCCCCTTCGCGCTCGCGCTGCTCGCCCTGGAGGAGCTGCGCAAGTGGTTCGCGCGCCGTATGCTGGCCGGACAGGCCACGCCGTGAGCGCGGACGCCCCGAAGGATGCAGCGCGCGAGCAACCGCGAATGACGACTCCCGCCCCCGTTCCGCTGGTGGACCTGCCGAGCGGCGCCAGGACCGTGGTGCGCCAGCTCACCGGCGGACCCGTGTTCACCGGCCGGCTTGCGGCCATGGGCGTCGCGGTGGATTCGCCCCTCGAGGTGCTGCAGAACCGCGGCCGCGGACCCGTGCTGGTCCTGGTGCGCGACACCCGCATCGCGCTCGGGCGCGGCGAGGCGGCCAAGATCCTGGTCGAGAAGACGGCATGAGCGCAGCGCAGCGCGAGGCCGGGCGGGAAATCGTCGTCGCCCTGGCCGGGCAGCCCAACGTCGGCAAGTCGACCATCTTCAATCTGCTCACCGGCCTGTCGCAGCACGTCGGCAACTGGCCCGGCAAGACCGTCGAACGCAAAGAGGGGACGCTGGAGCGTGACGGCATCCGCCTGCGCGTCATCGACCTGCCTGGAACCTACAGCCTGAGCGCCCACTCGGAGGAGGAGCGCGTCGCGCGCGACTACATCCTGCACGAGCGGCCGGACGTGATCGTGATGATCGCCGACGCCTGCGCGCTGGAGCGCAACCTGTATCTGCTCACCGAGCTGCTCGTGCTTCCCGTTCCGGTGGTGCTCGGCCTCAACATGATGGACCTCGCCGAGTCGGAGGGCATCGAGATCGAGCCGCACGTGCTCGCGGCCGCGCTCGGCCTGCCGGTCGTGCCGCTGGTCGCGAAGCGTGCGCAAGGTATTGCGGAGCTGCTCGCCGCGGCGCTGCGCCTCGCGCAGGCGCCGCAGGAGTTCGCACCCGCGCGGCCGGAGATCGGCGCGCCGCACCGCGCAGTGCTGGAGCGCGTACGCGCTCTGCTCGGCGCGCGCGTCCCGCCGCCGTACCACGCGGACTGGGTCGCGCTGAAGCTCCTCGAGGGCGACGCCGAGGTCGCGAACCTCGCGCGCGCCTGGCTCCCGGCAGGCGCCTGGCAGGGAATCGACGCGCTGCTGCGCCAGCACGAGGACGCCGTGCTCGACGTCGCCGGCGGGCGCTACGAATGGATCGGCCGCATGGTGCGCGCGGCGCTCAAGCGGCCGCGTCTGGGCCAAGTGAGCCTCACCGACCGCCTGGACCGCGTCGCCGTGCACCCGCTGTGGGGCATGGCGCTGCTGTTCGCCGCACTGGCGCTGGTGTTCGGCCTCACCTTCTGGGTCGCGAGCCCGATACAGGTGTGGCTCGACGTCGGCGTGGTGGTGCCGCTGCGCGACGGGCTCAGAACCGCGCTCGCCGGCGCGCCGCACTGGCTCGCCGCGTTGCTCGCCGACGGCGTCCTCGGCGGCGCCGGCCTGGTGCTTACGTTCCTGCCCATCCTGGTCGTGTTCTTTGCGGCGCTCGCGCTGCTGGAGGAGACCGGATACCTGGCGCGTGCCGCGTACGTCATGGACCGGTTCATGCATTTGCTCGGCCTGCACGGCAGGAGCTTCCTGCCGCTGTTCCTCGGCTTCGGATGCAACGTGCCGGCGGTCATGGGCGCGCGCGTGATCGAGTCGCGCAGCGCCCGCCTGCTCACGATCCTGCTCGCCCCGCTGGTGCCTTGCAGCGCGCGGCTGGCGGTGCTCGCTTTCCTGGTCCCGATCTTCTTCCGCGAGCACGCGCTCGCCGTCGCCGTGCTGCTCGTGCTCGCCAACCTCGTCGTGCTGGCGGCGCTCGGCGTCGCGCTCAATCACACGCTGTTCCGCGGCGAGCACGCGGCCTTCATCATGGAGCTGCCGCTGTATCGCGCCCCGAGCCCGCGCGGCATCGCGCGCTTCGTGTGGAACAACACGCAGGCCTTCCTGCGCAAGGCAGGCGGCCTGATCCTCGCGCTCTCGGCGCTGGTCTGGGCCCTGGGCTACTTCCCGGGAGCAGACCTCGAGCACAGCTGGCTCGCGCGCTTCGGGCACGGCCTCGCGCCGCTGGGCGCGCTGCTCGGCCTGGACTGGCGCATGCTGGTGGCGCTGCTCACCAGCTTCGTCGCGAAGGAGAACGCCGTCGCCACCCTCGGCATCCTGTACGGCGCCGGCAGCAAGGCGGCAGGCCTCGCCGGCACGCTCGCCGCCCAGGTCGCGCCGGCCTCGGCGCTGTCTTTCCTCGCCGCGACGATGCTGTTCATCCCCTGCGTGGCCACCGTCGCGGCGATGCGCCAGGAGACCGGAAGCTGGCGCTGGACTCTGTTCGGCGTCGCGCTGCTGCTGGCGATCGCGCTCGGTGCAGCGGCGCTCGTCTATCAGTCCTGCCGGCTGCTGGGCTTCGGGCTGAGCCATGCTTGAGAAACTCCTGCGCCTCGCAGCCGGGCGCGGCAGCGCCGAAGTCGGCGCGCTCGCGCGCGCCCTGGGCGTCGGCCCGGGACAAGCCGTGCAGATGCTCGAGACGCTCGAGCGCCAGGGATACCTCGAGAGAACTGGCGCCGGCTGCGATCAGCCCTGCGAGCGCTGCCCGCTGCACGCGGCCTGCCCGGCCGAGCGGCGCCCGCGCCTGTGGACGCTTACCCCCAAAGCGGCACGCGTGCTGGGGCGGCGCAACCCCTAGCGCACGGCTACTTCTTCATCTCCTCGAGCATTCCCACCAGGTCGTCGGCGTGCTCCTCCTCCATCGCCAGGATGCCCTCCATCATGCGCTTGGTGGTGGTGTCGCGATCGCCCACGTACTCGATCATCTCGCGGTAGCTGTCGATCGCGATGCGCTCGGCAACGAGGTCTTCCTTGATCATGTCGATCAGGTCCTCGCCCTCGACGTACTCGGCGTGGCTGCGCGAGAGCAGCCCTTCGGGCGAGAAGTTCGGCTCGCCGTTCAGCTGCACGATGCGGGCCGCGATCTGGTCGGCATGCTGCTGCTCCTCGTTGGCATGCACCAGGAACTCCGCGGCGGCCGCCTCGGCGTTGATGCCTGCGGCCATGAAGTGATGGCGCCGGTAGCGCAGCACGCACACGATCTCGGTGGCGAGCGCCTCGTTGAGCAGCTTCACCACGGTGGCGCGGTCGGCCTTGTAGCCGGCGGTCACCGCGCCCTGCTCGATGTGCTTGCGGGCGCGGGCGCGCAAGGTCTTGACGTCGGTGAGGAAGGGTTTGTTCTTTGCCATTTGAGGGTCTCCTGTCGGGGTATCAGGCGAGGTCGAAGCGATCCGCGTTCATCACCTTGGTCCAGGCCGCCACGAAGTCGTGCACGAACTTCTTCTGTGAGCCGGCGCAAGCGTAGACTTCCGCAACCGCGCGGAGCTGGGAGTTCGAGCCGAAGACGAGGTCCACGCGGGTGCCGGTCCACTTCACTTTGCCGGTCTTGCGATCGCCTCCCTCGAATACCTGCCCGGCTTCCGAGGTAGCCTTCCACTCGGTACTCATGTCGAGCAGGTTCGCGAAGAAGTCGTTCGTGAGGGTCTCCGGGCGCTTCGTGAAGACGCCGTGCCCGGATTTCCCGTAGTTCGCGCCCAGGACCCGCATGCCGCCGACCAGGACCGTCATCTCGGGCGCGGTCAACGTCAGGAGTTGCGCCTTGTCGACCAGCAGGTCCTCGGCCGGGACGCTGAATTCGGCCTTGAGGTAGTTGCGGAACCCGTCCGCGACCGGCTCGAGCACGGCGAAGGCGTCCACGTCGGTCTGCTCCTGGGACGCGTCCGTGCGCCCCGGCGCGAAGGGCACCTTCACTTCGTGCCCCGCGGCCTTCGCGGCCTTCTCGATCGCGGCGCAGCCGCCGAGAACGATCAGGTCGGCCAGCGAGACCTTCATCCCGCGGGACTGCGAAGCGTTGAATTTCTTCCGGATCGCCTCGAGCGTGCGCAGCACTTTGGCCAGCTGTACCGGCTGGTTGACCTCCCAGTCCTTCTGTGGCGCCAGCCGTATGCGCGCGCCGTTCGCCCCGCCGCGCTTGTCGGAGCCGCGGAATGTCGCCGCCGAGGCCCAGGCAGTCGAGACCAGCTGGGAGACGGAAAGGCGCGACGCGAGGATCCTGGCCTTGAGCGCGGCGACGTCCTTCGCGTCGATCAGCTTGTGATCGACTTCGGGGACGGGGTCCTGCCACAGCAGCTCCTCCGCGGGGACCTCCGGTCCGAGATAGCGCGAGCGCGGGCCCATGTCGCGGTGCGTCAGCTTGAACCACGCCCGCGCAAACGCGTCGGCGAACTGATCCGGCTGCTCGTAGAAGCGCCGCGAGATCTTTTCGTAGGCCGGGTCGATGCGGAGCGAGAGGTCCGTGACCAGCATGGTCGGCACGTGATGCTTCGACGGATCGTGGGCGTCCGGAATCGTCGCCGGGGCGTCCTTCGCCTTGAACTGCCAGGCGCCGGCCGGGCTCTTGGTCAGCTCCCAGTCGTTTTCGAACAGGTTCTTGAAGAACAGGTTGCTCCACTTCGTCGGCTTCTGGGTCCAGGTGACCTCCGGGCCGCCGGTGATCGTGTCGCCGCCCTTGCCGGTGCCGAAGCGGCTGATCCAGCCCAGGCCCTGCGCCTCGATGGGGGCGGCTTCCGGCTCCGGGCCCAGCAGCGACGCGTCGCCCGCACCGTGGGTCTTGCCGAAGGTGTGGCCGCCGGCGATCAGCGCGACCGTTTCCTCGTCGTTCATCGCCATGCGCGCGAAGGTTTCGCGAATGTCCTTGGCCGCGGCGAGCGGATCCGGCTTGCCGTTCGGACCTTCCGGGTTCACGTAGATCAGCCCCATCTGCACGGCGGCAAGCGGGTTCTCCAGCTCGCGCTCGCCGCTGTAGCGCTGGTCTCCGAGCCATTTGTCTTCCTTGCCCCAGTAGACGCCTTCCTCCGGCTCCCAGATATCCACGCGCCCGCCGCCGAAGCCGAAGGTCTCGAAGCCCATCGACTCGAGCGCGCAGTTGCCGGCCAGGATCATCAGGTCGGCCCACGAGATCCTGTCGCCGTACTTCTGCTTGATCGGCCAGAGCAGCCGGCGCGCCTTGTCGAGGTTCGCGTTGTCCGGCCAGCTGTTGACGGGCGCGAAGCGCTGATTGCCCCTGCCCGCGCCGCCGCGGCCGTCGCCGACGCGGTAAGTGCCCGCGCCGTGCCACGCCATGCGGATGAAGAGCGGCCCGTAGTGGCCGAAGTCCGCCGGCCACCAGTCCTGCGAATTCGTCATCAGCGCGGTGAGGTCCTTCTTCAGGGCCTTCAGATCGAGTTTCCTGAACTCTCTTGCGTAGTCGAACGCCTCGCCCATGGGATTGGACAGGGCACAGTTCTGGTCGAGAACCTTGAGGTTCAGCTGGTTCGGCCACCAGTCGCGGTTCGTCCTCGCATCAACGTTGGTGTGCATGACCGGGCACTTGCCGGCGCGCTTGTCAGTCTTTGCGTCCATGTTTCTCTCCAATCATGGGTGCACTGCTCACCGATCTGTCCCGTTTCACGCAACCGCCTTCGGATATCGGCAGGCTCATTGAACGCCGCGCCGGCTCATCTGTGAAATCGTTTATGCCTTTCGCATTCATTGCCGCCGTCAATCGATCGGGCGAGCGATGCTCGTGCAGCGATTGCATGCCGCTCCGGACGCTGCCCCTTCCTGACGGATTCTCCCGGTGCCGTACGCCCGCCCTTTGACCAGCGTCAAGACGCGGCCCGCCCGCGCGCCGAGCATGGCGCTTGGTCCCGGCCCCGCTCCCCTCATGCAGCTCGAAATCGCCCTCCTGGAGTCCCCCTCGCCCGCGTCGCTGCCGCTGGAGATCGTCGAGCGCAAGGGTCTCGGACACCCGGATACGATCTGCGACGCGCTGGCCGAGAACCTCAGCATTGCGCTGTCGCGCTTCTACCTCGAGCGCTTCGGCGCGGTCCTGCACCACAACGTGGACAAGGGCCTGCTGTGGGGCGGCGTCGCGCGCCCGGCCTTCGGCGGCGGCGAGGTCGTCGCGCCGATCGAGATCACGCTTGCGGGCCGGGCGACCGCCGAGTTCCAAGGGGTGGCGATCCCGGTCGACGAGATCGCGATCGAAGCCAGCCGCCGCTGGCTGCGCGAGAACTTGCGCCATCTCGATGCCGAGCGGCACGTTCGCATCCACCCGCGCATCCGGCCGACCTCGCCGGACCTCGCGGCCCTGTTCCTGCGCCAGGGGCGCGCCGGGGCGCCGCTCGCCAACGACACCTCGCTCGGGGTGGGCTACGCGCCGCTCGACGCGCTGGAGGGCGCGGTGCTCGCGGTCGAGCGGCGCCTCAATGCGCCCGAGGTCAAGACCGCGCACCCGGAGATCGGCGAGGACGTCAAGGTGATGGGCACGCGCAGCGGCTCCCGGATCGACCTCACCGTCGCCTGCGCCCTGGTCGGGCGGCACGTCGCGGACCTGGAGGACTACCGGCGCAAGAAGGCGCGCATCCGCGAGCTCGCGCTCGCCGCGGTGGGCGGCGCGGCCGAGGTCGCGGTGAACGCCGCCGATGGCGACACGCCCGAGAGCATCTATCTCACCGTCACGGGGCTCTCCGCCGAAGCCGGCGACGACGGCCAGGTGGGCCGCGGTAACCGGGTCAACGGCCTGATCACTCCCTACCGCCCGATGAGCCTCGAGGCGGCCGCGGGCAAGAACCCCGTCACGCACGTCGGCAAGCTGTACAACCTGCTCGCCAACCGCATCGCGCGCGCCGTGGTCGAGGAGATCGAAGGCACGCGCGAGGCCTACTGCTATCTGGTGAGCCGAATCGGCTCGCCGATCACCGATCCGCAGCTCATGGACGTGAAAGTGCGGCTGGAGGACCCGGCCGCGCTCGGCGCGCTGCGAGCGCGCATCGCCGATGTCGCGCGCGAGCGGCTCGGCGCGGTCACCACCTTGTGGCGCGAGCTGATCGCGGGGCCGCAGCAGGTGTGGTGAGCGCGCGCCTCGCGTGCTTCACAGGGGGCGCGGCGCTCAGCGTGTACGCGGCGCTGGTGTCGCCGCGGTCTGCCGCGGCAGGACGGCCGCCGCAAGGCGTGCCCGCGTGACCGGCCGCCACTCAATCCCGAACACGGCACGCACGTGCTCCCGTCGTTCAACGCTCCCGACGATTCGATCGCCCGGTCCGCACGCCAATAATGGCTCCCGCGCGTTGCCCCGGTGCATCAGCCATCGGCGTACGCGCTGTCGTATATGCGCTTGATGATTTGGTAGCACTCGCAGGAGGCTGCACCGAGATGCCTGCGATCAAGGATCGTGATCTTTTCCCTGCCGCATTTGATCAGCTTGCGCTTGCGCAGGGCACCGACTGCGATCGTGACGCCGACCCGCCGCACCCCCAGCATGCTCGCCAGAAATTCGTGCCCGAAGCAAATTTCAGTCGATCTCGCGCGGTCGCAGCTCATCAACAGGTAACGGGCGAGGCGCGCCTCCACCGAGTGAAACCTGTTGCATGCGGCGGATTGCGAGATCTGGCCAACCAACGCATGCTTAAACCGGTGGAGAGCCTGCTGCAGCGGCTTGCTTTGCAGTAATGCTCCGCGCAACGAGCCTGCTTCCATCCGCATGGCCGTCCCGGTTCCCTGGACCACGGCGCGGTGCAATGAAACCTCGCTCCCCAGCGCCAGCGAAATACCGACCATGCCCTCGTGGCCGACCAGCGCGACTTCCAGGGCCTGGTGCCCACCGACCGCGGTCAGTAAGGAAATGACACAGTCGACAGGGAAGTAGACGTACCGAAAAGGCACGCCCGGCTCGTGGAGCACCTCGCCGAACTTGAGCGTTACCGGCTCGAGGCCGGCGGCAAGCAGGCGCCGATACTCCGCATGAGGCAGCGCGGCCAGCAGCCCATTGGCAGTCGGTGCTTGATTGGCAACCGCACGAATCGCGGGGGGGGTCCGATTTGCCATCTCACGGAGCGCGCGCCGCGCCGTGGGCAACAGGATGACGTTGCGGCCCGCGTGGTCAATGATGGCGTCAATCTCGCCCGCCTCGAGCGCTTGGTGCTCGGGACCGCCCTTAGGCAGCCGCGGCAGTATTTGCTTCAAACTCGCCATTGCCGGCCCTGTGCGAACGCTACCGGTGGGAACTGGAGCTCATTTGGCTTTGCGCTCTAGCCCGAGCGCGAGCAGCACTTTGGCCTTGTCGCTGAGATTGCCGACGACGTTCGCGATCGGCAACGGAGACAACTTGGCGAGGCTGGGTGTCACGAGCACGCCTTCGGCCATTGCGCGCTGCGGATGCCGGAGGATATCGACGACTTCCAACCGGAAGTCGTCCTTCAGGTATTCCCGGCAAATCGCGTCAAGATTGGCGACCGCCTGCACCGAGTTGGGCGCGCCGCCTACGATGTACAAACGCAG
>Ga0307372_10006797_pt1 | contig 16576 bp, 17 predicted proteins | sample OX1MG_FD_202533 | JGI IMG/M metagenome (GOLD analysis project Ga0307372, IMG submission 202533) | Soil microbial communities from Risofladan, Vaasa, Finland - OX-1 | ecosystem: Environmental > Terrestrial > Soil > Coastal area > Acid sulfate soil | place: Finland: Risofladan, Vaasa | collected... | reverse complement strand
TAGGTGCTGTGCAACTTAAGTTAAAATAAACATCACGGATGTTAATCCGGTCGCTGCACAAAAATTCCACTCACTCAAGCGAGAGCGCTCCACATGCATCGTTGGTTTTACGACAGCTGGTTATGGCTGCTGGCTTTGGCTGCACTCCTAATAGCCGGGTTGATAACAGTGTTCATCTGGTTACGACTTACAACCGCGCGTCGACGTACGCTCGCGATTCTAAGAAACATCTCCGACCGGCTGCTGCATAACGTGGTATTGCCTGATGGGGTAGGGGGCCATATCGGCGTGGATGCACTGTTACTGCGCGATGGCAAGCTGTATGTACTAATGCTGCGTGACGCGGAAGGTGCGATCTTCGGCGCCGAGAACATGGATCAATGGGCCGCCATCAGCCACTATCGGCGTTTCAACTTCCGCAATCCATTGCATCTCATTCGGGATCAGACTCTGGCGGTGCGCACGCTAGTGCCGGAGCTGACTATCGTGCCGCGCATCATCTTCACGCGGCATGCGCGCTTTCCCAAGGGACGCCCCGATGGAGTGGAATTGCTGGAGGAGTTTGCGAAACCACTGCGCCGCCCGGAAAAGGTTCCGATTTCAGAATTGGAGGCACGATTTGAAATCATCTGGACGAACTTGCGCGAAGCCGCCGGCGTGCTACCCGGCAAGGAAACCTCCGCACTCAGCCCCGGATAAGCAGATGCATGAGATATGTGACAGCTGCATAGATCAGCAGCGATACCAGATAGAGTCCCGCGAACCAAAACCACTGCCTGCCTGATATACGCATCAGTGATAACCCTCGCCGGCGCGCACTTTGCCGCTAAATATCCGGTACCCCATGATTGTGTAGCCAAGCAGGAATGGCGCGACGACGATGAAGCCCACCAGCACGAACAACTGGCTGGAGGCCGGTGAAGCAGCTTCCCTATAGGTCAGCGCGCGGGGTACGATGTACGGCCAGATGCTGATGATAAGGCCAATGTAGGAAAGCAGGAACAATCCGATGCTGCATAGAAAGGGTGCATGCGGATAGCGTGCGCGTTTCAGCGTGTACCAAGTGCCCACCGCCACCAGGAAAGTGATGAATGGTATCTGCGAAAGATAATAGAAATTCGGCAGTGAGAACCAGCGTTCCTTGATGGCGGGTTGCAGGAACGGTGTCCATAGGCTGACTGCGACAATCGCCAGCAACATCACAGGCAGGATCCGTTGCGCCGCGCGGTAATTGCGGGCTTGCAAATCACCCTCGGTTTTCATGATGAGCCAGGTGCTGCCCAGAAGCGCATAACCGACCACCACGGCAGCGCCTGTCAGCAACGTAAACGGCGACAGCCAATCATAGTTGCCGCCGGCGTAATGACCATCCACTACGTTCAACCCCTGTATCACGGCTCCGAGGGTCATGCCCTGGCAGAAGGCCGCAAGGAACGAGCCTGCACTGAAGGCGATATCCCACAAGAACCGGCTCTTGTGCGCTTTGAAGCGGAACTCGAAGGAAACACCGCGGAAGATCAGGGCTGTCAGCATCAGCATGATTGGAACATACAAGCCTGAGAGCAGGATGGCATAGGCTTTTGGGAATGCCGCCAGCAACCCGGCGCCGCCCAATACCAGCCAGGTTTCGTTACCGTCCCAGACTGGCGCCACACTGTTCATCATCAGGTCGCGATGGGTATGGCCGCGGGAGAATGCAAACAGAATGCCGATGCCTAGATCGAAGCCGTCCAGCAGCACGTAGATGACCACACCCACGGCGATGATGATGACCCAGATGAGCGGCAGCCAGGTCATCAGTCGTCCTCTACGCCGCTGAACGCGTGGCGCGCAGGCGCATGCTTAGCGGCTGCCGCAGGTGGTTCAGTAACCATTGCCGGCCCTTTGCGAATCACCTTCATCAGGTAATAGAGATAGGCCCACATCACCACAAAATAAATGCCGATGAACGCCAGTAACGAGTACAACACCCGATGGGGTTCCAGCAGTGAGGAGGCATCCGCGGTGCGCATCAGGCCATAGACCACCCAGGGTTGACGGCCGGTTTCTGCGGTCCACCAGCCGGCCACTGTGGCGATGAACCCTGCCGGAGTCATCCACAGTGCCCAGCGCAGGAACCAGTGTGGAACACCGTGACGGCGCCGCAGCAAGCCAGCGCCAATCCAACCGAATATCAGCATCACTATGCCCAGGCCCACCATGACCCGGAAGGCCCAGAATACGATGGGCACCACCGGCCAGTCTTTCTGCGGCACGGAGTCCAATCCGGTGACCACGCCATGCAGACTGTGCTTGACGATCAAACTCGAGGCATAGGGTATTTCCAGGGCGAAATCATTATGACGTGTCTTCTCATTGGGCCAGTCGAACAGCACCAGCGGCGCGCCCGCCATGGTTTGCCAGCGGCCCTCCATGGCGGCCACCTTGATGGGTTGATAACGATCGGCTTCCAGGCCGCTCTGATCCCCGGCGATGATCTGCAGCGGTGCCAGGATCGTAGTCGCCAGTATTGCGAACACAAAACTGCGCCGGGCGAATTCCGTTTCCCGTTGTTTGAGCAAGAACCAGGCGGACACGCCGGCGACAAATACGCTGCTGGTGAGAAAGGCTGCCAGCAGCATATGCACGAGCCGATAGGGAAATGAGGGATTGAAAACGATCTGCCACCAATCCACTGGATAAAACACGCCATCGCGCAGCACTGAGCCGGCCGGTGTCTGCATCCAAGAATTGGCGGACAGAATCCAGAACGCCGACATCACGGTACCGCTGGCGACAAGAATCGTGGCGGTGTAATGCAGTTTAGGCCCAACCCGGTTCCAGCCGAACAGCATTACACCCAGGAAGCCCGCTTCCATGAAAAATGCCGTCAGCACCTCGTAACTCATGAGTGGGCCGACGATGTTGCCGGCAGCGGCGGAAAAGCGCGCGAAATTAGTCCCAAATTCGTAGGACAGCACGATACCCGAGACTACGCCGACACCGAAGGTGAGAGCGAAGAGTTTCACCCAAAAGAAATAATGACGTTGATAAAGAATATTACGGGTCTTGAGCCACAGACTTTCGAGAATAACTAGGAAAACCGCCAGGCCGATAGTCAGTGTCGGGAACAGAATATGGAAACTTAAAGTAAATCCGAATTGCAGTCGCGAAAGCAGCAGCGTGTCCACACTGTTCGTCCTTAGGACAAGTTCGACGTAGCGTGCGCTATTTTAGCACGCAAGAGTTGCGATTCTCTGCCTTCACCTTGCCTTACGCATACGCAAAAGAACATCTGCTGATCGGTTTGTCCGCTCAGACCTAATTCTAGCCACAAGTGCGAATCGCCGGGTTCATTTGCGTCGTCGATGATCAGCGAGCACCTGTGCGACACAAGCCGTCAGCTTTTTGGCGGTCGGGATGTGCAGGAACTCGTTGGGACCGTGGGCATTCGAGTGCGGCCCTAACAGACCGGTCACCAGGAATTGAGCCTTGGGGAATTTCTTGCCGAGCATGCCCATGAAGGGGATGCTGCCGCCGGTACCCATATACATTGCGTCAGCGCCGAAAAAGGCTTTCGATGCCTTGCGCATGGAAGTCTCCAGCCAATCTGCCACGGGCGGCGCATTCCAGCCGCCCATGGCGGATTCCACGTTGAATTTGACGCCCGCCTTGTAGGGCGGTGTCTTTTCCAGCAGGCGTTTCACCTCGGCGCTGACCTTGTGCTCATCCGCCGTGGGTGGGAGGCGGAATGAGAGCTTCAGGGCGGTGCGCGGACGCATCACATTGCCGGCATCGACCAGCGCCGGGATGCCCTCGGCGCCGGTGACCGAAAGGGTCGCGCCCCAGGTATTGTCGGTGATGAGTTTCACCGGATCGCGCGACAGGGGCTGCATGCCTTTCACGAAAGGGAATTTCGCGTAAACGCTCTTGCCCAGCACCTTGGCGGCGCGGCGGATCTGCGTATGGCGTTGTGCAGGGATGACCGGCTTGAGGCTTTTAACCTTGGTGGCACCGGTGACATTATTCTCAACACGATCCAGCAGGGTGCGCAGGATGCGAAAACTGGAAGGCACAATGCCGCTGGCGGCACCGGAATGCACGCCTTCTGTGAGCACATCTGTTGTCAGCGTGCCCACAAGATTGCCGCGCAGGGAAGTGGTGGTCCAGAGTTGCTTGTAGTTGCCGCATTCCGCATCCAGGCACACCACCAGGCTCACGTCGCCTAGACGCCCGCCCAGTTGCTTGATATGGAACGGCAGGTCGAAACTGCCGGATTCTTCGCAGCATTCGATCACCAGTACGCAGCGCGCATGCGGGATGCTTTGTTGCTGCAAGGCGCGGATGGCGGTGAGCGAGGAGAACACCGCATAGCCGTCATCGGCGCCGCCGCGTCCGTAGAGCTTGTCGCCGCGACGCACCGGCGTCCAGGGATCCAGACCGGATTCCCAACCGCTGAACTCCGGCTGCTTGTCCAGATGTCCGTACAGCAGCACGGTGTCCTTGCCGTTGCCGGGGACTTCGATGAACAACAGCGGCGTGCGGCCCTCGAGCCGCAGGATTTCCAGCCGCATGCCCTTGACCGCATGCGTGCGGCACCAGTGGGCGGCCAGCTGCACAGCTTTCTCCATGTGGCCATGCTGCTGCCACTGGCGGTCGAAAATCACCGATTTGTTGGGGATGCGGATGTAGTCCTGGAGCGCCGGCAGGATGGAGTCATCCCAGCTCTGGTCCACGAAGCGTGCGATCTTTTCGGTGTTCATCCGCGACTCCAGGTTGTATCGGTGGCTAGCTCATCATTTTAACTTAAACCAGCGGCAGGCCGAAGAAGCGCTGTGCATTCGCGGTGGTCTCAGCAGCAAGCTGAGCGACGGGTTTGTCGGTGCATGCCGCCACCACTTCGCTGATGTGCGCCAGGTACAGGGGCTCGTTGCGGTGATGGGCGGGCCGCGGACGCACATCGCGCGGCAGCAGGTAGGGCGCATCGGTCTCCAGCAGCAGCCGGTTAGTGGGGATCATTTTCACAAGTTCTCGCAGGTGGATCCCGCGGCGCTCATCGCAGATCCAGCCGGTGATGCCGATGTGCAGTTCCAGCGACAGATAATCCTGCAGTTCCGTCTCACTGCCAGTGAAACAGTGCAGCACCGCGGCACCCAAATTTTGGCGATGACGCTTCAGGACATCTATGAACTCTGCATGTGCGTCACGCTGGTGCAGGAACACCGGCTTGCGGGTTTCCGCCGCGAGCGCCAGTTGTGCTTCAAAGCAAGCCAGTTGTGCGGCATGCGGAGAAAAATTGCGGAAATAATCCAGGCCGCATTCACCTGCGGCCACCACTTCGGGGTTGGCGAGTAGGGTGCGCAGCGCTGCGGGAGCATCCGCCGCAAAATCCTTGGCATGGTGGGGATGGGTGCCGGCGGTGCAAAACAGAACCCCGGGCCACTGGCGGCTAAGCTCCAAGGCCTTGCGGCTGTGCTCCACATCGCTGCCGGTGACGATGAACTGCGCGACACCTGCGGCCTGCGCGCGCCCGATGACTGCGTCGCGATCCGCATCGAAGCTGTCATGGGTAAGATTCGCGCCGATATCGATGAGCATGCGTCGATGAGCTCGCACTGATTGGAAGGCTAATCTGGATTACCGGTTTGAGGCGGTTCGTCCTGAGCGTATTTCTTCAGCAGCGCCTGGAAGCGCGGGTCCTTGCGGATTGGGTCCCAGGCCGGGTCGAGCCATAGCAGTACGGGTGAATAGAAAATGCCGATTCCGGGACTAGCCAATGCCTTGGCCAGCAGCGGCACGGCAAGATCGGGACGCTGAGCTTGGGCGTACACGCTAGCATTGGTTTCCATTATTCGCGGGCCGTACGTTTGATCGTGGATCTTGGCGAGAATAGCCTGCGATTTGGCGGCCGCCTCAAGCCCGTCCCCGGTATGCCCCAGGCCCAGCTCGGCGCTGGCGAGATTGCCCCAGACGAACGCCAGGTTGATCCCTTGCTGTTGGGCAAGTTGGGCGCGGGCATCGGTCTCCGCCTGCGCGAACAATGACTGTGCGTGCGCTGTGTCCCCGGCCAGCCGGTACAGATTGGCCATCTGCAACGCCTTGGAGCCGCCGTAGGGTATGAAATTGTCTGGGGTGTCGGGAATGCTGGCCAGTAGCGTCAGCGCCTCGTCGTACTTGCGTTGCCATGTCAACTGGAGCACGCGCTGAAATTTCAGTAGCGGTGCATCTCCTTGCGCCGCGGCCAGCGCGCGCGGTATATCGCCGCTTTGCAACACGATGGTCAATGAGTAATTGGATTTCGCATTGAGGTTATCCGGGTTTAATGCCAATGCGCGCTGGTACCAGGTCTCGGCGTCGGCAAAGCGACTTGCCATCGCATAGGTAGTGCCCAGCTCAAAGGCGAATTGACTGTTGCGCGGATCGTGCGCCAGTGCCTGTTGCAGCGAAGCGATGGCGGCATCGAGACGGCCCTGGCGGCGCTCCACGTAGCCACGTGCGGCCAGTGTGTCGGCATCATTGGGGCGCAGCGTCAGCGCCGCGGCGAACGCCTTCAATGCACTCGCGTAATCGCCGCGCCCCCAGTAATCGCTATAGCCCAAGGCGAGTTGCGAGGCGGACAGGTCCGGGGCCAGCGCTAAAGCGCGTTCGGCATCGGTACGTGCCTGCGCGGTCAGTTGCTTGACATTCTGACCACCGCCACCGAACCAGGCGAGTTCGCTTTCGGCGTAGGACAGCCGCGCCCAGGCCAGCGCGAACTTTGGATCCTTGTCGATGGCCTGCCGATACAACGGGATGGCAGCTTTCCAACTGGCCGTATCGTAATTGACATCGCCCCGGTTGGTTTGGAATTCAGCGCGCAGGAACAGGTCGTAGGCGGCCTGGTTTTCAGTCGGCACCGCGGCCAGGCGCGCGGTCTCCACCGGCGAGAGCTTGGCCTGCAGCGCCTGCGCGATCTTCTCGGCTACTTCGCCCTCGACGCCGAAGATGTTGTCCAAGGTGCGCGTATACGCCTCGGCCCAGATGTGATGGTCTTTATCGGCATCGATGAGCTGCACGTTGATAAGGACTTGATTGCCGGCCTTCTGGACGCTGCCTTCGAGGATGTTGGCCACGCCGAGCTGCTGGGCGATCGCCTTGAGATTTTGCGGATGGCTGCCGTATTGCATGGTGGAGGTGCGCGAGATCACCGTGAGATCGCCAATGTCGGCGAGCTTGGTGAGGATCAGGTCCTGCATGCCGGCCACGAAGTAGGCGTTGTTCTTATCTGCGCTCAGGTTCTCGAACGGCAGCACGGCGATGGATTTGGCTGGGATAGTGGTTGTGTCAGCCGAGGCCGTGGCCAGTCGTTCCGCATGGTGCACGGAGAAACGCCAGGCATAGAATCCTGAGATCACCACCGCGATCACCACCGCGAGGGACAGGGCGGCACCGAGCTTCCAGCGCAACTGCTGCCAGCGGCTGTACTTGGCCGGGTCTTGGGGCTGGATGAGCATCCAGGCGAGCACCAGGGCTACCGGAAATCCGGCCAGCAGGACGATGATGACGGTGGGAAAAACGTAACCCCAGCCAAAGGCTGGCAGTACGCGGCTCCCGAGCTGGATCAGAAACCCCGCCACCACGGCATACACCACCACCACCCGGTAGATGTGGTGCTGCTTCAGGCGCGCGAAGAAACCCGGCGTGGTGTCAGTCGTGGAGTCCATGAATGGCTGTTCCCCTGCGAGGCCCATAGCCTAGCGTAAAGGCCGGTCTTGTGCAGGATGGATGCAAGAAAAAAACTTCGGAAGCGGATGCCTTGCCCATGGCAGTGTGCGCCGACTGCCGCTTTACCTTCGACTGGACATTGGAGGCGGAGTGGTTCAGGTCTCGGCGGGATTCTGGCGGTAAAACAGGCATAGCTGCCGGTATACATCCGGCAGGGAGGTCTGCAATACCGTCGAGGCCTCGAAAAACACTTCACTGGCGACCGCGAAAAATTCCGCGGGATTTTGCAGGCCATAAGCGTCCATGGGCAGCGGCTCGCCCGTGGCGCGTGATCTCTGTAATTGCGCATAGGCCGCATGGAACACCTGCGACCAGCGCGCCCGGTCCATATCCCGATGCAACGGCGGGAAACCGTTGGCTTCGCCATTCTGCATGTCCAGCTTGTGGGCACACTCGTGGATGACCACATTGTGGCCGGGCGGGTCCCCGGGCTGCATCACGTCCTCCCACGACAAGATCACCGGGCCGCGCTGCCAGGATTCCCCGGCCATGACGTGGCGATGGCGATGCACCACACCGGCAGCATCCACGCTCTGGCGCTCGGGTACGAAGAGGCCGGGATAGATCACGAACGCATGCCAGCCCGCATACCAGCTGAGGCCGAGGTTGATGATCGGGATACACGCCTGCGTGACGAGCAATGCGCGCATGTCATCGGTGAGTTTCAGTCCCTGCACGGGTTCGAACGATTTTTCCCGCAGCAGCAGGGTGGCCAGTACCCGCAAGCGTGCTTGCGCACTGGCCGGCAGGCGGCGAGCGGGTGCGCAGTGGGCGAGGGCATACTGCCAGGCCGGCTCCAGTATCGGATGGCGCCTGAGAGCACGGCGTTCGCGCCATTTACTGAGAGTTCCAAACATGATTCTTTTATCGCTGGCAGCTCTGGGTATCACTGGGGTCCGTGATACTGAAAAGCAAGTGCATCGCCGTCAATCATTCTTCCATTTGAAGCCGAGCGCACCCACGGCCAGGAACAGGATGGTCATACCGGCCAGGGCCAGCAGGTTCGGCAGGATCTGTAGTACACCGGCACCATCCAGCATGACGGCGCGCGCGCCTTCCAGGAGCTGGGTCAGAGGCAGGAAATCCGCGGCGTGCTGCAGCCAGGCGGGGGTGCCTTCCAGCGAGAACCATACACCGGACAGGAACATCATGGGCCAGGAAAACAGGTTGAGCAGGCCACCGGCGAATTCTTCGCTGGTGACACGCGCTGCGATCAAAAGACCCAGCGAGATCATGGAGGTGGCGCCGAGGATGGCCACCAGCAGCAACGCCAGATAACTGCCGGACATGTAAAAGCCCACCAGCAGATCCGTACCTATATATACCGCGATGGTGATGCACAGGATCAGCATGAGCCGTGACGTTATTTGGGCGGCGATAAATTCGATGGCCTTCAAGGGCGTGGCGTTGAGACGCTTCAGGAAACCGTTCTTGCGGTAGCGCACGATCACGTAGCCCACGCCGAACAGGCAGGAGAACATCATGTTCATGCCGAGGATACCCGGCACCAGCCAGTCCACGTAGCGGATGGCGCGGCCACTGACCGATTCGCGGCTGTAATGCACATCCTTCTCACCCATGAGTATCTTCTCCAGGATGTAACCCTTGGGAGAACTTTCATTGACCCAATAGCGCGGATGGGCCGGGTCATGCAGGTCCAGCAGCATGTCGCTCTGGTCGTGCTCGACTTTGCGCATGGCCAGTTGGATGTCGGGGACGCTGTAGAACTGGATGAAGCGGGTCTCAAGGAAATCGTCATGCAGGCTGGTCAATGGCGTACCGCCGCTGAACACCGCGACCTTGAACAGCGGCTTCTCGCCGCCGGAGAACATCAGCCACATGCCGAGTACGATAAATACCGGCAAGGCGATGTTCCAGCCCAAGGCCGAACGGTCGCGCAGGAATTCAAGGTTGCGGGCACGGAGCACCGCGAGGAAACGCCGGATCATGCGCGCAACTCCCGGCCGGTAAGTTCCAGGAACAGGTCTTCCAGCGTGCGTGCGCGTATTTGCAGATGCGCCAGGGAGACACCATGGCTCAGCAGCGTTGCGATAGTGGTATTGATATCAGATGTGGCGATCTCAATATACTCGCCCACCTGCTTGGTATTTTCCCTGAATGCATCGTGCGCCGCGCGAAAATCCTCCTGCGGTAACTGCAGCACCGTGTCTTGGAAGTGATGTGACATCAGGGTAGCGGGCCGGCCCTCGGCGATGATGTGGCCATGATCCATGATGATAATACGGTCGCACAGCAGATAGGCTTCTTCCATGTAGTGGGTAGTGAGGATCACGGTTTTGCCGCGGGCCTTGACGTTGCGCACCAGCTCCCAGAAGTTGTGACGCGCCTGCGGATCCAGTCCGGTGGTGGGCTCATCGAGGAACAGCAGCACCGGATCATTCACCAGCGCCAGCGCCAGTAAAAGCCGCTGACGCTGGCCGCCGGAAAGCTTGCGCGCATCGCGATTCATGTAGTCTTCAAGCGCGCACACTCTGGCCAACTCTTCGAGAGGCAAGCCGCGCGGGTAGAAGCTGCGGAACAGCCGCAGGGTCTCACGCACCGTGAGAAAATCCTGGAGTGCGGTCGACTGGAACTGGATGCCGACTTCCGAGCGGAAACGCGTTCCCATGGGTTCGCCCTGGTAATGGACTGTCCCTTGGGTGGCCGGCGTAATGCCTTCCATGATCTCGACGGTGGTGGTCTTGCCGGCCCCGTTGGGGCCGAGCATGCCGAAACATTCGCCTTGGCGTACCGAAAAGCTGATATCGTCCACCGCTTTGACCGTCGGGTAATGTTTGGCGAGGTGGTTTACCTCAATGATATCTGGCATCGTGCATAGTTATGGTGCGGATGGGCGTGACAGCTATTATCAGTTGCGTCCTGGATTCTGTCGAATAAAACTTCACACATACAGGTGCTGGCTGCGGGAGATGTGATATGTCCTATGAAATGACGATTCTCGGTCTGGTTACACTGCTCTATATATTCTCCTGGTTGCCGGCATGGCTGGCGAAATACCGGGCCTATGGCAGTGGCTGGCTGCTTTCCAATCGCTCCACTGCAGGCTTGCCAGCCCTGCCTGAGCAGGCGCAGCGGGCGGTGCGTGCCCATGAAAACATCAAGGAAAATTACCCGCCGTTCGCCGTGGCTATCCTGTTGCTGGCTTTCAGCGGCGGCTATACTCAATATACGGCCTTGGCCGCCATGCTGTTTCTGCTTGCCAGGCTGGTGCATCTGCCGGCCTACATCCTCGGCATACCCTGGTTGCGCACTTCCAGCTGGATAGCAGGTTTTATAGCCATGCTCTACCTGCTGATCATGGCTCTGGCGGTGCTGGTCTAGCGGTGTCTGGGCTGGCTTACTAAAATCTTGGTCATGCAGAATATAAGGGATAAGGGGGTGCAGGTGGCCAGTAGTTCTCCAGCACGCTATGCGTGCATCGCGCTGTTGTTGTCAGCGCTATGTATTTTTAGCCTCAATGCCTGGGCCGGTCAGGATGTGGTGGTGTTGCTAGCAAACTCCGAAAGCTTGCAAGCGAATTCCAAGGCAATTACGCAGGCAGTGATCGATTTTGCCAACAGCCGTGGTCCGGATACACAATTTGCAGTCATCACCTGCGGTAAAACACCGGTGGTACAGGTGCCACTGTCACCCATCAGTGATGCTACCCGCGCTCAAGTCAGCAATGCGTTGCGAGGTCTCGATTATCGGAGCCGCATCACCGACACCGCCGCCGGCATGCAGCAGGCGCTCACTGAAATCATCAATCATGGAGACAACAATCCCCAGAAAGATATCGTTCTGATTACTGATGATATCGAGAATCTGAGCGATGCAACGGCCAATAAAGAGAAGATCAGCTGGATCTTGCAAGCGCTGATGCCTACTGCTGTCTACAACCATGTGCGTGTATACGGTGTCACTTTCACATCCGGTGCCGTTTACAGAACCCTGCAAGTGCTGTCACTCGGTACCGGCGGCAACGCCTTCCAAATCACACATGATTCCGATCTGTCAGGCGTGATGCAGCGCATCAGTGCCAGCATGCTGAGCAGCAGTACGGCATCCATGCTGATATCACCAAGCCAGATTGCTCCACCTGGTTTTGCGGGGGCTTCAGCTCCTGCACAGTTCAACACGCCCTTGACGCGCCAGAATATTCAGTCGACGCATACACGCTGGGTGTGGCTGATTGGACTGCTGGCGCTGCTGGCGGCATCCATTGGCTTATATGCTGCCTGGAACATCGTGCGGCACATCCGTGTTCCCAAAAAAACTATCAATCCGCTCACACACATCAGCGAAGGCCCCCGAGCTGTACTCTATGACATAAGCAATCCCAACGACATCAAGCGCTTTGAACTGGCTGACCGTTCAACACTTCTGGGACGTGTAGCGGGCTACGATCCGGAGGTCCAGTATATTCTGGTCAAGGAAAAAACTGTGGGTCGTTGCCATGCTGTTATCGAACGGCGCGGCCATTCCTTCTGGATCATGGACCAGGGCAGCCTCAATGGCACATTCGTCAATGGAGAACGGATCATGGCAGACCGTGCCCTAAAACATGGTGATATCGTCGCCATCCACCGGCATGAATATGAATTTATGATCCCTGAGTATTTTGAATCCGAATCCACGGTCGTGGGTGCACGCGAACAGATAGCAGGTTAGTGGATAAATTCACATTGGCTAAGACTGCAGGCAACTGAGTCTGGAGTACTGTATGTCGGAATTAATGTCATATCATTGGCGGCGTAGCCCACGCGCCAAGCAACTGCAGGTACGCATCACGCCCTGGCAAGGCATCGAGGTAGTAATCCCGACGCGTACCAGCAAACAGCGCGTGCGCTCATTTCTTACCCGACAGCGCGAATGGATACGCGCTACCTGGGTGCGCATGCAGTCGCAGATTGTTGATGCGGATCGCCGGTTGCCAGATACCCTGGCCTTGCGTGCGATTGGTGAGCATTGGCAGATACTCTATCGGCGCCGCTCTGGCAAACAGGTGCGTATTGTTTCTCATGGACGCTCCTTGATTGTTCATCATCCTGGGGACGACGAACCTGCCTGCCGCACGGCACTACGCAGTTGGCTGGCACGTCGGGCACGCGAATGTCTGGGAGCCAAGGCTCTACGCATGAGCGCAACCACCGGTACCCACTATCGCCGTTTGCAGATCCGCGGCCAAAAGAGCCGCTGGGGCAGTTGTTCCTCAAGCGGGACCTTGAGCCTGAACTACAAGCTGTTGTTTTTGGAACCCGAGCTTGTGCGTTATCTGCTGGTGCACGAACTTTCGCATACACGCGTACTGGACCACTCACCGCGCTTCTGGAAGCTGGTCGCCCAGTATGAGCCGCGTTGGCGTGCGCTGGATGCAGAGCTGGGCGAGGCATGGCGCGATGTCCCCGCCTGGGTAGAAGCTATATAAGCATTGCAATTTGATGTGCGGCCCTGCGCAGTATACATTCCATGTTTGATGGGCTGGGCAGCGTGCCATGAACTATACAACCCTGGTGGATACCCAGACGCTGGCAAGCAAGCTGACGTCTGGCTGGAGCCTGTTCGACTGCCGGTTTGTGCTGAACGAGCCGGAAGCGGGCGAACGTCGCTTTCGTACCAGCCATATTCCCGGTGCCCATTTCCTGCATCTGGATCGTGATCTGGCCGGACCGGTGACCCCTGGATCCGGCCGGCATCCCTTGCCGGTTCCGGAATTACTGGCGGAGAAATTGAGAAGAACAGGTGTGTCTGATACCAGCCAGATCGTGGCCTATGACGACGCGGGTGGTGCGTTCGCTGCACGGCTGTGGTGGCTGCTGCGTTGGCTAGGGCATCCGCAGGTTGCGGTCTTGGATGGCGGTATCGAAAAATGGCTCAAAGAAAACCGACCCATCACACGAGAGCTGCCTATGGGTGTACCAGCAGGTGATTTCCAACCGCGCCCCGACAATGCCCTGTGGGTTGATTCTGCTGAGGTCGAAAAGCAATCAAGAGAGCACACCGGCCGACTACTGGATGCCCGGAGCGCTAACCGTTTTAGGGGAGAGGATGAGCGAATAGATTCTGTGGCCGGGCACATTCCAGGTGCTGTCAACCTGCCATTCACCTGGAACGTTAGTGAAGATGGAAGTTTTAAATCATCCGGGACTCTAAGGCAACGCTTTGAGGTTGCCTTGGGAGATGTTCTACCCGCAGATAGCGTGTGTATGTGCGGTTCAGGGGTTACCGCCTGCCACAACCTGCTGGCCATGGAGGTCGCTGGAATGAAGGGTGGCCGGCTATACGCGGGTTCCTGGAGCGAGTGGATACGCAATCCAAGGCGCGCAGTGGAAGTTGGATGAATAAAATGTCTATCCTCGTAGACGTGATTTATAGTTGTTTTAATATCCGGATCAGATCCGGAGGAGGTGCAGGATGAATACCTTGATACGCGGCTCTATTGGCTGGCTGACTGGCGTGGTGTTGACGATGTTTTGTGCCATGGCGGTAGCCTCACCTTTCGTAGGATCCCGCAATGTACCCCACGCAGTGCTGTACTTAAATGTGAACCAGAGTGCCAAGCAAATCTGGCCAGTGAGGATCTGGGCGGTTGATGGAAAACTTACCAACCGCTCAAACCAGGGTGTGCTATGGATCAAACCTGGTAATTATGTCTTCAATATCAAGTTGGGGACGGTGAATCTTGCCGATGTTCCGGGTCTGCAACGCAATGCTGTCTATGGACAGGAGACCCATGAGCTGAAAATCAGCGTGGAAGACGGTAAGGCTTACTACATCGGTGCCAAATTTGCGGCCTCGAACCTTTGGAAGCCGGAGGTGTGGAAAACTGCGGACGCTCAATACTAGGAACCAACTATTGCGTTTTTACCGCTCTTAATTTCAAAAGATGGAGACGCAGAGGAGGTAACTCATGAATGTCATGATGCGAAAATCCAATGTATGGTTAATAGGTTTGCTGCTGGCGTCGCTATGCGCCGCTACCATGGCCTCACCTTTTGTTAACTCACGCAGTGTACCCCATGCGGTACTGTATCTGAATTATAAATTAATCCCCCAAAAGATCTGGCCGGTGCGGATCTGGATGGTAGATGGGAAACTCACCAACCGCTCCGATCAACAGGTGATATGGATCCAGCCCGGTAAATACAGTTTTGATGTTAAGTTGACGAAGGTTGTGAATCTTGCCTACATGCCGGGTCTTATGCAGAAAATTCCCAACGCGCAACAAATGCATGAAATGAAACTCCGTGTGGAGGCGGGCAAGGCCTACTACATAGGCGCAAAATTTGCGGCTTCGGGCAAGTGGCAACCAGAGGTATGGAAGACTGAGAAGGCAAAATATTAAAAATTCCCCAATGACTTATCCAAACCGCCACAAACCTCAGGAATGCGGCGGTTTATTTATCCCTGCTTTAAAAATCTGGGGATTCGGATTCCACGATTGATATTGGCTGAATAACTGCCCCTACAAGTACGTGTAGATTCGAATTCTGTGATTGATGCACCGGCATCATATTTCGAATGACTCATTGGACGGATGCTGTCCTTAATAACCAGCACCCGAGATTCGACTATTTCTACTTCTTCTTCCGAAGCAGTCCTTCAAAACGTCTGTTAGCGGACATTCTGACTTCAATGAAGCGGACAGCCACGTCCCGGGAACGGACTCGGTTATTGATCGGAATCCATTCGCCCTAACTCGCCCCCAGATTAGCTCCCAGTACCCTTCACATGAGCTGCTATGATGGCTTCGCGGGTTGAACTGCAGCCCCGAACAGGATCGTCAGTCTAAGGCGGCCCTCCCTTGTTGCTAACTCATTGATAGATATGCTGGTATCTAGGTCAGCGGCCTATTATAATAGATTCACTATATAAACCCGAGCTCACCCGATGCCACCTGACTTCGAAACAGTGCATGTATTGCGGAGTGACGTCGCGCTTCAGATTGCGCGCTACACGGTGCGGCTCGGCATCAGTCAGCAAGCTGCCGCAAAGCAGCTGGAAGTGCCGCAGCCTACACTCAGCAAGATCGTTAATGGTCATACCTCCGATCTTTCGCTCGAGCTGCTGCTGCGGATTGCAGTACGCGCTGGATTGCGCATTACGCTCCAGACCGGACTTATCCCGCAGGAAGCTGGGGCTTTCGTTTCTGCCGGGCGGCCTTCCTCGGCACGGGCGTTCCCGTCGAAAATCGCCGCCGGTATTCATGCGTCGCTGAAAGAATCCCTCCGGAAACTGACTCCCGCGCAGAGACTCGAAGCTTTTCTCGAGCACAATCAGTTGGCGAGCGAGTTGCTTGAGGCGGGTCGTGCCGCTCAAGCGCCGCACTTGCCTCATGCGTCGTTCAGGCAGTGAGAACAAGTAATGGCGGGCAGTCCGCCCTTTTACTCCTCGATGTGGTCGAGATTTTGCGACGCGAGAAGGTTAACTACGCGGTCATTGGCGCCTTCGCTCTTACAGTACTTGGAGTGGTACGTGCGACCACGGATGTCGATGCGCTACTCTTCACGAACCCTGGTCGCCTGGCGGAGCTTAAAAAGCCATTCAAACAGGCGGGCTTCGACACGGAGCTCCGTACCGCAGAGGCAGACGACCCCGTCTCTGGGATGCTCGTCCTGAGTGATGACTTGGGCAATCACGTGGAGCTCTTAGGCGGTCTTCGCAACATGGATCCGGGTATCTTCTCCCGGACCCTGGAGGTCGAGTTCCGTAACGAGACACTCCGCATCGTCGGACGCGAGGATTTCATTGCGATGAAGTGCTTCGCAGGCGGCCCGCAGGATCTCCTCGACGCCCGGTCGGCCTACCAGACGGCTCCAGGTCCCCTTGATCT